>WNGE01005618.1_pt1 | contig 43588 bp, 28 predicted proteins | sample 5400651 | NCBI WGS metagenome assembly WNGE01 (sample SAMN13153370, study PRJNA577476) | soil metagenome | isolation source: 60 cm soil or saprolite under grassland replicate 2 | place: USA:California | collected 2016-06-15 | reverse complement strand
CCTCTCAAATCGGCACAATTCAGATGAATCCTGGCACCTCACAAGATATACGCATTAGTTGATGAAGCGTCAAGGCGAGGTGTTCTGAAACGAGGGCTAGGCGATCAACGACTGCCGAACCGCGCGTGGTAAAACAAAGCCCAGTATGTAGCGTTCGGAAGGTTAATACCGTTATTTCGAAGTGGCAGCAGCAAAGAGGCGCAGGCGATGTCGTATCTCGTCGCGGACGCGGCGAAAGACAGCAAGTTTCCTATCCTCGTCACCTTCTGCGGCGACTGGATCGTCAAAACTCCAGTGAATCCGCTCAGTACTACCGGGAAAGATCGGGCAACGCTCGTTCGCATTGTCGCAAACAGTAATAACATAGTCGAACTCTTGTCCCGCGAATTCATCGACAGACTTGGAACGATGTTCCGAGATGTCGATGCCAACCTCGCGCATGGCCTCAATTGCTTGGGGTCTAACTTGACTAGGTTCGACTCCGGCACTCGCGACTTCAAAACGATTTCCAGCGTCGTGGCGCAACAAGCCTTCAGCCATCTGGCTACGCGCAGAGTTGCCGGTAAGGACAAGCACCCGTTTCCTTCACTCTTCACTTTTTGCTCCTTTCGATGAACAATTTCGACTGAACAAGGGGCTTGGTCCACAACATATTTCGCTACGCTTCCCAATAGCATTCGAACTACGCGGCTATGTCCATGCGAACCTAAGACAATCAGGTCCGCGCCCCATTCCTTCGCTTGATTAACTATCACTTTACCGGGATCACCGTCTTTAATTGCTGTCTCGGCAGTAACTCCACCAGCGGTCAGTCGTTCGGCAACGCCTTCCACCAGTCGCTGGTAACGGCTCACAACTTCCTCGCGCACTGCCTCCAGACTACCGCCAGCATCCCAGAGTGCGGCGGCCGGCGGGACAAACTTTGCGACGACGTGCAGAATCCGCACCGTTGTACCCGGCGTGCCAAAACGCTCCTCAACCTCTCTAACGGCTTGTTCAGAGAACTGCGATTCATCTATAGGCAGAAGTACTTTCATGGTGACTTCTCTCCCGCTTCGTGAGCTACCACCACACGTTCCGCATCTGCCGGTAGTGAGGGAAGGAGCCAGCGAAACAATGCGGTTGCTGCCGCAGCCCCGAGAAGTTGCGCGATGATAAAACCCGGTACATCAACCGGACGGATGCCCGCAAATGTATCGCTTGCCGATCGCGCGAGTGTGACAGCAGGATTCGCAAATGAGGTTGACGAGGTAAACCAATAGGCGGCGGTGATGTAGGCCGCTACCGCAAAAGGGACTACCGAGGTTCGGACACGTACACAGCCCCAAATAACTGCAAGCAGCCCGAACGTCGCGACAAATTCGCTGAACAGCAGCGCGCCGCCAGCGCGAGCATGACGTGAAGCGAAGAACACCGGCTGACTAAACATAATATTGGCTGCCGCGACTCCTGCAAATGCGCCGATCACCTGCGCGGAAATGTAGAAGGGAGTTTCCCGCCATGGCATCCCGCGCTGCGAAGCATCCGCAAGCGTTACGGCGGGATTGAAGTGGGCTCCGGAGATTGGGCCGAAGGTTAGGATCAATGCGACAAGCGCCGCGCCCGTGGCGATCGTGTTTGCCAAAAGCGCAATCGCCACATTCCCTCCAGCCAAACGCTCTCCCATGATGCCTGAGCCCACCACCGCAGCCAGGAGCATCGCCGACTGCTTCAGCAGCAACTCGCTGCGGCAACGGATGACTCATGCGCCACTCCAATCTGTCATCGATATACGCATAGGCGAATGTGCAGCGCGAGTATCCGCACCTCGTCCATATATGTCAAGGCGTATGTTCGGATTGTGGTAAGATGATCGCGTTATGACCAAATCCCAAGGAACTTTTGATAAGGATTTATTCTTTCGCGCCCTCGCTGACCGAACTCGACTCCGATTACTTCACCTCATGGGCAAGGACGAAGTTCGTGTATGTTTCTTTGTGGAGATATTGAAGACCAACCAGCCCAAGATCAGCCGTCACCTGGCATATCTGCGGCGAGCAGGAGTTGTCGGAGCGCGCCGGCAAGGTCCTTGGATGCACTACCGCATTGTCGAACCGACAGATGCCGACGCGGCGCGGGTGCTAAAGGACACATTGGTCTGGTTGACTAATGATCGTGAGATGCAGCGTGACCGCGAGCGATTGGTAAAGGTATGTTGCGCCCCGCAGCTTCCGGTCCGCATTCAGGGCGCGCCGCGACCAGTCACTCTAACCGCAAACGCATAAAGAGTGGACTGCAGCTGAGGAGAGTGCCTCTACCGCTGGAGTAAGTGGGCAGGAATCGTATAAGATGCCAAAGTTGAAGGCTGGATTTGCGGCTAAGCTGCTGGTCCAATAGTGCCTGTAAAGTCTTGATAATAAAGGGCTTACGCCCCCTTGGCTCAGCAACAGTGCCAACACTCCTAAGTGTCGCCTTTTCTTATATTTACAGACCCACCAAGAATCTGGTGTGCTCTTCTTGAGCGTTGGTAAAGTGGGTAACCTGTTCAGCTGCGGGATGGTGTATCTAACTGCCATTGACGATAATCGGAGTCGCTGCAACTTTCGAAAAGGCGATAACTCATGTGTGCCGGTAGTCGATTTTCGATGGCGGATCTGACTTTTCTTACTTGAGCCCTTCTTAGTAGCTTGAACCCACTTCTCAATAGACCAACTCCACGGTGATCAAACCATGTTGGCCTGGCGGTCTGCGCAGGCGCCCACGGATTCATCATTCGCTGGGCCATGCGCATGCTTGTAATGAAGGCCACCTGCTGCGCGGAGTTCCTCAGCCTTCTCTTCGGGTGCGGTGTCGGAAAGAAAGTTGCCGCCACCGATTTCCGGGCCTGCAAGGTACTTCAGCAAGTTTGGACGGCGTAGCGGCGGATGAAATTCGATGTGGAAATGGAACGAGCTATAGTCCTCCCCGTCCGCCGGCGCTTGATGCAGCACCATGACATAGGGAAATGGCATCCTCCACAAGTTATCGAAGCGGACCAACGTGTCTTTCAGCACAGCGGCGAAGTCTTTCAGCTCGCAAGCACTCACGCTGTCCAGACTCGGGTGGGTGTGCTTCGGTGCGACGTAGACCTCATAAGCATAACGCGCGAAGTAAGGGATGAAAGCAATAGCGGTTTCGTTTTCAGTAATAATGCGATTGGCAGAGGCGCGCTCGGCAGCCAGCACGTCCTGAAAGAGAATGCGCCCCGTTTCGGTTAGATAACTCTGACTGGCTCGCGCTTCGGTCTCGATAGTTTTAAAAATAAAGTTGGTCGCATAAATCTGAGAGTGCGGGTGCGGATTCGAAACACCGACCGCCTCGCCTTTATTCTCAAAGATCAATACGTGGCTGATCTCTGGCTGGTCGGCAAGTTCCCGGAATTGCTCCTGCCAGACGCGCAACAGGTTTTCAATCTCACAGCGCTCCAGTTCTGCCAAAGTGAGATTGTGGTTTGGGCTATAGCAGACAACGCGGGCAATTCCTTGCGCCGCGCGACTACGGAAAATGCTCGCAAGTTCTGCTTTTGGAGGAGGCGCGTCTAAGCCGACACAGGGATGGTTGTTGTCAAAAACAAAAGTGCCTGAGTACTCATCATTGCGATCGCCGCTGATGCGCTTATTGCCTGGGCACAGATAACAGTCTGGCTGATAAGCCGGCGCCAGCTCATGTCTGAGTTTAACGAGTTCGCCACTCCAAGGGCGATTCTGCCGGTGCGCGGCGATAATCACCCACTCCTCGCGTAAGGGGTGCCAGCGTTCTTCCCATGTGATGTCAGATGGCGGCGACATTTGGTACCCTGAAATAAGATTAGCGACCATCAACCATTTCAATCCAGGTCACGCCTCTTTTGAGAGAAATGGTGTAAGCATCACGCTCCTTCACAGGTTGCTGGCGAGGATGGTAAGTTCCAACCCCTGCTAACTTCGCGGGCTGTTCCACGCGGAGCCGAGCCTGCGGAGTGTAAGGTGTTGCTGGAGAGAGCCCGACGCGAACGGCATGCGTCCGGGTGTTTACGGCTAGGCTCTCGAACGTGCCGGCATCCAAAGTCAGCCACAGGCCGCGAGGCGCGACATAGACACGCATGCGAAAAGAGTCCCGGGGCTGAACCCTGACCCAATGGCCATCCACCTTCACATTACCTCCGAAAGACTGCCAACCAAACTCCGGATGGTTGATCAGATACGTTGCTGTGTTGAAGGCGTGACCGAAGAAGTTCGGACCGTAGTCGCCCGTGTAGGCATCCCACTTAAGGGTCGATGGGAATGAGTGGAACGCTACTGACGCGAACCCTTCCTGATCAATATTGGTCAGTGCTCCCATCGTGCCGCCGTATCCGATTCGTAGGAGATAGTCGTCGTCTGGATGTTCGCGGTAATGTGACAAAACGGGAATGGCGTTGAGACCGGAGCCGTAGTGATGTAGCTGGCGCTCGATCCGTCTGAGCTTGCCGCCATAGATGAAATCCCAATACCGCCTGGCATTGCCGTTGTATCCCCAGTGCGGAACGGTTGGCATGTAGCCGATGATGGAATTGAGCGAGACCAGAGCCTTATCGTCAAATCCGAAATACTTGCACCAGGCATAGACCTCTTCCTGGCCCGTCGAATCCCAGGCCATCTCGCTGCCGAACGGATAGGCCTCCCGCGTCCAGCGGTCCGAACGCTCTTTCATAAGAGCCTCTACGTCGCTCGCTTTTTCTGTCCAACCTTCGTGCTTGAGGTCATTTAGCAGGGCGAGAATAATATCGCCTTCCATCAAGCCAAGCTCCACGTAGCCCACCCGGCGGCGACCATTAGGGTTCCGACCGAACATGAACTTCGTTGTTTGGTAGGCTTGGTCGAGATACCAATCCCAAGCGTGGTTGGTTACGAGGCCGGCGTGGTTGCGGGCTATGCGATATAAAGACCAGTAGGCAGCGACGACATGGGGATAATTATAGCCACGGCCAATGTCTTCAGACGCCTTTTTGTTCCAACTCGTCCAAGTGGTCCAGTTCAGAGATGAGTCGTATTGATAACCTGGTACATCCTGCGGCGAATAATAGAAGAGACTCTTGCGGACGCCGTACTTGTTAGCGCCGTCTTTATACTGAAGACCACCCCACAAGACCTGGTCGATGAACCGCCCATACTTCTCGATCTCATCCTTCCTGGGTTGGCCAAACTGTTTCATGGCCGCTGCCAACCATGAACCCGAACCACCTTCGTCGCCGAGGCCGGCGATCCATGCACGACTATCTTGCGTTACAAGTTTGCCCGCTTCTCGATCGTAGCTCATAACGGAAGGACTGCGTTTGAATGGATCGTTCGGATCCTCGAACCACTGCTTTGTCATTAGGAAGTTGCCCATGTCGGCGACGGCCTGTGCTGACGGTTTAATCACGTAATAGCTGATTGACTGTTTCGAGTTGTCATCGTAGGTGATTGTCAATCTCGCTCGACCCCAGTTCTTGCCGCGCAGCGTAAAAGCCTTCCATCCGTTACGAGTGGGTCTGTCTTCGCGGATCGTGATCGCGCCCAGCGGTTCAACTGTATGCGCCGTGATTTTGCGCCCGTAGTTCAGAAACAGTCGGGCGTCCAAATCCATCGGCAACACATAACCGGGGATACCAATTGCGACAGGCCGCCGATTTGCCAATAGCGTTTGCTCAATGTTGCGAATTTGATCAGACACGAGAAACTTAACGCCGTAGGTCTTTGTCGCGCCCGGCGCGAGAGTGATGCTAGTGGGTGGATTCCACGGATCGACTCTTTGCCACTCGTCTTCGGCGTAGGCTTGGCTGTGGACCAGCCAGGCGAACGCACCTTCAAAGGTCTGGTTGGGCCTCGTGGGTTCATTGAGCAGTTGATAAGCCTCAAATGCGGTTTGGCCTTCAGGAACTACGACGAGTGAAGGTCCGTGACCGCTTAGTCGTGTCACTTGCAGATAACCGGCGTCCTGCCCAATGTACGGATCTGAGAACGAACACATCTCGTGGGCATCCTTGAGATTGCGGCCGGTAATCATGTTGTTGAAGATCATCGGAATGCCGAGTGCGCCTACTTGCACCGGCTCCGCTGTTTTGTTCTTAAGTTCGAAACGCAAGACGAGACGGCCGTCCTCAAGTGCCCAGGCGCGCGCGACTTGAATAGGACTGTCTGACGGTAGTGTGGGAGTCAGATCAGCTGCGGCCAAAGTTTGTCCCGAAGTTGGTAATTGCTGAACTGGCTTGCGCGCCTCGGCTGTGTCGTACTTCTGCCATGGGCCCGAACCATGCACACGCACGCGCAAGGTCAGATCTCCCAGGTGGTGATAGCCATTCGCCGCACGCCTTTCAAGCCTATCGGCGGGGGTGAAATCGAAGCCAGTCGTTCCTTTCGGTTGCAACGCAGCTACTGTCTGAGACGCTTTCACTAGTTTCAACTTGAAGTCAGGAGTGTCTAGTTCAATGTATCCCTCCTCCAGGCCGAGAGTGGGTGGCGCGACTGGACCCTGGTTCTCTGGCCGCGGATTCTGTGCCTGGCTAACTGCCGGGGTCCAATGAGTTGAAAGCAAAGCCGCGATGAGAAAGGCGCCGGTAATGCCGGCGGTAATAGGTTTTGATGTGTTCATGGTTGTAGGGCACATATGTGCGACGCTGTGTAGGACACTATGTCCTACCGTTCGGCATCCGCACGAATCGTGCGGATGCCGTAAACGCCCGCGACCTCGTTGTTGCCCGTGGCCTGGAATCGCACTGTCAATTTCTTCTTGTCTTTCACCCGGCCTGCAGGAATCTTGTATTCGACATCGAAGAAGCGACCGGAAGCGCTGCCCGGGGAACTTCGCTCTATCGTTTGCTCTCCCACGCGCTGCCCGTCTACTAAAATCTCGAACGTCCGCTTCCCGCGCTCTTCGCTAAGGTAGGTCACTATCAAAGCGGCCGGGTGCGCCGGATCAACGGGCAGGTCGAAAGAGAACCACTTCTTGCCACGACGACCGGTCCGGCCCATCGCGCGATCGGAGGTTGAGTCTTCGCCCTGCTGGTTAAATTCCTTTTCCTTCTCAGTGTCGCCTGGCTGCACGAAGCCCATTGTCGCCGCTTCCAGCTTGCGCTGTTTAGCTTGTTCGGCGGCAATCTCCGCAGCCTTCTTCTCCCATCCTTGAGGCGTGTAGAGATCCCAATAAACGGCATACGTGCGGCGATGCAAACGGTAGAAAGGAACGAAGTCCATGTCTCTCTCTGTACCATTGAGCTCGCGTCCAACTCCGGCACTGCGGAAGCTGCCGGGCTTATTCGGCACTGGTTTCAGCCACTCAGCCACGGGCCGATCCGCTACAAACACAGGAATTGACGTTGTCGGCGCACCCCGTCGTTGCGGTTCCGGCCCCAGATCACCAGCCAGCACCAGTGGTCCCCACATCAATGCAACGCGGCCGGGATTGTCGGGCAGTCCCTCTTCGCGAAGCGTCTTGGGCAACACTAACGCCACCGTGTCACCGCTCTTCCAGGTCCTCTTCAATTCAACGTAGGAGCCTGGAGCGGAGAGATCCTTCAGCTCGTTGCCGTTTATCTTGACTGTGAATCCCGCGTCCGCCCAGGAAGGTCGACGCAGTGCCAGCGAGAATTGTTTGGGTCTTTGCAGCGTCAGCTTCAGCGTTGCCGATTCGCCTTCAGGAAAGCTCGTGTCCATCGTTAGCCCGACGCCTGCGGATTTCCACGTGGCCGTCGAAGGGATGTAGAGGTTTACCCAAAGACGCTCGCCGGATTCGTAGTAGATCCCGTCGCCGTGCAATCCGTGGCTCTCAATGCCGGTGCCGACGCAGCAGGTGAAACTTCGCAACATGTCCTGATATTCATGCCGCACACCGCGGCCCACCGGTACCATGTAGCACGTGCGGCCGTCCTCGGGATCGATTGAACCCAGCACGTGATTGAACAAGGCCCGCTCTTCGAACTCGGCGTATTTGATTTGAGGATGGATGGCAAAAAGTCGCCGCGTCATCTTGAGCATGTTGTAGACGTTGCAGCTCTCATCGGTACGGCCGTCCACGCGCTCGCCCAACTGATCAGGCGGGCCAAAGTATTCGTCTTTGCCGTGACCACCGGTGGCATAGCTATGATGTAAAGCAACTGCATCCCAAAAAAACTCGGCGGCCGTACCGTCGGATTGATCGCCTGTGTATATGTAACGCACAAGGTGGCCCAAGAGCTTCGGGACCTGAGTATTGCCGTGCAAGCCACTGAGGCGATCTTCGCGGCGCGCAAGCGGATCGATCACCGCATGATGGTCGAAGTGGTGAGAAAGATTCAGCCAGCGCTTGTCGCCGGTGTCGGCGTAAAGGTCGGCAAGCACTTCGTTCATGCCACCGAACTCGGTGTTGAGCATCTGCTGAGTCTGGGCTTCATCCAGCCTGGAAAGAATCCCTTCCGCCCAGGCCGAAAACTTGATCTCGAGGGCCAGCGCCGTGCGATTGCCAGTGAAGCGATATGCGTCTCGCAGTCCAGCGTAGGTCTTGTGCAGCGTGTACCACGGTGACCACATCCCATTCAGGTCGAACGAAGACGAACGAATGTTGCCATTAGCCACCTCGGCGAATTTCTCCCTGCCGCCGTTAATGGCACCGAGGTAACCATCACCGTTCTTGTCCTGAACTTCCTTCATCTCTTTGACGATGTAGTCAACCCGTTCCTTGAATCGAGCATCCCCGGTCGCGGCATACATCAAAGACACCGCTGAGAGGTAATGTCCAGCGATATGTCCCGTGAGGTTTCGACCGTCTCCGTCCCAGCCGCCGTAGCCTTGCGCCTTCGGTTCCAGTCCGGCACGCTTGCGGTAATAAGCCAGCATGCGATCAGGCTCGAGCCTGATCAGGTACTCCACGTCCAGGTCTTGCGCATGCTTGAGCGGCCCACCGGTCAGCCGCACCGCTGATAAAGGCAATGGACGAGCGACATCGGGAATGGCGTTTTTGATCTGTTGCGCGTGGACGGTGGCCGCACCGCAAAGGAGTCCGAAAGCTCCTACGCGCATTAACGACGAGAGTGTTTTCTTCGCTTTCATCTTTTGGAATCTCCGCAGCAGACGCATCGTCTCGATTCACGGGCGACGCTGCTGGTTGATGTCTTTGGTCCAACGCCAGCGCCAACTGATCTAGTCTGCGCTTCGCGGTTTCGATCACAATCCACACTCAGGTTGCTGGCGCACTCTACCAGACTTTACGAAGGAATCAATCGCATTTCCGAAAACGCCCTAAGCCGATCCAAACGGGCCTATGAGCGTACAAGCCAGAGCACCCGCGCCATGTCCTACTTGAGTGGATCACACATTACGGCACGAGCAGCATCTAGGTTTCTCTGAATCGTATGAGCAGGCGCATCTCACGCCGAGAAGTGCTGGGGAACATGGTCTGTGCGGCAACGTCTGCACTACTGACAACCCCTGGGCCATCGTTTCAAACTAAAGCGATCTCAGTCGCCGGCCGGCCGGTTGAGATCACCGTGGCGCCGGTGAGCGCGCAAACGATTCGCATCAGCCTGGCGGCGATCGAAAACGGGCGGCCCCAGGCGATTTCCGATGACGGCTCACTGGTGCCGCAAACCTGGGCGCAGCCTCGCGCGCGATTCACAGATCTGGAACACAATAAGAGCGTCAGCCTCGACAAGATAAAGGTGAGGATAACGCGCGATCCGCTCAACATCATTGTCGAAGAGAAAGATGGACGCCTGGTCCAACAGCTTCGCATCGATCAGCAAACCGGCGCTTTGTCTTTCAACCTGGGCGATGGACCAGTGCTCGGGTTTGGCGAGGGTGGGCCACAATTTGATCGGCGCGGCAACGTCGACCAGATGCGCAACGGGCAAGGCGGCTATCGCTTACGGACACATGGCGGGCGCGCACCTGTTCCCTGGCTCATAGGAACCAGCGGCTGGGCCATGTTCATTCACCAACCGCTCGGCACATTCGATCTTACTGGGAACGAAGGCCGCTTTAATCCGATCAATTCCGCGGCGCCGTTGCCGCTCGACATCTTTATCGTCGCAGCTCGCGAGCCCGCGCAGGTGATGAGTGAATATGCGCGGCTGACAGGCCATCCGGAGATGCCTCCTTTGTGGTCGCTCGGCTACTTGCAATCACATCGCACGCTTCACGGGCCGGACGAAATCAGGTGGGTGGCGCGCACCTTCCGCGAGAAGAAGTTGCCATGCGATGCGCTCATCTATCTGGGCACCGACTTCGCGCCGTCCGGCTGGAACACGCACAACGGAGAGTTCACCTGGAACCTTACGAACTTTCCCGATCCGAAAAAGATGATTGATGAGTTGCACGCGCAGCACTTCAAGGTTGTGCTTCACACCGTTCTTGAAGGGCGGCGTCTCACCGGTACCGTGAATGATCCCTGCACCGCGGCGCCACTGCCGAGCGGACGCACGCCCGATGGCCGCTGGCCGGATGACCGGCAAGTCAGTTGCTACTGGCCAGTTCACAAGCAGCTCTACGACGCGGGCATTGATGGTTGGTGGCCCGATCAAGGCGACGGCCTCGATGGACCATCGCGTCTCGCGCGCCATCGCATGTATTACGAAGGCTCGCTTCAGTTGCGTCCCAATGAACGCCCATTTGCGCTGCACCGCAACGGGCAAGCCGGTATGCAGCGTTACATCGCGTTCCTCTGGTCGGGTGATGTCTATTCGACCTGGGAAACGCTAAAGACACATGTACCGATCGCGATTAACACGGGCCTGACAGGCATTCCCTATTGGGGCACCGACATTGGTGGCTTCGTGCCGACGAAGGAATACACTGGCGAGTTGCACGTGCGCTGGTTTCAATTCGGCGCCTTCTGTCCTTTGTTCCGCGCCCACGGACGAGACTGGCACCTGCGCTTGCCCTGGGGCTGGAACACCGGCGAGTTAGGGCCGAATGAAATTGCCAACTACACCGGTGGCGCTGCCAATCCCGACGAAAGCGAGTTGCACAATGCGGAGGTAGAGCCGATCTGTCGCAAGTATCTGGAACTGCGCTACCGGCTCATGCCTTATTTCTACAGTGCCGTGCGCGAATGTTGTGAAACGGGCCTGCCGATAATGCGAGCGTTGTGGCTGCACTATGCGGACGATGCGACAGCACTCGCGCGTGGTGACGAGTATCTCTGGGGCCGCGATATGCTGGTCGCGCCCGTCACCGAAAAAGGCGCCACGTCGCGCCGCGTTTATCTGCCGCGCGGAACGTGGTACGACTTCTGGACCGAAGAGAAGATCGAAGGCGAGCGCGAGATTACGAAACCAGTTGACCTCGCAACGATGCCGCTTTATGTGCGCGCTGGCGCAATCATTCCTGTGGGACCGGTCAAGCAGTACACCGGGGAGAAGGTGGATGGTCCACTAACGCTGCAAATCTATCCCGGCGAAAACGCTACCTTCACGCTTTATGAAGACGACGGCGCCACATTCAATTATCGCAGGGGTGAATGGATGGGAATCCGAATGGCCTGGAATGACAGCAAACGCCGTTTGAGTTTGCGACTCGCCGAGAGGTCGCGGATGCTCGCACCGTTGCGACGCAATATTGAAGTTCGGATCGCCTCTGAGAAGGCTACACGCAAAGTTGTGTTTGAGGGACGTCCAGTTGAAGTTCAAATCTAGTGAACCAAAGACTCTCGGTTTTCACCCCGCTAGGGGTGAGATGTCTATAGAGCGCGAGCCCCGTGAGCCTACGGGCTCCGTTCGGAGGAGCGGAACGTTATTGAGTGGCAAAAGGATCGTTGACTTCCGCTCCTCCGAACGGAGTTGACGAGGATCTTGCGTTCCCGTCTATAGACATCTCATTCCTACGGAGTGAAGAACCAAGGTTGATCGATAAGATCCATTTCGGACCGCAGTAAGACTGCTGAGGAGTAATCATGCGGCGTTTGATTGTTCCAGCGGCGACACTTCTTCTCATCGTAACGGCCCCCGCGCGTAATCAGGAAAAGCAAAAGCCGCTCATTCAGGATTATATGCGGGCGGCAATAGGTGCTCCGCCTGAATCGCTTGGCCTCGATCCGTTCTATAAGAAATATACCGATGCCCTGGGCATTGCAATTGTCAGTTCCGAAAACGCGCCGGATGCCGCGTTGCTCGTCGCGCGCGACATTGTGATCCACATGTTGGCAAACCGACCCGAGCTGCGAGAGGAGATGATCAAGAAAAAGATGCGCGTCGGCGTAATGGCCCAATCAGAATCAACGACCGACATACCGGAGCAGAGAAACTGGAAAAAACCGAGACGGGACGACCCCCGCCTGACGCCGGGCGAAAGGAACAACTACGACAACGGCATCGCGAAGATGACTGATAAGGAATACTGGAACAAGCGCGCCCGCGGCATGGGCGGGAACCCCACTACGTGCGCGGAGGAGAACCTGCTCGGCTATCCCGGAACGCGCTATTACGGTGAGAACATCTTCGTCCACGAGTTCTCGCACGCGATCATGGGGGTGGCGATTCGAACAGTTGATCCGGCCTTCTTCGCTGAGATTCAGACCGCTTACAAAGAAGCGATGGCAAAGGGACTGTGGAAAAGCCACTACGCTTCCACCAATGCCAACGAATATTGGGCTGAGGGCACGCAGACTTGGTTCTGGTCCAACTATGAATATACGGACGGCGCCACGCGCGTCCAGACGCCTGGAGATCTGCAGCACTACGATCCGAAACTCTACGAGCTGTTAGGACGCGTCTATCCGGACCACCACATTCCAATGGATGTTTATTATGGAAAAAACATCCCACCGCGAAGACGGCAGTGAGGAACCGCTTGACGAAATCCCCCAAGGTCGATGCCTTTCGCGAGAGGTATTCACGCTTGAAAGGTTTCAGAGAAGGGTCACTCGGCAACTGACAATCGGCAACAATCAACGGTGACATGCCATGAAACTAAGAAGCCCTAACCGAATCACAATCCTGTTCGGATGCCTCTTCCTTTTGCCCACAATTGTTTGTGCGCAGGGAACGCTGGGAGATTATGAGCGCGCTCAATCCCTCCGCAGCAAGTTTCAGGGACTTGCGATAAACGTGGCCGAACGTGCCAACTGGATCGAAAAGACAAACCGGTTCTGGTATAGGAAATCGGTTAAAGGCGGACACGAGTTTGTTTTGTTCGACGCCGAAAGTCTTACTAAGAAGCCGGCTTTCGATCATGAGAAGCTTGCTGCGTCCCTGTCTGCGGCAACGGCCGCCAAGTACACAGCTTTAGATCTTCCGTTCACCACTCTCACTTATGTAGACACCGAACAAGCCATTGAGTTTGTGGTTGCTAACAACCCGCCGGCCATACCCGCCCCGACTGACAATCGGTGGAAGTGCACTCTTGGCACGTACATTTGCACCAGGGTGAACCCTGCCGATAGACGCGCAACCGTTATTCCCCTCTCACCCCAAAACCGGCCTTCAGATCAGCCTAAAGCGTCTCCGGATGGAATGTGGGAAGCGTTCGTAAAAAACTTCAACGTCTACGTACGTCCCAAAGGCAGCAAAGAAGATTTTGCGCTCAGCTTTGACGGTTCCGAGAACAACTACTACGCACTCAATTCCATTAACTGGTCGCCTGATTCGAGAGCCATCGCGGCTTACCGTGTGCGACCCGGCTATCATCGCAAGATCCAATACATCGAGTCGTCGCCCGCAGATCAACTACAACCGAAGTATTCGACGATCGAGTACGCCAAACCCGGTGACACACTCGATATCGAGCAGCCGGTTCTGTTTTTGATCGCCGCGAAACAACAGATTGACGTCGCCAACACGCTCTTCTCGAACGCCTACGACATCTCGAATCCCGTCTGGCGCAAAGACAGTCGTGCGTTCACCTTTGAATACAACCAACGTGGGCATCAGGTGTACCGAATCATTGAAGTCGACGCCACGACTGGCAAGGCCCGCGCCCTTCTTAGCGAGGAGAGCAAAACGTTTTTCTGTTACTCGGGCAAGAAGTATCGCTACGACGTTCAGGATGGGAAAGAAATAGTCTGGATGTCCGAGCGCGACGGATGGAACCATTTGTATCTTTTCGATCCCGAGACTGGCAAAGTCAAGCACCAAGCGGCGTGTATCCCGGTAAAGATCCTTACTTCAATTACTACTATCGAATCAATTTTGACGGAACTGGACTCACTCCCATAACGGAGGCCGATGCTAATCACGACGTCAGGTTTTCGGCGGACATGAGATTCTACGTCGACACCTGGTCTCGTGTTGATTTGCCTACCGTTTCACAACTCCGCAGCACTGCGGATGGGAAGGTCTTGCAGGAACTCGAGCGTGCGGATATTCAGGGGCTCATCAAAGCCGGTTGGCATGCGCCCGAAGCGTTTACATCTTTGGCTCGAGACGGAAAGACAGACATCTGGGGGATCATCATCCGGCCCACTAACTTTGATCCGTCTAAAAAATATCCGGTGATCGAATCTATCTACGCCGGACCGCAGGATTCGTTCGTGCCCAAGTCGTTCAGTGCGTATTCCGCCATGCAGGCCCAGGCCGAGCTCGGTTTTATCGTGGTTCAAATCGACGGCATGGGTACTTCCAATCGGTCCAAGGCCTTTCATGACGTCTGCTGGAAGAATCTTGCCGACGCTGGATTCCTCGACAGGATACTTTGGCATAAAGCAGTGGCCGCGAAGTATCCCTACTACGACATCAGTCGCGTGGGTATCTATGGCCACTCCGCCGGCGGACAAAGCGCACTCGGGGCTCTCCTCTTCCATCCTGAGTTTTACAAAGCTTGTGTCGCCTCGTGTGGTTGTCATGACAATCGCATGGACAAAATCTGGTGGAACGAGCAATGGATGGGCTGGCCCCTGGGAACCGAATATGCGGCTTCATCGAATGTTGACAATGCCTACAGACTTCGCGGAGATCTGCTCCTATCAGTTGGGGAAATGGACAACAATGTCGACCCGGCATCAACCATGCAGGTGGTCAACGCTTTGATAAAGGCAAACAAGACTTTCGATCTGATCGTTCTTCCCGGAACGGGACACTCACCGGGTGGCGAGTACGGCGAGCGAAAGCGCTTTGACTTTTTCGTCCACCATCTCCTGGGTGTCGAGCCTCCAGACTGGAACAAGATCGAACAAAAGAAAGACGCTAAAGAAAGCAGTTCTTTGAGTACCGGACTGTAATGCGCGGCCAAGTCATCAGGCTGAAGGAGCCCGTCGGAAAAGACAGAAGGCTGGGGGCGACATGTCTATCGTGGACGCAAAGAGCCTCGGTTTTCACCCGGGTTAGGGGTCAGATGTTAATAGAGGGGCGAGCCCAAGACAGTACGGGTTCCGTTCGGAGGAGCGGAACATACCAGAGCGGCAAGGGTCTCGTTGACTTCCGCTCCTCCGAATACCAAGGTAAGGCGTTGTTATGAATTATCGAAGAGCATGGCTCGTTGTCTATATTGGAATGATCGGCTTAGCCCTGTGCTATTGCGCGATTCCATCCTTGAGTCAGCGTAAGCCGCGGCCTGCGGCAACAGTTTCCGTCAGCGCGCCTCGCGACTACCCGGTTAAGCCGGTCGCGTTCACATCCGTCCATTTCAACGACGCCTTCTGGGCCCCACGTTTGGAGATCAACCGCAAGGTCACGATCCCCTTCGCCTTCAAGAAGGACGAAGAGACCAGGCGCATCTACAACTTTGAACGGGCCGCCGCCGCGCTGCGGGGCGAGACGCTTAAAGACAAAACTCCGCCCGGTTATCCTTTCGACGACACTGACGTCTACAAAGTGATCGAGGGTGCAGCCTACGCCTTGAACGTCCAACCCGATCCGCAACTTGAAGCGTACGTGGACGGATTGATCGACAAGATCGAGGCGGCGCAGGAGCCCGATGGATACCTTTACACGACGCGGACGATTGACCCCGAGCACCCGCACCCATGGGCGGGTAAAAAGCGTTGGGAGCTGGAGAAGAACAATAGCCACGAACTCTACAATCTTGGTCATTTGTACGAGGCGGCCGTAGCCTACTATCAAGGCACTGGCAAACGACGGCTGCTTGATATCGCTCTGAAGAGCGCGAATCTACTCGATCAAACGTTCGGCCCTGGCAAGCAGTCGATATGGCCGGGCCACCAGATCACCGAAATGGGCCTCGCGAAACTCTATCGCGTGAGTGGCGATGCCCGCTATTTGAATCTGGCGAAGTTTATGCTCGACGCGCGAGGCCCGGACGGATCTCGACGAGACGGAGGTAAGTACAACCAGTCACACGCTAAGGTTGTGGATCAGATAGAGGCTGTGGGCCACGCTGTTCGAGCCACCTACATGTATTCCGGCATGGCCGATGTAGCAGCGCTGACTGGGGATCTTTCTTACGTCAACGCCATCGACAAAATCTGGGACGACGTCGCCGACAAGAAGCTCTACATCACAGGCGGAATTGGCGCGACCGGCGCTGGTGAAGCGTTCGGTGGACCATACGAGTTGCCGAATATGAGTGCTTATAACGAGACTTGCGCGGCGGTCGGAAACGATTTCTGGAATCAGCGTCTCTTCCTGCTGCATGCCGATGCTAAATACATCGATGTGATGGAGCGGACGCTTTATAACGGTCTCATCTCCGGAGTGTCGCTCGACGGCAAGTCATTCTTTTATCCGAACCCGCTGGAGTCGGCGGGACAGCATAGTCGCAGCCCCTGGTTCGGTGTCGCCTGCTGCCCGGGCAACATCACACGATTCCTACCCTCGGTTCCCGGGTATGTTTACGCGCAGAAGGGCGATTCGCTCTATGTCAATCTCTTCGTCGGCAGCACGGCAAACATCAAGCTCGACAACGGCCGGAAGGTGAAATTGGTCCAGGAGACGCGCTACCCATGGGACGGCGCCGTTAAGATGACGGTCAGCCCTGACAAGAGCAGCGACCTGAAGATCAACATGCGTATCCCCGGATGGGCACGGAACGAGCCAGTGCCCAGTAGTCTTTATCGTTTTCTCGACAAAATTGACGAGCCGGTCACCTTGAAGGTAAACGGCGCACCGGTGCCGGTCCAACTCTACAAGGGTTACGCGACCGTGAGCCGTAAGTGGAAGCGCGGCGACGTGATCGAACTCAATCTGCCCATGCCTGTGCGCCGGATCCTCGCGAACGAACTAGTCCAAGCCGACCGCGGACGCGTCGCACTGCAACGCGGTCCCATCGTCTATGTTGCTGAGTGGCCCGACAACCCCGGAGGGCGAGTACGCAATCTGGTTCTGTCGGATGACGCGAAGCTAACGGCCGAGTTCAGACCTGAGTTGTTGAATGGCGTCGAGGTCGTTAGGGCCAGGGCCATCAGCCTCGCCTTTGACGAACAAGGCAAAATTGCAAAGAAGGAGCAGGAGTTCACCGCCATCCCCTACTACGCCTGGGCCAATCGCGGCGCGGGCGAGATGCTAGTCTGGATCCCCAAAGATGAAGCGAGCGCCCGACCTTTACCCTGGCCCACGATCGCTTCGACAAGCAAGGTCGCCACCTCGGGCGGACAAAATCCGCGCGCCATCAACGACCAATCAGAGCCGCAATCGTCGAGAGACGGAACGAACTCTTTCTTTCACTGGTGGCCCCGGAAAGGCACAACGGAATGGGTCGAGTACAAGTTTGAGAAACCTTCCACGGTTTCGGAGGCCGAAGTTTACTGGTTCGACGATACGGGCTCGGGCCAGTGCCGCGTGCCCAAAGCGTGGCGCGTCCTCTACAAGGATGGCGATGCCTGGAAGCCTGTCGAGACCACCGAATCTTATGGCGTCGATAAGGACCGATACAACAAGGTCACCTTCAAACCCGTCGCGACAGAAGTTCTGCGCCTCGAAGTCACGCTTTTACCCGAATGGTCTGCCGGCATCCAGGAATGGAAGGTGAAGTAGAAGTATGCGCAAAAACAGAATTCAACTAGCGGTTACGTTAGCTCTCCTCCTTGCCTTTGGCAGCAGTTTCTCATTGGCCAACTCGGTACGAGCGTCTCTAAACACTAATGAGATTAGGGCTGCCCGATCCCATGCTCTCGACTCGTCCGAGAGCGAGATGCGCAACTTGATCGAGAGCTACAGTAATGATCGCGGTAGTCTCAGTCGAACCTATCCGGACGGATTGACACCCTCGCGCCGCACCCGCTTTAAACAGTTCTACGAGCAGTGGCGCGACAGTCTGTCGAAGCTTGATTTCGATGCGCTGGGCCCGGACGGCCGCATTGACTACCTGCTCTTTAAGAATCATCTGAATCATGAGCTGCTTCAGTTGGAGATACAGGCGAAACAGTTGGCTGAGAGCGAGGCTCTGATCCCGTTCGCCAAAACCGTCTTTGAACTTGAAGAGACTCGACGGCGGATGGAGCCGGTCAACTCTGCCAAAGTTGCGGCCCAATTGACCGCGATGAATAAACAGATCGAAGCGCTGCGTCGCGCGCTTGGCCCGGGCCCCGGCGCACCGGCCAAAGCCGAAGACAGTCCAGACAGCAAAACGATTTCTGACGGGGATGCCAAGCCTGAAGGACCCGGCTCGCTCAAAGTGAAAAAGAACGTTGCTAATCGAACAGCGGCGACGATCAGCAGTTTGCGAAACACGCTTAAGAACTGGTTCGACTATTACAACGGATACGATCCGATCTTCACCTGGTGGGTGGCTGAACCTTACAAGGCGGCGGACCAGTCGTTGCAAAATTACGCCTCGTTCATGAGCGAAAAAGTCGCGGGCGTGCGGTTTGTCGACGCCACTGATGGTCGACCAGGGCTTGGGATTTCAGGTAGTGGAGGTGGACCAGACGCCGAGCGCGGGCAGCGACCCGGCCCTCAAGGCGGAAGAAGCGCTAACGCACGGCCAGGTGACTCGAGCGACATTGTTGGTGATCCGATTGGCCGTGAAGCGTTGATGGTCGAGCTGGCCTCGGAGATGATCCCATACACTCCGGAAGAGTTGATCGCCATCGCTAATAAAGAAATGGCTTGGTGCGAGACGGAGATGAAGAAGGCCTCACGCGAGTTGGGTCATGGCGATGACTGGCATAAAGCACTCGAATACGTGAAAGGTTTGTACGTCGAGCCTGGTAAGCAGCCGGAACTGATCCGCGATCTGGCTGTTGAGGCGATCGCCTTCATGGATAAGCACGACCTAATCACAATCCCGCCCCTGGCGCGCGAGAGCTGGCGCATGCAAATGATGACGCCTGAACGCCAACTGGTAAATCCATTTTTCACCGGCGGCGAGACGATCAGCGTCTCCTACCCGACCAACACGATGAGTCATGAGCAAAAGATGATGAGCATGCGCGGCAACAACATTCACTTCGCGCGGGCCACTGTGTTTCACGAATTGATTCCTGGCCACCACCTGCAAGGCTTCATGAGCGCGCGCTACAAGTCATACCGCGGTCCCTTTCGGACGCCGTTCTGGGGCGAAGGATGGGCACTGTACTGGGAGCTGCTGCTTTGGGACATGGGATTCGCCAAGACGCCGGAGAATCGCATAGGCATGCTATTCTGGCGGATGCACCGCTGCGCTCGAATCATCTTCTCGCTGAGTTTTCATTTAGGACAGATGACGCCGAAGGAGGCGATAGACTTCCTGGTGCAGCGTGTTGGACACGAACCGGAAAACGCAACGGCGGAAGTGCGCCGCTCCTTCAACGGCAGCTACGCGCCACTTTATCAGGCGGCCTACCTGCTCGGAGGTCTACAGATCTATTCGCTGCATAAGGAGCTGGTTGACTCAGGGAAAATGACTAACCGCGCCTTTCATGATGCAATTCTGAAAGAGAACAGCATTCCGATTGAGATGGTGCGCGCTAGTTTGACCGGGCAAAAGCTAACGCGCGACTTCAATTCGACTTGGAAATTCTATGGTCCGCGTCCGTTGTGACCCCGTAGTCTGCGTTTCAATAACGTTCTCCATGTCAAATCTTTTATCAACTTTGGAGGTAGAGTGAAATGAGACGGGCAAGATGGACCGGGGGTTTTGCCGGGCTGGTTGTTTGCTTAATTCTGGCGATGACAAATAGTGCGTCGGTATCTACTGGAAGCAATACTAAAGGCGAAAAGACAGGCCAAGGCCAAAACGCCGAGCGTGTGATTAAGTGGGTAAGCTACCAGAATGCGCCACTAGAGTTAACCGACGTGTTGCTAGCCGGAGAGAGTGTCAAAGATAAAGCAACCGTAACCATCGCGCGTCAAAGCGCACAATGGAAAGAATTGAAGGTTGACGGCAGCGATACCTGGTTAAAGGATCTGAGCTTCACATTTAAGAATGTTTCCGATAGACGGATCGCTGCATTAACAGTCACTTGTGTCGTGCGGCATCCTGAGCTTGAATTCCCATTGGGGTTACCTTTTAGGGCCTCAAAGCGAGTGCCCCATCTTCTTCTACGGGAGATGCCCAAGCTAGAGGACTTGGGGCCAAACGAAGAGCTGACATATTCATTTCACGAATTGGAACTCAGCGGGATAGACCGACTGCTAAACAGGGCCGGTGCACGGACCGAGGTTCAGAATATAGAGGTTGCTCTACAGCGAGTACAATTTGATTATGAAACCGTATGGAGTGACGGTCTCTTGTTTCACCCCGACCCAAATAACCCCAACCGCTGGCTCCCAGAAAAGCGAGGAGGGAGTTTGTAACAGGTGTCACCCTAAGCAGATACAACCGGTATCTGAATCGTACAAGACGCCAATTCAATACGTGTGTTAACTGAGCACCGATCAAGTAGTGTTCAGCGGGACCGTCGACGGATCATCGAGGGCCGGCGCTCAGATAACTATGGTCTGAAAATTCTGCACCATCACCACCAACGGCATCACCGGGAGATCAACTCTGTGTTAGAGGAGGGAATATGCGACGTGAACGCCTTCCAAGGCTAATCATCATTGTGATGGCTGCCGCGCTGTTACTCGGCACGCAGTCAGTGTTTGCGCAGCTACGGATTGTTGGCTGGCGATTGGCTTGTACGAGGTGACGGTGACGATGCCGGGGTTTCGCACGGCTCTTGTTCAGAACATCTCGGTTTCGACAAGCCAGACTACTGACGTGAAGATCAACCTGGAGGTCGGTCAGCCCACAGAAACCGTCACAATAACCGAAGGCGCTACGCAAGTGCTGGAGACTTCCTCGCAATTGGTGGCGAATACCCTGGTTTCGGAGACCATTACCGAATTGCCACTCGCGAACCGCTCCAACGTACTTGTGCTGGCCCGACTTTCTCCCGGGATATCTCCTCCCATTGGCGGCGGCAACTCAGGGCGGTACAACAACCTGCCCGGTGGCGCCGTCAACGTCACCGTTGACGGAATCAATGACGCCTCGAACGGTTTTAAGAGTGGCGGAACTGTTTTGTTCGCGACCGTCCCGGTGCGGTTGGGCGCCGTCGAGGAAGTATCGGTCGAAACCGGCGGTCTCGGCGCAGACTCCGGCGCGCAAAGCGGCGCAAACATCAAGTTCACCACCAAGCGCGGCGGCAACGAGTACCATGGCAGCGGTTTCTATGAGGTTACCAGCGAGAGGTTCAATGCCAATACCTGGTCCAGAAATGCTACTGGCCTGCCGCGACTTTTCAATCGCACTCAGAACTATGGCGGAAACTTTGGCGGCCCCTTGGTCCCTTTTGGCTCCTTAAAGAAGAAGCTGTTCTTCTTTGTCAACTACGAGCGTGCGTACTCGCCCATTAACAATGCGCGTACAGTGAGCGTGTTAACGCCGGCTGCTCAAAGCGGCATCTACTCATATGTCGTTGCTGGCACCAACGAGGTGAGGACCAGAAACGTATTGGATATAGCAGCAGCTGCGGGTGGTCCGAGAACTTTGGATCCAGTTGTGCAATCGATCCTCGCCCTAAACAACAAGGTGCCACAGTTTGCCGCTCAGATTCCGGACACCGACCTCAACCGCGACAGCTTTACGTGGGGCGCTGAGAATAACAACTATGCGTATTTCCCGGCGGCTCGGTTTGATTTCTTCCTAACGCCGAAACAGCAGGTGACCTGGACGTGGAACTACAGACACAACTGGCAGGCGGGCGAAAGACGTCTGCCCGTACCGGATATCAGCAGGACGAATCCATTCCGCCTCGGCTACTTCGTATGGGCCGCGGCGATCCAATCCACGCTTTCGTCCCAAACCCTTAATGAATTCCGATACGGCGTGCAGCACAGCGGAGACTCAAACGCGTCCGCGGCCTATGGCCCGTACTATACGTTCAACGACGTCCCTTTGCGCATCGGTGGGAATTTACCTTTCGCAAATGGCGTTGCGCCGAACCCCGTGAGCCCGGTCGTACCCTTCATCGACCAGCAAAACACTACTGGCCGCCATTTCATCACAACGATGTACGACACCATGACGTTGAACCGCGGCAACCATTCCATCACGCTGGGCGGCAGCTACCGAAAAACCGATTGGAACGATATCGGACAGGTATTTCAAGTTCCCACCTACGGCCTCGGTACACCGGCGGGCGACCCGCTGCCGGGCGCGGCCTTTGCTGCCGCCAACTTTCCGGGCATCAACAACACGCTGCTTCCCGGCGACCCGGCCGCACTTTACAACACACTCATCGGGAGAGTCGCGGCGTCAAACTTCACCCGAGTCGTCGACCCCGAGACTCTTAAATACGACGGCTTCCATAATCACACCTGGACTCGCTCGTTGATGGGTGGCTTCTATGCGCAGGACCGCTGGCGTATCAGGCCGAGCCTGACCTTGAACTACGGCTTGCGCTGGGCGATCCAGGGGCCAATGCACGATGTAAACAAGATTACAGCTGTCCCGGATCTGGCGAGCCTCTTTGGTCCCTCCAAGCGGTTGTTTGCTCCCGGCGAACTAAGCGGAAACAATAACCCGACTGTGGAAGTCGGCCGCGCAGCCTACAAAACCGATTGGCTCACGCTCGCTCCCAACTTCGGGTTCGCCTGGAACCCTAACCGAACCAAGGGACTGCTTGGCAAACTCCTTGGCGGTGGGAAAACCGTCCTTCGTGGTTCATATGGGCTGGTTATCTACGACGAGGGCACGCAATTCTATGCGCAAAACCTTGGGACCAATGCGGGTAAGACAATCGCCGTCGAACATCGTGGCCAATCCGTTGACAATCTCGTCGTTCGCGTTCGTCGCCTCTACCGACTATAAACCGGTGATAAACCAGGCGGACCAAACTTTTGCGCGCACCATCAGTGGCTTCGATCCTACGTTGCGCGCACCTTACACCATCAATTGGACCCTTGGTATTCAGCGAGAGTTGTGGAAGAACACCGTGATCGAGGCCCGATACGTAGGCAATCAGTCACACCTCTCCTGGCGGACGAGCAATCTGAATGAAGTGAACATCTTCGAGAACGGATTCCTTCAGGAATTCAAGAACGCGCAGAACAATCATAATATCTTCAGAGCCGCTAACCCGAATTGCGGACTGCCGAATCAGCCTCTATGCACGTTCGCGAATACTGGACTCGCCGGGCAGGTGGCTTTGCCGATCTTCGACGCAGCTTTCGGGGCACGCGGCGCGGCGCCGGCACTAGCCGCGGGTGCTGGATTTGCCAACGCCGCCTTCATCACCAACCTGCAGAACGGTGAGGCTGGCGCGTTGGCCAATACTCTTGCCACTAACCAAACTCACGTTTGCCGCATGTTCGGCAGCAGCTTCAGTCCTTGTGCCCGAGTTCTGCCCGCTGCGAATGTGCCAGGTTCCTATCCGATCAACTTCTTCCTGCTCAATCCCTTCGTCGCCGGCCGCATGAACTTTGTAGATGACACCGGCTGGCATAGCTATAACGGACTCCAGCTTCAGTTTCGACAGCGTTTGTCCCACGGCATCAACTGGACTCCTAACTACACCTGGAGCCACAGTATGACGAATCTTCCCGCGGACAACGCAAACCAGGGTATCGACTTCCTCACTCTGAGGAATACGGATCTCGATAAGCGCCCTTCTCAGTTTGACATTCGTCATGTCATCCAGACGTATGGCACGTATGACCTGCCAGTCGGCCGTGGCCGCATGTTTTCGATCGACAATAAGATTCTCAATGGAGTGATAGGTGGCTGGACCGTTGGGTCGATCTTTGTCTTCGCTACCGGCCAACCGATACAACTTACTGGCGGATTTCAAACCGTTAACACCAGCAACAGCACGGCCGCGAGCGGGGTCCGACTCGCCCCGGGTGTCACACTGGATCAGATTCAGCAGATGTTCAATGCATCTCTGACACGCTTAACTGGAAGACCGGCAGGAACCACTACGGATCTGCAACGGCTTGGCGTCGACTCGCAACTGATTGGCCCAGATTTCCGAGCGAATCCTCAGTTTCTGATCCCAAACAGGACGCCTGGTGAGTTTGGGCAACAATTATTCATTCGCGACAAGAATACGTTTCAATGGGACATTTCGATAACGAAGACTTTCCCAATTCCGGCTTTGGAGAACGGCCGCTTGCAGGTTTTTGCTGGTTTCACCAACGTTCTGAATCATCCGAGGTGGGCTTACGGCGACACGACCGGCAATCCACCCGCTGCCTTGAACGTGACGAGCACATCGTTCGGCGTTATCAACGGGCCGACCGGGAACCGCACCATAAACCTGCGTGCCACTATTAGCTTCTAGGGCCAGGCCAACGTGCCACTTTCGAAGCCCGGTCTGACGTTCGGACCGGGCTTTTCTCTCTATATGACCCATACTCAACGAGTGCTCCGAGTCTTCGCGATGCCGCTCACCTTCACAGCGATCGTACTCACGTGTGGATACCAATTCGGCGCAAACGATGCTGCAGCAAGAACCAAACAACTTCTCAACTCACAACGCCAGGGCGGTGAGCCCGCGCCAACGCCGAAACCTCCACCTGTTCCTCATGCCGGCATCGCCGTCGAGCAGAAGTCCCAGGGTACGCGACCAACCGCTAAGCTTGTCGAGAGTTTTGATGGTCTGGGTTTTGGGTTTCAAGGTCCGCAGGGAACTTCAAACGTCCGCAACCCTTCAGACAATACCCTTGCCGTAGGGCCTGATCACATCGTCCAGATCGTAAACACGCGGATGGCGGTCTTCACGAAGAAAGGGAAGCGTTTCGAGACCACCGGCAAGGTGTTGTACGGTCCAGTTGTGACCAGGGCGGTCTTCGCCGGATTTGGCGGGCAGTGCGAAGCCCGCAACAACGGCGATGCCGTCGTTCGCTACGACCAGTTGGCGAAGCGTTGGCTCATCGTCATGCCGATCTTTGGTCGTGGACCTGAGCGACCTGACCAACCCCGTGTTGGTGCGTCCGGCGACCCAGCACAGCTCAGCCCGCCTGGTCGGCCCAATCAGCCCGGTCCGCCTGTTCAACTCGTTCCGCCAGCACAAGCAAATCCAGCAGATCCAAATCGCGCCACAGCGGCAACAACGGGCCAGGGACCTTATTCGATGTGCTATGCCGTAAGTGTTAGCTCCGATCCGCTCGGGCGATACTATCGCTACGAGTTTCTGCGACCGTTCTTCCCAGACTATCCACGTCCCGCCATCTGGCCTGACGGGTACTACAACCCAACCAGTACCAGCGACGACATCATTCAGAAACATGCCTGCGTTGCCGAACGAAACAAGATGCTTAAAGGTCTGCCGGCAACCGAGCAATGCTTTGTCATCGACGGCGTCAATTTTCTTAACAATGCCGACATCGATGGTCATGGATCACCCCCACCTGGCGCGCCAAACATCATGATGGCGGCAGGCGCAGCGCAACTGAAAAAGATTCTCGCAGACGACCGAGTCTTCTTCTGGAAATTTCACGTCGACTGGAAGACGCCCGCGAACACAAAAATCACTGGCCCGTTTCCCATCACTGTTGCTCCTTATCAATACCTCTGCGGCGGACAACTAACGAACTGCGTACCCCAACCGGGAACAGACCGACGCCTCGACGCGCAGGGCGACAAGATCATGGCGCGCCTCGTCTATCGAAAGGTGCAGGGTAAGGAGTGCCTGGTCGCCGTTCATTCCGTCAACACTGCGGCGGGAGGTGGCGGGGTTCGTTGGTACGAGTTCAGACTGGACAAGAATCGAGACCCGCAGCTTTATCAGCAGGGCACCTACGCGCCCGACAACTTCTATCGCTGGATGGCAAGCCCTGCGATGGACCGCAACGGCAACATCGGCATCGGCTACTCGTTTGGCGGAACTCCAAACTTCCCCGGCCAACGCTTTGCGGCTCGACTGGCGAACGATCCACTGGGCCAGTTAACGCTTCAAGAGACTGTGCTGGTTGAGGGCGAAGGAGTGCAAAATGTGATGCGCTGGCAAGACTACACTCAAACGGCCATTGACCCGAGCGACGACTGCACAATCTGGTACGTGGGTGATTACATCAAGAAAGGTGCTTCGAACTACTCGAGCCGGATAGGGGCCTTTCGATTGCCCCGCTGCGGCGCATCGCCGTGAGCGGTGAGCTATCGAAGGACAATCAATTCATCATTCTTATTCACACTGCGGCTTCAGCCCGGTGGTAAAACGTACCCCCGAGAATAGAAACCGTTTCAACGGTTTTCAGTGACAGTCGCCGCACGTGCCGCAAAGAGGAAACCGTTGAAACGGTTCAAATAGATCTCCTACGACGACTGGTCATAGAACCGGGCTAAAGCCCCGGTGTGAATGAGAACGTAACCCCAAACGCGTGAACGAGAACGTAAGCCCAAACTGATCCACTTTGCATCGTCCCAGACGTCATCAGAAGGCATCGTTTTGAATAAGAGTTCAGAACAGATTCATGGTTCTGTTGTTTCTTGTCGCCTACTGGCGAGCGGCTGTTTGCTCTTCACCTGCACAATCGCTGTCCTGTCGCAGACAACCAACCAGTCCGCACCAGCCGCCCCAGTTAACGGGCAGTTCGAGCTCAAGCTCGATGCTGGAGCCATCACGAGTCTCCGACGGTCACAGGACCGCATTAACACAGAGTACGTTCAGTCTGGCAGACGGCTCGGGGACGTTTCTCTTCGGTATCGCGGAAAGGATGGCGCCTGGCAATCGGTGGAAACCGCGCAGCTCGCTCGAGATGGGAAGGTAACGTTCGCGTCGAGCGCGGACGTCCGAGTGTACAAGGCAAACTATCAGGTCCTGTATGCCCCAGCCGGCTCCAACACCGGCCCAGACCGTACTCAAGCCACACCAGTTCCGGTCTTGTCTCTGCAGATGGAATTTACAATCGAAGACCGTGCCATCCTCTGGTCATTCACGATCAAGAATGTCGGAGTGCAGCCGCGGCAAATTGACGACCTCGCAATTCCGCTTCCCATAACAACATCAACCCCGGGTGGAGATAATCAACGGCGCATCAACATCCTCAAGCACAGCTTCGTCTCAGGATACAACTCTTACATGTTCTGGATGCGGAGCAATAACGTGGGCCCGTATCTCATGCTTACTCCGCGCGAAGACACCAAGTTTGAATATTGGGACGCTCAAAGGGGGATGAATCCCGGGCCAGGCAGTGGACAAAGCGGGGGACAAAGTGGGGGACAAAGCGGTGGGCAGGGCGGCGGCGTTGGCTATCGTGTCTACATTCACTCGGCGGCTGCAGGCACCGAAGCGAAAGCGCAAGGAACTAAGTGGCGACAACCCAATACTAGCTTGAAGCTTGCGCCCATGGGCCAACCTGGCGACACGCAATCCTACGGTTTCAAACTACACTGGGCGGGCGACTACGACGCGGTTCGGCAAGCGCTCGTGGACGAAGGGCTGATTGATGTGCACGTGGTTCCCGGTATGACAGTACCAAACGATCTTTTCGCACGCTTCGCACTGCGGACAAAACAACCGATCAATGCTGTCGAGGCCGAGTTTCCTGCAGACACCAAAATTGAGTCGCTGGGAGCTAAAGGCGACATGCATTTGTATCAGGTTCAGTTTTCAAAGCTCGGCGAGAATCGACTGACAGTTCGTTACGGGGACAAACAACACATGTTCCTGGAGTTCTTTTCCACGGAACCTCTGGAAACGCTGATCAAGAAGCGCGCAGCTTTCCTGGCTCGCAGCCAACATCGCGATGCTAGCAAGTGGTACAACGGACTGATCACCGACTGGAATATGGAGTCGCGCGTACTCCTCAGCCCGGATAACTACGATCGCATTCAGAGTTGGCGGATCTACGCAGTGACGTGTGACGATCCTGGCCTGGGCAAGCCAGCCTACCTCGCTGCCAAGAACGCCGAATTTCCGGTGCAAGCGCAGGTCGAAGCACTCGACTACTACATCAGGAATTTTGTTTGGGGCGGCCTTCAGCAAACCACTCAGGAACCATATCCATACGCCATCTACGGAATCCCCGATTGGAAGACGAACCGTGAAAGTGTCGATCCCGGACGTAACGGTCAGCGGCACCTGTGGCGGATCTACGACTATCCCCACATCGTCCTCATGTACGAAAGCATGTACCGTATCGCGAAGAACCATCCCCAGATCAAAACAGCGCTGCCGGCAGCGGAGTATCTGCGGCGCGCCTATGGTACCGCCGTGGCTCTGTTCACTGTTCCTATGCAGATCGAACGTTGGTCTGCATACCGGACAGGACTCTACAACGAGTTGGTGATCGTAAATTTGATTGCTGACTTGCAGAGCGCCGGCATGACAGCCGAGGCTGAAACCCTTAAAGGGCATTGGGAACAGAAGGTCAAAACTTTTGTCAACGGCCAGTTGAATCTGTTTCAGTCGGAGTATGCGTTTGATTCAACGGGATTTGAAGCGACGCACGCCCTGGCTAAGTACGCATTGCACCACGCCGATAAGCCCGGTGAAAACAAAACGGGTATCCCTTTGGAAAACGCCGAGCGGTTCATGCAAACCCAGTTGGCGTCAAACATCTTCTGTCGAGGCTGGCTGGAACCCGCGTATTACTTACTGGGCAGCGACTACCGTGGAAGCGGCGGCAACTCCTTCACGCTAACTTATATGTCGCAGATGGGCGGCTGGTCCGTCCTTGATTACGCTCTCTATTCCGCCAGTGAGCCTGGTTGGTATCTGCGGCTGGGGTACGCGTCGTACCTGAGTGCGTGGGCGCTGATGAACACGGGAACGCCGCAGTCGAATTACGGCTACTGGTATCCGGGCAAAGAGAACGATGGTGGCGCGGGCGGCGGGTTCGAGCCCGCTCCCTATGGACAGACATGGCTCAATCAGCCGCACCACCGAGGCCCCTGGTACTACTCGAGCGAAGTTGATCTGGGATACAGCGGCGCGCTCCGTACCGCGGCCACCATCCTCGCGGATGATCCGATCTTCGGCCGGTTCTGCTTTGGCGGCAACTGGGGAAAAACCGCTGCGGGCATCGAGGTCACGCCGAAGGACGGTTTGCGGCGACGGTTCCATGTCTTACTCGGCAGCGGCAAACTTCATCTGGTTCTGGATACGGATCGTTTTGTCAGCTCGCAGCCGATTGTGTTTAAGGAGGATTTAACGAAGATCCGTTTCCAGCTCGAAAGCGACAACCCGGGAAAACATCTCACGAAGCTAGTCATCTCTGGTCCGGATGCAGGTTCGTATGTTCTTCGCGCCGGCAATAAGAGAATCGCGACGCTGGAGATTAAAGACAGTCAGGAGACGATGGTGGAGATACCAGTGGATTCTGAGACGCGGTCAAAGACGTTTGTGATTTTGCGACAGGTGAAATGAGGCGGCAAGTGGTGTGTTGGCTTTTGTGGTTACGTGAAAGCGTAATCACGCTTACCGCGCAAGCTGCCCATCAACCATTCGCCAAATGCCTACGGGATTCTCCTCTTTCAGTTCATCGGGCAGAGCCACATTCGGAAAACTCTGAAAACATACTTGACGCGTGAAGCGGAAGATAGCGCGCGTGCCGACGGACGTAGAGCGGCCGTCAGACGTCGCCGGATACGGTCCGCCATGAACCATCGCGTGACAAACTTCGACCCCAGTCGGAAATCCGTTGAAGACAAGCCGACCGACTTTTGTCTCCAGGATCGCTAACAGTTCGCGGTTTTCGCGCAGATCTTCTTCCGTGCCATGGATAGTTCCAGTCAACTGCCCCTCGAGTGTGCGCACGACCTCCAACAGTTGTTGAGGACTCGAATAAGTAATAATCAGCGCGGATGGTCCGAAGACCTCTTCACTCAGTTCGGGATTAGCCAGAAACCTCGCGGCGTCAGTTTTGAAGAGCGCGGTGCTCGCTTCGCAGCGGCCGTGCTTTTCTTCGGCCTGTCGCTGAGCAACGGTCTCAACCTCGGCGTGACTCAAGCGTGATGAGACCCCTTTCTGATAACTTGAACTAATCCCGGGAGTCAACATGGTTTGCTCCGGCGTGCCGGCCATCAACTCACCGAGCTTCTCGACAAACGCTGCTGAGTCTTCATTGTCTGCCAACAAAACCAGACCAGGATTAGTGCAGAACTGTCCGGCGCCGAGCGTTACTGAACCATGCAAGCCGACCGCTATCTGATCAGCTCTCGCCTTCAGCGCGCCTGGAAGAATGACCACTGGATTGACGCTACTCATCTCCGCGTAGAACGGAATCGGCTCCGGTCGAGATGAAGCTGCATCAAACAACGCGCGACCCCCTGCACGCGAGCCTGTGAAGCCTCCCGCTTTGATAAGGTTGTGCTTGACCAGAGCGGTTCCGACTTTCCTTCCCGATCCATAAATGAGCGAGAAAACTCCTTCGGCGAGCTCGCAGCTCCGAACTGCATCTGAAACTGCATTGCCGACCAACTCAGAAGTGCCGGGATGCGCGTGGTGTGCTTTGACGATGACTGGATTCCCACCTGCCAACGCCGAAGCCGTATCGCCACCGGCAACGGAGAACGCTAGCGGAAAATTACTGGCGCCAAAGACAACGACAGGCCCCAAGGGACGCAACATCGATCTCACGTCGGGTTTTGGAAGAGGCTTCGCGAATAAGACGCGAAGGCTTTGTGCGCCAGTTGCGCCGCTTCATCAACTTCCGAAGCGCTCGCCGAATGGTAGGCCGGCGACAATGTTTCACCGGTTGCCGGGTTCAGACCGTGCACAGTCACGCCGTTCCGTGCGCCCCGATGAAAACCAATAATGGATGTCCCTGTTAGTTCAGTCATTGAACAGTAGCCGTTTACTTCACCTACGCGGCCTGTGCCGTTGTCTCCAAACTCGGCCGGTTTTCAAGCGCGTGTCGAATTACCTTCTTCGCTTCTTCCAACTCTGCGCCCACTAGTTCCAGACGCGGCGGTCGCACTCGAGCATTGCCCTTCCCAACTTCCTGCTGCACCAACTTGATCAGTTGGACAAACTTCGGCACGGTGTCCATCCGCAGTAACGGCAGAAACCAGTTGTAGAGGTCTATCGCTTTGTCGCGTTCGCCATCCATCGCATGGTTGAATAGGTCTACCGATTCCTTTGGTAGCGCGTTCACCAGGCCCGCCACCCATCCGACGGCTCCGACCGCGATAGCTTCGACAATGGCGTCGTCTACTCCAACAAAAACTGCCAGGCGGTCGTCAACTAGTTCACGAATCCAAGTAACCCGGCGCACATCCGCGCTCGACTCCTTAACTGCAGCAAAGTTCTCATGCTCCCTGCTCAATTCTTCGATCTGTTCCGGCAGGAAGTCTGTGCCATAAGCAACCGGATTGTTGTAGAGCATGCAGGAAAGGCCGGTAGCGCCAAACACGGAGTCAACGTGAGCTTTCATCTCGCGCCAATCACCCTGATAGACATAAGGCGGCAGGACCATGAGTCCCTGGCAACCAAGGTCGGAAGCCCGCTTGGCCAAAGCTACCGCCTCGTTGGTACTCAAAGACGCGATCGCTCCAACAACAGGCACGCGATCACCGACTGCATCCACGACCGTGGACCAAATCTTCAGTTTCTCATCGAAACTCAAGGTCGCGCTTTCGCCTAACGACCCTGGCGTTACAATACCAGTGCAGCCACTCTCCACGAGCCACTTACAATGTTCCGCTATGAATGAGTGATCAATTTTGAGATCAGTATCAAAGCCGGTTGTGATTGCAGGCATTACACCGCGCCATTGCATTGTCATGTTATCGTTCCTCCAACAAATCATTTTGATTTATCGCTCGAATCGGCTTTCATTTTGTCGCCAGACTCTCAACCCTCACCGGAAACACGGGCGGACGCACTGACTCTGGCTGCCAGCTCAATAGAAACTCCAGACTCGCACCGCAGATTCTTCCCTGGCATGGTCCCATGCCGCACCGCGTGTGTAGCTTCGCCTCTCGCCATGAGTTGTGAGCTCGAAGCCGGTTGAAGGTGACGTCTTCACAGCGACACACGATCGTTTCCGTTGCGGGCAGAGCTTTCAAGTCGTCACGCAAGCTGAAAGTACGATTGAGAACCTGTGCAAACCGGCGATGCTTCTCACGAATCGCGAAAAGCTTGCGCGCCTCCGCTTTGTTGCCTGAGGCAGCATGGCCTGCGATTTCGCCCTCTACGAGCGACAACTCCAACCCCCCGATCCCCGTCGCCTCTCCCGCACAGTAAATCCGCGGGATGGAAGTTTCCTGAAACTCATCCACGCCTACGCAGCCATTTTTCGTCTCACATCCAAGCAACTCAGGAAGTTCGAGGTTGGGCACAAGGTGAAAGCCGCAGGCGAGGTAATCACACGAGACCTGCCAAGTTGTTCTGCCCCGAAGCAGAGTCACACTTGATAATCTTTCATTGCCATGCGCTGCCACGATCCAGCAACCTGCAACATACTTAACACCAGTCAACTGCCTTCTCAAGCCAAATGCCTGGAACACTTTCGTGCGCCCTTTTACCAAACTAAAACCAAATCCGACTAGACTCTTCAACGGCGCTTGTTCAGCTATCAAGACAACATCCGCGCCACACCCGCGAAGATACGCAGCTACCGCCAACAGGAGCGGTCCGCTGCCCGCCACGACCACCTTCTTCCCGTCCACTGGCAGACCAGATTTGACGAGCGCTTGAAGACCACCCGCCCCCATCACATTTGGCAAAGTCCAGCCGGGGAATGGTAAGAAAAGCTCTCGTGCTCCGGTTGCGAGGATCAGTTGTTGATACGCAAACTCACAGACCCCATCTGGAGTCTCGGCCAGAAGCTTTCCCTCTGACGGCTGATGAAACACTCTCGCGCCGTTTATGAATTTGATATTCGCAGTGCGGATCTTTTCGAACCAAGCCGCTGCTTCCTTCGACTTAGGTTTCTGCTCTTCGCCACGCCAGATTTGGCCCCCAGCACTATGATTATCGTCGGCCACGGTGACCCGAAGTCCACCTTGCGTCGCGCGGTATGCAGCCGCCAACCCTGCAGGGCCTCCGCCGACAATCAGCACGTCGCAGGTTTGACCTGGTCTACTCATCAGTTCGCACGTCCATTCCGTTCCGACAAGGTGTCTGACAACTTCGATAATGTGCTTCACCGTCGATTGTCACCTGACATTCGAAGCAAATGCCCATGCCGCACAACGGACCGCGTCCCTCACCTGTCACCGACCTGCGAAATGACGAGACGCCGGTTTTCAGTACCGCGCCGGAAACCATACTGCCCGCGGGCAGAGTGACGGAAACTCCGTTGACGACGAGAGTGATCGTCTCAGGCATGGGCCAACTCCTCTGTGACTCTAGCGGGCAGATACGGGTCAATAGGAATCGCCGACGTGCGTCCCAATATCTGATCAACCAGGAGCCTTCCGGTGCCGAGCGAAGTTGTAATCCCAAGTCCTTCATGGCCCGTCGCTAGATAGAGGCGTTCGTGTTCAGCGTGTGGGCCGACTAGTGGGAGCTTGTCGGGCGTCGCAGCCCGAAAACCTGTCCATGTTCGGAGCGCGGAGAGTCGCCCCAGACGGGGCATATATTCGATCGCTCGCTTCAGCATCTGACGCAGAACAGGCGCGTCAACTTTCGAGGACTCGACACCGTACTGCCGTGAAGAACCGATTAGCAATTGTCCGGTTCTTCTAGGTTGAATGTTAAAGGCGACGGAATCTGCCGTTAGAGAATGCGCGCTCTTCAAGTAGCCTAGCTCGATCAGTTGGTGTTTCAAGAACCCAGGGTAGCGGTCTGTGATGACGAGGTGTCCCTTACGTTTATTCATGCTCATCCCCGGCGTTAATAGGGGCGACCAACTGCCCGCCGAGTTAACGACAAGGCCGGCGGAGATAAGCGACCCGTCGCGCAGGCGTACGCCTTCGGGGGTCACCGCCTCGACGGCCTGACCCAGAAACAACTTCGCGCCGCTCAATGTGGCCCGTCCGATTAAGAACTGCGCCGCGCAGGGCGGGTAAATGACGCTATCGCCGGGGACAAGGAGACCACCGACCATACCTTCGCGCAAATTGGGCTCAGCCTCTTCGAGAGCGCTCGCGTCAAGAATCTCAACCGCGACGCCGCGCTCGGAATAAAACTTCTCCTTGCGCCTAACCTCGGCCATCTCTTCATCGTCGGCAGCCACCCAGATTGTGCCGCAGGCGTCGTATTCAACTTCGCGCGGCAACTCTCGTTTGATTTCATCCCAGAGGATTTGGGAGTAACGGGTCAAAGCAAACTGAGCCTCAGAGTCATCCATCACAACCAGATGGCCCATCCCAGCCCCAGTCGCACCGCCGCCGATCACATTAGCCTCGACAATGGCGACAGCGAGTCCCTCACGGGCGCACTCAGCCGCACACGCCGCGCCGACGATGCCCGCACCTATAATGACCACGTCGAATTTGGCGGAAGTCATTTTCGAATACCCATACGGAATGGGTCTCGTTCATCCAGAATCAAGTCGGCCTCGGCAGTGATGAAGGCTGATCCTTTAATACTCGGACGAATCTCGTTATTCGCGACCGAAACGGTTCCTTCAAATATGCTGCCGACGATGCTTTCTTGTCGCCAGATCTGCCCCTCCTTTAGTTTTCCGTCCGCATAGAGGCAGGCTAATTTGGCGCTAGTGCCCGTGCCGCATGGAGATCGGTCATAAGCCTTGCCGGGACACAGCACGAAATTCCTGCTATCCACCCCGTCGCGCTGCGAAGGGGCGAAGAGTTCGATGTGGTCAATCTCCTGGCCGTCAGCGCCGGTAATGCCTGCTTGCGCGAGCGCCTCGCGAACCCCCCAGGTGTAGTCAATCAGTGTTTCGAGATTGTCCAGCGTGAGTCGCTGGCCGTGATCGCTGGACAGGAAAAACCAGTTGCCCCCCCAGGCGACGTCGCCGGTAACCGGCCCGTGCCCGTTAGCCTCGACCTTCACATTCGCCGCGAAGCGGTAGCTCGGCACGTTTGCGACCCTCACTTCTCCGCTCTCGTCGAGTTCCGCTTCGACCGTCCCGACTGGAGTTTCGATACGGTGCTGGCCTGGCCCGATACGGTTCAAATAGGCGAGCGTGATGATTACCCCAATGATCCCATGGCCACACATCCCCAGATAACCGACGTTATTAAAAAAGATCACGCCCGTCACACACGACTTATCAACTGGAGTGCACAGCAGAGCCCCTACCATTGCATCCGATCCGCGCGGCTCATTTACCACTGCCGAGCGGAAACTGTCGTATTCACTCTTGAATCGTTCCAGCCGAGCAGCCAACGAGTCGTCACCCAACGGTGGTCCGCCGCTGATGACCGTGCGGGTCGGCTCACCGCCAGTGTGCGAATCAATTACTCTTACACGCTCTATTTTCGGATCCGCCATGTGATGTATGTTCTTTTCCCGCGACAGTGGAACACAAGCCTAACACCGTGTCTTGCACCATCCTTAGCCCACTTGAACCTGATTAGGTTGTTAGGCCGGACTCTTAGAGAGGCTCAACTTCTTGAAGTGCGTCGCCTGGCAGCGCTTTGGTCGCACTAGCCGGGTTGTGTTGCTTTGGGCGGCTCGCATGCGGGGTCCGCTGGAATGATTCAATCTTAACTAATGGTGAGCCCTAAGGCGCTCGTAGGGCGTCGCGGTACTGGGAAGGAACGAGTCCGGTCAGGCGTTTGAAAGTCCTGGTGAAATGGCTCTGATCGCAAAAGCCTGCCGACAGCGCGATATCCACGATGGGTGACTCGGAGCTTGCCAATTCGTGACACGCGTATTCAATCCGCAATCGACGCACATAATCTCCCACCGTACAGTGGTAGGACTTACGAAACGTCTGCGCCAAATGGACCGGGTGGACGCCGACCGCCTGAGCAATGTCAGCCAGCCTGAGTGGCTTGGGGAAATCCGAGTGGAGAAGCTCTCTTGCCTGTCCCAACCAGCGCGGTGCACACTTGTCTCCAGTGACGCAGGAGCGACGCGTCGCCTCCCCCATTATCTCAAGCATGAGGCCCTCGATGATGAGGTCGGAGACTTCGTCGACCTGCACGAACTCCTTATAAAGCCGCCTGGACAGTAACTCCAAAACTCCCCCCTTAAACCCAGCTGAAGCTTCGGGTAAGGCCCGGTGCTCGCGAACGCGTTCAAGCCAGAGAGGTTCGATCTCTATGATGAAGGAGTGTCCCCCAGAATCGTGGAAATGTTCAGCATGCAATTCCTCCGCCGGATGGAACAACAGGGTTGATGATCTGCACTCGCGAGTATGTCCACCATAGCTTTCGGTGTAATCGCCCTGCATGACGAAACAGAGCAGAGCCCTTTTGTGCGAGTGTGTGGGAGTTTTATAGCCCGGCGGATAGAAACGCTCCGATAACGCAAAGCTCGCCACGTTGTGGCTTCTCAAGTTCTTGCCATATAAGTAACCGGGAGGCAGTTGCATTGACACCTGAGCGTATCCTTCGATTCCGAGTCTCTTGCGATGAGTTCCCAGCACTCTCTCTAACTTCGAAGACTATGATTTTGGGACTCTACCCCGAAACTGTTGTTTCGATCAGCCGTTGCTCGCGTTTAGGAAATACAGATAAAAGTTTTGCTCATATTAGGAGGAATTGAGCAGAGTGTCAACGATCTGAACAAGTCATTTCTGTGGATTCATTGAAGGACCTCCGGGTCTTAATCATATCCAACCCTTCTTAAGATCTTCCAAGACACCCAGTGAATGGTGTGCTCTGCTCAGTTCCCGCGCAGTTCTTTGGAAGCTTTTCCGCCAGCAGCGTGCGCCCCGGAAGCAAACGGCCTGGGCAACCGTACATAGTGGAGGTCGTTATGCGAAGGGTATTACTAGTTGCGCTCGGGCTAATTACGTTCTGTCCTCAAGTGTCGGCGCAGCCGGTCTTAACGGACGTGTTTCCACCCGCGGAGTTTGCTGCTCGGCGCTCCCAAGTGATGGCGAAGATTGGCAACGGCGTTGCCATTTTGCAAGGTACGACCGAGCGACCCGGCGAGCAGCCTCTCCGGCAGAGCAATCAATTCTTTTATCTGACTGGAGTCGTGGAGCCGCGAGCGATCCTGATCATCGACGGCATGACGAAACGTTCGACGCTTTTCCTTTCACCTGGTGGCGAACGCCGTGAGCGGATGTTTGGCTCAACGCTTTTCCCAGGAGAGCCGGCGGCAAAAGTCACGGGGATTGAGGCGGTGTTGCCGCGCGCAGACTTTGCCAACGTAGTTGCCGGCTTCGCTGGAGATGATCGAACGATATACACGCCGTTTCGCCCGGAAGTTTTAGGCAGCGCTTCGTCGGGAGACACAGTCGATCTCGCAAGAGCGACGAAAGAGGACCCGTGGGATGGTCGACCTTCTCGAGAGGAAGTCTTTATCCAGAAGATCAAAGCTCTTTCGTCGAAGGTAAACGTGCAAAACCTTGATCCGATTCTCGACGCGATGCGTGCCTTCAAAAGCCCCCGTGAGATTGAGATCATACGTGAGGCGACGCGAATTGCCGGACTCGGCATTATGGAAGCAATGCGGGATGCGAAGCCGGAGATGTTCGAATATGAGTTGCAGGCGGACGCAGAGTTTGTTTTCAAAAAGTATGGCGCATACGGGCCGGCTTATTTCGCACTCATCGCGACCGGGACAAACACACTTTACTCCCACTATCACGCGAACACCGCCAAACTCGGCGATGGCGATCTAGTGCAGTTCGATTACGCTCCCGATTACAACTACTACGTTTCCGATGTGACGCGTGTCTTTCCCACTAATGGCAAGTTCACTCAGCGCCAGCGAGAGTTCTACACAATATATCTGCGACTCTACCAGGCACTCATGACTTCGATTAAGCCGCATGTCGCCCCGCGCGAAATCATCAAAGACGCGGTCGCCAAGATGGACCGAATCATGACGACTTACAAGTTCACCGATCCAAAGATCAGAGACGCGGCTGTTCGCTTCGTCGAGCGCTATCGCACAAGCCGAGCAAACAGTCTCGGACACACTGTGGGAATGGAAGTGCATGATGTTCGCCTGCCGACTGATACCCTCGAACCTGGCCAAGTCTTTACCATCGAGCCGGCGATGACCATACCTGATGAACGTCTCGGTATCCGGCTCGAAGACGTGATCCTGATCAATGAAACTGGGTATGAGAACCTATCGGCCTTTGTGCCGATCGAGATCGACACTATCGAGAAGCTAATGACTGAACGAGGGCTAAGCGAGGGTTTCCTAAAGAGGGCGACAGAGGTACGCCGTCCGTAACTGCCTGAAGCTACAGTACCTGTCCTTCAAGAGACCAGGAAGGCAACCACCGAGGAAAAGCGATGAGGACGATCATCAGTCTAGTCTTGCTTCTAAGCTTGCTTTGCGCCGTGCACACGGCTCAGACCAGGCCAACCCCAAATGCAGTTTCAAAGGTTGCAACGAAGAACAGTTGGCCGCATCCGATTCCCTTAAGGATTCGAGATAGCAGCAACAAGGATCTCTTCGTTATGACGTTGGGTGACGGGGACACACCTCTTAAGGATGGGATCTACGATCCCCGCAGCGATCAGGCTACGTTACGGGATGGCACTGTCACTAAGAACTATTACCGGGATACCCTGGGAATAAAGTTCTTTCATCCGGTCGATAAATCGACATTTCCTCTGCCCCCTTCCGGCTGGTGTACCTGGTATTACTACTATCAACAGATCAGCGAGAAGGAAGTGAAACAGAACGCCGCATGGATCGCTGAAAACCTTAAAGACTATGGTGCACAATATGTTCAGATCGACGATGGTTGGCAAGGATCGGGTCGCGGCTCTACTCGTGATTGGACAACCGTTAACGACAGGTTTCCGATGGGGATGGATGGGCTCGCCTCTTACATCAAATCACTCGGGCTGACTCCCGGAATCTGGCTCGCGCCTCACGGACAAAGTAATGAGACCGTTGTCAAAAACAACCCGGGCATTTTCCTTCTTAAACCGGACGGGACGAGCGCGTCCGAGACGTGGGAAGGAAAGTATCTCGTTGATCCGTCTAGCCCGGAGTCGCAGACATACTTGAAGAACCTCTTCACCAAACTGTCCGGCTGGGGCTATGAGTATTTCAAAATCGACGGTCAGCCAGTCGTAGTCGGGGAATACAAGATTAAGAAAGCGACGATGAAGAACCCAAGTGATGACGCGAATGGGTTATACAGACAGACGCTTGCCAGTATTCGCACGGCAATTGGGCCCGACCGTTATCTTCTCGGATGTTGGGGAATGCCGGTGGAAGGAATGGGGATAATGAATGGGTCGCGAACGGGCGGCGATATCGTTCTTGGCTGGGAGAATGGTTTTATGACTGCCTTGCGGGCAACGATGCAAAACTATTATTTGCACAACGTCGCCTGGTATGCCGACCCGGACGTGCTGCTATTGCGGTCGCCTCTAACTCTTGACCAGGCCCGCGCGTGGGCCACACTTCAAGGGCTGACGGGCCAGGCGGTGCTGGCCAGTGATCGAATGATGGATCTGTCGGAGGAACGGGTAGAGCTCCTAAGGCGCGTCTACCCGGCGGTTGACATCAGACCATTGGACCTTTTCCCCTCTGAGCGAAACAAGCGGATCTGGGATTTGAAGATCAACCATCTCAATCGTAGCTACGATGTGGTCGGCCTATTCAATTTTACCGAAGGCAAGTCAGATCGGATTAACCTGAGCTGGAAGGATCTGGGACTGCCGCTCGACACTCCGATTCACGTCTTCGATTTTTGGAATAAGGAGTATCTGGGCGCCTGGGAGAACGGGATGTCGGTCGAACTACCTCCAACCAGCACCAGGGTGCTGACGCTTCTTACTGGTACAGAGGAGATCCAACTTATCTCAACAAGCCGTCACATCACTCAGGGTTGGGTCGATCTTGTAGCTCTCAATCAAAGCAACTCAACAAACTCTTTCACGGGCAAGAGCAATGTCGTAAAGGACGACTCTTACGAGCTACAGTTTGTCTTTCCCAGGGGTAAGAATTTCAGAGTTAAGTATGCTACAGTGCGAGGCCCTGCCGGCACTCTTCCGGTGAAGGTTTCGAATCACCAGGGTTGGGCAACAGTTGGGATGGTTTCCCCGCGGACGACGCAGGTAAGTTGGTCGGTAGTATTCGAGCCCGCGGAAATGTACGGCTATCCAGTTCGCGAACCGTCGAATCTCTGGGCCGATCGCGCAGGTATCGACGGAGTCAATCTGAAATGGAACGCTCAGTATTATCTAAACGTCGGATACCAGATCTACCTGAACGGCACGCTGCTCGGGTATACGCCGAATAACTCGTTCTCACTGCGCGGATTAGATCCAGACGCTAACTACACTGCTGAGGTGAGAACCGTTTGGGAAGATGGGAAGTTGAGCGAGAAAGCAGCGGAACTGAAATTCACGATAAAGCCGATGCTGCCGCGAGAGGTTTCACTCGCTCTTTTGGAACCTGTTCGTTCTGGAGGTCCGAGGTCTGTTGAAATCAACCGAGCTGTTTCAGGAAGACCTTTTTCGATCGGCGGCAAACGATATGAAGATGGAATCGGTACACGCTCAAATTCTGAGATTGAGTTTGATTTAAAGGGCCTCTTCGACTCGTTCTCGGCGATGGTGGGGGTTGACGATGGGAATAACAACGAGAAAGCGAGCGTTGAATTCCTGGTTCTGGGCGACGGCAAAGAACTCTGGCGCAGTGGCGTCTTAAAGAGGTCAGACGGCGCGAAGCCATTGAGAATCGAGATAACAGGCGTGCGCCGGCTTGTGCTGCGCGTGGCCCCGAGCGGGGATAACTCCGGACGGACCCAGTCGGATTGGGTGGAAACGACTGTTGTGCTGCGCGAAGGCGGGAAACCAAAGTAGCGTGGTAATGAAACACAACGGACCAACACAGAGGCAGTGGTGGCTTGGGTAGATACGCAAAACTACCGAACACGGCCGGATCATTTTCATTTGTCATTTGGCATTTTTCATTTGTCCATTATATGAATCTCATTTCGTGGTGCTTCGTGTTATTTCGTGGATCGTTTCCTTGGCCGAGAGAACAGAACGATCCGCGAAATAACACGAACGGACACGAACAGGAAGTAAACAATGGCAGATGACAAATGGAAAATGATCCAGTCGCTACCGCTTCCTGTTCCGTATTTGAACGTCCAATTCGCATTGAGTGAGTCATAAATCCATGAACCGTCTGAACATCCGTGCCATTACATTCATCGCTACGCTAAGTTTGCTGCTTCCGGGGCTTAATGCCCACGGCCAGCAAGCCGCGGCACGCATTAAGATTGACACTGACCGCACCATCGGCGAAGTGCACCCGCACCTGTTCGGTAATTTCACCGAGCATCTGGGGCGGATGATCTATGGCGGCATCTACGAAGAAGGCAGCCCGCTGTCGGATCAATTTGGCTATCGAAAGGACGTGTTCGAGGTTGTTAAGCAATTGAACGTCTCGATCCTGCGCTGGCCCGGAGGGAACTTTGCTTCGGGCTACAACTGGAAAGACGGGATCGGGCCCAAGGATCAGCGTCCGACGCGAATCGATCTGGCATGGAACGACCTGGAGAGCAACCGCTTTGGCACAGATGAGTTTTTGCGTTACTGCGAGATGCTCGGAACGGAGCCCTATATCTGCATCAACGCCGGCTTGGGCACGGTAGATGATGCGCGGCATTGGGTCGAATACTGCAACGAGTCTCGCCACACTTACTGGGCCGACCAGCGGCGTAAGAACGGTCGCGAGGAGCCTTACAAAGTGAAGTATTGGGCGTTGGGAAATGAGATCGATGGGCCGTGGCAACTCGGAAACAAGAGCGCGGAAGAGTATGCGAAATTCGCGCTGGAAACAGCCAAGGCGATGCGTCTGGTTGATGGCGATATCAAGCTGGTCGCCAGTGGCTCGAGCAACTACGGCGCCGATTGGATCGCCTGGAATCGCACAGTGCTGAACGTGCTGCGAAACCAGGCGGACTACATCGCAATCCACACCTACATCAACAACCGCGACAATGACCTCGAAAGATTTCTCGGCTGGTCGCAAACGATTGACCACTACATCGAGGTTACCGCGGCGCTGATCAGACAGGCCCAATCAGGACAGGCGAACCCGCGCCCACTCTACGTCGCTTACGACGAATGGAACGTTTGGTACCGCACAGGCAATCGCGAAAAGCTCGAGGAGATCTACAACTTCGAAGACGCTCTCGCGATGGGGATGTTTTTCAATTCGTTCTTCCGCCACGCCAATGTGGTCAAGATGGCGAACCTGGCACAGATGGTCAATGTCATCGCGCCAATCATGACAAACAAGCAGGGTCTCTTCCTTCAACCCACTTACTTCCCCATCGTTGAGTATGGAAAACAGCGTGGCAATATCGCGGTTGATGCCTGGGTCTCGGCGCCGATATACAAGATCCAGAATCGGCCTGAACTGAAGTATCTGGATGTTTCGGCTACTTACAACGCAAAAAACCGCGCGCTGTATGTAAACGTTTTGAATCGCAGTAAGGACAAAGATCTTTCCACACGAATTGAGAACCAGGAAGGCAAGGTCGAGAGCGAAGTAGGAGTCTGGGAGATGAACCACCCGAACCTCAAGGCGACCCATACCTTCGGCGACGACAAGAAAATCAGGCCAGTGACCCGCACCATCTCGGCGACGGTCCAGAACAATGGCTTGACGTATACGTTCCCGGCTCACTCGCTAACGATCCTGCGCCTGCGGTTGAAATGAGTGGATTAGGATGAGCTATCGAGGAGTTTCTGCCCAATGATTTCAAACCGGTTTGAATTAGAAGCGCTGTGACCCGCATCAGCGGCACTCAAGCCCCTAGCACATCAATGTCGTTAGCGGGCAGCCAGCGATCGCCTTTTTTTTAGTGGGAATCCTGTTAACGCCGCTGCTTCACAGGATGCTGCATAAGTTTCATCTGGATGAGAACATTGGAAAGATGATGCGAAAAGACATGTGTTGCCCTATTGCTGGTGCAAGCGGGCATGATCGTATAAAATGCCTGCATTTGCGGCTATTGCGGCTACGCCGATGGTCCAATAATCCCTGTAACTCATTGATTCTAAAAAACTTAGAGGCCCGCTTGGCTCAGCAATTGGGCATTCCTACGCAAACCCTCAATCTAATGGACTTACAGCTACGGTAAAAACGCTATGGACTGATATTGGCCACCCCCTTACAAATTAAGCAGTGACCGACCATCCTCAGTTCTCCCCTCGTTTCTTGATTTCTTCGAGCGCCTCCTCGATAGTGCCACGAGGTTTGACTTTCAGTTCCGGGTATCTAGTTAGCCATTGGTTTAGCGCCTCTTCGGACCTGAAGAGATTGATGACCCCTCAACCACCGCCCATGAAAAGAATGGTTGAAGCAGGCTCGACGGTGACAGGATTGCCTTTGT
>WNGE01001149.1_pt1 | contig 43629 bp, 48 predicted proteins | sample 5400651 | NCBI WGS metagenome assembly WNGE01 (sample SAMN13153370, study PRJNA577476) | soil metagenome | isolation source: 60 cm soil or saprolite under grassland replicate 2 | place: USA:California | collected 2016-06-15 | reverse complement strand
TGGGGCGCGGCGGGTGTGAGCATGCCGCATTACTCGGGCGCGCAGTACTCCATGTTCCCGCACGTGCCCCTCAACGCGATGCAGCCGGGCGACCTCGTCTTCTGGGGGCCGGGCGGCAGCCAGCATGTCGGCCTCTACATCGGCGGCGGCCAGATGATCGCCGCTCCGCACACCGGCGACGTCGTCAAGATCCAGGCGGTGTGGGGCAGCCCCGTCGGCGCGGCGCGGCCGAGATGACCCCTCGGGCTACAGCTTGCTGGTGATGAGAAGCGCGTAGTAGCGGGCGCCGTCACCGGTCAGGTGGACGCCGTCGGCGACGAAGAGCTCCGGATGCGCGTCTCCCGCCGCGTGCCAGTCGAAGAGCACCGCGTTCGGATAGCGCTGGACACCGGCGGCCAGCGTCTCGTTGACCTGCTGCTCCCAGGGGCGGTCGACCTTGGCGTTCACGACCAGGACCCGTTTCACGCCGACGAGGAGCTGCATCATCTCCTCGAACTGCCCGTCGGTGACGGCGCCGTTCGTCCCGAGGTGCAGGACGACCTCGTCACCGAGCTGGCCGGCGGCACGGAGCGTACGGACGACGTCGATCGCCTCGGGCATGTGGCGGCTGACGTTGGCGTCGAGCTGCAGCCGGTCACCGAGGAACTGCACGAGCGCACGCTGCGCGCCGAGCATGACGGAGTCGCCGATTGCCGTGACGCGGGGAGGCGCGGGCGCGAACGGCGGGGCCGCCGCCGGCGCGGTCGGAGGCGTCTTCGCGGCCGTGGGACCGTGCGTCTTCGTCGTGGAAGCCGGCGCGGTCGTGGTAGTCGTGATCGCGATGCGCGCCGCCTCCCGCGGGAAGCCGCGCGGTGCGCCGGCCGGGTCGGCCGCCGCCAGACCGACGCCGACGAGCACCGCGCAGAAGGCGCCGACGCCTCCCACCAGGGCCAGCCGCTTCGCCACGTGCTGCCGGTGCAGGCGCGAGCTCCGCCGGAGCGCCCGGAGACGCTGCCCGAGCGCGCCGGAGCGGATGGGCTCCTCGACGTAACGGAACGACGCCGCCGCCAGCCCGACCGTGATCGTCACGCGCACCACGAGCAGCGGGATGCCCGTGAGCGGGACGTCGAGCCCGGGACGCGTCAGGAGATAGACCGGCCAGTGCCAGAGGTAGATCCCGTACGAGCGCTGGCCGATCCACCGCAACGGCCTCAGCGCGAGCACGCCGCTGCTGAGCCGGGCGGCGGGATGCACGACCACCGCCACCACCAACGCGGTGAGAAGCGCGACCGCCAGATACCCGCCTCGGTACAGGCCCGCATCGAACTCGCTGACGTTCAGGAAGCACCAGCCGAGCAGCGCGAGCCCCGCGAGGCCGGCCGTCTCGAGCGCGAGGGGCGCCGCCGCGCCGGTCCTCCCGCGGAGACGCCACGGAGGCCACACGACGGCGAGCGCGGCCCCGATCAGCAGACCGCTCGCGTGGGTGTCGGTGCCGTAGTAGACGCGCGAGGGGTCCCCGCCCGGCGTGTACAGCACCGCCATGAGCAGGGTCGACACGCCGGCGAGACCGAGGATGGCCATCGCCAGCCGCTCGGGCTTCCCGCGCCAGATCGCGACGCCGGCGGTCAGCAGCAACGGCCACACGAGGTAGAACTGCTCCTCCACCGACAGCGACCAGAGGTGCTGGAGGAGCGGCGCCCGGCCGAACGACTCGAAGTACGACTGGCTCTGGAAGATGAGGTGCCAGTTCATGACGTACGCGAGCGCCGACACGACGTCGTCCCGGAGCCTCGCCGCCTCGCTCGGCAGGACCACGACCGTGTACACGCAGACGACTGCGAGCATGACGAGCAGCGCCGGCAGCAGCCGTCGGGCGCGGCGGCCCCAGAACGTGCGCAGCCTGATGCGTCCCGTGGTGCGGCGGTTGTCGAGCAGGACGCACGTGATCAGGTAGCCGCTGAGCACGAAGAAGACGTCGACGCCGAGGAACCCGCCGCTGAACCAGCCCAAATCGGCGTGATAGAGGAGAACTGCCGCGACCGCGACGGCCCGCAGCCCGTCGAGCGCAGGCAGATATCCCAAACCGGATACGCGACGCTTGCGCGCCGCCGGCGGACCCGGCATCGCGAGGGCATCTTCTCCGAGAAAGGCGGGCGCGCCAAGGGGCGAAATCCCCTTCTCGTCCCGGCTTCGCACCAAGAGGGCCACTACCGGGATTTTCCCGGCTCCCGTGCCGGAACTGGGTGATGGTCCCGCCTTATGTAGGCGGGGCCTTGGTCGTCAGCCGCTCAGCTCGCGGTCGAGGCGCTGGCAGGTCGCGTGCCACCCCGCCGCGGGTTCAACCCTGTTGTGCGAGCAGCGCTTCGGCGCCCGAGGCAAGCTCTCGCACGACGTCCGCTGCCGGCATGACGGCGCGCACGGCGGTGACCGACTCGCCGGCGTAGAGGGCCATGGCGTCGATCGCACCCTTGGTCGCTCGGGTCGGGCACATCACGGAGAGCCGAGGGACTGGAATGACAGTCCCGTTCGCTTCCCGTTCGCCGACGACCTCCTCGTCCTCGGCTTCGGCCCTCTCGACGCACGATCGCAAGACCCTGTGGGGCGCGTCGGGCCACATCACCGAGAACGCCTCGGTGAGTGTCGTGTCCTCGGCGCGCGCACGCACCAGCGCATCGACATAGTCGGGGTGAGCGTCAGCCTCCGGCGTGGCGACGAAGCGCGTGCCGACTCGCACGGCATCAGCGCCGGCGGCGAGAGCAGCTGCCATCGCCCGCGCCGTCCCGATTCCTCCGGCGGCGACGACCGGCACGTCGACGGCGTCGACGACGTCGGGAAGAAGCGCGAGGAGACCGACCGTGCCTCGTATGTGCCCGCCCGCTTCGACTCCCTGCGCGATGACGACGTCACAGCCCGCATCCCGCGCCGCGACCGCCTCCGACCGGGAGCCGATCTGCCAAGCCGCGAGCGCACCGCCCTGGTGGACCAGGCCGACCAAAACGGCGTCGGGTTCGCCGTAGAAGAACTCGACGAACCGACACCGTGACGCCGCCGCCTCCACCCCGTCACGGTCGAGAAACGGCATCAGGACGTTGAACCCGACCGGCGCGGTCGTCCGCTGCCTCATGCCGTCCAGCGCCTCGGCGACCACGGGCGCCGGCATCATGTGCATGGCGACCGTGCCCAATGCGCCTGCCTTGGACACCGCGACGGCCAAGTCGGGGCCGGCGACTCCGCCCATGCCTGCCTGCTGGAGCGGGATATCGCAGCCCACGAGTTCGGTGAACCTCGTCATCAGCATGACGACAATCTTCCCTTGGGCGCGTCCGTCCTGTCACCGCACGCGGCGGCTGCTCGGCGAACCACACTCACAGCGCGCTCCCAGCATCAGCCCAGGGTGCGCCCAAGCGCGTCCTGGATACTGCAGTCCCCTCTCAAGAAGGCAGGAGACGACACGATGAGTGACGAATCGCCGCGCGACGAGAGCCCCGCGAACGACGCGCCGACCGAGCAGTCCGCCGCTGCCGCCGGCGAAGGTGCGCCTTCGGCTGAAGGACCTCCGGCTGCGCCGCCCCCGCCCGCCGAGGCGCCGGCGCGACGCGGCTTCTGGGTGCCCAGGTGGGCCGCCTTCGTGGCCGCGGCCGTCGTCGCGGTCCTGGTCCTGTTCTTCGGCGGCTTCGCCCTCGGTCGCGTCACCGCCGATGGAAACGGTGACGAAGCTCGCGAGCGCCGCGACCGAACCGAGCAGGAGTCGCCGCGCCGCGAGAGGCCTGGCGAAGCTCGCCCGGCGAGCGGCGTCTTCCTCGGCGTGGCGACCCGCGACGCAGCCAACCAGGGCGGCGCCGAGATCCTGGACGTGGCCGCCGGCAGCCCCGCCGCGCAAGCGGGCTTGCAGGCCGGTGACGTCGTCACCGACGTCGACGGGTCGGCCGTCAAGAGCGCGTCCGACCTTCGCCAGCAGGTGCGCAGCCGCCAGCCCGGCGACCAGGTGACGATCACCTACAGCCGCGCCGGCAACTCCGCGCAGGCGCAGGTGACGCTCGGCAGCCGTTCCCCCGCCGCGACGCCCAGCGCCTGAGCCGCGCCCGCTCGGGTAACCCGCCCGCAGCCCCCTGTGGGCGGGTGACCCGCGAATTGGCACACCTCTGATCCGGCGCTGACCGTTCCCGCGCGTCTCTCGGCAAGATTGACGGCGATGGCGCATCGTCTCGTGCGAGCAGTCAGTGCTCTGGGCCTCGTCGTGGTCGCGGCGTGCACGGGTGCGTCGGGTTCATCCGGAGCGCCCAACCGTGCGTCGACGCGCGGTGACATCCACAAGATCAAGCACGTCGTCGTGATCATGCAGGAGAACCGGTCGTTCGACACCTACTTCGGCACGTATCCGAAGGCCGACGGCATCCCGATGAAGGACGGGAAGCCGAAGCCATGCGTTCCCAACTCACGCACTCGCAAGTGTCAGAAGCCGTACGCGGACCACGCCGACGTGAACGGGGGCGGACCGCACAGTCAGACCGATGCCACGGCCGACATCAATGGCGGCCGCATGGACGGCTTCGTGAACGAGGCCACGAAGGGGCAGCGAGGGTGTTCCGACCCGCACAATCCTGCATGCACGAACGCGACGTCGCCCGACGTCATGGGCTACCACACACGCAGCGACATCCCGAACTACTGGTCGTACGCCGACGACTTCGTGCTCCAGGACCACATGTTCGAGCCGAACGCGTCTTGGAGCCTGCCCGAGCACCTCTTCCAGGTGTCGGAGTGGTCGGCGAAGTGCACCGACCACGACCCGTCGAGCTGCCAGAACGCCCTTCAGACGCCGGGGTTCCCGCCCGACTTCCGCGCCGGGCAGGCGAACGGCCGACGCCAGCCCGGCCAGCCGCCGATCTACGCGTGGACCGACCTCACGTACCTCCTGCACCAGAACCAGGTCTCGTGGGGTTACTACGTCGTCGCCGGTACCGAGCCCGACTGCGAGGACGACGCCGAGCTGTCGTGCGGTCCCGTTCGTCAGAACGCGTCGACGCCCGGCATCTGGAACCCACTGCCGTACTTCGACACGGTCCACGCCGACGGGGAGCTCGGCAACATCCAGTCAGTCGATAACTTCTACGCCGCGGCCAAGTCCGGCCAGCTGCCGGCGGTGTCGTGGGTCGTGCCGTCGGGCGCTGTGAGCGAGCACCCGCCGGGGCCCGTGAGCTTCGGCCAGTCGTACGTGACGAGCCTCGTGAACGCGGTGATGAGCAGTCCCGATTGGAGCTCCACCGCGATCTTCGTGTCCTGGGACGACTGGGGCGGCTTGTACGACCACGTGAAGCCGCCGACAGTGGATGTCAACGGCTACGGACTGCGCGTCCCCGGCCTGGTCATCAGCCCGTACGCGAGGCACGGCTTCGTCGATCATCAGACGCTGTCATTCGACGCCTACGACAAGTTCATCGAAGACGATTTCCTGCACGGGCAGCGCATCGACCCCGCCAGCGACGGCCGGCCCGACCCGCGGCCCGACGTACGCGAGAACGCCAAGATCCTCGGGAACCTCACGCGCGACTTCGACTTCAACCAGACGCCGCGCAAGCCTCACCTCCTGCCCGTGCATCCCAAGACGACGCTCACGGGGACGCCGCGCCGGCGCTGATCCCGAGCCTGGACGGGCGAAACGCACCATCCGCGCGTTGCTGACCGATGGCGCCTACCGTCGCCGAATGCCCGGTTTCCTGCGTCGTCTCGCCGCGCGCCTCGGGCGCCCGGCGGCGGTGGTCGCGATCGCCGTGGGCGTCACGACGGCGTGTTTCCCGAAGGAGCCACCGCCAGGCACGGTGAGCCCGCATCACAATGACCCGTTCTTGACCTGTGTCCGTCAGCGCGAAAGCGGGAATCGATACACGGTCGATTCACCGGACGGTCTGAACCACGGCGCGTACCAGTTCGCACAGGGCACATGGGACGAGACCGCGAAGCGCATCGGCCGCCCCGACCTCGTCGGCGTCGATCCGCACACGGCGAGCGCTTTCACGCAGGACGAGATGGCGTGGGCGCTGTACCAGTGGCAGGGCAAGTCACCCTGGGCGGCGGTCAACTGCTAGTCGCCGTCGGTCGTTGTATCGCGGGCGGTGACCTGCGACGCTCGAAGTGCACGAAGGCAGGAAGGTAACTGCAATGCGCTGTCGAACCGCCGCGGTGACGGTTGCCGCGTGCGCGTGTCTGCTGATCGTCGCACTCCCCGCCGGCGCCCAGGGCGGCGGAGGCGGGAGCGGCGGCGGCGATCACGGCCGGCGGATCAGCGTGACGGGCGGGGTCGTCGTCGCGGCCGACGAGTCGGTCGACGGTCCCGTGGTGTCGGCCGACGGCGACGCGCGGATCGCAGGACGAGTGAATGGCGCCGTCTACGTCGGCCGGGGTGACCTCTCCGTCACCGGGCGAATCACAGGCGACGCGTTGGTGCTCGACGGCGACGCGACGATCGCCGGCCGCGTCGACGGTGAAGTGAGGGTGGTCAACGGCAAGGCGACCGTGCTACCCGGCGCACGCGTGGACGGCGACGTGACGTCACGCACGACGCCCACCGCCGCCCCGGGCACCGTCCGTGGCGGCGTCGACAAGCTCGACTTCCGGACGATCTACACGGGGATCATCGTCGTGATCCTGGCGCTGTTGTGGATCACGCTGACGCTGTCGCTCGGCGCGCTGGGGTTCCTGTTCGTGGCCTTGTTCCCGCGTGCCGCTGACGCGGTCGTCGTCGCCGGGCGGCGTGTGGGCGTGTCGTTCCTCGTGGGATTGCTCCTCGGGATCGTCGGCCCGATCCTCGGGATCGTCTTCATGACGACCGTCGTCGGTATCCCGCTGGGTGGCGCCGTGCTCGGGACCATCGCGGTGCTGGGTCCACTCGGCTACGTCTCGAGCGCCTTGATCTTCGGGCGGCTCATGGTGAGAGGGCCCAACCCGGGCGCACGCATCGGCGCCTTCTTCCTCGGCTTCGGCATCCTGCGCTTCGCCGCCCTCGTGCCCGGCCTCGGTCTCCTTGTCGACCTCGTGTTCGCGACGTACGGGCTGGGCGCCGTCACGATCGCAGGATGGCGCGCCGCGCGCGGCCGGGCGGAAGCACCGCGGCCCGCGGTTGCCCCCCCGCCCGAGCTTGCGCAGGCAGAGGCGACCACTGCGCCCGCCGTTGTGGCGCCGGCACGGAAGCCGCGCACCGCGACGGCCACGAGGGCTCGTGCCCGCAAGACGCCCGCCAAGAAGCGCGCCACGACGAGCAAGCGAGCCACGACGCGCAAGCGAGCGACGACGAGCAAGCGAGCGACGACGAGCAAGCGCGCAACGACGCGCAAGCGCGGACCGGCGAAGAAGACGACGGCCAAGAAGCGCGCCTCCGCCGCCAAGAAGTCCCAGCGCACCGCGGCGAAGAAGTCTGCCGCCCGCAAGTCGCCGGCAAAGAAATCCTCGGCAAAGAAGTCCTCGGCAAAGAAGTCCTCGGCAAAGAAGTCCTCGGCAAAGAAGAAGCAGCAGGCGCCCCGCAAGACACCTGGATCGAAGAACGCTCGAGCCCGACTGCCTGCTCGCAGCAGGTACTCCGCGCCCCGGGGTCGGCGCCGTCAGCGGAGCGCGGTCAACCCGCCGTCGACTGCCAGCGTCTGACCGGTGATGTAGCTCGCCTCGTTCGACAGCAAGAACACGGTCGCGTACGCGATCTCCCACGCCGTGCCCTGGCGCTGCAGCGGGACGGGCGTGCGGTCGCGTGACGGCCGTCCGGCCGAAGCCAGCCTCCCGAGCGGCGTGTCGATGAGACCGGGTGCGACGACGTTGGCGCGGATCAGCCGGCGCGCCCCTTCGTGGGCGACGTGCCGGCACAGCCCGCCGAGCGCCGCCTTCGAGGTGTCGTAGGCGGGCAGCCCACTGCCCGGCGTGATGCCCGCGATCGAGCTGATGAACACGACCGATCCTCCGTCGGCGAAGCTCGGGAGGGCGGCCTGGCACACGAGGAAGTGCGCGCGCAGGTTGACGGCGAAGGTGCTGTCCCAGTCCTCGACGCTCGTGCCCGCCATACGTGCGCCGAGCGCGGTGCCGACGTTCAGCACCAGCCCGTCGAGCCCGCCGAGACGCGCCTCGGCGCCCGCCACCACGGCCGCGCACTCCTCGGGCCGAGCCACGTCGGCGACGAGCACCTCGGCGCGGCCGCCATCAGCCGCGATGAGCTCGGCCGTCTCGCGTGCCGCCGCCTCGTCGCGGTCGGCGCAGGCGACCATGGCGCCCTCACGGGCGGCCAGCGTCGCGATGGCGCGCCCGTTGCCGATGGGCGCGTCCGGGTCGTCGGAAGGCCGTGTCCCGGCGCCGACGACGATGATCCGCCGCCCCTCGAGACGGCCCCGACCGGGCGCGCGTCCGGCGGTCTCGTCGGGCAGGTCTGTCATCTTCTTCTATGCGTGCTCGTCGGGCAGCCCGGGTACACCCGGCTCCCGTTGCACGCCGAGCGAGTTCAGCGCGAACGCGACCATGTGGTAGTGCCCGACGAGCATCGGCACCTCGATCAGCTGCCGCTCGTCGTAGCGATCGGCCAGCTCGGCCCACGTGCGATCGCCGATGCCGGCGTCGTCATGGAGCTCGTCCGCCGCGGTCAGCAGTGTGCGGTCGAACGCTGCCCAGTCCGGCGCGCCGGGACCGGCCGCGACCCGGTCGATCTCGTCGTCGGAGATGCCCGCGTCCTTCGCCAGCCGCACGTGCTGTCCCCACTCGTATGGCGACCGCGTATGCCATGCCGTGCGCAGTATCAGCAGCTCACGGTCGCGGGCCGGGAGCTTGCCCGCCAGCAGCTTGCCCGCGAACGGCATCCACCGCCGGTACAAGCCGGGGTGCCGCACGAGCGTCTCGAAGATGTTGACTGCTTGGGCACCTGGTATCCGAACCTCCTCGAGCAGCTCCCGGATCTGCTCGTCCTGTTCCTCGTCGCGCACCGGGGTGATCCGAGGTGTGTCCGGCCGGTGGTCGACGACACCGTCGAGGAAGCTCGCGTTCGCCTCCTCGAGCCCGGCGGCGGCGAGGAGCGCGTCCCGCGTCGCCGCGTCGGCCTCGCGCTCGGCGTACGCGCGCAGCAAAGCCCCACCGGCCCGTTCGGCGGCCGACTGGATGGCGAACTGGTCGCGCATATGCCGTCCGTGCACGAGCGACCGGTAGAGCGAAGACAGCATCGTCAATCGTTCCTCGAGCGCCCGCGCCGTCTCCGCCGCGTCGGGCATCAGCTTCTCCAGCACCGTGGCTACCTGTTCCTCGCGCTCGGCCGCCGCGATCAGCCCGTCACGATCGTCGTCCACGCTCCGCTCGGCCCACCGGCGGTACTGCTCAGCCGCGATCCGTTCGGCGCCGGCGAGGAGCAGCCGCTGCTCACTCGGTGAGCACTGGCTGAGGAACGCGCCGACGAGCTCGGCGAGGTCCGGAAGGTCCCGCGCTGTTGCAGCCATCCAGCGACACGCTAGATGACGCCGCTCAGTCGACGAGCAGCTCGCGCAACGTGGAGTTGAAGGCAGGGTGGCGCAGCTTCGCCAGCGCCTTGCCTTCGATCTGACGGATGCGTTCGCGGGTGAGCGCGAAGAACTCGCCGACCTCTCCGAGCGTGCGGGGTTCGCCGCGGTCGAGCCCGGCCCGGAGCACGATGACCTTCCGCTCGCGCGGGTTCAGTGGCTCGAGGTGCTTGACGATCTCTCGGGGCAGCACGGCCTGCGCCGCCGCGTCGCACGGAGACGTGGCGGACTCGTCGGGCACGACTCCTCCGAGAGCGGCTCGGAGAGCGACACGGGCCGGGCGGCCCGGTGCATCAGCGTGGCGAGCTCGTCTTCGGGAACCTCGAGCTCGTCGGCGATCTCGGCCCGCGTGGGGCTGCGCGCGAGCTTGGCCTCGAGGCGAGCCCGGGCTTGGCCGATCCGCGTGACGCGGTCGGCCGCGTGGACCGGCAGCCGGATGGTGCGCGCGCTGTTGGCGATGCCGCGCTGGATGGCCTGGCGGATCCACCACGTCGCGTACGTCGAGAACTTGAAGCCCTTGCGCCACTCGAACTTGTCGACGGCGGTCATTAACCCGAGGTTCCCCTCCTGCACGAGGTCGAGGAAGTTCACGCCGGAGCGCCGGTACAGCTTGGCGATCGAGACCACCAGGCGCAGGTTCGCCTCCACGAAGCAGCGACGCGCCGCGTCACCCTCCCGGACCCGGCGCCGCAGTTCCCGGCGGCCCTCGCCGTTCCGAGGAGCCTTCCCGTCGAGCCGTGCGCGTGCATGGATGCCGGCTTCGATGCGCTGGGCGAGGCTGACTTCGTCGTTTTTGTCGAGGAGCGGGCGGCGTCCGATGTCGGAGAGGTACAGATGGACGAGGTCTTCGTCGTCGCGTGTGGCTTGGCGCGCGAACGCCATGAACAATTCCTGTCCCAGCCGCCCCAGAGACAGCTGCGTTGACGAACTCGAACTACGAGCCTCGCCTGCCTTCGAGGCCCGGACCGCCTTTTCGAACTCGACCCCCCGACGCCTCGTCTCGAGTCGCGGGGACGCTTAGCCGTTCCGGGCCATGATGCACCTCAGGGCGGGGGCCGTAAAGGGCGGAAATCGCTGGAAAGCCGGGAACGCCAAACCGGAACGAGCTCGCCCTTTGGTCCGCTCGGGTTCCGGCGCCTGACCGAAAACTGCGAGTTGCGCGCCCGACGGCACTGCAACGCCGCAGCAGCGATCACTGCCCCGCAGGCGACACGGTGCGCCTGGGCTATTGGCGCTCGGCGCGGAGGTCGTCGACGTGGAAGGTCGTCGGTAGGGCGGTCTGGTCGGAGCGCCGCCGAAGTGTGCAGGAGTCCTCGATGTTGTCGGCGACGTTGAATCCGCCGACCCACGAGTGACTGAAGGGGCTGAACACCTCGACGGACGTACCGGCAGGTAGGTGCTGATTGGAATGAACTTCCATGATTCGACCTTCCGTTGTCGGTGAGCTGGTAACGCGCTCTTACGCGGCCGTGCCGCGTATCGGGATGGGCATGGCCGCCTCGAGCTCGACGTGACACAGATCGCCGAGGCGCGTCGGTTCGAGCAATTGCAGGACGAGCGGTGACGGCGCGGACAGCACGAGCTTCACGTGCGCCGCTGTCGAGGCGCGACAGGCGTAGACGAGAACGGCGAGCCCCGCCGCGTCGACAGAGCTCACTCCCGAGAGGTCGATGACGAGTGTCGCCGGTCCGTGCGAGAGCGTCCGGCTGATCGCCTCACGAAGCTCTGGAGATGCCGCGTGATCCAGCGCACTCGAGGGACGAAGGACGTGCCGAGCGTCTTGCCCCGAAGCGCCGAGCGCATTCCGGGAAGTCGGGCCCATCAACGCTCCCATCCGCCGTGTCTGAGCGACCGGTCCGACGGATGGGATCGGAGGAGGAGGCTCGGTCGAGCCGCACCTGATGATCAGTATCGCCGCCGACTCCACATCACGCAAAAGGAAAGAAATTCGTCACCCCGCGCTGAGTTGCCACCTGAGCCTGGTAGGCTTTCTTTTGTCAGCTTCGGTCGCGATGTCGCGGCACGTACGGGACGGCACCGGTACGGCCCCTTCTCTTGCCGCTCCCGCCTTGCGGGCAGTGTCCCGGGGATTCGGTTCGCCCCAGTGAGACCTGTCTCGTCGTTCCCAACACCCCACCGAATTTCGACACTGCAATATGTCCCGCTGCGGGTGCTGACACCGGTCCGGCGGGACGACAACTGGTAAGGGAATCACCATGGCAACTCAAGGCACTGTGAAATGGTTCAACTCGGAGAAGGGCTACGGCTTCATCGAGCGCCCGGGCGGTGACGACGTCTTCGTCCACTTCTCGGCGATCCAGGGCGACGGCTACCGCTCGCTCGAAGACGGGCAGCGCGTCGAGTTCGACGTAGCTCCCGGACGCAAGGGCGAGGAAGCCCAGAACGTCCGAGTCATCTGACGATGCTCACATGAGGCGCTGGGCACCGGCTCATCGGCTGCCCGGCGCCTCCGAGCTGACAAGGAGCACAAATGGCGGGTCGACAACGCACGTCGTTCGGCAAGCGAGAGCGCGAACGCAAGCGCCAGGAGAAGCAGGCTGCGAAGCGCGCCCGTCGCCACCACGACGCCACGCCCCCGCCCGAAGAATCGACCGACCAGGACCAAGCGACAGGGCAAGAGCGCGTCGAGGGCGCCGAAGACGGAAGCGCGTAGATCCACGCGCCGTTCCGAGTTTCGCCGGCTTTCGCGCGCGTACTGGGCGCGAATCGTGTACCGAACACGCGCGGCAGGCGTTGCGCGCGCGATCCGTGTAATCGACAGCCGGTTGGTATCGAGGGACGAACGGGTGTACGGTCATCGGTGGACGGTCGCTGACTAGCCGACCCAGCCGGTGACGACTTCGCCGACCGATTGGCCTCCGCCAAGTGGTTCCCCAAACGGGGATTCGCGTCCATCGGGCACGCGCCCGGAGGAACGCTTCGAGTAGGAGGCCAACAATGCAGTCCGTCAACGACCGGTCCGGTGCGAGTCCTCCGGTGCTGATCCGAGATCCTCTGGCCGAAGACCTCATCGGCGCCTTCAGTCGTCATGGAAGAGCCCGGGTGTCGCCCCAGCCGGCGCGGGACGTCGGCGGCAAGTCGTTGGTTCCGTTCTGGCGGCGGTGGTGGCGCTCGCTGTGACGTTCAACGAGCACATCAAGACCGACGCCCGCATTTGCGGCTCATGCGGCAGCGTCATCGAATCTCGCGACACGGGGACGCAACCCGCGACGGCATTGGAATCGGCGCGCGTCGAATATCCGATTCGGCAGTCATGGACATTCACGATCCCTCGCACGTCCGCCGAACGACCAACCGCGCCCAAGGAGAGGTGAGAACGATGGCAGGACCAGGCTTCGTGATCGTGGTGGTGCTGATGCTGGTCAGCGTGCCGGTGTGGGCGCTGATCTGGGGCCGGAAGGACACGCCCCAGACCGTGACCGTCGATGACGACCGAGGGCCACAGCGGCTCGAGGTCGAACGTCGGGCCGGGCCGTAAGGCCGACGAAGCTCGTGAGATTCGAGGTCTCGAGGGCCGGTGTGCTCGGCGGCTAGTACGGGAAGTGCAATGGCCGCGTCGCGCCAAGCGACGTACGACGACGAAGACCTGATTCGTCTGTACCTCGTCGATATCGGCCGTCATCCGCTCCTGACGAAACGCGACGAGATCCGACTGGCTCAGCGCATCGAATCCGGCATCGAGGCGAGCCAACGGCTCGACGGGGACGTTGCTTCAAATGGCGTGAGCCGCCGTGAGCTGCGCCGCCGGGCCCGGGACGGCGATGCGGCACGGCTCGCCTTCATCGAGGCGAACCTGCGCCTCGTCGTTTCGATCGCCAACCGCTACCGGACGTCAGGGCTCAATTTCCTCGACCTCGTCCAGGAGGGGAACCTCGGGTTGATGCACGCCGTCGACAAGTTCGACTGGCGCAAGGGCTTCAAGTTCTCGACCTATTCGACCTGGTGGATCCGCCAGGCCATCCAGCGGGGGATCTCGAACACGTCTCGCACCATCCGGCTTCCCGTGCACGCCGGCGACCAGCTCGTGCGGTTCCGCCAGGCTCGATCCCGTCTCGAATCCCGGCTCCAACGCACCCCAACCCGGGCCGAGATCGCCGCCGAGCTCGATGTCCCTCAACACGAGCTCGCTGCGCTCATGAACCGAGGCGCCTGGCCCGTGTCCCTGTCCGAACCCCTCTCCGACGACGGCGACGCCGAGCTCGCCGACATCGTCCCCGACCCGCTGGCCACGTCTCCGTTCGACGCCGCGGCCACCGCCCTGTTGCCCGGCGAGATCGCCAAACTCCTCGCACCGCTCACGCCCCGCGAGCGCGAGATCCTGACGTTGCGCTTCGGTCTTGACTGCGGGGAGTCCCGTTCCCTCGAAGAGGTGGGTGTGCACTTCGAGCTCACCCGCGAACGGATCCGCCAGATCGAGGCCAAAGCCATGGCGAAGCTGCGTCACCCCGCGGTCAACGCCGCCGTGCGCGACCGGCTGCTGGACTGAGCGCAAGGCAACGAAGGAGGTCGAACGATGGCGACATTCGGAATCGTGAATCGCTTCCCCGGGGGTACACGCGAGCAGTACCAGAACGTGGTGGCGGCTGTTCACCCCGACGGCGGTAAGGCACTGCCACCGGGTCAGATGCTGCACCTCGCCGGGGAGAGCCAGGACGGCTGGCTCGTGATGGCGGTACACGACTCACAGGAGTCGTGGGAGCGCTTTCGGGACGAGACCTTGATGCCCGGTCTCGCCAGCGTCGACAACGGCCTACCCGGTCCGCCTCAGGAGATGACGTTCGAGGTCCAGGTGTTCCAGACCCGCGAACGGAAGGGCTGACCCGCAACCTGGGGGGAGCGTCCACGCGCGCGCTCCAAGGTCCGCCGAATACCTTGAGTTCGAGGGACGACCCGAAGCCGGCGAAAGGTAGGGGAGCGATGGCCGAGCATCCGAACGTGGCGCGTGTGCGCGACGCCTACGCAGCCTTCGACAAAGCCGACCTCGACGGGGCGCTTGCTGATCTCGCTGACGACGCGGTGTTCCACTTCAACGGCGAGGGGCCGAACAGCGGCGAGCACAAGGGTCGCGAGGCGATCGTGGCCGCGCTCATCCACAACTACCAGCTGACCGGCGGCACGCAGAAGCTCGACATCCACGACATCTTCGCCGACGACACGCACGCCGTCGTCGTGCTGCGCGAGACAGCGACGCGCACCGACGGCGCCACGCTCGACGTGGAGGAGTCCCACGTGTTGACGTTCGACGCCGACGGCAAGGTCAGCAACCTGTGGGACCTGCCGACCGATCCCGAGACGCACGACCGCTTCTTCGACGTTCGCTGACCGAGCAGTTACGCGCGGGCGGCGCGGCTGGCGGGGGTGAAGGTCACCGGCAGGTGCTTGGGGCCGGAGATGAAGTTCGACGCCAGCCATTCGGCCGGGCCGGCAGGCGCGACGTCGGGCAGGCGTGTGAGCACCTCGCGGAGCATCGCCTGGATCTCGACCCGGGCGATGTGCGATCCGAGGCAGAAGTGCGGTCCGCCCCCGCCGAAGGCGATGTGCTCGTTCGGGTCGCGCCCGATGTCGAAGCGGTCGGGCTCGGTGAAGGCGCGCTCGTCCCGGTTGGCTGAGCCGTAGTACATGACGACCTTGTCGCCTTCGGCGATCTGCGTCCCGCCGAGCTCGCAACTCTGCGTCGCAGTGCGGCGCATGTAGATCACCGGGCTGACCCAGCGCAGCATCTCGTTCACTGCGGTCGGGACCATGCGGTCGAGGTCGTCCTGGAGCCGGCGGCGCTCAACGGGATGCTCGAACAGGGCGAGGAGCCCGCCGCCGACGAGGTTGCGGGTGGTGTCGCCGCCGGCGTCGATGAGCAGCAGGAAGAAGAGGTTGAAGTCGATGTCGTCGAGCCGCTCGCCGTCGACCTCGGCGTGGAGGATCTGCGTCGCCAGGTCGTCGCCGGGTCGTCTGCGCTTGTCCTCGGCGACCTGGTGGGCGTAGTTGAACATCTCGACCACGGCCGCCATCCCCGCGCCCGGCGGCACGGACTCGGGCGCGGCGTGGATGGTCTCGGTGAGGTGATAGAGCCGGCGCCCGTCGTCGAGCGGGATGCCCAGCAGGTCGGCGATCACGAACGACGGCATCTCGCCGGCGATGTCAGTGACGGCGTCGCACTCGCCCCGCTCGATCACGGCGTCGATGATCTGAGCGGCCAGCTCCTCGATGCGTACGCGCAGCCGCTCGGCCGCGCGCGGCGTGAACTGGCTGTTGATGATGCGCCGCAGCCGCGTGTGACGCGGCGGGTCCGACGTGATCATCATCTGGTGGTCACCGAAGTCGCCGGCCGCCAGGTCGGGGATCAGGATCGTCGGCATCGACGAGAAGTGCTCCGGGTCGCGCCCCACCGTCCGCACGTCGTCGTAGCGCGTGACGGCCCAGAAGCCCGGACCGTCCGGCTCGGGATGCCGGTAGACCGGGGCGTGGTCGCGTAGCCAGCGGAACTGCTCGTGCGGCTGGCCGTTCGCGAACGACGCCGGGCTCAGCAGGTCGATGTTCAAGCCGACGGTCGATCCGATGCGACACCGAACAGCTCGGCGATCCTGTCGATCGTCGCCTGCTCGGCGGGCGTCACCGTCTTGGCGGCGGCAGCCACCGCCTTGGCGATGTCGACGAACCAGTTTCCGATCTGCGCGGCCTCGTCGGGGGGTAGCTTGCGCAGGGCGGTCGCGGCCGCGCCCAGGTCGGCCATGGCGCCCTCGACGACCTCGTCGAGGCTCTTCCCCCGGTGCTGTCGAACGTCGTGGCGGGCTTCACGGCTCTCGGCTTCCCGGGCGATCTCGGTGATCAGCTCGTCGGCGGGACCACATGCCGGGGGATGGGTGACGGTGCGCGCGCTCGCGGCCGCTTCTTTGACCATCGAGATCGGTCCGTGCTCACCCACGGCGACCATCGCCAGGCTCACCAAGAGCGGCGCCTCCGTGAGCGCCTTCCACTCGTCGTCACTGAACACCGACCTGTCTGTCATCGTCCGCTCCTACGTGGTCGCACCTGAGCATCATGACCCAGCGACGTGCGCTTCGGTCTCCACGGCGTCGGTCGACAGGACGCAACAGCGTGACCTGCCCCCTCGTCAGCAGCCGTCCTACCGCGCCCAGCGGGCTCGGGCGAGCTTCGCCGCCATGGCCCGGGCCTTGTCCTGGTAGGGCTGGACGATGGCCGACGTCGGCTGCTCGATGGCCTGTCCGCAATCGAGGTACGTCTGGACAGCACGACCCTTCCGCATCACCACGCCTCGGAACTGGCCCGGAACGCGGGTGTCGCCACGGAACTGCGCGCCACCGACGAACAGCGCGTCATCGCCGATGGGCAAGGTCTCGGAGGCCCAAACCGTCGTCTCGCCGTCGGTGAACTGATGCCGCTCGCAGCGCCGCAGCGCGCTCCGGATCTCGCGGACGGCTGCCTTCGCTGCTTTCACGTCGCGGTAGACGACGAGTCGCCCTCCTTTCCACCCGCTCGCCCCGACGAGCACCAGCTGGCGGCCGTCGACTCGCGCCTTGTCACTCTTGAGTGATCCGCCGCACGGGCTCAGCATCGGCGGGAGGTTGGGCCCGTCGTTGCGAACCCAATGCACATCCGGCTGGCTCAGCGGGATGGTCGCCTGTTGCTCCTCGGGCAGGAACCCCTCGGGGATCACGCGGTGTCGCGGTACTGCGGCGGTGGGTTGGTCTGCGGGGAGGGTCGGCGGCGGCACCACCGGCTCTTCGGCGTTGCTGCGCCCACCGGCAACGACCAGCACGGCGAGCGACAGCACCAGCACGCTCAGAGAACGCCCGATCGCCGTCATACAGGCCCCTGTACACCGCGCGCCGGGCGGAGGTTCCCGGCTGTTGGAGTGAGCGCAGGACGCCAGACCCTGACGAGGTCTGGTCCAGCTTGATCGTGGCGCGTCCTCACCGTCGGCTGAGGGCCGACCCGGTTCGTGTTGTGAGCCCGGGCCCCGTGTCCGCGCGGCGGCGGCGCGCGATGTAGCCAGCGTATGCGGCGGCGTTTACTACGACGACGAACACCGGCACCACGACGGTCCGAACTCCGTCGGGGAGCATTGGCAGCAGATAGTGGGCGATGAAGCCGTCCCGGTATGCCCGCTCACCCGCCTGGCGTCGGAAGTACTTCTCGAGATCGGTCAACGGACAGTCGGCGCCGAACGCGAACACGATGGCCGTGAGAACCACGGCGGGAAGGTGTGCCCACACGAGCCGCGGCCAGCGCCACGCCAGGAACCCGCCGGCGAGAAGGACGGCGATGAACGCGGCATGCGTGATGGCGACAAGGTCGGCGGCGCGTACGTACAGCATTGGCCGCTCCACGCCCGGAGGTCCGTACGGGCACAGGGTAACGACGGCGCTCCCGAAGTCTCCTTCGGGCAGCGGCGGCTCTCGCGCATCGTGGTCAGTCGCGGCCATTGGTTCAGCTGCCTGAGCATCTCCCTCTTTCCGGCCGCGGTTCCGAGGCGTACGCTCCGGCGGCAGTCTCGAAGGAGGGCAGCATCATGAGCCGGAAGGACATCGAAGCGCTCGAGGGACAGTGGATCGAGGCCTTCAACGCCGGTGACGCGGCGGGCGTCGCCCGCTTCTATACAGAGAATGGACGCCTGCTGCCGCCCAACAACGACGTCGTGCAGGGCCGCTCGGCGATCGAGGGCTTCGTCAAGGAGTTCCTCCAGATGAAGCCGACCATGTCGTTCAGTCTCTTCACGGTGCACGAGTCTCCGGACATGTGCGCCTCCGTCGGGCGCTACGACATGGAGCTCCAGCCGCCGGGCGCGGGAACGCAGAAGGATTCGGGGAAGTTCATCGAGATCTGGACCCGTCAGCCTGACGGCTCCTGGCTCATCGAGGACGACATCTTCAACTCGAATCTCCCCGCGCCACCCGCATAGGTGATCGCCTGCCGCGATCGACCGGCGGTCCTCGCGGCGGGGTCGAGCACCGAGTCGGTACCGTGACGTCGTGGCGAGCTCTGCCGGTGCGCCGAAGAGCCTTCCCCTGATCCTCGCTCGGGAGCTGGGCGCCAACCTCGCGACGCCGATGTTCCTGATCGACGCGGAGGGAATGCTCGTCTTCTGCAACGAAGCGGCGGAGCTGCTGATCGGGCGCCCGTTCGCGGAGCTCGGAGAGATCCCCTCCCTCGAGTTCGGCGAGATGCTCCAGCTCACCGATGCCGACGGCACCCCGCTGCGGCGGCGTGACTCGCCGGCCGGCGTCGCCTTCTTCGAGCGGCGGCCGTCACATCAGATGGTCGTCTTCACTACCCATGACGGTGCGCGTCGCACGGTCGAGGCGACGGCGTACCCGCTCTTCGGCGCCGCGCAGGACATGCACGGCGTGCTCACCGTCTTCTGGGAGGTGGGCGCGACGAGGGAGAAGCGCTGATGCAGGCTCGGGTGTGGGGCAGCCGCGGGTCGCTGGCGGCCCCGGGGCCAGACACCATGCGGTACGGCGGAAACACGTCCTGCGTCGAAGTGCGCCTCGACAGCGGGCCGACACTCGTGCTCGACGCCGGTACCGGCATGCGCCCGCTCGGCGTCGCGATCGATCACGATCCTGTCGACGAGTTGCACATCCTCTTGACGCACCTGCACATGGACCATCTCCAGGGGCTGGGCTTCTTCCGTCCGCTGTTCCGACCCAGGGTCGACGTGCACGTGTGGGGACCAGCGTCGCCGGTGCAGAGCCTCGCCGACCGCATCGCGCTCTACCTGTCGCCGCCGCTGTTCCCGGTGCGGCTGAAGGACATTCCGGCCCGCGTCACGTTCCACGACGCGCCGGAGGAAGCGGTGACGATCGGCTCGGCGACCATTCGAGCTGGAAAGGTCACGCACCAAGGACCCACGGTTGGGTACCGCATCGAGGAGAACGGGCGGACGCTCGTCTACCTCCCGGATCACGAGCCCACGCCTGGAGGCCACCTCGCCGACGAGCCGTCGGAGTGGATCAGCGGCCACGACGTCGCCCACGACGCCGACGTGCTGTTCCATGACGCCCAATACCGCGACGACGAATACCCGGAGCACATCGGGTGGGGTCACTCCTGTACCGAGCACGTCATGGGCTTCGCCGACAAGGCCGCGGCTCGAGCGGTCGTGCTCTTCCACCACGACCCGTACCACACCGACGACGAGCTCGAGGCGCTGCTCGCCGAGGCGCGCCGGCGCTGGGTCGGCGCCCACGAACAGGTCTGCCTCGCCCACGAAGGCATGACGATCAACCTCGACGGCGACGGCGTCCGGTTCTCGCCGTGAGCCAACGCGGCCCGCAGCGGAGCTGGGCCAGACTCATTAAATCCCGACCAAATGGGTAGGGTTTTAGCCCGCGAGCTTGGAGGTGCCCCATGGGCGTGATCCAGCGTTTCATCGACCGCAACAAGGCGTTCGTCGAGAAGGTTCCGCCACGGCGACAAGGCGATGCCACCGGCTCAGCACCTCGCCGTGCTCACCTGCATGGATGCGCGTATCCACCCGGAGCAAGCGCTCGGCCTCGAGATCGGCGACGCCCACATGATCCGCAACGCCGGCGGCCGGGCGTCCGACGACGCCATCCGCTCGCTGGTGATCTCCACAACTCTGCTCGGCACGGAGGAGTTCGCCGTCATCCACCACACCGACTGCGGCATGCTGACGTTCACCAACGACGACCTGCGCAAGAAGCTGGCCGACGAGCGTGGCGTCGACGCGTCCGGCGTTGATTTCCTCCCCTTCCCGGACCTCGAGCAGAGCGTGCGCGACGACGTCGCCACGATCAAGGCGTCACAGCTCCTGCCCGACGGTATCGAAGTGACCGGCTGGGTCTACGACGTGAAGAGCGGGAAGATCTCGTCTGTGAGGTAGTGCTAATACCCGCTGGGCGGGATCGCGGGATGGCGAGCAACCAGCCGCGAAGAAGAAGCGGCCCACGAAGTCAAGCGTCATGAAGAAGCTCCCGCCCGGAACTCGAGTCCGCGCGCGAGAGATCATGCGGCAGCGGGCGTGAGCCGTGGGCGATGTTCTCCTGGGCGGGCGGGCCTTGGCGGCTCGGCCGACGGGATCTGCGAGGATCGCGGGGCGAGTGAGGGGGGAGCATGAAGGAGCTCGTCTACCACCGACACCTCCTGCCGGCGGCTGAGCGATACGCCGACAAGGTCGCGTTCTACGACGACCCGTTCCGGGCGACCTACGCCGAGCACGTCGAACGGGTCCAGCGCCTGGGCGACGCGCTGCGCCGCGAGCTCGGGGTCGGCCGCGGGGACCGGTTCGCGGTCATGGCGCTGAACAGCCACGAGTTCCTCGAGCTGTACCACGCCGCCTTCCTCGGCGTGGGAGTCGTGAACCCGCTGAACCTCCGCCTGGCGCCCAAGGAGCTCGAGTTCATCCTGGGTGACTCCGAGACGAAGGTGTGCTTCACGGACGCCCCGTTCGCGCCGCTCATCGAGGCGGTCCGCAAGGAAGCCGGAATCGAACGGGTCGTCCTGATCGGCGAGGGCGACGCCCCGCACGACCTCCGGTACGAGGACCTCATCGACGCCGGGAACGCGGTCGTCCCCGACGAGCCTGACGAGGACGATCCCGTGATCCTCATGTACACGGGCGGCACGACCGGTCTGCCCAAGGGCGTGCTGCTCGACCAGCGGGCCGAGATGCTGAACATGTACCACGTCGCGCTCCGATGGGGCCTCGACGAGCGCTTCGTGTACCTGCATCAGACGCCGATGTTCCACGCCGCGTCGATGGGCGGGATCATCGGGATCCCGGCCGCCGGCGGCTCCTCGACGTTCGTGCCCATGTTCGAGCCGAAGGCGGTGCTCGACACCATCGAGGCGCACGACGTGACGATGACCGTGATGGTGCCGACCATGATCGCCATGCTGCTCGCGCACCCCGACTTCGAGGCCGAGCGGATGCGCTCGCTCGAGGTGCTGACGTACGGCGCGTCACCGATGCCGGGCGCGCTGCTCCACCGACTCCTCGGGCTGTTCCCCGACCTGGACGTGTACCAGGGCTACGGCATGACCGAGTCATCGGCCGTGCTCACTTCGTTGGGGCCCGAGGAACACCGTGCCGGCGGTGACGTCTTGCGCTCCGCAGGCCTACCGGTCCCCGGGGTCGTGCTGAGCATCCAGGACGGCGAGGGCAACGCGCTGCCGCCGGGGGAGACGGGCGAGGTGTGCGCCCGCGCCGGCAACTTCATGCGCGAGTACTGGAAGCGGCCCAAGGAGACCGCCGAGGCGTTCCGCGGCGGCTGGTACCACACGGGCGACGCCGGTTATTTGGACGAGCGCGGGTACCTCTTCCTCGTCGACCGGGTGAAGGACATGATCGTCACCGGCGGCGAGAACGTGTACTCGGCCGAGGTCGAGAACGCGCTCGCGTCACACCCCGAAGTGGCCGAGGTCGCGGTCATCGGGATCCCGCACGAGGTCTGGGGCGAGGCGGTCCACGCCGTCGTCGTGCTCAAACCCGACGCGACCGCGACCGAAGACGAGCTCGTCGCGCACGTCCGCGAACGGATCGCGGGCTACAAGGTGCCGAAGTCGATCGAGTTCCGCACCGAGCCGCTCCCGCTGTCGGGCGCGTTGAAGGTGCTCAAGCGCGAGCTTCGCGCCCCCTACTGGGAGGGCAAGGAGCGCAGCGTCTGACTGCAACCGGGCCCGCTCGGCACGTCCTCACTTGAAGGCGGGCTTCGACTGCAGCGTGTCCGGCAGCGGGTTGGCCTGGAGGCAGCGGAAGGGCTTGCCCGGCTCGCCGAACGTGGGGACGAACCGGCCGTTCTTGATCTTCGATACGACGCTGCATCCCTGTGGCGGATCTTGCTTGTGCGCAGTGGTCCAGTCGATGCCGGCCAGGAGTCCGTCCGCCGTGTAATTGGTCATGCTGTTGATCGCGTCGACGACCTTCTGGCGGGTGAAGTCCGGCCCCGCCGCTTTCAGGCCCCGGTAGAAGAGGTCGGCGTTGATCCAGCCCGTCAGCGAGTTCTCGTTCGGCTCGAAGCCGTCCCGCTTCATCCATCGCTGGAATTGCTTCAAGCCAATCGGCTTCTGCTTCACCTCCAACGGCGCGAAGACCGTCGCGGTATAGGACCCCTCGAAGAACGGGGCGTTCTCCTTGATGAACTCGTGGTTGTAGACGTTCGGCAGGTACTGAATGGCGTCCAGGCCCTGCTTCTTCATCTCCTTGGCGAGCGTCAGCGTCCCGTTGTTGTCCATACAGGTCATCACCATGTCGACGCCTTGGTCCTTCATTCGGGACACGTCGGTGCTCAGGTCGTTGACGCCGAAGGACAGGCTGGTGTCGAGGAAGTCGATCTTTGCCGACGGGTACTTGTCGAACGACGCCTGGATGCCCTTGGAGCAGTCGGCCGACTGCGGCGACTGGTACGACAGCAGCCCGACCTTCTTGGCCTTCACCTGCTTGGCGAGCCACGGGAAGGGCTGGCCCGGGCACGTGAAGCACAGGTACGAGCCCTTCTCGCCGAAGAGGTTGGGTGGGCCCGGCGCCTGGTCGGAGCCCCACTCGGCGTTGATGTTCCATCCGAACGTCGGCACGCCCGCCTGGCCGAGCAGATCCGCTCCTGTGAACAGCAACGCCGCGACAGGCAGCACCGCGAACACGTCGTCCTCCGACACGAGGGCCTGGACCTCCTGACGATTCATGCCGACCTGGTCGTCACGCTCGGAGGTCAGCCGCAGCTTGCGCCCGTAGATGCCCTTCGCCTTCGAGGAGTTGACCATGTTGAAGTAGGCCTTCACGCCCTCGAACGCGGACGCGTAGTCGCCGCCGAGTGGATTGGTCTTCGAGGCCACGCCGCCGACGCGGATCTCGCTGTCGGTCACTCCGGGCTGGTCGACTCGAGGGAAGGGTTGACGCGGTGCAGTTGCGTCCGCACCGCCCGGCACCGCGGCTGCCGCCGCTGCGCCCGCCGTCACGCCCACGCTCACGAGGACCGAAATCAAACGACTGCAACGCATCCGGAACCCCCGCGCACTCTAAGTCATGACGCCCGTGCTGCATGTTTGGCTAGCCGCGCCCACGCCGTGCACGCAGCGTTTCCACAAGGACCGCAGCGTGCAGTGAGCGCGGGATCTCCAGCTAGCCCACGTCGCGCCACGACACGCGGTACACGGCCGTGGGTTCGGGCAACCCCTTGAGCTGCACCGGCCCGCGATCTTCGAAGCGGATCTGCTTGCCGAGACATAGTTCCCGCACCGCAAGCGACGCCAGGATCTCGTCTGCCGACGCGGCGGCGCAGAGACGGGCGGCGAGTTGCACCGACGCGCCGAACAGGTCGTCGTCGCCGTCGGTGATCGGCTCGCCGGCACTGATGCCGATCTTCACCTCGAGCGGAACCGAATTGTGCTCGTTGTACTCGTGGAATCCCCGCTGCGCCGCGATCGCGAAGGACACCGCCGAAGCGACCGAGTTGAATGAGGCCATGATCCCGTCTCCGGTGTGCTTGACCTCGCGTCCGCCGTATGACTCGAGCTCCCGGCGGACGATCTCGTTGTGCGCGCGCAGCAGCTCCAGGTGTCCGTCGTCTCCGAGCCGCGACGTCTGCTCGACCGACCCGGAGATGTCGGTGAACACGATTGTCCGAATCGCGGGCGCTTCGTACGGCGTTCCCGTCTGATACTCAGGCATCGCGCCGAAGAACGCGTTCAGCGGGACGTTCGGGTTCAGCTCGACGATCGTTCCCGTGAGCTGGGCGTGTGCTTCCCGGTGGACGTCTTCCAGCGCCTGCTTGCTCGGCCCTTCCGCGAGGCAGAAGACGGAGCCATTACTGGGGTCGAACCAGTACGTGTGGTACCGCACTCCATATTTCTCCTGCACCTCGACATCCCGCGTGTGCGCGTCCGCGAGCTCCTCCGGAGTGATGCCGGGGAGGTCGTGGCGGTCCATGTACATCGGCATCGCGAAAGCATACGAAAACCGAGATGCGTTGCCTGCTCGGGACACCAGCCTTACGCTTGAGAGCGGTGAAGCGGATCAGCTGCGTGTGCGGTTTGGTCGTCGAGGGCGAAGACGACGACGAGCTTTGGGAGAACGCCCAGCAGCACATGAGTGCCGATCATCCCGATCTCGCAGGCAAAGTCTCGCGCGACGACATCGTGGCGCAGGCCGAGGAGACAGGCTCTACGCCATCGTCGTAGTCGTCTCGCCGAGCAGTCGCCGGTAGACGCGTTGCACCTGGCTGCTCGGCTCGACCCCGAGCTCTTCGCGGAGCAGCACGCGCAGACGTTCATACGCGAGCAGAGCCTCGGCGACGTTCCCCCGCTGCTCGAGTGTCTCCATCAGGATGCGGTGGCCCGTCTCGCGGTACGGGGCGAGCTCGATGAGCTGGCGCGCGCAGGCTTCGGCTTGCGTCAACGTCGGTTCACCCAAACCGAGGCGCGCGGCCGCAAGGCATTCGAGCCCGCGCAGCCGGACGTCGCCGAGACGCCTCCGCCACTCGTCGAGCCATCGAAGGTCATGACCCTGGAGCAGGGGCCGGCTCGCGACGTGATACGCGACTCCCGCGGGGCCCCAGGTCTCGGCCCACTCACCGCGGGCCGCATGGGATTCCGCCCGGTGGATGCCCTCCATGGCAGCCTCGACATCCACGAAAGTGTCGGGAGCCAAGACGAGCTCGATCTCCGATCGTCCGGTCAGCACCGCGGAGCCCACAACGGCGCGCAGCTTCGAGAGCAGCACACTCAGTGACGAGCTTTGTTCGGGCGACGCGTCGTCGCCGTACACGGCGATCAGCAGCTCGTCCCGACTCAGGCGCCGGGCGCGATTGAGGACGAGGTACGCGAAGAGCAGCCGACCCTTCCCGCCAGGCAGGGAGTCCTCGACGCGCTCGCCGTCGAGCTGCACCATCAGCCGGCCGCAGAGCTGGATCCTCGTCCCGCCGGTCTGCGCCATCGGCACCACGTCCGAAAGGTCTGCGAAAGGTCGGGGAAACGGCGCTTTGCGACCCTAGCGCGACCCACCAAGAACGCCCGAAGGCCGAACGCTGGAGAAGGAGGGACCGACATGCAGTTCGTAGTCGTTGCCGAGCACCCGCCGGAGTTGTGCCCGACATCCAATCGTAAGGTCCGAGAGCTGATGAGTCAGGGTGCCCAGGAGATCCCCGCGCTGGCGAAGAAGCTGGAGATCGAGATCGTCGCGCTCAACGTTCTCGGGCCCGATCATCAGGTGATCGGGGTGTTCGAGGCGCCGGACATCAACGCCGTCCGGGAATTTCTGGTGGAGAGCCGATTCATCCAGTGGAACACCACGACCGTGCGCGCTTCGTGGACCATGGAAGACGCGCTCCGCAGGGCCGATTCACTCCCGACGCTCTTCTAGGGACGCACACAACACGGTCGCAGCCGGCTGCACGTGTGTTGGATTCGGGGGTCAGGTCACGGTGCTCAATGACCACGGCTCGCCCGTGTCGACGCCGTAGGTCTTCAGCTTGGACTCGACCTGTGCCCACAAGCGATTACTCCGCTGAGCCGTCCTCGCGGCCTTATCGGTGGCTGTGAGATCGACTTCATCGAACACGTCCCCGACCTGATTCAGCGCCCTGTTCATGAGCTTGTTGAGGTACTTATCGGGGGAGTGCACGAGAAGTCGTCGGTACCGGTCGACGGCCTTGGAACCTTCGCCCCCCTTTGTCCAGGCGTCTCCCGGCCTGTCCTCGCTGAGGTCTTGGACCATCACCGCGTAGATCTGGTCGAGGACGTGGAGCGCACCGAGAGGGCTGTACACGCGGTCGAGCTGGGACTTCGGTTGCCTCGGCAGCGTCGTTGCCCACGCCTGGACCTGCTCCGGCGGCGGAGGCTGGCTCGCGTCGGCGGCGGTCGCGGGCAGCGCCATGAGAGCGGCACCCATGACACCGATCGAAGTGACGATGCGCTTCATGCGCACAGGCTGATCATTTATGCCTGCTCGAGGATCACGGCGTGCCCCTCGTCGGCGATCCGCCCGGCGAAGCCCTTGCCGAGCGGGATTCGAACTCCGTTGCGGACCTCTTCCTCAATGCCTTTCGCCGCGGTCGCGACGAGCTCTTGCGAATCGCTATCAATCAACAGAATGGCCGCGGTGTCGACCTCGAGTGTTTCGCACACGCCGCTCCAAGAGCGCGGGGAGCAAGTCGTCCAGGTTGAGGTGCGCGAGCGCAGCGTCCGAAACGGCCTCAATCCGCCGGAGCTGCTCGGCGCCTTCTGCGGGCTCTCCGTCGCCGGCGCGCCGCAGGCGAGACAGCACCTTCACGACGGACCTTGGGTGTCGAGGCCTGCGCCGGCGATCGGCTGGGCTGTCGCCATCGTGAGCGTTCCTCGCCTAGCTGATCGTCGGCTGCCCCCGACTAGTTCCAGCGAATCCTACCCAGCGACAGACAGGTCTGTCCGATACAGCACCACGCGTTTCGCCAGTTGCGCGCACCTCATCGGACGAGAAGATCACGCGAGTCCGGCGAGCTCGCCGGTTACTGGCCGGTGATGGTGCCGAGACTCAGCCCGTGCTCGCCGTAGGCGCCTTCGGGATCGGCCCGCACCGCCTCGTCGAGGGTGTGGGCGTCATCGCCGACCAGGATCCGCCACTTCCCGGCGCGCACGCCGTCGAGGATGATCGTCGCCGCCTGCTCGGCGTTGAGCGGGGCGCTGTCGCGGAACATCTCGCCGAACATCTTCATCAGGTTCTGGATGTCGTCGTCCGAGAGTCCGTCGGTCTCGATGCCGCGACGCTCCATCTGCGTGCGTGCTTCGTCGAGGTCGATCCCGAGGATCTCGCGACTGTTGAGCACGATGTCGGTGCCGATGTGGCCGGGCATCACCACGGCAACCTTCACGTGGGGCGCGTTGACGCGGAAGTCCTCCATGAGCGCTTCGGTGAACCCCTTCACCGCGAACTTCGCCGCGCTGTACGCGGTGTGCGGAATGCCGGGGCCGAGCGCCGCCCAGAATCCGTTCACGCTGCTCGTGTTGACGACGTACGCGTCGTCGCTCGCGATGACGAGGTCGGCGAAGGCGCGCATGCCGTTGTAGACACCACCCCAGCACACGGCGAAGGTCTTGTCCCACGCCTCGCGAGGACCGGTGAGGAAGCTGTTGCCGCCGCCGATGCCGGCGTTGTTGAACAGGAGGTCGACGTGGTCGGTCTCGTGCTGGGCCACGACCTCGTCGCGGAAGCGCATCATCTGCGCCTCATCGGACACGTCAGTGAGATGCGTCGTGATCCGGACGTCCGGCGGGGCGTCCTTGCCGGCCCGCATCGCCGTCTCGTCCATGTGGTCGGCGTTGATGTCGCAGGTCGCCACCGAGCAGCCCTCTGCCGCCAGCTGGATCACCAGCTCGCGGCCCATCCCGGTGCCGCCTCCGGTCACCACGGCCAGCCGACCCTCGAACGAATCCATCTCCGGGACCCTAGCCGTGGCAGCGCGGAGGTTTTCGTCGACGGGGTAGGGCGAACAGAGTCAACCCGCCGTTTCATGCTCGAACCGACGGGGTAACCCGCACAGCGTGACCCGCCGACGTGTGGGCGTTGCGTTCGTCCTGGGCGCGCTACTCGCCGCGCCGTTCCTGTTCGTGGCCGCTCCTGCCGCCGCCGCACCCGTTGGGACGCAGCCCCGGGACCGGGACGACACGCAGGTCGTCATCACGGGACGGGTCGTCGTCGCGCAAGACGAGAACGTCGGCGACGTCGTCATCCTCAACGGTGATGCCCGCATCAACGGCAGCGTCGATGGCTCCGTCTTCGCACTGAACGGCGACGTGACTGTCCGCGGAACCGTCCGCCACAACGTCATCGCCGCGAACGGACGGGTCGTGGTGCTCGGCGGTGCCCGTGTCGGGGGAGACGTGACCTCCCGCGAGAAGGCGCGCATCTCTCCCGGGGCTACCGTCGACGGGGACGTGGAGTCGGTCGGTCGCCGGTTCGCGCTCGGTCAGATCGGCATCGTCGCGGCCATCCTCATCTGGCTCGCCGTGATCCTGTCGACCCTGGTGTTCGGGGTGCTGCTCCTGTTGATCGCCCCTCGCGCCGCGGACGCGTTCGCCGACGCGGGACGCACGGCGGTCGGTGCGTCGATCGGCCTTGGCATCGCCGCCGCCGTGGGGTTGCCGATCATCGGGTTGATCCTGCTCGCGTCGCTGGTCGGCCTGCCGCTCGGCGTCGTCGTGCTGTTGACGCTCGGGTTCGTCTACATGCTCGGGTACGTCGCCTCCGCGTACTTCCTTGGCCGGCTCATCCTCGGGCCGACGCGTAATCGCTTTCTTGCGTACGTCGTCGGGTGGGCGATCCTCTCGGTCGCAGGGTTGATCCCGGTCGTCAACGGCATCGTGTTCCTCGCCGCCACGGTGTACGGGCTCGGCATGATCGTGGTCGCCATCTTCCGGGCGCGGCGCGGCCCACGCGAAACGGCACCGGCCGAGACGGGCCGGCCGGCGGCATCTCCCGCTTCCTGAGCGCGTTCGTTCAGCCCGCGCAGACGGCGGCGCGGCTCGAGATGCCGATCGACCGGCGGCCCTCGCGGATCGGGTTCAGGTGGCGGCCGTTGGTGAGGTAGCAGAACGAAAGGCCGCTCTCGGGGTCGGCCCACGCAATCTGTCCGCCGGCGCCGTTGTGGCCGAACGTCCGAGGCGATTGCGTATGCCCGAACCCGCGCAGGTTGGCGTTCCCGTCGTCGCCGGCGACGACGACGCCGAGAGCGCGGTTGGCGGGCGCGCCCAGCGCGAGGAAGTCGGGGAACGTGTTGCGCACCCGGCCGGTGGCGTTGGCGAGCACGTCTGGGTCCCACAGCTTGTCGGGATTGTGGAGCAGCGCCTGGTAGAAGAGCGCGACCGTCGCCGCGGTGGCGATGCCGCCCCCGCCGGGGACGCCCACGGCGCGGACCTCGGGGCGGTTGAACGACAGCAACGCCTCGTCGGTCACCTCGGTGACGGGCAGCTCCGGCACGCCGAAGATCGCCTGCATCTCGTCGGGCGACGCCGGCTCACCGCATAGCTCGAGCGCGGCGATGCCGTCCTGGTCGGCGGGCGGGATGCCGACCACGCGCGGCAGGCCGAGCGCGCCTGTCACGCGCTCGTGGATGAAGTCGCGGTAGTCGCGTCCCGAGATCCGTTCGATGAGCTCGGCGAGCACCCAGTGGGCCGAGGTCGGGTGGTACTCGTGCGCGGTGCCGGGCTCCCAGTTGAGCCGCCACCGGGCGAACGCCTCGAGGCGACGGGCGCGGTCGGCCCACACCGGCGGGCCCAGCGGCGCGCGCGGGAACCCCGACGTGTGCAGCATGACCTGCTCGACGGTGACGACGTCCTTACCGTTGGTCGCGAACTCGGGGATGTACTCGGCGACCCGGCGCTCGATGTCGAGGCTGCCCTCGCCGATCAGCAGCCACGCCGCACTGGCAACGAACGCTTTCGTGGCCGAGAAGATCACGTATCGGGTGTCCGTTCGGGCGTCGCCGACGGCCTCGAAGGCGGCGAGCTGCCCGTCCCGGGCGAGGGCGAACTGGCACGACGGCAACAGTCCGCCATCGATCTCCCGCCGCACCCGGGTTCTGAGCTCATCGAGGCGCGCGGCGTCGATCCCCAACGACCCCGGATCAACAACCGCGGTCATCGTCATCACCCGCACGCTAGACGCCACCGCGGCGCGTCCGCACGGGCGTCACGGTGACCCGCCCGCTGCAACTGCGGCGGTTCTCCGAGCTCCGATCAGGTGCTGCCTCGGGGCGGGCTCGTCTACGGTCGGGCTATGGCAAGACGGCAGGATCGGTCGCTCGGGGGAAGAGCGGACCAAGCCGGTGTCTTGTTTGCAGCGGCGAATGCGCCGCTCACTTTCCAGCGCACCTTGATGCCCCGCGCCACCATCGACCAGGCGTTGGTCACCGGGCTGGCGGCGTCGGCGAACCACGCGCTCGTCACGCTGGTGCAGGAAGCGGTCCAGTCGGCCGCGTTGCTCCTTGTAGGGCAGGCCGGGCGGCGGGCGGTCGACGAGCGGCGGTGGAGTCGCGCGACGATCGCGGCTGACGCCGGCGCGATAGCCGCCGGTATCGCGATGCAGCGCGCGTTGCGCCCAAAGGAGCGCGAACGGTTGTTGCGAGCGGGCGGGCGCACGAGTGGGTTCTGGCTTGCCGTGAGTAGCGCTGCGGGGGCGGCCGTCGGCGCACTCCAGGAGACCTTCGAGCGCGCGGGAAGTCGTCGCAGCCGGACGCTCGCTGTAGTCGGTCCGGCCAGCGCCGCGCTTGCAGCCGTCAGCACGTGGCAGGTGCGCCGGCGCGCCCATCTCGACATCGACCTTCCCCCGGAAGAGGTGCATGCATCGCTCGTGAAGTCGATTGCATTCGGGATCGGTGTCGCAGCAGCCATGTCGGCGCTCGGCGCCGGGGAGCGCAAGTTCGCAGATGGCCTGTCACGAGCAGTTGCGCGTCTGCTGCCCGGCAACTCCGAGGTATGGCGTCCGGTTGCACACGCCATCACGCTTGCGGGACTCGGCGCCAGCGCGCGGGTGCTTGCCGTCAAAGCATTGCATCACATCGAGCACTCGGAGGAGGCGGCCGAGGCCGCGTTCGACATCCCGCCGCCCAACCGGCTTCTCAGCGGAAGCATCGAGAGCCACGTGCCGTTCGACACGCTGGCGCGTGCGGGCCGTCGGTGCGTGTGGATGGCGTGCGCACCCGACAAGATCGCCGAAGTGATGGGTGAGCCCGCCGTCGCAACGCCGATCCGCGCGTACGTCGGCCTCGAGAGCGCCGCGACCGAGCAGGAACGTGTTGACCTCACGATGCGCGAGCTCGAGCGCACTGCCGCATTCGATCGTGCGTGGCTGATGATCGCGTCACCGACGGGCACCGGGTACGTGAACTATGCGGCCGCCGCGATCCTCGAATTCCTCACGCGAGGCGACTGTGCGACAGTAGCAATGCAGTATTCGGCCCGGCCCTCGCCGCTCTCGCTCGACCGCGTCCGCGAAGGGCGTCTCCACGCGCGGATGCTCAGCGCTGCGATACGCGACCGTGTGGAAGTGTGTCCCCCCGACAAGCGACCGAAGGTCGTGCTGTTCGGAGAGAGCCTCGGCGCGTGGACGAGCCAGGACGGCTTCGTCGACCAGGGCACCCAGGGTCTCGTCGACGCCGGCATCGACTATGCGATCTGGATCGGCACGCCCCACTTCAGCAAGTGGAAGGAACGCGTGCTCTACGACGACCGCCCCGACGTCGACCGCACCCTCATCGGCCGTTTCAACGACATCGGCGAGTGGGAGGCGCTCGATCCCGCGACGAGAGAACGCATTCGCTACGTGATGATCACGCACCACGACGACGGCGTGGGAGTGTTCGGTCCTGAGCTCGCGATCCAGGCGCCGGAGTGGCTCGGCGATCCCCAGACGCGCCACGCATCGATTCCCAGGAGCATGCGATGGGCGCCGGTCACGTCGTTCTTCCAGGTGCTCGTGGACATGAAGAACGCCGCCAATGTCGTGCCCGGCGTGGCCGCGGCGAAGGGTCACGACTATCGCGCCGACCTCTTGCCGTTCTTCCACGCGGTGCTCGGGCTCGACGCTGCGCCTGCGCAGCTTGCGAGCGTCGCCCAACGGCTTGCCGACCGCGAACTCTTCCGCAGTGAGTGGATGAAGAAGCACGGAACCGCCGACAAGAGCCTGGCGGCCGCAGTGCTCGCGCGCTTGATCCGCGAGGAGCGCGAAGCCGGGCGTGACGCTGACGAGCAGATTCTCAGGCTCGTGCGCGCGGTCGCACTCGAGGAGTTCGACGCAAGCGCGGGCGTCGCTCCTTCGTGACACGCGTCCGGCGAGCGGTCGTCGCGGAGCTCGCGGCGATTGGATGCGTTGCCGTCTACAACATCATGGTGACGCGCATCCGCCGCCGGGCCCGCCTGCCGGCGAATCTCGGAGCAGCGGCCGCGATCGCAGGCTGCGCGCGGGTGTCAGGCTTGTCTCCGTCGGAGTTGGGCCTCAGCCGGGCGAGCGTCGGGCGGGGGACCCGGATTGGCCTCGTCGCGGCCGTGCCGCTTGCGGTGGCGTCCGCGGCCGCGGTCGCGAACCCGCGGACGCGACGGCTACTGGCTGACGAGAAGATCACCGGCACGAGCCCTGGCGAAGCCGTGTTCGAGACGCTCGTGCGCATCCCGCTCGAGACCGCGCTGGCCGAGGAGGTGATCTTCCGGGGTGTCCTGCTGGCGCTCGGTTTGCGCAGCCGCTCGCGCGGATGGGCCATCGTGACGTCATCGATGTTGTTCGGACTGTGGCACGTGGTGCCCGCGCTCGGTGCGCCCGAGCGCGGCGCGAACGGCCGGCCGGATGCGCGCGCGACCGCATCGACGGCAGCGGTGGTTGCGACGACTGCGATGGCGGGCGCGGGGTTCGCGTGGCTGCGACTGCGCGCCGACAGCGTGCTCGCTCCCAGCCTCGCCCACGCGGCGCTCAACATGGCGGCCTTCGCGGGCGTCCGGATCACCAGTGGGATCCCAGCTACACAATCGTGATGACGTCCGACCCGGCACCGTTCACCGTCGCGGTCGCCGACTCCGTGCTCGACGACCTCCGTGAGCGCCTCCGGCGCACACGGTGGCCCGCCGACCTCGGCAACGACGACTGGAGCTACGGCATGAACGCGGACTACCTGCGCCACTTCTGCTCCTACTGGGCCGAGGAGTTCGACTGGCACGCGCAGGCGGCGGCGATCAACGACCTCGACCACTTCCTCGTCGAGATCGACGGGCTGCCGATCCACTACGTCCACGTACGCAGTGGTGCCGCCGAAGCGACACCCCTGCTCCTTATCCACGGGTGGCCGTGGACGTTCTGGGACTTTCGCCGGGTCATCCGCCCGCTCGCGGATGCGGAGTTCGATCTCGTGATCCCGTCACTCCCGGGATTCGCCTATTCCACGCCGCTGCCGAGGGCCGGCGTCAACTTCGTGGAGACGGCTGACGCCCTTGCCACGTTGATGACGGACATCCTCGGCTACGAGCGCTTTGCGGCACACGGCTCCGACTTCGGTGCGATCGTCGCGGCCCAGCTCGGGCACAAGTACCCAGACCGCGTCATCGCGCTCCACACGACCGCCCCCGGCAGGCTGGACTTCATGAGCGGTGAACGCCCATGGGACCTCGGCGGCCTGCCGCCACCGGGCGTGCCCGAGGAGATCCGCCGCAGCATCATCTCGTGGCAGTCGAAGATCGCAGCGCATGTCGCGGCACACGTTCTCGACCCGCAGACGTTGGCCTACGGCATGCACGACTCCCCCGCGGCGCTGGCCGCCTGGTTCCTCGTCCGTCGCTACATGTACAGCGACTGCCGCGGGAAGCTCGAGAACAGCTTCAGCCGCGATGACTTGTGCACCCTCTTGACGATCTACTGGGCCACGGAATCGTTCGTGTCGTCCGTTCGGTACTACCGCGAGGCAGCGCTCCATCCATGGCAGCCCTCCCACGACAAGAAGCCGGTCGTCCAGGCGCCCACGGGCGTGAGTCACTTCACGGTGGACATGCCCGATGTACTCGCCAACCCAGACGTGATCGGCCGTTACTACAACCTCGTCTACTACCGGCAATACGAGACCGGCGGACACTTCGCAGCAGCCGAATCGCCCGAGGTGGTCGTGAACGACATCGTCGCGACGGTCGCTGCGGCTGGAGAGTGATCTGCCAAGCTGATACTCGGGAAGGCGCTTCGCAGCACCGCGGTCCTGAGAGCGACTCCAGATCCGGAGCCGCGAGTCACTGAGACGCCGCCGAGCTGGACGAGAGGACGTCTGCGTCCCCGAGTTAGTCGGGAGTTGGGAGCACCTGCCCAGTGGAAGAGCGCGACCGTGGCCGCGGTGGCGATGCCGCTCCGCCGGGCACGCCGACGGCGCGGACCTCGGGACGGTTGAACGACAGCAGCGCTTCGTCGGTCACCTCAGTGACCGGCAGCTCCGGCACGCCGAAGATCGCCTCGAGGTCGTCGGGTGACGCCCGCTCACCGCACAGCCCGAGCTCCGCGATGTCGTCCTGTTCGTCCGGCGGGATGCCGAGCGGTTGCGCGACGCGCTGGTGGATGAGGTCGCGGCCGCCGATCCGCTCGATCCCGCCACAGCGTCGTTGTCTGGTTCCCCGTCGAATCCAAGGTGACTGGCGCTATCGGTCGTTGTGTGTTCCGACGTGGGCGGCGAGCTTGTCGAGCGCCATCGCCCATCCGGCCGCACCCGGGGAGTCGGCGGGAATGCCGGCATGGGTCATCACCATCTTCGTGCGCCCACCGATGTCCTCGAGATCGACTCGGACCTCGGTCGTCGTGGGATGCCCTTCGGGCATGCCCATGTCCGAGGGCGACAACACGTTGCCGTTCTCGTCGGACATGGACTCGGTGTAGACGAGTCGCTCGTTCGCTACGACCTCGCGGTACTCGCCGGTGAACCACATCTGCATCGGGCCGTCCGGCGATTGCATTTCCATGCAGACCAGACGGGTGCCGCCCACGCGCACGTCCATCTTGGCGACGGGGATGGTGGCGCCGTCGGGGCCGTACCACGCCTTGAAGTGCTCCGGGTCGGTCCACATCTGCCAGATGAGATCCACCGGCGCATCGAAGCTGCGTTCGATCACCACCGCGTCCTGGGAAACGTCGTTGTCAGTCATCGTGTTCGCTTGCCCTTCGTTTGCCGTCGGAGTTGTGTGAGGTAGTCGTCCATCCGGTTGAAGCGCTCCTCCAAACGGGCCGGTACTGCTCGGCCCAGCTTGCGACCTCCTCGAGTGGCGCGGCGTCGAGGACGCACGGTCGGTATTGCGCTCGTTGACCCCGGACGACCAACCCGGCCCGTTCCAGCACCTTGATGTGCTTCGAGATGGCGGGAAGCGTCATGTCGAACGGCTCGGCGAGCTCGTGGACGGTCGCCCCACCTTCTGCCAGACGGGCCAGGATCGCTCGCCGCGTCGAGTTGGCCAGTACGGCGAAGGTCTCGCTGAGCCGATCCTCGTCGATCGCCATCGTGTGGCAGCCCCGTGTCATCCGTCAACCCTCGACGGCGAAAAGGCGCCAGGCTCCGGGTACACCCTTGAGCTCGTGTTCACCGCGATCGGCGAACGTCAGTCCCGAGCCCGCCACCAAGTCCTTCACGGTGCTCGACACGACGATGCCGCCGCCGCCGCCGGCAGCCGCCACTCGGGCGCCAATGTGCACGGCGAGCCCACCGATCCGCTCTCCTCGCACCTCCACCTCCCCGGTGTGCACGCCAACCCGGACCGCGAGCGCGATTCGTGCCAGAGCATCATGGAGAGCGCGGGCGCAGCGGATGGCGCGACTCGGCCCGTCGAAGGTCGCCAGGAAACCGTCACCGGTGTGGTCGACCTCGCGTCCACCGAACCGTGCCAGCTCCTGACGCACGATCGCGTCGTGCTCGTCGAGGAGCGCGCGCCAGCGAGTATCGCCGGCCGCGGCCGCCCGCGCGGTGGAGTCCACGATGTCGGTGAAGAGGACCGTGGCGAGTCTTCGGTCCGGGTCCGGCGAGGCTCGATTTCCGGTGAGGAACTCCTCGACCTCGTCCACGAGCTCGTCGGCGTTCTCCGTGAACCAGATGTGGTCGGCGCCGTCGAGCTCCACATATCTGGCATTCGGGATGCGGTCAGCCAGATACCGGCCGAGCTCGGGGGGAGCGATCTGATCGTGAGCTCGCTGCAGTACCAGGGTCGGCGCCTGGATGGCCGGCAACAGCTCACGCATGTCGGTCAGCACCGACTGTCGGAAGTAGTGAGCGACTGCGCCTGGCGAGACGGCGCCCCGCCCGACGCGGACGAGCTGCTCGATGAAATGGGGATCGGCGACCCGACTGGGTGCCAGAAAGGGCACGTGGTCGGCATCGCCGGCAGCCCACGATTCCGCCTGGCGACGAACGATTTCGAGAAGCGCGTCCTCTGGGGCTCCCCACGGGTAGTCGGCGGCGGCGGTCAGCCGGGCCGCCGTGTTGAACAGCACGAGTGCACGACATCGTTCCGGTAGGGAGGCGGCCAGGAGGACGGCAAGAGGGCCACCCTCGGCCAAGCCGATGATCGCGGCCAGCTTCGACCCGGCGGCATCCATGACTGCACAGATGTCCGCCACCTGGGTCTCGAGGTCGGGGAGACGATCGAGCGGCACTGGATCGGACAGTCCTGTTCCCCGCCGGTCGAAGATGATCAGGCGCCCGATTGCCGCCAGCCTCCGCCTCAGGCGCGCCAACTCCGGGAGCTCCCAGAACGCCTCGACGTGGTGCACCCAACTCTCGATCAGCACCAAGTCCAGCGGGCCCTCGCCCAAGACCTGGTACGCGAGGTGGACCCCGCCGTTCTTCGCATACTTGGTCGTCGGCAAACCGTCCACGGCTCTAAAGCTTGGCAGAGCAGCGATCCCGTACGATGCGCTGTGGCCACCGATAAGACCAAGCCCGACCTCACCTTCGTCAATCTCACTCATCAGGCCCTCAGGGCTGACGGCGCGCGGCTCGTGGTCACGATCGCCGCCTTGGAGCCCCACGACCGGGGAAGCCGGCTGTCCGGGGTGCGGGAGTTCTTCGACAAGTATCGAGAGCAGCTGGTCTCCCACCACACCCATGAGGACAGGCTGTTCTATCCGGCATTGGCGGCGCGGGTTGGCGAAGACAGGATGCACCTCGACGAGCTGGTCTCTCAGCATCACCAGCTCGACGGCGTTCTGCAGGCGATCGGAGAAGGCCTCGCCGACCTGGCCGAGCCCGACGCGGACTTCTCCGCCAACCGCACCAAAGTCGTCGGGGATCTGTCCACGATGGTGGAGCAGCTCAGTGCTCATCTCGACTTCGAGGAGCGAACGGCGCTCCCCCTCTTCGTATCGGATATGCCGGTCGCCGAGTACAAGTCCAAGGCGCGGAAGGCAACCCCGCGAGAACAGTCTGGGTTCCTGATCCCCTGGATCGTCGAGCATGCCTCGCCCGATCAGCTAAAGGCGTTGTTCAGGTCGGCGCCGCCTTTGCGGATCGTCAACCTGCTCAACCGGCGTCGCTACCGCCGTCTCGACGAGGCGCTACTCCCGGCTGGCTGATGTCCTTTGTCGCCAGAAGACGTAACTAAGCGCTGACGAAGCGTCCGGACCTCGGAACGCCCATCCGCGGATCCTGAGACCGCGAGCCGGATCACCGAACTAGCCAACCCCGAGTCGAGCTCTGAGACCGCGGCGCCGACGGCTGCGAGTACCAGACGTTGACGACACGGCGTGCCAACCGGGGCACCGAACGGCATTCGGGTGCGCCTTAGCCACGGCGATCAGGGACGCTGTCAAGGTTGTCGATGCGGGCTTGGAGCGCCGGCGTCCAGCCCGCAGGCGATATCACCCATCTCGGGTGTTTATCGATCAGACCATCCCTTATACAGCGCAACGACCACGGATAGCTTCCGGCCGGCCATGGGTAAGTTTCCACCGCCGCGCGGCTTTAGGGTGGCGTCGGGAGGTGGAATTGGGGCCTCTGCCTGCCCGACGCGGAAGGCGGGAGGCCCAACGGTCCTGCCACGCGGCCTCCCGCCTTCCACTTACCTCCGAGGGTTCCTATTGGGGGGCGGTTCCCTCGGAAGGGGGTGTGTCGATCATCGGCTTGCCGTTCTGCGTGATCCATGACGCACATCACCGGTCTGGGGTGACGTCAGACACACGTGTCCGGGTTCCCGACGTCGGCGGCGGGCGGTATCTCCGCGAGTAGGCGTTAGCCGAGGGCGTTCGTGCCGTCTGCGCGTCGCACATTGGGGCCAATCCGGCTCTGCGCACCCGAGCGTTTGGCGGGCAATCGCAATCCACTCTGCGGTCCGTTTCGCACGGTTGGCCCCAGGCCGCCCAGACGTCACAAACCATTCGACTACCGCAGCACGACGTATACAGCCGCCGCGGGAAGCCGGCGTCCCCCTACGGGGTGACTGACGACGCTGACCTTGCGCTTCTTCGTCCGCGGGCGGCCCTCCTGTGGCTTCCTGAGCCCTGAGATGCAGGCCGGACTGAAGGCGGCGCCCCTTGATCGGCCGCTACCGCCATCGACGCTCCCTCAACCGGCGTCGCTACCGCCGCCTCGACGAGGCGCTGCTCGCGGCTGGCTGATGTCCTTTGTCGCCAATGAGACGTTGCAGCACGATGTCGGCGCCTGACGTGACCTCATAGCCCTGGGAGTCAGGCTGGCGTTTTTCGTAGCCGCACAGATCGCCCCTGGTTATGGCGCGTCCATAGGCCGCGAGCAAACGTCATCCCGTGCTCGACGGCGCAGCGCTCTTCCTTGCGAGCGACGTATCTTCGTTCGTCGTCGGCCGTTGTTGGCCATCGACTGGCTGGACCGCCCGCTGATCTTCGGAGACGCCGTGGACTTCGACCTGCCGCAGGACCTCGTCGACTACCTCGCCGACCTCGACGACTTCATCGAGCGGGAGATCAAGCCGCTTCAGGCCCAGGACGACAACGAGCGGTTCTTCGACCACCGGCGGGAGGACGCTCGCACGGACTGGGACAGGGGCGGCCTGCCGAGCGAGGAGTGGGAGGCCCTGCTCGCCGAGATGCGCCGCCGGGCGGACGCCGCCGGCCACTACCGCTATGCGTTCCCGGGGGAGTATGGCGGCAAGGACGGCACGAACCTCGGCATGGCAGTCATTCGCGAGCACCTGGCCCGCAAGGGGCTCGGCCTGCACAACGACCTGCAGAACGAGTCGTCGATCGTGGGCAACAACGTCGGCCTGCTGCTGATGCTCCACCACGGCACCGAGGAGCAGAAGGCGGAGTGGGTGCCGAAGCTGCTCGACGGCACCGGCGGGTTCGCCTTCGGCATCACCGAGCCGAAGCACGGATCCGACGCCACCCACATGGAGACGACGGCCTACCGCGACGGCGGCGAGTGGGTGATCAACGGCGAGAAGACGTGGAACACGGGCATCCACAAGGCGCCCTACGACCTCATCTTTGCCCGTACTTCAGGCAAGGCCGGCGACGGCGACGGCATCACCGCGTTGCTCGTGCCGACGAACAGCCCGGGGTTCGAGGTCGTCGAATTCCTCTGGACCTTCAATATGCCGACCGACCACGCCCACGTCCGTCTGACGGACGTGCGGGTCCCGCACTCATCGATCTTCGGTGGCGAGGGCAAGGGGCTCGGCGTAGTGCAGCTGTTCTTCAACGAGAACCGCATCCGGCAAGCGGCGTCGTCGCTCGGTGCCGCGGAGTACTGCCTCGACAGAGCCATCGCGTACGCCAATGAGCGGACACCGTTCGGGAAGCCGCTGTGGCACAACCAGGGCATCCAATTCCCGATCGTCGAGCTCGTGACCCAGTGCGAGATGCTGCGGGCGCTCATCCATCAGACGGCGTGGAAGATGGACGAGTACGGCGCCTTCTCGGCTTCGAAGGAGGTGTCGATGTGCAACTACTGGGCCAATCGGCTCTGTTGCGAGGCGGCCGACCGTGCGATGCAGGTCTTCGGCGGGATGGGCTACTCCCGGCACCAGCAGTTCGAGCACATCTACCGTCACCACCGCCGCTACCGGATCACCGAGGGCGCCGAAGAGATCCAGATGCGCAGGGTCGCGGGGTACCTGTTCGGGTTCATGAAACAGCTGGCGCCCAAGGGAGTCATCCCTGGCAACAAGTAAGAGCGTCACACACGTCACATGCTTCGCGTGTCGCAACCGTCGTTCGCTGGCCTCGACACGGAGCTTCAGGCCAAGAAGTGTGCAGTGGCGATGCACGCACTGCCGATTGCGAACACTCAGAACGCGCCCGCGCTTTCACCAACGCGAAGCGCTGACCGTCGGCTCCCGCCCCGTCCGGTTCCTCCCGTCGAACCCCAAAAAGAGAACGATCCCGGAGTCGGCCGCGTGCGCGAAGAGCCGGGTACTGAGAATCTCAGCGTGAGCGCCTCGCCCGCGGCAATCACCCTCTCAGCGACACCGCGCACAGAGCTGCCGTTCTTGGAGTCATCGCTGACTGCTCGGGTGCGCGGCCGCGTGACCTCGTCTGGGTTCGGGCCTCCACCATCATGGGATACGCCGGAATTGGGTGAGTAGCGGCTTCGAGAAGACCATCGGCCGCTGACGATTCCGGTTCTGTTCCGGAGCAGAAAGGCGGACTCATATGGCACGTAGAGGGTTCCAGACAAACTGGCACCAGCACCCCGGCGTGCGCAGCGGCGACGAGTTGACGTTTGGTGAGCGTGCCGCCGACGCGATGCGGAAGGGAATGGGGTCGTGGACGTTCGTCGGCTCGTTCTTCCTCGTGCTGCTGCTTTGGGCAGTCGCCAACACTCTCTATATCTCACGCATCGCGCACGGCAACGAGTTCGACCCCTATCCGTACATTCTCCTGAACCTGTTCCTGTCCATGCTCGCGGGCGTGCAGGCCGCCGCATTGTTGATCGCGGCGAAGCGCGCCGACTCCATCTCGAGCGAGCTCGCGCTGCATGACGCCAGGACCGACGACGAGGCGAAGTCGATCATCGACGAGGTCGATCGCAAAGTGGACGAAGTGCTCGACCTGGTGCGCGAGGTTCACGGCATGACGGCGAACGACAAGCGTGACAAGTGACTCGGACCGGCCTCCCAGGCACGATCCAATATCGAGATGATGCAGGGTCACCGCGATGAGGCGTCATCACCCGCCGGGAACGGGTCGAGGACGAAGCAAAGCCCATACGATTCCGGGCGATGGCGTCGGGCCTTGTGACCCAGGAGCTCATCGAGACCGCGTGCGAGCAGACGGGCCTCGACGACTTCGGCGCCGACACGTTCCGGCTAGGGCTCGACCGCCTCGCCCACGGGCTGCGGGACGAGGCGCGTCTCAACGAGGCCGGCGAGGTGATGGCGCCGATGGCCGTGCTCGGGCACCTGACGAACCGGCTGCAGGTGACGGACTGGCATCGCCGCCATCCCGACATCGCCAAGGCCGACGTCACACCGCCGATAGTCATGATCGGTATGGGCCGCACCGGCTCGACGATCCTGCACGACCTGTTCGGCCAGGACCCGGCCAACCGCGTCCCGCGCACGTGGGAGGTCGATCACCCCTGCCCGCCGCCGGAGACGGCCACCTACGAGACCGATCCGCGAATCGACGAGTCCCAGGCCGCGATTGACCTCGCGTACGAGGTTCGCCCCGAGCTGCGGTTCATGCATCCGATGGGCGCGCGGCTGGGCCAGGAATGCATCGTGATCACGGGCGGCGAGTTCGCCAGCGCGATCTTCAACAGCCAGTTTCGTCTGCCGTCGTACGTCCAGTGGGTCACGAGCGAGGCGGACATGGCGCCGGCGTACCGGTGGCATCGGCGGTTCCTGCAGCTGCTCCAGTGGCGCAACCCCGGCGGGCGCTGGGTCCTCAAGACCGGCGCCCACCTGTGGGCGCTCCCCGAGCTGCTGGCCGCATATCCGGACGCGTTCATCGTCCAGACGCACCGGGATCCGTTGCGCGTCATCGCCTCGCTGTCGTCGCTGTTCGCCGTCGTGCAGGCGACGGCGAGCGACGGCGTGTCGATGGCGGACGTGGCCGCCGAGTGGGCCGCCCCCGTCCTCGACGCGCTCGACCGCTCGGTGACCGCGCGTGAGAACGGCACGATCGCAGCCGACCGGGTCGTCGACGTGCGCTACGGCGCGTTCATGGCCGATCCGTTCGGCACCATTCGAACGATCTACGGCCGGCTCGGCGCCGAGCTCACGTCGGACGCCGAAGCCCGGATGCGTCGCTTCCTCGCCGAGAACCGGGCGGACAAGCACGGTGCGCATGAGTACTCCTTCGCCGACACCGGCCTCGACGCCGGCAGCGTGCGCGATCGCGCTCGCCGCTACGTGGAGTACTTCGACGTGCAGTCCGAGCCGGACCGGTGACGATGGCGACGCCATCGAGGTATCCGGCGGAGTTGCACCGCCGCGCCGTGCGCCTCGTGTTCGAGGAGCGCGAGCGGTCCCGCGGTGGTCGCGGCGCGATCTCCAGCGTCGCGGATCGCGTCGGCGTGCCCCGCGGAACGCTCGGACGCTGGGTCCGACAAGCCGAGGCCGAGCACGAGAAGGCCCCGGCAAGACCGGCGAAGGGTGCTCAGCGCGAGACCGGCGGTCAGCCCGACGGCAACCACGGCGTCCCCGAAGCGAGTGAGATCTTCCGCGAGCTCCGCGCCCTCCGGTCGTCGCTCGAAAGCGCTGAACGGCGCAGGAGACGGCGAATGATGGTCTTCCTCGCCGTCGTCTTGGCGCTGATCCCGCTCGGGATCCTCGGCGCCCATCTGGCCATCGACTACGAGAGCGGTCGAGTCGCCACGGCCATCGAGCGATCGTCCGGACCCTTCACGGATGAGGCGCTGGCCCGTGTTTGCCGCTCGATCAAGATTCCGCTCTTCGGACCCGAGACCAAGAAGCGTCTCCATTGCCCACCGTCGTCCGTGACCAACACGACGAGCGAGCCGCCCTCGACCACCGAGCCGGCGACGAGCACACCCGCCCCAACCGCCAGCCAATGACGCCGCCGTGGCCGCCGGCGTCGACGTGTGAACGTTATGTTGCGAGGGTGGAGCGTGACGGTCGGCTCGGTTCCTCGAGGAGCACGGCGGTGACGCCGCGGGTCGGGAGCGCGAACCCGACGGCGCGCGGCTCGACCGCGTCGGCGGCCGTGCGCGCCGTCGACGGCGATCAGGCGCGTGAGCGCTCCGATCGGCTCGTGACCGAGGAGCCGATGGAGATCCGGGTGCACGGGCCGGGGCAGCAGCCCGAGCCGCTCGTCGTGACGATGCGCACGCCCGGCCACGACTTCGACCTCGCCGTCGGCTTCTGCATCACCGAGGGTGTCATCGATTCGGCCTCGGACGTCGCGACCGTCGCGTACTGCCTGCCCGAAGACGGCGTCCAGCAGTACAACATCGTCACGATCCGGCTGCGGCGACCAGTCGATCTCGCCGCGCATCACCGAGGCTTTGCCGCCAACGCGAGCTGCGGGCTGTGCGGCAAGGCGACGCTCGACCAGGTCGAGGTGGCGTGTGGTCCGGTCGGCCCCGGCCCGAGCGTCGGCCGCTCCGCGCTCGTCACGCTGCCCGAGCGGCTCCGCCGGGCGCAGGCCGTCTTCGACGCCACCGGCGGGCTGCACGCCGCCGCCTGCTTCGGCACCGACGGGGAGCTCACGGTGTTGCGCGAGGAT
>WNGE01000854.1_pt1 | contig 43643 bp, 41 predicted proteins | sample 5400651 | NCBI WGS metagenome assembly WNGE01 (sample SAMN13153370, study PRJNA577476) | soil metagenome | isolation source: 60 cm soil or saprolite under grassland replicate 2 | place: USA:California | collected 2016-06-15 | reverse complement strand
TTTGAAGAAAACGCGAGGAAAGACCCATCGAACCAGGAGTTTGATCAACGCCAGGCAATCATGCTGGATTACCAGCATCACATCTGGCATGAAATAGGAAACATGGTTGATAAGCTCTTAAAGCAATATGAAAAGTAATCTAAACATGAGTCATCCCGAATTTGAGGGAAGAGCTAGGCAAAAGCAACCCTCCTGAGATAGACTGGAGCACAAGTGGTTTGAGAAGCTCCAGTCTATCTCAGGAGGGTCTTGTATGCCAACTCAGTATCTCATATGCGAAGAACGATCACAAGTCTACCCGTCTGAAGCGGAAGCGATGGCGCAAGGCCTGACGCGTCAACTGGCTGGCTATCTGTATCCCTTGCTGGTGCAGTTAGATCGTCAGCTCGATAAACGTTTAGTGCGCACCTTCGCGCAGCTGATAGCCGTCATCCTCACGTTTCGCGACCGCATCAATGGCCTGCTGCTGACCGAATTGGCCGAGCAGATGGGGCCAGCCAGCCAGGCTCCTGCTGCCGTCAAACGGATCAGCAACTTGCTGCACTCGCCCAAGTGGTCGGCACAACTGCTGACGGAGTATCTGTGGGAGCGTGCTGAGCACCAGATGCAGCAGTGGGAACAGCAACAAGAAGACGCGCTGGTGATCTGGGATAGCAGCGTCTTGGAGAAACCAGTAAGCACGCACAACGACGATTACTGCGCGGTGCGGTCCAGCAAAGCGGCGCGCTTGACGCGCATCAAACCCGGCGACTACAACCCGCCACGTGGCCCCGTCTTTGTGCCTGGCTTGCATTGGATCGGGGTGTTACTCGTTGGCAGTCGCCAGAGCCAAGGGCCACCCCAGATTGCTGCCATGCGCTGGTGGACCAGTCGCGGTCCCCGTGCCAGCTACGAGCGCGATGAAGAGGGGAAGCTGCTCGTCGAACTGGTGGCACGTTGGGGCAGGCGCGTCCTGCATGTCTTTGATCGCGGCTTTGCCGGCGCTTTCTGGCTCAAGCTGCTGGTGGCCTTTCAGGTGCGTTTTGTGATGCGCTGGCCCACCACCTGGTATCTGCTGACTGCGCCTGGCCAGAAACGCAAAACATGGCAGATGGGGCTGGGCAAACGGGGATGGGAGGAACGCAGCGTGTGGGATAGCCGTCGGGGCCAATGGGTGCGCAGTAGTGTCCTGGCCGTTCCCGTACGCCATCCCGACCTGCCAGAGGTCCCGCTATGGCTGGTGATCTGCCGCTCACAGGGACGCGCCCCCTGGTATCTGCTGACCAATGAACCCATCGCGCAGGCGCGGGATGTCTGGCGCATCGCCTTTGCCTACGCGCGCCGCTGGCAAATCGAGCTGACATGGCGCTACGACAAGAGCGAGTTCGCTTTCCAGAGTCCACGCCTGTGGTTCTGGTCACAGCGAGAAAAGCTGCTGCTGATGGCCACGCTGGCTTACGATTTTCTGCTCAGCCTGATGCAGCCCTGGCAGGAGCCGGTGCGCATCTGGTGCCTGCGCACCTATTGCCATCGCACCGGGGCGCACTTGCGGCGCGTGCGCCTCCCCCTGACCCGTTTGCGCAAAGCGCTCAGTCGGCTCTGGCAAGAGCATCCCCCCGCCTGGCACTTGTTGGGGCATCCAGCGGCTGCTCGCGATCCGCCTCTGCAACTAGCCCTCACCTGCTGACCAGCTAAGCGCTGGCTACGCCTCCAACGTATGAACCAGGCAGCACGGACTCACCACGTCCGTGTTCTGTCTGGAGCAGAGGGCTATGTTTGTCTTGTTGCGGGAATCAGCCGCAGCTGCGGCAGTAACGGCTTTTCGTCTCTCTTCTCGGGCTAGATAACTCCGCTGGTCCAGGGACGAGTGTGGGCTTGCATGGCTCTTCTGCTCGACCAACTGCACAAAAGCGCGGGAAGGAAGAGCTTTTCCGCGCTTTTTCCTCTTCTGTTTCCAAATTCGGGATGACTCATGTTGAGAAGCCCTGAGAACCAGATTGATCAATTGCGATTGCTTGCTCGGTTTGAATATACTTATTGACAGAAAAGCAGGAGAATACAAGCTATAGGAGTTATTGCTGAATGCAAAACAGCATCCCCAAAAAGGCAATCATCATTGGTGGAGGCATTGGAGGTATGACGGCTGCCATTGCCTTGAAGCGTGCGGGCTTAGATGTCACCGTATACGAGCGGGCTGATGAACTGCGGGAGGTTGGATCAGGCTTACCCCTGTGGTCGAATGCTTTGAGATCGTTCCACAAAATAGGACTCACCGACGTCTATGAGACGCTGGGAGCAGAGGTATCGGCGGGGAGTGTCAGTACCTGGCAAGGTGACGTCCTGGCCGACCTGAGAACAGTAGAACTCCTTAAGAGGCTGGGCAAGATTAACATGGTTGTTCATCGGGCAGAGTTGCTTGCGTGGCTGCTTAAAACACTCGGTGAAGATAGAGTACAGTTGGGAATGACCTGCGTAGGCTTTGCACAGGAAGCTATAGGAGTGAGCGCTCGATTTACGGATGGAACAGAAGCACATGGCGACGTATTGATCGGCGCCGATGGAATTCACTCAATCATTCGAACACAATTGTTCGGCCTGATAAAGCCGAGATATGTCGGATATACTTGCTGGCGGGGACTTGCTCATCTTACAAGAACAGATCTCGAAACCTGGGCATGGGGAAAAGGATACCAATTCGGCATCACCCCCATGAGCCAGGGGCGGGCATACTGGTTCGCTCAAAAATACACTCCCTCGGGAGTGAAAGATAAATCTGGTGGAAGGAAGAGTGAGGTGTTCGAGTTGTTTCATGACTGGCATGATCCAATCCCTGCGGTTATCGAGGCGACAGCTGAGACAGATATCCTCCGTAACGATATCTATGAGCTGAAACACCTTCGCCATTGGAGCCGTGGGCGTGTAACACTACTGGGGGATGCAGCCCATGCAATGACACCAAATTTAGGCCAGGGAGCATGCATAGCCATCGAGGACGCGGTTGAATTAGGAAAATGCCTTAAAGCTGAGACGGATATTGTTGCAGCCCTGAAGCGTTATGAAAAACGACGGGTCACACGCGCGAATAGGATTGCGCTTCTGGCACATATGATTGGACAGGTGGTGCAGTTAGGGAATCCTGTATTGTCGGGAGCACGAAACACCCTCTTGAGTAGTTTTCCCATGAGCGTGGTGAAACGGCTCATGTGGATACTCGATTATCAACCATAATGGCTTTGAAGGCACCGAACCGGGTCAAACTTCCCCATTTTTGTAGACATCTGGATCGGTTTTTTCCATGTAACGCTCAGGATTTTGAGGCTCCGTAAATCCTGTTTTCCGATATAGTTCATGCGCATCCCTGGTAATTAATGTCCATCGACGCAAGCCTTGCAGTTCAGGATGGTTGACGATCACTCGCATCAGCCATTTGCTCAGCCCCCGTCCTCGGAAATCTTCCAGAATGTACACATCTCCAATATAGGCATAAGTAGTATAGTCAGTAATAACCCTTGCAAAGCCAACTTGCTTCCCCGCTATATATACTCCGAAGTTTAGAGAATGCTCGATAGATTTTTTCACAGTTTCAAAGGGAATGTCTTTTGCCCAATACGATGTCGCCAGAAAACTATGTATGGCTGAAAGATCTAATAGATGTTTGTCTGTGCTGATGAGATATTCGCCCCTTCGCCATTCTTGAGTCATGGTTATGCGTGCCTCCTGAGATTGAAATTACGATTGATTAATCTTGACCTGAAAGTGAAATGAATACAAGAGCCAATTGGATAAAAGGGGATAGAGCCATTTTGGCTAGAACTAAACAAGAAGATATGTACTTGTCAACTTGTCGCCACGACAACTAATTGCCCGATTGACATATTGCCATGGTTATGATTTAATGCACATAGCTGATGATAAATTTTTTGGTGTGGGAGGTACAAACAATCATGGCATTACGTAAAGAAGACTTTCACAACGAAGACAAGCAACAGGAAGCCAACACTATGAAACGGTCACGCATCACCATTGATATTAGCCCTGAACTGCGCCGTCGCATTAAGGTGGCTGCATCTCAAAACGATTTGTCAATTAGTGAATATTTGGGGCGGATTCTTGAAGAGAATGTTCCTGATGAAGTCGGTTTTACGCAGCAAGAAGAGCATCCTGTTACTCCCGAATTTCTGGAACAGGTCTATCGAGTACGCCAACGGATTTTCAAAGAAAGTAAAGGGGAGCTTTTTGAAGACTCAGCAGAGTCGATCCGACAGCAGCGTGAAGATCGAACAAAATACCTGGAGGAATTAGAAGAGCAGTGATAAAGAAGAATGTAGTCGTAGACACTAGTTTGAAAGTTCGCAGTGATAAATTTACACTTGACGCAGCTAGAGAAAGTCTGACAGATGTTATTTTGAAAGGGCTGGTTTTTGATTTTTCATCACCTCTAGCCATTAGCATTCGAGCAATGGAATTTGCGCACCGCTTTAATCTGTCTGCGACCTACGATTCTCACTACTTGGCACTAGCCGAACATGTAGGATGCGAACTCTGGACTGCTGATACAAAGATGTGGAAAGTTGTCAAGGATCAACTTGGCTGGGTACACTGGATAGGCGACTATCCTGCTCCTTAACATTGGCAGATATTTAATGGGGAGGAAATATAAACCATGGACGGCATCGTCTCATTCCTCGATAGTAAGCATAATCAACTCATCGAAGAATTATGGGCAGAATTAAAACAAGAGTTCTCAGTGTATGGTGTCTACATCACACCCTACCCTCATTTCTCTTACCATGTTGCCCAGGATTATGATGTGGATAAGGTTGAACCCGTTCTGCAACGCATTACATCAAATATCACGACGTTCAAAGTAAGAACCACAAGCATGGAAGGACTACACAGACGTCCTTTAACTCCTGAATTGTTGAAACAGGTCTATCGAGTACGTGAACAGATTATGCAAGGGACTAATGGAAAGCTTTTTGAAGATTCTACTGAGATAATCCGGCAGCAACGCGAGGAGCGCACCCGGCAGCTTCTGAGAGAGGATGAGGAGTAACTACGAGGATCCCTTCATTCCGGGATTACGCATGGTATAATGGCAAAAGGAAGATCCATAGCTAGAAGGAGCCATGCTAACCATGCGATTACAAGGAAAAACAATTGGATACCTGGTTGCCCAGGAAGTGGAAGATTTAGAATATTGGGTTCCCTTGATGCGACTATGCGAAGAGGGAGCTAAAGTCATCTCGATTGGCCTCACAACACAAACTGTACATGGCAAACATGGATTGGAAATGACCCCGGATGTGAGTATAGATGAGGCCCCAAAGGCCGACGAACTGGATGGGCTTGTCATTCCCGGTGGCTGGGCGCCTGATAAACTGCGTCGCAATCAGAAAATTCTCCAGCTCGTGCGTGATATGGATAAGCAGGATAAGATCATTGCCACTATCTGCCATGGCGGTTGGGTGCCAATCTCAGCAGGCATTATGCAGGGACGCAAGGCTGTTGGTTCAGTTGGCATCAAGGATGACATCAAAAACGCGGGGGGTATCTGGGTCAATGAAGCAGCATTTCGCGAGGCGAATATGGTGTGGGGCCGCGTTGTCGAAGACATTCCAGACTTTTGTAGGGAACTTGTCAGTGCTCTTGCAACATAACAACACAAATCTCTAATGAAAGTGGAGGATTGGAGGGTTCATGAGCAAATTCCTCGAAGCCCTGGCGCAGCGCGTCATCATCTATGACGGCGCCATGGGAACGAATATACAGAGCTATCAACTAACCGCGCAGGACTACGGTGGAGAAGCCACCGAGGGCTGCAACGAATACCTTGTGCTCGCAAAACCCTCTGTCATTGAAGAAATCCATACAGGGTTTCTTGAAGCCGGCAGCGATGTAATAGAAACCGATTCATTCACAGGCAGTCGTCTCAAACTCGATGAATACGGGCTTGGGGCACTTACCCACGAAATAAATTTTAAAGCCGCACAGATTGCACGCGGAATTGCTGACCGCTATAGTACACCAGAACAACCTCGCTTTGTAGCTGGCTCGATTGGTCCTACTGGGATGCTTCCCTCATCTGATGATCCGCTGCTGAGCAATATCACTTATAAGCAACTTGTCGAGATTTTCAGCGAGCAGGCCGCTGCACTCTTACAAGGCGGTGTCGATATGTTGCTCATAGAAACAAGCCAGGACATCCTGGAGGTGCGAGCGACCATTACTGGCATTCGACATGCAATGCGGGAGGTCGGACGCACTGTTCCTATTCAAGCGCAGGTCTCGCTCGATACTAGCGGACGCATGCTGCTGGGAACCGATATTGCAGCGGTGATGACAACGCTTGTCGGGCTGCATGTGGATATCGTTGGATTGAACTGCTCGACGGGGCCAGAACATATGCGCGAACCAGTACGTTTTCTGAGCGAAAACTGCCCTCTGCCCATTTCAACCATTCCCAATGCAGGCATACCTTTGAACGTCAATGGACTGGCAGTGTATCCTATGGAACCAGAGCCTATGGCAGCTGCCTTGAGCGATTTCATCACCGAATTTGGCGTCAATATCATAGGTGGCTGCTGCGGGAGCAGCCACGAGCATCTGCAGGCTATTGTCAAAGCATGCCGTCATGCACCACGTCGACCTCGTCCAATCGCAGATAATAACCTTCACAACAAGAATTTTACTCATATCATTTTGCCATTCGTCTCAAGCGGCATTCGCGCAACGGCATTGCAACAAGATCCCCCGCCACTACTGGTTGGAGAACGTGTCAACAGTCAGGGCAGCCGTAAAGCGAAACAGGCGCTACTCAACGAAGACTACGACACGTTACTCGGTATTGGACGCGAGCAGGTTGAAGGAGGAGCGCATATTCTTGACGTCTGTGTCGCTCTTACTGAGCGCACAGACGAAGCAGAGCAAATGGCAAAGACCATCAAGAAACTATCGATGGGTGTTGAGGCTCCGTTGATGATCGATTCGACCGAGCCTGATGTAATGAAAGCGGCGCTGGAGACCTATCCTGGACGAACGATTATTAATTCTATCAATATGGAAAATGGCCGCCAGCGCATTGACAGCATTATTCCGATGGCGACTGAGCACGGCGCTGCCGTTGTGGCCCTCACAATCGACGAAATTGGCATGGGTAAAACAACTGAACGCAAAGTAGCGATAGCTCATGACATCTATGATATATGCGTGAATGAATACGGTCTCGCGCCCAATGCGCTGATCTTTGACACCCTGACATTCCCGATTACCACCGGACAGGAAGAGCTACAGACGGCAGGCATCGAAACACTCGAAGCAATCAAACGCATCAAGATAGAACTGCCAGAAGTATTCACCATACTCGGAGTCAGTAATATCTCTTTCGGTCTGAAACCATACGCCCGTTCAGTGCTTAACAGTGTTTTTCTTTATCATGCCGTCAAAGCCGGGCTTGATGCTGCTATCGTCAACCCAACGCATATTACACCATACGCAGAAATAGATACAGAACAGCGCCAGCTTGCTGAAGATCTGATTTACAATCGTCCAGATGCATTACCACGTTACATCGCCTACTTTGAGGCTCACGAGCCACAAGCTGATGCAAGCAATAGCAAGATTGATCCCACAGAAGGTATGAATACGGCTGAACACATTCACTGGCAAATATTGCACCGGCACAAAGAAGGTATCGAGGTATTAATCGAACAGGTGATTGAAGAACGAGCCTCAGAAATGGGTATTCCACAGAGCGAAGCTGCTGTCAACGTACTTAACAGCGTGCTCCTGCCAGCAATGAAAGATGTTGGCGATCGCTTCGGCGCAGGTGAACTCATTCTACCATTCGTGCTGCAATCAGCCGAGGTCATGAAACGTGCTGTGGCATGCCTGGAGCGCTATCTAGAGAAACAGGAAGGCTATACGAAAGGAAAAGTTGTGCTGGCGACCGTCTTTGGCGATGTTCACGATATCGGCAAAAACCTGGTCAATACAATCCTCAGCAACAATGGCTATACCGTCTACGATCTCGGCAAACAGGTGCCACTGAATACGATCCTGGATAAGGCCGTCGAGGTCAATGCTGATGCTATCGGCCTGTCAGCGCTGCTGGTCAGCACCTCAAAGCAAATGCCATTGTGCGTCAAAGAATTGCATAAGCGAGGGCTGAATTTTCCCGTGATTGTGGGAGGAGCTGCCATCAACCGCTCTTATGGGCGTCGTATCCTTTTCGTAGACGAACAGACACCGGAGTCAACGCCGCTTCCATATGAGCCTGGAGTGTTTTATGCTCGTGATGCTTTCGAGGGACTGGAGATTATCGACAGGCTAACGAATACACCTGAAGAGCGGGCTAAGTATGTTGAACAGATCAAAGAAGAAGCGTTACATGAGCGATTCAAAAAGGTTACGGCGGTAGCAGGCACTGGCATTGATAGTTCAGATAGTCCTTCATCTAGCATACAACGCAATATCCCTATTCCCACTCCACCATTTTGGGGACCTCGAGTTCTCGAGCGTATTGGCATTGAAGACGTTGCGGCCTCGATGGATTTGAATACACTCTTCCGTTTGCATTGGGGAGGCAAAGCCCATGGTGAAGAATTTACGCAGCTTGTAGAAAAAGAGTTTCGACCACGCCTGGAACGGATGTTACGTGAGGCTCGTCAACAACGCTACTTGCAACCACGTGTGATCTATGGCTACTTCCCATGTCAATCTAGCGGCAATGAACTGCTTATTTATGATCCGCAAGGGTACACAGGAGGAACTGGTACGCGGCTAGAAATTGCGCGTTTTCTCTTCCCAAGACAACACGAACGCGAACGCCTTTGTCTTGCTGACTATTTTGCGTCAATTGAGAGTGGCAAGATCGATGTGGTAGCACTGCAAGTTGTGACGATGGGCCAGGCTGCCAGTGACACGGTACAACGTCTTCAGGAAGAGGGTGATTATGCGGAAGCATACTACACGCATGGGCTGGCCGTCGAGATGGCAGAAGGACTGGCTGAATATACGAATAAGCTGATTCGCCAGGAACTTGGCCTTGATGGTCAACGCGCACGGCGCTATAGTTGGGGTTATCCTGCTATCCCTGATCTTGAAGACCATGAAAAGGTCTTTCGTTTGTTGCCTGTCAGCAGCACGATTGGTGTCGACCTGACTGAGTCTTACCAGTTAGTACCCGAGCAATCAACTGCTGCGATTGTAGTGCACCATCCCCAGGCAACCTACTTTGCTGTCAGAGAGCACGTTGCTGAGGCATTGAAAACTTCCTAAGTAGAGCTACAATCTGAAATAAAAAAGTTATCACAGTTGCACAGTATGTTATACTAGCAATACAAACATTTCACAAGCCTGAGCTATTGGAGAAGATAGTGAACTACCGTAGTTATCAAATGAATTATTGCACCTGTCCTGGCGTTTGCAGAGGCAATGTGGGTAGCTCAGCCCCCTGCGAACGTATTGGCGTGCCCTCGAACATACAGTAATAATAATCGTACCTTTCCGCACGTCTCTACCCCAGCCTGAGCTACCCTCTCGCAAAAACCAGCTTTCATCGCATGAACATGCATTTTAGAGGAGATATATGCTCATGACCAACATTTCGTCTAAACCGATTTACCTGTATAACACGCTGACAAGAAGTAAAGATTTGTTTCAACCGCTCAATCCCCCGCGAGTGGGCATATATAACTGCGGTCCCACCGTCTACAGAGATATCCATATCGGCAACTTCCGCGCTTTTATGACATCCGATTGGCTGCGTCGTATGCTCGAGTATAATGGCTATGATGTCTACCTTGTGCGTAACATCACCGACGTAGGGCATCTACAAAATGATACCGAGGAGAGCGGTGAAGATAGACTGGAGCACGAGGCACGCACGACTGGTCGCTCTGCCTATGAGATAGCCGCCTATTATACACAGCAATACCTTGCTGACCAGGCTGAGCTGAACATTCTGCCTGCACATGTCAATCCTAAAGCGACCGACCACATTCCAGAGATGCAGACAATGACCGAGAAGCTTGTAGAAAATGGGCTGGCATACACTGTAAATGGAAATGTCTATTACGATGTCAGTCGCTTCCCCAATTATGGTCAACTTTCGGGCAACACAGTCGAGAAACTGCGAACAGGTGGACATGGTCGCCAGCAGATGGAGATAGCCGAAGATAAGGACGCGCCTGAAGATTTCGCCTTATGGAAACATGGAGAGGCCAGTCGACAGATGAATTGGCCCAGTCCCTGGGGAGTGGGCTTCCCTGGTTGGCATATCGAGTGCTCCGCGATGGCAACGAAGTACCTGGGCGAGCAGTTTGATATTCATACTGGCGGTTTGGATCTGGTTTTCCCTCATCACGAGGATGAGATCGCCCAGAGTCAGGGTGCAAGTGGCAAGCAGCCTGTACAATTCTGGATTCATAATGAGTTTCTCATCTTCGGTAACTCGAAGATGTCGCGTTCAAAGGGCAACGTCATTCTGGTAAGCACGCTCAAAGAGCGAGGTATCGATCCCATGGCCTATCGTTACCTGTTATTGACAGCGCACTACAGATCGAAACAACATTTCACAGATGAATCGATCGCAGCAGCACAGAATGGACTGAACAACCTGAGAGACGATCTTGCCGAGCTACCTGCGCTCGGAATAGAGGATACACAACAGGGATGGTCAACGGCAGCTGAGCAGGTACGTGATGCGTTCCACACAGCGATTAACGACGACCTGGATTTACCGACTGCCTTGAGTATAACACGTGAGGCAGCTCGTAATAACAAGATCGAACCAGCGGAACGGCGTCGCCTGATCCTCGACTTTGATCGAGTGCTGGGTTTGCGCCTTGAAACTGTCGAGGCCAAAAAGCCCCGTGCCATCAGCGATGAAGCGCTCGCATTAGTACGCGAACGTGACGAAGCTCGGGCAGCCCGCGATTGGAAACGTTCCGATGAACTGCGTGATCAACTCACTGCGCTTGGCTTTGAGGTAAGAGATACACCTGAGGGGACAGAGTTAGTGTAATCCCAGCCCACGAGAGATAACCAGCTACTCCTCTACAAGCAGGAAAGGATAGACTGACCCCTCATAACCAGATATTCTATCTGGACAGAGCAAGAGCGATATGTTAGATTCATTATAGCAGATAGCACTATCCAGCTTCGTCGCGAAGTACGGCAACATACAGACATCGAGCTATGGTGCTCGAGAAAGGCAGTGTCGCAACACAGTACTTCTGAGAGCAAGGAGTTTGATGGTATGGCTGGGCCAATCATTCGCACAGAACACCTTTCACGTTTTTTTAGCACAGTCAAAGCGGTCGATGATCTCTCCCTGGAGGTGCCTGCAGGAATAGTCTTTGGTTTTCTGGGACCTAATGGCGCTGGCAAAACAACCACCACCCATCTCTTGCTTGGCCTCTTGGACCCAACCCAGGGTCAGGCCAGCGTGCTTGGCTTCGATACGCGCACGCAGGCGGATGAAATTCGTACCCGCATCGGAGCTTTGCTCGAATTTGCGGGACTGTACGAGCGCATGAGTGCCGAAGACAACCTGGACTTGTACGGGCGCATCTCCCATATGCCTGCTGCCGAACGGCGGGCGCGCATCAAAGAACTGCTCACCCACCTCGATCTCTGGGATCGCCGCAAGGATCCGGTGGACAAGTGGAGCAGGGGGATGAAACAAAAACTCGCGGTGGCACGGGCACTCCTTCACCATCCTCCATTGATCTTCCTGGATGAGCCGACAGCAGGGTTTGATCCGGTTGCGGCGGCGACCTTGCGTACCGATCTGGCAAGCCTGGTCGCGCGCGAAGGGGTGACGGTCTTCCTTACCACGCACAACCTGACAGAAGCCGAAAAGCTCTGTGCCCAGGTGGGAGTGATTCGCCAGGGAAAACTGCTGACGGTTGGCAACCCTGATGAATTGCGCGCCAGGACAGGCGGTCCACAGGCAGAGATCGTGGGGCATGGCTTCAACGATCAGACGCTGACCTTGCTGCGAGAGCGACCGGAGGTAGCGAATGTCGCATTGCACAATAGTCATTTAACCATTGAACTGCGTGGAGAGAGCAAGATTGGCCCTCTCGTCAGCTTGATCGTGAGGTCAGGCGGAGAGGTTGAGGAAGTACGAAGGGGAAAGGCCAGCCTGGAAGATGTTTTCCTGACTCTGATGGAGGAAGAAAACACATGAGTGACATCTGGACCATGATGTGGAAAGAATCGAAGGACCTGCTCTTCCAGGGTGGGAGGAGGTCGCTGATACGTCCCCTGATCGTGGTTGGTATTATGGGAATCTATCTCCCATTGCAATTCGGGTCCCAGTGGGTGGCCCTCACGCCACTTGGCATGGTTCTTTTGCTTTGGATCCCTTTCTTTGTGATTATCAGTTTCATTGGCGATGCTATCGCCGGAGAGCGCGAGCGTCATACCCTGGAAACCTTGCTGGCCAGCCGCATGCCAGATCGAGCGATCCTGCTGGGGAAGATCGTAGCTACTGTCGTCTATGCCTGGGGCATGGGTATACTAAGTTTACTGCTGGGCCTAATATTGGTCGACCTGCTTCGCACCCAGGGGAACTGGATGTTCTATCCGCTCGATCTGTTCGTGGATGCTCTCGTCTTAAGTCTGCTCGTCGGTGTGCTTGGAGCAAGCGCGGGCGTGCTGATATCGCTGAGAGTATCGACGGCGCGGCAGGCACAGCAAATTCTGAGCGTCGGCACGATCGTGTTTGTATTCGGGAGCATCTTTGTACTGCAAGCCGTGCCTGCGAATGTTTTCGCATCGTTAACCTATGCGCAGTTTTTGCTCATTGTAATGGCGGTTATTGCCGTGCTGGATGGGATCTTGCTTGGATTATCACTGGTGAGCTTCCAACGTTCGCGTTTAATCTTGAGCTAAGGAAGCACGTTGAAATAAAATACGACTCCTATCCCCAGGTACTTTGCACTTCGTGACAGCTTGCGTCGACACTGGGCCATCTTGCCCCTGGTGTCACCAATGTAGGTATGAGGCCTGGTAAGAACCCATGTCGGCTGCGGAATTGTTGCGTCTTCTCTCCATGGTGACGCATGTCCGGCTGGCCTCGCGGGACATGTTCCGGGAACGCATTCAGCAGGGATTGGACATGTATATGCACGAGATGATCTACCCCGCCTTACAAGGTGATGATTCCTTTGCCCTGCAGTCCGACCTGACCATTATCGGCTCGGATCAGCTTTTCAATGAAATGATGGGCCGCTTCTACCAGGAGCGCCTGGGTCAGCCGCCGCAGGTGATTATCACTACGAAGATTACGCCAGGCATCGATGGCAAAGCCAAGCAGAGCAAAAGCCTGGGGAACTATATCGGCTTAAGCCATAGCCCACGCGACAAGTTCGGGCGTGTGATGACGCTCCCCGATCATATGATTATCAGCTATCTGGAAGTGTACACAGAAGTGCCTCTGGAGCAGATTGCCGAGATCGCAAAGCAGGTTACCGGCGTACCCATGAAGTGCAAGCTCTTTTTGGCATATGAAATCGTGAGGCGCTACCACGGGGCCGAAGTTGCCGACCGGGAACAAGAGTGGTTTCTCCAGACGTTTTCTGAGCGCAAAACGCCTGCAGATATTCCCGAAATCCTGGTTGAGCCTGGAGAGCAGTCTGCTTTTGCTCTGGTGAAGCGTGTATTCGATTCCCAAAAGAGCAATCGTGAACTACGCAGCTTGATTGAGCATTGTACTATCTCGCTCAACAGGCAAGCTATTCGACAAGCGGAGCAGGTAGTGGAGATCCATGATGGGGACGTGGTTCGCGTCGGGAAGCGTAAGTGGTTTCGTCTCTGGGTAGACCGGTAGTGTGCCATCGGCTGACCAATTCGGGAAAGGGGAGAAGAAAGCAGGGAACCTTCACTCCCCAGCAGTGCCGATAGCCCTTTGCCCTCTCATGCCCGAATTGGTTTCTTGACTATGCACTAGTTACCCTACACCTTGTCATAGGGAAACGTCTTAAAGGCCTATTGGGCCCACCGACGAAATTTACAACACGAATTAGAACATCTAAGCCCAAATATCCCCACTTCGTAAGTGAACACCTACATGGCCAGGAGCTATGTAAGGTGTCAAGAGACGCAAGGATGCCCCACCCTACCTCTCTATGATCTAGGCACTCAGTAACACTTTCACCATTGCAACCCCTGCAATGATATGATTTCCCATATAGGTGTACAGCGCGATGATGCCTTCCTGTGTCTCGCCCTCAAAGGGCGACGAATAGGAGAGACTCGTCGCAATGTGTGTCTTTCCGGTGCCACTTGCCTGCGTTACCGCAACCTGGCCAATCTCAGTACGATCATGATCGAAGACCATGATGGTGTGGGATTTACTAGAAAAGGCAGTATTGGCCCCAGTCACCTGCACAGGACTGGTTAGCTGCTGCGCGTTCTGGGGGGAGGCGATGGTCATGCCATCCGTTTCAACATCCGTTACCTCCCAGATGCCGCCGTTGGTGTTGAGTTCCAAACGACTGAGCGAGAGCTTGATGGTCGCACCACCCACAGACGGGTTCTTGACCAGAATAAGTGCCTTCGCATCATGCGTGCCGCCACCACTCAGTACGGTTGTTGGAGTATTAGGATTCCACCCGAGGACGAATTCGGCGAAATTTTGGGCGGTCGTGACGGCGCTCAGTCGCCATTGCTGAAATCCCTGGCCCGTGTTCACCTCACCCTGCTCGAATTCCGCCTGGTAGCGGGTCAGATCGGGGAAGACTGTTCCTTCATGGCATGCCTCATCAGGCTCATTTCATCTGATCCCTTGAGCTGTTTGAGCGCCTGCAGGTCGTTCATCAGGGTGGTATTCCACATAGCAAAGGTCTCCGTCACATTGACACTTTGCTGCCCTCAATCAGTTTCCCTCTCTACCCATACGAAAAACGTCTCGGCTGGTCCCCGATGGTGATGAGATGAGCCTCTGTCAAACAGACCATTCTCACAATTGAAGCAGAGAGGTCGTGTAGCAGCCTGGATGCACCACTGCCGCGCGCCTTTGCTTCTCATCCTGTTTCTCTTCCCATTGGGGATGCTCCCATACCCTTCTCTGCACACCAGTGCCGCCTTTTTCCCTGAACGGGCTTGGGGCAGATTCACAAGAGTGAGAAGGCATGTGAGAGCAATCCCCGTTCACCTCTACCGCGGAGGACGTACCGTGTACGACGAGCAATCAGGGAAGGAGTTCTATGTTAAACTCGGTGTGCAGACATGCCAGACGCCCCCTACCCCTTCGCCAGTCGTTTGTCCAGCAGCCGTATCACGTGAATAGGTATAGAGCGGGTGGCCGTTGTATTCGACCTGGTTCCCATTGGCATCTGACACAATAGTCAACTTCCCTGAGAGCGATGTCGCACTTGTAGGCGAGCTTGAACCGGACATGACCAACGGGGGCCAGGCAGCAGCGCATCCACCACTACAGACCTTCGAGGGTGGTGCATCGGAGGTCCGGTAATAGAGGGTCAAGCCCTGCGCATTAGTAAGAATCGTGACCGAGGCGCCATTGACCGTGGCTGTCGCGGTCTTGATGACGCTACCCGTACTGCTTGTAGTCGGGGTCGTCCCTCCACCGCTGCCGTATCTGCCACCGTTGCTAGTAGTTGGGGTCGTCCCTCCCGTAGTAGCAGTTGTTCCTGATCCACTCGTAGTGCTCCCAGTATTGCTGCCACAAGCAGCAACAAGGACGACAAGTAATATGGCAAGGATACTGCACCAGGTTCGGGTCCTCATGAATGAGGTAAACAGAGTATTGTGCATGATGTTTTCTTCCTTCTCTTGCGGTGACATCGGTAATGAGCATGAGTCATGTATTGATCTAATGATATATACATATTGAGGTTACAAAAATATTTTCGACATCAGGAAAGATGCCTACAATGAGCCAGACGTAGGCATTTTAAGGAGGGTGTTATCCTCAGTATCAGACTTCTTCTAGCTGGTATCCTCTCTGAAGACGATATCGAGGAAGCGGTTACCGAAGTTAGCTCCTGGGGTGATCGCTTGCATAACCTTTCTTCCCAAAGGTGCCGATGTACTTGCACTTACTCGTCGAAACCTTTCATAATGGAAGAAACTTTGAGAGAAAGAGGTACCTCATGGATAGCAATGAACTTGCACTCACAGGACAGGTTGCGCTGGTGACAGGTGCGAGTAGTGGTCTGGGGCGAGCCACAGCTCTTGCCCTGGCACAAGCCGGTGCCGATCTCGTCCTGCTTGCACGGAGCGCTGATGACCTCCAACGGGTTGTCACCGAACTCACCCCCAGTGGCAGTCGCGTTGTCGCCTTTCCAGGAGATGTGGCACACGAAGACGACATTGTGAACGCGGTGACACATGCCATCGAGACGTTCGGTCACATCGACATTCTGGTGAATGCGGCAGGGATCGATGTCCCAGGACCGATTGTCCAGCTAGCAACGAGCGATTGGGACTATGTGCTGGATGTCAACCTTCGTGCTCCTTTCCTGTTAGCCAAGGCCGTCTTCCCGTACATGAGCCAGGAGAGACGAGGCACGATCATCACGATCTCCTCAGTGGCTGGCAAACGTGGCTGGGCGAATGCCTCAGCGTACTGTGCTTCCAAATTTGGCTTGACAGGCTTCACCCAAGCCCTCGCTGCTGAGGGAAAGGCCTATGGGATTCGAGCTTGCGTCATCTATCCTGGTGGGATGGCAACCCATTGGGGAGCGTGGTCATCGACCCAGCGCATGGCATCGGGACCGGAACCCCCACCTGTCACCAAAGCGTTACCCCCAGCAGAGGTCGCGTCCCTTATCGTCTGGATAGCAACTGCGCCTCCCGAACTGGTCCTCAACGAGGCCATCATCAGCCCGCTCGAAGAGGAAGGCTGGCCGTAGCTTCAGAGGTGCTGTCAGCATTCCCGTGGGCTTCCGACAAGGGCTGGTGATCCATAGACGTGAAGAACGAACTCGCTTGCTCAACGCTTGCCTCTCGACCGCTGCTTGTTTACAATAGGACAGGAAGCGCTGACAGCAGAGGAGTACTCATGACACAACCTAGAGATATTGATCGAGAAAAGATGGTGGTTGCGCTCTCATCGGTCGTGGCCGCCATCGGGTTGACAGGCATGAAACTGGTGGTGGGGCTGTTGACAGGCAGCCTGGGCATTTTGGCCGAAGCTGCTCATTCAGGTCTAGACCTGGTCGCGGCCCTGATGACGTTGTTTGCTGTGCGCTTTGCGTCTCGCCCTGCAGATGCAAGCCATCACTATGGGCATGGCAAAGTGGAAAATTTATCGGCCTTTCTGGAAGCAGGCTTACTGATTCTGACAGCAATCTGGATCATCTACGAGGCCATTCGTCGCCTGTTGTTTCATGACAGCCATGTCGAAATCACAATCTGGGCCTTTGTGGTCATGTTCGTCTCTATTGCTGTCGATTCGACCCGTTCACGCGTTCTCTTGCGGGTCGCTCGCCAGACAGGTAGTCAGGCGCTGGAGGCTGATGCACTCCACTTCAGCACAGACATCTGGAGCTCATCGGTCGTGATTGCGGGGTTGTTAGTCGTCTGGCTGACCGAGCGTTTCTCACTTCCTGGTTGGCTTGGGCAGGCCGATGCCATTGCCGCACTCGGCGTCTCTGGTATCGTCATCTGGGTCAGTGCGCGACTGGCGAAAGAAACGATTGATGCGCTGCTTGACCGTGCTCCTGAAACTGTTACCCAACAGGTCCAGGCCCAGGTAGAGACTTTAGCTGATGTGATCGAGGTCCGACGAGTGCGCATGCGACGCGCAGGCAACAAGATGTTTGCTGATGTGGTGGTGGCGGCTCCCCGTACTTTTACCTTTGAACAGACGCATGGACTCACCGAGCAGGTGGAACAGACTGCGCTGGCAGCAGTGCGCTCGCTCTCTCCACAAGCAGATATTGACGTGGTGGTACATGTGGAACCTGCCGCCTCCCCCACGGAAACGCTTGCCGAGCAGATACAGTATCTGGCAAAAAACCAGGGGGTCAACGCCCACGATATCCATATTCGTGAGGTCAGTGGACACCTTGAGGCAGATTTTGACCTGGAGATTCCTACGGATACGCCCCTCATCGAGGCGCATGCGGTCGCCTCACACCTGGAAGAGGTGGTTTTGCAGAACAACCAGCAACTGGGTCGCGTCAACACGCATTTGGAAGCGCTTGTGCCGACGATTCTTCCTCGCCAGGAGGTGACCAACCAGTATCCTGAACTCGTCAATCACTTGCGTCGTCTGGCAGACGAGGTCGCCGGTGCAGGCAGCGCCCACGAGATCCATGTGTACCGTGCTCAAGAGCAAGGCTCAGATCAGCACGAGCAAGCAGCAGCCGAAGAGCCACTCGCGGCGAAAGTAGATGTAGTCGTGCATACGATCTTTGCGGCATTCGCACCGCTCAGCCAGGTACATATCCTGGCCGAGGAGATCAAACGGAAGTTCCGTCAGGCGTATCCGAACGTAGGTGCCATCACCATCCACACCGAGCCACCAGGAGAGGAATAGGCCCAAAAGGTCGTTTTCGGATGAGGCATACCCAGAAACAGAGCAATGACGTGCCAGATTCCCTAACCACCTGGCACAAGGCAACAGGATACGTGCTTTCATTGCGTCTCCTCAGCATAGGTGCAGTCTCCTTCTCCTTAAATATCATACAGCAGTACGTTAAACCGTTGCTAGTCAAATACTGTTTCCAGTTAGTACTCCTGTACTTTTGACGATCTCGTTCTATTGATAAGCACCTCCTGTACGCTGATCCCCTGCTCTCTGGGAAAGGAAGGCGCATCACATTCTGCTCATGCAACTCACCCGCGTAGTAAAAGATATGAGATTCTGTCTCTACGGACTCGTCTGAACAAGGCAGATATGGAGAGACTACTTACAAAGTGTAGTGAACCATCCGAGAATAAAACTCATCACTACATGAGGGAGGGCACTATTGGGAAAGCAGATGGGCAGACGTTGGTGGCGTTCTACCAGGCACATCACGATCTCATTTATCGCTATGTGTACCGTAGCATTAGGATTCGCGAGGAATCCGAGGATGTGACGTCACAGATCTTTCTGAAAGTCGTGAGTGGGATGGACGATACACGCGAAGCGAAGGTAGTGAAACTCTGGCTGTTTCAGCTCACTCGTACCACGATAGCCGACTACTGGCGTACTCGTGCTCGCGATTCTACCTGCTCACTTGAAGCACTTCTAAATAGCGGCTGGCAAGGCCCAACAGAAGAATCACCATCAGTGAATGATACGGTAGTCGAGCGGGTCCAACTGCTTCTTCAAGCACTGCCTGTGCAGTATCGCGAAGTCTTAACTTGCCGTTTTCTACTCAATCTCTCGATTCGAGATACGGCACGACGTATGGGAGTAACAGTGGCCAATGTCAAAGTGATGCAGTTTCGCGCCCTCAAACGCGCCGCACATCTTGCTGGAGCCATTTTCAGTGAGCCGAGAAGCAGGCCCATTTCCGTGGAAGATTCTGAAACCAGGTGAAAAGCAACTGGCAATGATTCACCACGGGCATTGCTCGTTCACTGTTGCAGGTTGTCCTGTAACCTTTTAGCGTATCTCTCTATAGAGCGCCTATCACATTCGTTGCTCATTGTTATGAAGGCGCCGTTGAAACTTGAGGAGGTTATCGTCATGAACATGAAGAGGAAACTGTCATCGTTTGCCAGAAAAGCACGATTGTCCTGGGTATTTTTTTCGTTGGCAATGATTGCTGCACTTCTTTTAACTGCATGTGGTGGAGGTGGGACAGCCACAACTTCCACTCCGACAGCGACCACACCGCCAACCCTGACTCCAACAGCGACATCGCAGCCCACCGCAACTCCGACCTCCACTGTTGTCATGGTCAAGATCATTGAAGCCAATGAGAAGTACGCCTTTAGTCCGACAACGCTCTCAATCAAAGTGGGAACACAGGTGGTCTGGACCAATACGACCGATGCTCCACATACCGTCACCAGTGATACGGCTGGGGTCTTTGGTACTACCAGTAATCTGACTACGAATCAAACCTTCATGTTTACCTTTACGGCGCCAGGAACGTTCGCTTATCACTGCAACGTTCACCCGTACATGAAGGCTACGATTACCGTCACGTCCTGAATTCGAGGTTGGTTTGCTCTCCAGTGTGCTGGTAGGAGTGAACCAACGTCTTCTCACATCCATCATCGAGCAGAGCAGGTAAGTGAGATGGGGATTGAAATCAGCGTACAGGTCAGCACACAATGAGCGAAAGCCATCTGTTTCCTCAGCCGAAACTGAAGGGCAATAACATAGCTGAAACGCAGCCAGTACAGCCTGCAGTTGTTCGTGACCGTCGGCGACCCTCTCATCGGCTGATCCATGGTCAGCGTAGGATATGGTTCCTGCTGGGTATCGCGTTGCTCAGCGTGGTCACGCTCTTTGCTCTCGCGCGAAGAGATATGGTAGTCCCGAAACAGACACCTGTGACGACGCTCACCCCTCTACCAGCGCTCACGGCAACAGGTATGTTCCGGGAGTTCCCCCTACCGCAGTCTGATAGCGAGGTGATGCGACCAGCCATCGACCACCAGGGGCGGGTCTGGTTTGGAGCCATGGGCCAGAATGCCCTGGTCGTCTTTGATCCACGCAACCAGACCTTCCGGTACCTGACACCGCCGCGTGGACATCATGGCATCATGGGTGTCCAGGTCGCACCCGACGACACCATCTGGTTTGCCGAACAATTTGCCAACTACCTTGGGCACTACTTTCCCACAACGGGACACTATCAGCTCTATCCCTTGCCCTGGCTCACGATCCCTGATCCCGCTCATGCAGGCCAGACGTTGTCCTTGCCGAGCGCGCCTAATGAACTGGCGCTCGACGCATACAGCGATGTCTGGTTCACTGAATTCAACGCCGACAGCCTGGGAAGGCTCGATCCACGCAGCGGCAACATGCGGCACTATACACTTTCCGCCAAATCGAGTGTGCAGACCCTCTACCCCTATGGCGTGACTATCGATCCACAGGGGATGGTCTGGTTCACCGAATCGGGCACCAACCAGCTTGGCCGCCTCGATCCGACGACTGGAAGCGTACGACTGTTCGCTGTGCCAGACCGTCATGCACTCCTCATGGAGATTGCCAGCGATGGGCAGAGCACAATCTGGGTCACTTCCTTCACTCCAGACCTTCTGTTTCGCTTTCGTCCAGGCACTGGAACCTTCACCACCTACGCCGCTTCTTTTATCAACAGCGAGCATAGTGCGCTTTATGGCCTACTCGTCAACTCTTCTGGTGAAGTCTGGGTGACGATGTTAGCAGAAAACGTGATAGCGCGCCTGGATGTCACAGCTGGCCGTTTCATCTACTATCGCATTCCTGCCCCTGGCAGTTTACCGCTGGGCCTGGTCATGGATGCCAACCAGGGTCTCTGGTTTACCGGGGTTGACAAGATCGGTGTGCTGCATCCGGTGAGACCACAATGACACATCTGCACAGCATCTTCGATCTGGAAGGGATGGAAAGGTGCCAGGAAATAGGAGAGCGGTTTGTTGACTTCGAACTTATGAGGCGGGAAGCTTTGGTTTCATGTCCCTGTCAGAAGATAGTGAGAGGTCTACAGTCGCTCTTCTCTAGCAGGTGATCTGTGATTAGTCCGTTGAAGGAACGGATGCAATGGAAACCAAAGATCCGAGAGAAGAGAGAGGTGACGCACGTAGTATGTCTCTGGATGCTGGTGGTCTTCCTTACCGGGATTGTTACATCATGTAGCTTAGCAAAAGGAGACTCTCCGGAAGCGACATTTGCTCCAACTGTGACACCTGACAAGAAGTCTCCAGTGATGACTTCTCCGACTATCATACCTCAGCCGACTGCCCCACATATCCTTTCTGGAGATTTGCCGAGTTTCATGTTGGGGAAGGGGATTCAACGGCAGCAAGATAGCCATCACCTCGACGACCGCCCCTACTCTCACGCGCTCCTAGGTGGCGCATGATGGGGGAGGGATCGCGAGCGAGCCTGTGGTCGTTGATGGAATGATCTATTGGGGCTCGTGGGATGGCTACAAACATGCAATGAGCGTCAATGGGCAAGCACGCTGGTTGACCTTTCTTGGAAAAATGAGTCGCCCGCAATGCTATCCAACAACTGTGGGAGTGGCCAGCACCGCCACCATCATGCCTATCATGTTGAAAGGAGCTGAGACGCTCGTTGACTTCGTTGGTGGAGGGAATGCCTACTTCTATGCTCTGAACGCGATGATTGGCAAGATTCTGTGGGCCACCTCCCTCGGTTCCGAGTAGGGCACCTTCATCTGGGGCTCGCCCATGATCTACCAGGATGATGTTTATATCGGTTCTGCCTCCGTTGAAGAATGACCAGGAACTGCAAGGCGCTTCTTCAAGTTGGATGTTGCCACTGGGGCCATCGATCATGATCTCGATCTCTCCTCAATCGTTTCAGCAGATGCGTTGCTCTCATTGACATGCTGAAGCACCCATGAGATTCTCGCTAGCAATGTGCCACTCCTGTACTACTGCCCTGTGTACTGCCGGACATCGAAAGCCGCCAGGCGCTGCAGATTGCCGTAAATCCAGAGAGCGCCACTCTCGGACTGTCCTGTAGACGGATCGAGCTGACCACTAGAGGCATTTTGCGCTTGTGTCGCCAGGTCATCGAGAAGCGCGAGCGCTTGCGCTCCTAGCAACTGCGTATCGCTCATACGCAACGCTTGCTTTGCATCGTGTTGCACCTGCTCGAACAGGCCCTTCTCTTCGTCCAGGCGGGCATTGATCTGCACGGCGAGCTTGCGCTGATCTAGGGTCGTCTGAGGTGACTGGATGACTCCAGCCATATGCTCACTGATGAGGTAGACATAACCGGGAGAGATTTCATCGCCATAGGTGTAACCAGGAGGATCGGGATTCGTTGGGGCTGGACCAAGTAGAGCAACCTGTACCGTACGTGCATCGGCGAGCAATGGAGTACCTGGTGTCACATCCGTATACACAAAGGATGCGCCATCGAGAGCATCCAGGATGTGTATGACCTGGTTGCGCATCGTTGCTACATCTTTGCTATGCCAGGCATCCCTGGCGCTGTTCGCCCATTGAGAGACGGTCGAGGTATTTCTGACGAACCAGAACCCCAATCCACCATGGAGGCCGCGAATGCTGAGCTCCGGCGACTCGACCAGCAGATGACGTAGATGAGCGAGCATGCTAAAATGCAGTTTATCAGTGGGGTTGGGTACGGCAGGTATTTCGGCGGAATAGCGCCAGGTACTGGTATCAAGCAAGGGATTATTCGTCGGGCGACGCGCATCATCTTCGGTCATCAGAAACCGACTGGTGACACCCAGTAAGTTCGTATGCTGCTGATCCCCCCGATAGAGTACGTGGACACTCCCGTGATCGACGTGTACTGGTCCGAGCAATATCGGTAATGATTCGCTCACATCTCTATCAGCCAGTAGCCAGGCATAATAGCTCTTATCGGCGGGTGGATCAGGAATATGTGTGAGATCGATCTGCACTTCATCATCGATTCCCTGGGGACTCTCTGCATTGAATTGCCCACTACTGAGAAAGTATGCGTGCCCCACGAGTTGATTGGACACTTCCACAGGCGTATTCTGTACGTGCAGCGAGAGCAGAAACAGAGTACTCAGGCTCGCGAGCAACATTACGCTCATGATCAGCAGATAGTATGGAGCAAACCTTGTCCTTCTTCTCTTCAAAGCAGTCGGGGAGGGGAAAGAGGAGCCAGCTACACCGTTTGTACGCTTCGAAGGAGGGGCTGATCCGTTATGACGCGACACGGCCGACACCGAGGATGAAGTCACCCCAGTTCGCAAAGGAAGCGGATGTGACGGAGAGAAGTCAGACTCATCCATGCTCTCTCGTAGAGAGACAGACTGGCTCAAGGAATCAGAAATTGGCGTATTGAGAGCCACGGCCAGGGCGACAGTCATAGATGCGGCGCTTGGAAAACGTGCCTCGGGTTCTTTCGCCAGGCTACGCAACATGACGTGTGCCAGGGCAGACGAGATGGTTGGGTTCATAAGTGCAGGCGGAGTAGGAGGAGCGTTGAGATGTTGCACCATGATAGCGACAGGTCTGTTCCCCCGAAAGGGCAGGACGCCTGTGCAGAGTTCGTACAGGATGACCCCGAGAGCATAGATATCGCTCTGCTCATTGGCAGGATTGCCTCGAATCTGTTCCGGCGAGAGATAGAACGGGCTCGTCGTGCTAGCAGCGTGCCGAAGCAGTTTCGTAAAACCAAAATCGGAAATCAAAGGTTCACTGATTTGACCTGGTGCATCGATCCTACTGTTGAGTAAAATATTGCTCGGCTTGAGATTTCCATGGATGATGCCATGCCGATGGGCATAGTCGATGGCCATGCTGATGGGAGTGAAGAGAGCAACGATGTCGGCACCTGGGCGCATTTTTGTGGTGCTCGATGTGCTTCGCAGGGAGTCCGCAAGTGTATTCCCCTCTACATACTCTGTCACAAGACAGGCCATCGTGGCTACAGAGCTATTGGTATCTCGAGAGGGGAAGACGAACACATCGAGGAGACGCACAAGATTGGGATGTTGAAGGGAAGCAACAGCTTCTGCCTGGCTGAAGAAATGCCTGATGACCTCGGAGTCCACCTCGTGATGCGTGTAGAAAATCTTCAGGATGACATAGTGCTGCGACTGGAAATCCTGGGCTAACCACACTTCGTTGAGATGACTACTAGCAAGTCGCTGACGCAATTCGTACTTTCCAATGCTTCGCAGTGTAGTACTCATGAGTGTCTCCAATTCCAGTATCAGTACGTAGCCCAAACGATTCTCACAGAGCTACTCTATTGGGTTTTTCGTATCACACATTACACATTTTTTAGAGAGCTGTGTTATGCTCATGCATCGCATATATCCATCAGTCTATATCCCCACATTATCATAACTTGCTTCTGGTACGTCTACAAACGAATAGGAGCTTTCTCCTAAAAGCGGTCCAACACTTTAAGATCTTTGGTGTTACTTACTTTTAGCTTGAGAAGTCAAGACCTTCAACTTGACATTTACTCATGAGTATTCTGGCGGCCTATCGGCACGCTTTAAGGAGAGAGATGAGGCGCGGGACATCCAGGACCCTTATGTATATATACACGATGAAGTTACACCGACTAGCCGCGCTCTATGGGAAAGAGCAGCAGTCGTGCTTCTGACAACATGTGGTGCTACACATACCAGATTAGAGTGAATGTCAAAGGGATGCAGCCTTGAGCTCTCAAATCTGCACTCTGCTGCCGAAGATCTCGAATGATGTGAAACCAGGCGGCAGCGATCCATCGGGTATCTTACATGTAAGAAGTTTCCGATACTGCTGAACTTTATCATGCTTCATGTAGAGGCTAAGGTACTCAGTACAATACCAGCAGGAGTTGAAACGCCTGAACCAAAGCTCACTGATCGAGCAATGCAGCAAGCTCATAGACAAGGGAAATACCGTCCGCTCAACCAGCACAAAAACGAGAAACACGTGTTCTTCTTCCACAACAACAACCTTGAGGGGCATCTGGCACTGATGGATGGAAATAGAGGCGATGCACACCCCTTGTGTTCCCAAACGTACCAGAAATACATACCCGAGGGTCAGCCATCATGGCTGACCCTCGGGTTGAAAGCAAGTTGTATCAGCAATGAGAGTCGATCTCTCATGTTGACTTGGATGCAACTTGACAAACACCAACATCTCTCGTCGCGGTATTACCCGCGCCTGGCCGCATCTGCTTGCTCTGCCAGTTCGTGTAGGACCGCAAAGAACTCCTTTGGTTGGCCGATGAACAGCCCATCGGCCGTCAAGGCCTTGGCCGCGCCCATTGCAGCACCCTGTGTCTCGGTCGGTCGTATGATCGAAACAGGCGGGAACTTGCGGCTGAGGAAGATGGTGGGCTCGGGCATGATCAGGTTGGTCTGGAAGTCCTGCCCGCCAAAGGGAGGGGCATTGAGGTCCGGGAACACCAACCCGTTCGTGGGGTCGGTCAAAGGAGGCGCATTGCCTGCCTTGTCATGCCACGTCTGAAAGTGTGCCGTCTCAGTTGGGCCGATACTGAGCAGGATGCGCAACACTTCCGTATTGGTGACCCGCTGAGCCAGCGATGGGTAGAGGCTGGTGCCACCTTGCTCGATAAAAGCAAAGTGGAAGCCCGCCGTGTTGGCGATCGCCTGGATGTGGTTTTTGGGGTGAAGGTCGTCATCGGATCTGGGAATCGCCGGAAACTGCCCTTTCAGCAAACCTGGGACTGCCGGTCGGAACGTGTCCCCGAAATCTGGGTTTTTCGTGCGGCTGCGGTACTTTGTCCAATAGCTGGTATCCACCGTAAGCTGCATGAGATTGGTGAGCCGTAGCTTGTGCTTCTGGGCGCCGGTCGCTTGACTGCTGGGCAATGTGCGAAACTTATCCAGATTGACGGGATCGGCGCCTTTGGAAACCAGGTACGCATTGATGAACGTGAAGTGGGTGAACTCATCCTCGGTATTGTCGTGGATATACTGGTCCATGTCCGCATCGAGCACTGCAAGGGCAGCGGTGTAGCCTGGACTCCCACTTCCTCCTGGGACTTCGCTGTCCTGGATGCCTCCGAGTTCGTTGTATTGTTGCCACAGATCGGTCTCGAGGATTTCGGCCGCAGACAGGAACCGGAGAATTGCCACATCGCCTTTGGTGAGACCGCCACTGCTTTCTTGGGCGAAGGCGGGTAACCCACTGCTCAACAGACCTGCGCCAATGGCTCCTGCTCCTCCTACCACCAGTCCTTTTCTCAAAAAGGAACGACGGCTGGTAGAGGTTTCCATGCTCTTCTCTTCCTGAGACAGTGTAATGTTCTGTTCCATGATTTTCCCTTTCTAAGAGTTTTTTTTGTCTCCGTTCCATGATCTTCTCCAGACCGTGGATGAGTTCATCGAGAAGTACACGGGTCTAGGCCTGTGTGTTCCGTGAACAACGGATGCAATACATCTGTGCGGCTCCCCACATAGGCCTATTTGGCCTGAACGTAAGATTTACAACACACACAAAGAATCTGACTTTCCTCCAAAGCTGATGCCAAAATAGGAGAGTGCCTATTGATGGTAAAATGTGTGGTAAACCTTTGCTATTTGACCATGCAGCGGTTACGAAGAGGTGGAGAAGGAGTGGAGAAATAGAGGAGGAACGATCATTTCCATTGAGAACTCTTTACATATCGATAGATGAAGCACCATGATACAAAAAAGTATGATTGACTTATCGTGAGACTGGTAAATGACCCAGCAAAACGGTGTTTTCGTTCGGTTACGCTTCCTTCTCTAGCCCTCTTACTTGATCAATCACCCGGTTGACGTTTTAGGCGCTCAGTAACACTTTCACCATAACTACCCCTGCAATGATATGATTTCCCGTATAGGTGTACAGCGCGATGATGCCTTCCTGTGTCTCGCCCTCAAAGGGCGACGAATAGGAGAGACTCGTCGCAATGTGTGTCTTTCCGGTGCCACTTGCCTGGGTTACCGCAGCCTGGCCAATCTCGGTACGATCATGGTCGAAGACCATGATGGTGGTTGGCTTTCCGGCAAAGGCCATATCAACTCCTTTCACCTGCACGGGACTGGTCAGCTGCTGCGCGTTCTGGGGAGAGGCGATGGCCATGCCATCCGTTTCAACATCCGTTACCTCCCAGATGCCACCGTTGGTGTTGAGTTCCAAACGACTGAGTGAGAGCCTGATGGTCGCACTGCCTGCAGACGGATTGTTGATCAGGATGACCGACCTCGCATCATGCGTACCGCCACCGCTTACCACGGTCGTGGGCGCATTAGGATCCCATCCCAGGACGTATTCGGCGAAATTCTGAGCGGTTGTAACCGCACTCAACCGCCACTGCTGAAATCCCTGGCCCGTGTTCACCTCACCCTGCTCGAATTCCGCCTGATAGCGGGTCAGATCAGGGTAGAGGCCAGGAAAGGCCACTTGCACGAATGTTCCGGCACTCTCCGACCACTTGAATTCGCGGTAGAGGTCTTGCTGCACTTGTGTGGGAGGGGCTCCTGTATGCTGGCTGGATATCAGATCGATCTCTCCCGTCAAGAGCGTATTATAGTTGCTGATACCCACATCACCACGCGGCAGCCCTTTGAGTTGAAAGATGCGTGAAGGGTTCGTGCCGGTGATATTGGCGTAGACAGCGATGTCCAGTAGGCTATCGGTGCCCCCGTAGCGTACCTTGATCACGGCTTGCAGTGAGGGAACACCCATCAGATAGCCACACAGCACTCCCTCCACCTTCTGTGTAACGCTCGTGGCCACGATCGTCTCCCAGTGGGCGACGGATTGTACGGCAGTAGGACAGGGCTGTGGGCCGAGTTGGATGCGCGCTGCGGTTGCGACTGGTGGCTTTGTGGTCCCCGTCGAACTCCCACTTCCGCTGTCCTGGTTGCAGGCTGACAGCACCATGCTGAGCGTCAGGGACACGAGTAGGACGGTGAGTAACCATCGCCTATGATTCAAGAGGTGTCTGTTCATGTTCTGTCTCCGCGATGGAATGTGACAAGCTTGTCTCAGCATCTGGTACCGGGCGGTTCGGTGAGCAGACGATCGCTTTTCTCAAGAAAGGCCTGCTCTGTACATCTTGCACAAGGAGATAGATGCGGTGCGTTTGCTTGTCAACCTCGATCATGTAGGTCTCTGTCGCGGCAAAACCCCCGTGTATCTTGTAGAGGGCTTGCACGCTCTCTTTTTCATCTTATCGTACTGCTCGGAAAAGAGACGTTTTCCCGCACTCCCCATCATGTAGAACGTGCTAGCATACAGATGGAAACGAGAGCATCTCAAGGTACCTCATCTTTTACAGGAGGGTGCATTCCAGAGGTGAACCATCGTATCAGCACCACCCCAGTCGTTGCGCATCCTGTCGGGTGACCACGCCAGGGCTCTCACAGATACCATCTCGAAAGTGGTGTAATAGGAGAAAGGAAACAAGCAGGGAGAAATGGGAGACAGATACAACTCGTCCATGTGATCCGACAGAGCAGAGAAATGTCCCTAGGCTTGCAAAAGGCGTCTGTCGAAGGCTGTGCTATCCAGAAAAGAGACCCCTTGCCTGGTGGCTGTGGATCAGGAAAGTGCACAAAAACCACCCCTTCCTCACCCACCTTCTCTGGCTGGTTGTTGGCTCACACTTGGCGCTGAGACCAAAGTCGGCTCACACCGAGATTTTGTGCAAGCGGATATCCTGGATAATGGCCCACACAATCGTCAGACAGCTTGTCCTCTGGGGTAAAGACGTCAATCTGATCGGTCCGCTGCCTCACGTTGCTGAAGAGGCTTTCGATGGCATTGGTGGTCTGAATATGTCGGTGCATGACTTGAGGAAATTCGTAAAACGTGTGGGTCTTCTCCTCCTCTTCAACCAGGCTTCGCACCGCTTCGTGATAGCGTTTACAGAATGAAATGATTTACATAGTATGTTCCACAGTGACGACTACTTTTCCTTGGCATGTCCTGCTTCAAGATACCGGGTAGCGTCTGCAACGTCACGCAACGGGAAACGGCGATCGATGACAGGTGTCACTTTGCCGGCTTCAATCAGCTTTGCCCCAGCCATCGTTGGATATCCTGGGCATGCTCCCGATCGTGGTCAATATCGAAGACGCTTCCAAGCGCTCTACCGGACGTCCACCAATCGAGCTCCTGGAGCCTGGATTCCGGCAGCTTTGCTAAGGCAACGAGCATGCGCTCGTTGGCCCGGCGATCCCTGTCGCGCACATAGGCCAGGTCCAGATCTCTGTGTTGGTGAGCATAGTAAGCGTTGCGCGTCTCGTTGTCATCCAGTCTCAACTCCTGATTGCGCTGCAATTCCTCGGGGCCGGGGACTTCCCCACGTGCCCGACGTTCCAATTGCAGAGTGAGCTAGTCGTTCTAGACGGCCAGATGCGCGAGCACATCTTTGACCGACCAAGAGCCACAGGCTCCTGGTTCTGTTATGCGCTCTAGCGGAACTTGCGAGACAACAGACTCGAGCTCGGCACGGCTGGCGCCGAGCGCGGCAATCAGCACTGCTTTCGGTATTGGTTGTTCCATCCTTGAGACCTCCTCTTTGAAGAACTCATCACTGAGGCCCTCCTGTCAGCCTCATTTTCGCATAGAATGTAGCGGATGCACCACTAAGTAGTTTGTGCTTTGCATCATTTCTTGTCCTTTCCTATGACGCATAAATGGTCCAACGATTGCCTCCATTCCTTGCTTGAGAGCAACCTGACTATGTTAACAAATCCGAGGTTTTCACGCATAACCACGCTGTTGGTCCAGTTTGGGAACCATAAAGTATCCTTTGGTTCCATAGTGGTAGCCAGTCTATAAGAAGAGGACAAAATGTCGTGCTCCATGATATACTTTCACGTAGAAGCGAAGTCGGACACAATTCCCATCGTGTCAAACAGCGTGGAGAGAGTCGGCCCCGAACTCGGGAAGCAGAACTCTCATTCATTCTCCTACAGCTTTATCTCAAAAGAAAGGATTCAGTATGGTCATTTTGCAAATCGAGCACCCAGTCCCCAACTTCGATGCCTGGAAGAAGGCATTCGACAGCGACCCCGTCAACCGAAAGCAGTCGGGCGTACGCCGCTACCGGGTCTTACGACCAATCGACAATCCCAACTACGCCATCATCGATCTCGAATTCGACAGTGTCAACGAGTCGGAAGGTCTTCTTGCGGCAATGCGCGAGGTGTGGCGTGGCGTTCAGGGAACGATCATGGAGAACCCGCGAAACTGGCCTTTCTACCTATCTCAGGCAAGCTGAGCAGGCTCCGCTTCTTGTGACCAGAGAAGCACTACGCCAAGAGACACACATCGCTGTCGTGGCCCTCACTAGTTCAGGACTCAAAGCTGCTTCGTCTTCTGGAGCTGGAGAGCTGTTTTTGCAGATAGGTCAGTTTCTCAGGGTTCACCAGAGCATAGATCTCCTGAATGCCCACGGCGCTCAGGGTCAGGCTGATGACTATGGCCAGGCTGCCCTCTTCCCAGAACAAGATGGCCGGGCTGCCATTGATCTCGGCCAGCGTCAAGGTCAGAGGCCGCTGATTTTTGCGCGCCAGGCTCAGCCAGAAACACCAGAAACGCGCCACGGCTTGCTGGCCGTGGATAGGCTTGAGATTCGACGGCACTTTGCCGCCACCATCCGACCAGGAGACGGCATCCTGAGCCAGAAGGCTGGTCAGAGCCGCCATGTCCCCGGCTTGACTGGCGGAAAGAAAACTGAACAGAAGCTGGCGCTGGCGCTGCGGCTCCGGCTCGAAACGCGCGCGCTTGTCCTGCAAAGCCTGCCTGGCCCGATGAAAGATTTGGCGGCAATTAGCCGGGCTTTTCTCCAGCATGCTGCCGATTTCGCTAAAAGGGTAATCAAAAACTTCATGCAGGAGAAAAACGGCGCGCTCTGGCGGGCTGAGAGCCTCTAGCAGGCGTAAAAAGGCCAGCGATAGCGCTTCTTGTTGCTCAAAGTCTGCGAGAGGGAACCCGCCGTCCTCCGATGTGAGGAGAGGTTCGGGCAACCAGGCTCCAATATACTGTTCGCGGGCGACACGAGCCGATTTCAGATAATCCAGCGCCAGACGGGTAATAATTGTGCTGAGATACGCCTTCAAGGAAACGATCTCCTGGCTGGCACTCGCCTGATAGCGCAGATAGGTCTCCTGCACCAGATCTTCCGCGTCACTCGCGCTACCAGTCATCCGATAGGCAATGGAAAAGAGCAGCACGCGATAGTGCTCGAACTCTTCTCCCTGGTTCCCCTTTCGCATGGCTTCATCCATTGCTCACATTTCTCCTTCTGTCTTATTGTAGGCCCATATCAGGACAGAGAACAAACAGAGGGGTGTCACATCTGCCCGTGCTCTCTCGTCTCCTGTACGAGCCTCTGAGAGGTATGCAAAGTACAGAGAAACAAGAGAGGAAATATCATGCAACATATTCTGATCACTGGCGGCACGGGCACGCTCGGGCGCCTCGTCGTCCCGCGGCTGCGGGACGACGGCTGCAAGGTACGGGTGCTCAGCAGACGCAGCCGCGAGGCCGGGGAGGGTATCGAGTTCGTTTCCGGTGACCTGGCCACGGGCGAGGGGATCGAAGCCGCGGTGGAGGGGGCTGAGATCATCGTGCACTGCGCGGGCAGCAGCAAGGGCGACGAGGATAAGACCCTGAACCTGGTTCGGGCAGCGTCGCGGGCCGGGTCGCCGCACCTGGTGTACATCTCGGTCGTCGGCGCCGACCGCATCCCAGTCGTCAGCGGCATCGACCGCGCCATGTTCGGCTACTTCGCGTCTAAGCTGGCCGCCGAGTGCGTCGTGGTCGACTCCGGCCTGCCCTGGACGACCCTGCGGGCCACCCAGTTCCACGACTCGATCCTCACGGTCGCCCGGGCCATGGCGAAGCTGCCCGTCGTGCCGGTTCCGGCGGGCTTCCGGTTCCAACCCGTCGACGCCGACGACGTGGCGGCCCGGCTTGTGCAGCTCACTCTAGGCGAGCCCGCCGGCCAGGTGCCCGACCTCGGTGGGCCACGGGTGTACACCATGGCCGATCTGCTGCGCGGGTACCTGCACGCCACTCACCGGCGTCGGCTGATCATGCCGGTCTGGCTGCCGGGTCAGGCCGCCCGCGCACATCGGGTCGGCGCCAACCTGACTCCCGACCACGCCGACGGTACCCGGACCTGGGAGGATTTCCTCGCCGACCGGCTGGGCTTGCCGAGAGTCGTCCCTACGTAGCCAATACTGACCCTCGCGAGATCAGTCGCGGTGACCTGTCCGATCCACGCGAGTGGTCTGGCTGGAGGTACCGGTGCGGCGGCGTGGGCAATTGAAGCGCAGTCGGGGCGGTCCTTAAGTCGCGGTTAACCGCCGGGTTGCCGGCTGCCGCGGGGACGAGGTTGACAGCCGGAGCGGGGTTGAACCGAGGCCCTCGAGTGGATCAGGGTGAGTGGGTGCTGCGACCTCAGGGCGTCGAGGCGGCGTCTGGCGGCCGGGACGGCGGACGGGGACAGCGCGGTCGGGGCCGGACCAGCGGACGGGTCAACGGACGAGCCGCCGATGACCTACGTCGAGTCGGCCGGTACGCCTGGCGGCGAGCGGCAGTACCGGTCGGGCAGCCCATTCGAAGAGCTGGCTCGGAGCTGGTTCAAGCAGCGTGGGATGCACCGTGCCATCATCCCTCTCTGGCTGCCTGTCAAAACAGCCAGCGGCCTGCGCCAGGGAGGCAATACCTGCCCACAACAGGCCACAGGCACGTTAAGCTGGGAAACCTGGCTACAGCAACACTCATAGAGGGATGTAAGCCCGGCGGGCCTTGCGTCCCCGGGCTCACACCCCTCAAACGTTGCTTCGCAGAGATCATCTTGTGACAAGCATGCCATTTCTCAGCGAATGTGTTGGAGTAGGTGGGATTGTGTGACCTTCTTCGCGCACCTGCTATCCGGTTGCGCCAAACGAGAGGCAAGCATGAGCTGCTCTGCAAGCGGAACAATTTTGCTCGATTTCTTGCGCGCGATTGGCTCTGGCCACCGTAAAGCGAGCAGCCACTCGGTCTCGGAAAGTTGCCACAGGTCCAGTTGTGGGCTGCGAAAATGCGTCTCCAGGCGACGAGCGCTCTTTACCTCGGAGATCTGGTGCCAGGGCTGGTAGCGCCTGGACTGGAGGGAACGCGGAGGACCAGAGGTCGCAATGTGTTTGACACTCTTATGATCTGGGCGTCTCGCGTACCGGATGTAGCACACCTCGGCAATTTCTCGCGGCTGACATGGTAGGAAGCTCAACGTGCAGGTCCACGATGAGTTGGCGTATCTCCGGGAGTAGCGTCTTTGAGGTTTCTCTCGTTCCTTTTGCAGGGCTTTCGCGTACTGTTCCCAGGTTGTCTTCAGATCATGGTGATTGATGACATCACAGAACGTCGTGAGTACCTGTGCTGGCGAGGGGATCAGGGAAGGAAACCGCATCGGCGAGAGGGAGGGGGAAGGCACAGGGGTGGGCGAGAGTCCGCCGTGAGGCGCAGCCGTTGCTGATGTGGGCCGCGTCACTGCAGGAGCGGCGGTGGAAGCGGCATTCGCTCCGTGGAATAACAACATTCCCGCGCTGAGCACGAGGAAGAACGAGAGGCATATAAGCCTCATGATCCGGGTCAAGAACCATTGGTGCCGCGGTGCGAGGTGACCTCGGGGCTGCGCAGCGTAAGTATCAACACCAACGCTGCCAGGAGGATGATCCCCACTCCGATCTGCCAGATCGGGTCGCTAAGGGTTGCCAGGAGAGGATTCATTCGTTCACCCTCCTCCCATTCTCAGGTGATGCTCCTGCTTCTTCCGATGGTGAATACGCGGGGGGCTTGGCATGGTTTGCTGTCTGGATGGAATGATCTTCTGCCTCCTGCACGTGGACACGCCGGAAGACGGTCCATAGAGTGAGGTCGTAAGCTGCTTTGAGCGTCCCGGCCAGAATGAAGGGCAATCCTAGGACGAGCAGAGGCCCTTGCAAGAGCAGGCCAGAAATGAACGGGCTGGTGGAGGAGCCTACGCTGCGGGCCAGGGAGGTCACGCTGGCTGCTGCTGTGCGCTCTTCCGGGGCGACCAGGGCCATCGTGTAGGCTTGCCGGGTGGGAACATCCATCTGTGAAAGCGCCTGGCGCAAGAGCAGCAGTGTCGCCGCGATAGGAAACGTGGGCGCGAAGGCCACCAGGATCAAGAGGACATTCGAGGGCAGGTGAGTGAACACCATCGTGTTGAGCAGGCCAAAGCGCCGCGCGAGCGGCACCGCTGCCAGAAACGAGAGCGCCGAGAGGAGATTGGCCCCAAAGAACAGGATGGAGAGCGTCGTGAGCGGAACGCCGAAGCGCTCGAGAAAGTAGAGTGCCATCAGGCTCTGCACTACCAGCCCTCCAGCCAGCGCATCCACGCTGAACAGTGCCGTCAGTCGCAACACGATACCACGTGAGCGATGCAGTGGAGGGACAAGCCGGGACCTTCTGCTTTGCGCCTGTATGGGGTGATGCGGTGGTGCCTCTACATCCGAGGACAGCCGTAGGGACAGCCCTGCCACGATGAGCGCTATCACTGCGTACACACCGAACATCAGACGTACACCGGAGGCAAGGGGTAGCCCGGTCCGCGTCAGCAGACCTGGCAATCCGGCCGCCAGCGCTCCGGCCGCAGCGCTGAACGAGGCGACCAGGTTGTAACGAGCGAAGAGGGAGGTTCGCTGCTCAGGCGCGATCACCTGGGCGATCATCGTCTGGTCAATGGGCAGAAAGGGTGCGGTCTCCGAGGCCGAGGTGCCGAGCGTGCCGAAGAATGCCGCAACCAGTAGCACGGCATAGCTCGTCACCAGCCCAAAGATGATGCCTGTCATGGCCATAAGCAGCGAGAGCAGCGCCAGTGTGCGCCGCCTTCCCCAGCTATCGGCGAAGAGGCTGATCACGTAGGTTCCGACCATATCGCCGACCAGGGACACCGAGATCAGGGCACCGATGGCCGGAGGCCTGAAGCCCTCGCCTGCCAGAGCCACGCCTAGGAGCACGGCCAGGAGTCCATAAGCAAGCGAGCGCAGTCCGCGCATCTCAAGCATAAGCCGGGTGTCGCGAAGGCGTTCGCGTGTCTGAGCTCTTCCCCGCTCTGCCTCAACCGGTGGTGTCACCGACCTATTCCCCTCGTTTCCCATCAGGTGAACCTCGCCTCACGAGACAAAGTCGCCATTGGGCTTGCCCTGGTGCACCATTGCCTGACAATAGGCGTAGAGTGCGTCATAGACAATCCATTCGGCGGCGTTCTGCTCATGGTCATCCTTGAAACCAAGATGGCCGAAACCCTCGGCGATGGCCTCCAGTCCTGGACCCTCGGGTTGGTTCCAGAGCGTATTGCCGGTATCCGCACCGTTGACGATCTTGCCCAACAGCACCAGCGCCGCATCAGTCGTCAAGTCGTACTGCTTGAGGATAGCCTCAAACGAACACTCTTTGCCGTGATGGCCCAGTTCCACATTTTTCACATCATAGGGCGTGGCCCCTTCGCGCTCTGCCACCTCCATCACCTGGTCGGTTGGCACAAACAGGAACTCGGCATCCTTGTCCACAAACTTTTTGATCAACCAGGGGCAGGCCACGCGGTCTACCTTGACATGCTCACGGGTAATCCATTTCATTGCATGGTTCTCCTTTTTTTGTGTTGCCTGTTTACTCCTGGGTCGGCTCGCTCGCGAACAGCGCATATAGAGCCTCGTAGACGAGCCTCCCCCATTCCAGAGCGACTTGATCATCGGGACTGACCAGTCGGATACCCTGGCAGATGACATCCAGGCCCGCTGCCGCAGGCTCCAGCATGACATCCTGCACGGTGTCAGCCTCATCCACCACACGGGCTATACGCTGCAAGACAGGGTCATGCAGGTCGTACTCACGCACCATGGTGTAAAACGTGCAATGGCCCCGGTGATGGGATAGCCGCACACCAGGAATATCGAATGGCTCCGCCCCTTCCGGCAGCGCCTTCTGCCCGACAGGGACAAACAGGAATTCAGCCTCGGGATCAATATATTTCAGAATGAGCCAGGCGCAGGCCATACGATCCACGCCCACCTGCTCCCAGGTGACCCATTTCATGATGCAAACCCTCCTCTCGAATTCATCAGTCGCTCTCTCACGTGTGTACCCAGCGCTGAGTGAAAGTAGTCCTGCGCCCGCACCTGTTGATACGTACGGGAAAGCGCCACCAGGTCGGCGTCCTCCTGTTCCAGTTCGTCCAGGATCTCCTGGTAGACTGCATCCACACGGGCCTGAAACTGCTGGACCAGCGCGTCTGCCTGCCCATTCAAGAGCAGGTGTGATTCCCACAGATGCGCCTCTCCGCCTAGCTCGCCGATCTCAACGGCCAGCCACTGGAACTGCTCGCGTGTCCAGGGAGTAGCGGGCAACACCCAGACGGCGTCGTGCAACAGTAGCGCCCCCAGCCGTTTCAGTTTCCGCCAGACCTGAGCTCGGCTGGCGGTGGGCTCGCGTGGTATTTTATAGACGAGCAGCACCCACGGCGTTCCTGGAAGTTGTTCCACGTAGCATTCCTCCTAGTGATGGAGCAGGGAGTACACGATCAGGCCGACAACGGCGGCTCCCAAGACGATACACGGCTCTGGGATTTTCTTCCATCGCCACAGCAAGAGCAGAGTGACGAGCGCCAGCGCAATCGTGGGGACGTCCGTAATTGTGCGCCGTCCCAGGACGATGACCGCCCCCGTGATCGCACCGATGGCAGCAGCGGTCACACCCTGAACGAAAGCTCCGATCGCCGGGCGCTTGCCATACTTTCTGAATGCAGGCGCGGCAATAACGACGAAGGCATAGCATGGCAGGAATGTCCCCAGAGCCGCAACACAGGCCCCGGCAAACCCGGCCACCAGGTACCCGATGAAACCGGACGTAATGACGACAGGCCCAGGCGTAATCATGGCGACAGCCACCGCGTCCACGAACTGGCGGTCGGTGAGCCAGTGGTGTCCCTGTACAACGCCTCCGTAGAGAAAGGGAATGATCGCCAACCCGCTGCCGAACACGAAGGCCCCGGCGACGGAGAAGAACGTGAAGAGCGCCCACAGAGTTCCACCGGTCGTTGCCGCGACGGCAAACAGGGCTGCCAGGGCGACAGGTGACAGGCTCACAACTCCTGTCTTCCCTTTTCCCCAGCGTCTCCAGGAGGCCCAGGGTGGTGCTTTGACCAGCCAGACCAGGAAACCCGCAGCCAGGAAGAGCAGCACCTGTTCGGTCTGTGTGAGAACGGTCACCGCCCCCATCACAAGATAGATCCCCCAGAGTAGGGGGTCACGTCCAATGGTTCTGGTCGTCAGCTTCAAGGCGCTGAGGGTGACAATGCCGATCACGCTGGCGCCTACCCCATAGAACACGGCCTGCATCCAGGGAAGGCCACCGTAGAGCGTATAGAGCCAGCCGAGAGCAACCACCATCAGAAACGACGGCCAGATAAAGGCCAGTCCCACCAGAGTGGCCCCCAGCATGCGATATCTGACGTAACCCAGGTACATGGCTAACTGAGCGGCGAGCGGACCTGGACAGAGTTGGGCGAGAGCAAGGCCTTCCTTGTAGTCAACTTCTGCAATCCAGGCACGGTTCTCGACGAGGTCGCGCTGCATATACCCGACCAGCGCTACCGGTCCGCCAAAGCCGAGCGTCCCCAGGTGCAAGAAATAGCGTACCAGTTGCCAGAGGGTGTAAGGCACTCGCTCTGATGGCTGTGCTGAGGTTGATTTTACTTTCTGTGATGTGTCCATCTACTTCCTCATCGACAACGCTAGCGTCTCCTGCACTGCTGAATTTAATGTGTTGCGGTTACATCTATATATAACCATGGTTATAATCTACCTGAGAAAGACGGGAAATGCAAGGGCGAGTGTGACCAGGAGCGTACGAATGGATATCTCGTACCATCGGACGAGTGCCATTGCAAGCTCCCAGGATCTACTGCCCATTCCAGGCGGGGTAGTGTCGGGCTGCACACTCGGACTCTGATAGGCGAAGGTAATCAACGTATGAGCTTGCAAGAGATTGGCGTGAAATGGTTCTCCCAGATATCAATGGAATTACCGAGCATGATGATGTGCTCACGCAGAGCCTCAATGTTGATCACCCCATTGCTGGTGTCTGGAGAGCCTGCCTATAAAAGCATGAGCTATCGTTGGCGAGCCTGAAATGTTTTAAAGAGGTCGCTCAGATCGGTGGCATTAGCCGCGTCGCCCAAAAGCGGAGTCATCCCAAAAATCTCCTCCAACGTGCGCAGCGTTGAGCTATGGGTATATTGGATCGTGTTCGAGTAACCGCCACATTTTGCGTCATTGGAAAGCACGATCATCCCCACAGGTCCATCCCCACCTTCGCCTTCATCCCATGTAATGAAGACAATTCCACCATTCATGTATGCTTGTGAATTAAGAATGGTTGGAAGATTCTGTGCCAACCAGGTATCCCCTTGTTTTACAGAATCATTGAGGGGCGCACAGCTGTCGTGCATGTCATTGCACAGATTCGGAGTAATGAAGTTGTAATTTGCCTCAGTATTCTGTTGTAAATCTGTAGCCAATTCAGTGTAGGGTCGTATATGGGAAATACAGTTGGACGAATTCGGATCATTTGCATTTGTGATATCATCGAAGAAGACCATCGGGGATTGTGCTTGGGAGCGTACAACCCACTTCCAGTGAGAGGGCAATCAGAGCCACTAATGTCTTCTTGATACGACTTCCACGAGATGCCAGCATTGCTCAGGAGCGTAACTAGGTGTTGTGATGTGCTCTGATGATTGATACTTGGATCAGCGTCATCACTGATGCCAAAATTAGTTCCTGCCTCCAGCCACAAATAATTTGGTTCGCTCGAATGATTTCCTGGAGGATTATAGTATTGTTCAGCATATGATGATGTTGGAAGCAGTGTATTGTTGATGTAGGGTGCTGATAGATTATTCTTGATATCCGACCAGTTGTGATTCTCCATCATAATCAAAAAGACATTTTTATTGCTCATCTTGTTTATGGAGAAAGACCGGGTGAAAGTAGCTGTACTATGAGGCTTGACAGTCGTCTTCACTGCCACCCTGTTCATAACATTGATGGAGTAGAACACGACGCTACCCACAACAACTATAATTATCAGCCCAATTAACATGGATAGCCATCTGGGAAAAGATTTAGGCATTTCACATCTCTACTAGAACTATGCAAACAGCACTAAAGGATATAATAACAACTTATTATGAAAGCCTGGTTAAAAGACAAGAAGAAAGAACAAATGTAATCTGAAGCATACTGGACAGTAATCCCAAATTGCCCTAAGCATTCTGTGATATACTACTGCTTACGTGGGAAATAAACGATTTGAATACAGAAACTCGACGAGATTACACTTCACAATAATCCCCAAGCAACAATTGTAGACCCCCCGATTTATCAGGGGGTGAGCGAAGCGAGGAGAGTAAACAATGGCGTCCTGGTGGCAAAAAACATTAGTGGGGGTAGCTGCTCTGGCTGGATTGGCTGGTGGGACATACTTTATGCTGATGCGTCGTCCGCTTCCCAGGGTGAAAGGCGAGTTATCCTTGCAAGGTTTGCATGAGCTGGTTGAAGTTATCACAGATCGTTATGGTGTACCACATATTTATGCCCAAAATGAAGATGACCTGTTTTTTGCCCAGGGCTATGTTCATGCTTATGAGCGTTTGTGGCAGATGGAACTCAATCGACGTATCTCATCAGGACGACTCTCCGAGATTTTTGGTGAGCTAGCTCTTGAGACCGACAGATTCGCTCGTCGTCTGGGTATGCACCGTGCATCTTCTGATGCAGCCAGGCAACTGCCAGAGCACAGTAAGCGCATATTTGGTGCGTATGCACAAGGCGTTAATGCATTCATCGAACGTAATCAAAACAAACTACCAGTTGAATTTACCATCCTGCGTTTCAAACCAGAACCCTGGCGGATTGAGGATAGTATTCAATGGTCCAAAGTGATGGGTTGGAACCTGGGCGGAAACTGGGAAACCGAAGTGATACGCGCTCGTATTGTTGCGAAACTGGGCGCCGAACGAGCCGCAAAACTCGAAGCTGGTTATGATCCCAATCATCCGCTGATCATCCCACCTGGAGTTGAATATCAGGGCATTAACATGGGTATGCTGGAACAATACGAACAACTGAAGCAATTGAGCGGTTTTGGTATATTGGGTGCAAGCAATAACTGGGTAGTTGATGGAACAATGACTACTACCGGTATGCCTATTCTCTGTAATGATCCCCACCTGGGCCAGGCCGCCCCATCAATCTGGTACGAATGCCACCTTGTAGCTGGCGATATCGATGTGATGGGTGTAGGCTTTCCCGGCACTCCTGGTATTGTCATAGGACACAACCAGTACATTGCCTGGGGGGTTACAAACGCTATCTCAGACGTAGAAGATCTGTACATCGAAAAATTCAACCCGAACAATCCCTACCAATACGAATATATGGGTAAATGGGAAGATGCTCAGGTCGTACGGGAAGAGATCAAAGTAAAAGGGTCCAGATCTCCTGTGATCGAGGAAGTGCGAATTACATGTCACGGGCCAATCTTGACGAGCATGCCTCACCCTTTGCAAGATGACAAGGTTGGCAAGAATGGAAATGCAGCTAGCGAAGCCGTCGAATTACCGTTGGCTCTCCGCTGGACAGGACTGGAAATGCACACAGTTATATCAGCCGTGCAGAAATTAAATCTTGCCACAAACTGGGAAGAGTTCCGCGATGCTCTGCGTGATTGGGACCAACCACCACAGAATGTGGTCTATGCAGATATTCAGGGCAATATCGGCTATGTTATGGCTGGAGCAATTCCTATACGCTCTAAGGGGCAAGCGCTACTCCCCTCTCCAGGTTGGACCGGTGAGTATGAATGGACAGGCTACATTCCATTCGGTGAGTTGCCACAAACATTCAATCCAGAACAACATTTTATCGTCACAGCAAACAATCGTGTAGTTGACGATACGTATCCTCACTATATAACACACGAATGGCTGAACGGCTATCGTGCTCAGCGCATACACGATTTGCTGACAAGCAAGGGAAAGCTGGCGCTTAGTGATATGGCAACTATTCAGGCAGATCAATACTCACTGCCTGCAACCGAAATCGTGCCACTTATCCTAAATCTCAAGGGGGACTCAGCACTCGAGACAGCAGCACTTGATGTGTTGCGAAACTGGAATTACATTCTTGCGCCTGATAGTGCCGGTGCAGCGATTTATAGTTTGGTTCTGTTTAAACTAGAACGCATCGTTTTCAACGCTATGCTCGGCGACGAGGAAACCTTGATGCACAGTTACCTGGGAGCAGGCACAACTATTCTAGCTCTACAGAACGGCTACTCAAGCCGTAGTAAACCATTGTTGATCCGTTTACTAAATGAGCATGATGATCGCTGGTTTGCCGATTCCGTAATACCTAATGGCCCTGGCTCTTGGGACGAGGCGCTTAGCAGTGCATTCACTGCAGCGGTTGAGGAACTGCATGAGAAACTTGGAAGCGATATTTCGCGTTGGAAGTACGGCAAGATTCACAAGATGACGTACAGCCATCCACTCGGTACAATAAAGCCACTTGATAAAATTTTCAATCGCGGTCCCTATCCTGTAGGTGGTGATATTGATACCGTCAACATGGGAGCTTCGCTGCCAAATCAACCAGAAACTGTAGTAACAGTGCCCTCATATCGCCAGATCGTAAATCTGGCTGATCTGAAAGCATCACTCTCCGGACATGCACCTGGGCAGTCAGGTCATCCTGGCAGCAAGCATTACGCAGATTTTATCAAATCCTGGCTGAATGTAGAACATCATCCCCAGCTTTTCGAGCGTGGCATAATTGAAGAAAATGCCGAGGGTATTGTGCAGATGATCCCGGGTATAGACTGAGGTATGGAAGCTAAACTTTGGGGGCCTTTTCGGGCTTCATGCAAGCTACAACTTGTTCTTCTGATTGCCTGGCTCGTTGTAAGCCAGGTTTGTTGTGCCTGGAAACTTTCTCAAGCTGCTTCTCTTCGCGATGCCACTTGAAAGCATACACTAATAATTCTCGGAAAGCTCGCAAGATAACCGATAGTTTTGCACCTGTAGCCCTACCCCCATGTCGTGGCAGATGGCGGACGCCTAGCTGGGTGTAGGTATTGCCTGCTCTGGTAAACTTGTACAGTATCTCAGTATTAATCATGGCCCCACGAGTCTCAAGTTTATATTCACGGAAAAAGCTGGTAGGGTAGAGTTTGAAAGCACAATCAACATCACGTACATGGATGCCGAAGACCAGGCCAACTAATATTTTCCAACCCCAGGCATTGACCTTACGCATCCATGTATCCTGACGATCGATCCGATACCCTAGTACCGCATCATACTCTTCAATCAGAGGCAAGAACCGCGCAAGGTCATGAATATCAAATTGCCCATCAGAATCCATGAAAAATGTCAGGTCCCTTGAGGCGGCTTCAAAGCCACTTACCAGGGCCGCGCCATATCCCTGGTTTACAGGGTGATGAATGACCTTTAAGCATGGATAAGTTGCGCTATGAGTATCCAGGATCGCGCCAGTATCATCCTGGCTTCCATCATCAACGACAATGATTTCAAAGTCTAACATCCATCTCGACAAAGTTTCGATGACTTCATGTACAGTTGTAGCAATTGCCTCCTCTTCGTTATGAGCAGGTAAAACCACCGAAAGGCTACTAGTGTTGGGGGTATCTTTCAACGCTGAAATTTCCTAACTACGTTCTCAACCAGGAGAGCGCATAAGATTCTTCAGATTACCAGTCCAGATTTGGTTCTAAGCTTCTCACGGAGTAAAACTTAGAATGTTGAATACGTATTACATTTCTATGATATGCATTATACATCAGCAATAACGCTTTGGCGATGGTAATCATATTTCAGACATTTGGAGATAAGGGACGGAGGTGATACACTAGAAGAGAAGTTCTAAAGGAGGAAGCAGAAGATGGCATGGTATCGCAACGATAAAGCAGCGGTGGCAGAGGCGTTGAAAAGAGGAGAACACCCTGATCTAGCC
>WNGE01000709.1_pt1 | contig 43667 bp, 44 predicted proteins | sample 5400651 | NCBI WGS metagenome assembly WNGE01 (sample SAMN13153370, study PRJNA577476) | soil metagenome | isolation source: 60 cm soil or saprolite under grassland replicate 2 | place: USA:California | collected 2016-06-15 | reverse complement strand
CCCCCACCCCCGCCCACCCCGTCTCGTAAGCCGAGCGGCTCTTGCCCTCACTCCTGGCCCTCATGCGCTCCCGGCTCACTCTCGTAACACCTGCTACCCCGCTCCCTGCTCCGGCGTGCACGCTCATACTGCATGGATGCCCCACTCATGCAGCTCCAGCATCATGGTTGCGGCAGCCATGCAGTAATGCTCTGGAACGGGTGGTTCCGGAGCGGCGGAAGCGGTTCCTGCGCCTGGTACGCGGCACCATGGCGCCGGTCAGCCGAACGGAATGGCGCTCTTGATGGCGCAACGCGGCATCCACCACGAGGTCCCGGTAGCAGTGATGCCAGAGCGACTGAAGTTGCTTTCCGCGTCGGTGCAACGCCCTCAGATCGCCGGCCCGGTTGGCCAGCGCGGGCATAGATTCCCGCGAGCCCCCAGCGCCACAGTAGCTACCGTGCTCCTGCGATCGCTGAGGGTCTCCAACCACGACGATGTCACACCGTAGTGGTCAGGACCACTACTAAGCCACATCGCCGTGGTTGGCGGGAGCGCGCACGGATCCCCGGAGCGACACCAGCCCCGCGTGGCCAGGTTCGCGCCGGCACCGGATGCGGATGGCCGCGCGGGCGGCGGGGCACTGCGGGCGTGGCGGGACACGCGGGGCGTGGCGGGACACGCGGGGCGCGGCGGGACGCGCGGGCGTGGACAAACCGGCCTTGACGGGGCGGCGTGGAGATGTTTTCGTAAAGAAAGTTTCTTAACAGTCATGCTCGTGTGGCCGGTGAGCTCCGCGGGTTGCGTGGGCTCGGTGAAGAGGCATCTATGACCCGGCGTTTCGTGCTGGCGTTGACCGCGGTGGCGCTCCTCGCGGCCTCCGTCCTCGCCCAGCCGGCAGCCCGGGCCGGGACGGCCGCCCAGGCCGGGACAACGGCGGCTGCCCGGGCACCATCGACAGCAATTCCTGCTCCGGCATCAAGCAGCCCGCCTGGGCCTTCAGCCACCTGCTCGAGCGGTTCACGCGCTAGCGCAGGTACGACGCCCCGTTGAGGTCGAGGACGGCGCCGCTGGCCCACTCGGCCTCCGGGGAGGCCAGGTAGACCACGGCGGCCGCGATCTCCTCCGGTGCCGCGATCCGGTTGAACGGGCTCTGCGCCCGGAGCTCGGCACCGTGCGGCGAGTTCAGGTCGTCGCTGGCCATGTCGGTGGCGACGTACCCCGGCGCCACGCTGGCGACCGCGATGCCGAGCGGGGCCAGGGCCCGCGCCATCGACTGACCGAACGAGTTCAGGGCGGCCTTGCTCGCCCCGTAGGCCGGGTGCCGCGGCTCGCCGCGGTACGCGCCGCGCGAGGTCACGTTGATGATCCGGCCTCCGGCCTGCCTCATGTGCTGCACGGCGCACCAGGTCACGTTGGCCGCGCCGGTGAGGTTGACCGCGAGGGTCTCCCGCCAGATGTCCTGCCACTGCTGGTAGGACACGTCGGTGACCGGATGCGGAAGGTAGATGCCGGCGTTGTTGACCAGCACATCCAGGCCGCCGAGGTCCGCGCGGGCCTGATCGACCATCTGCCGGACGGCCTCGGCGTCGGCCAGGTCGGCCCGGACGACCGTGTGAGCGTCACCCGGCAGCCCGGCCAGCACCTGGGCCGCCAGGCCGGGCGACCCGCGGTGATGCACCGCCACCCGGTCGCCCTGCCCGGCGAACGCCTCGGCCACCGCCCGGCCGATGCCCCGCGAGGCTCCCGTCACCAGTACCGATCGCTGCGCCACCGCGCCCCCTCCGGGCCTAGGTATAACTGTGCTCCGCGTCCGGGTAACGCCCGCCCGACACGTCGTCGGTGAACCGGCGCGTGGCGTCGAGCAGGGTCTCGCGCAGGCTGGCGTACCGCTTCACGAAGCGGGGCAGCCGCCCGGTGGTCAGCCCGGCCATATCCTGCCAGACCAGGATCTGCGCGTCGCAGTACGGGCCGGCGCCGATGCCCACCGTCGGGATCCGCAGCGCCGCCGAGACCCTCCGTCCGAGATCGGCGGGGACCGACTCGAGCACCACGGCGAACGCGCCCGCCTCCTGGAGCGCACGCGCGTCCGCGAGCAGCTGATCGCCCGCGGCGCCGCGGCCCTGGACCCGCCGCACGCCACCGAGCGTGTTGACGCTCTGCGGGGTCAGCCCGAGGTGCCCCATCACCGGGATGCCGGCCGCCGTCATCGCCCGGACCTGGGGGAGCACGCGCTGCCCGCCCTCGAGCTTGACGGCCTGTGCCCCGCCCTCCTTCAGGTGCCTGACCGCGTTCCGCAGCGCGACCTCGGGGCCGGCCTCGTAGCTGCCGAACGGCAGGTCCGCGACCACCAGCGCGGTACGCGTCCCGCGCACCACCGCCTGCACCATCGGGATGAGCTGATCCATCGTCATCGGCACGGTGGTCTGGAGGCCGAGCACCATCTCGGCGCTGGTGTCGCCGACGAGCAGCGCGCGGACCCCCGCCTGCTCGAAGACGCCCGCGGTCAGGGTGTCGTAGCTGGTGAGCATCGACCAGCGCTCGCCGCGATCGGTCGCGGCCTGCAGGTCGGTGATGGTGATCCGCCGGTCGGCGGGCCAGGCTGCCGGTTCGGGCATGGCAGGACTCCTTCCGGTCGCCACCGGGAATGGTTGGCGCCGTGTCTAGTCTTACTATTTCTCCTCGCACAGCGACAGGAGCTTGGTCGCGGTGGCCCAGTTCCTGGCCGTAGCGGCTAGGCCCGGCTTGGACTTCTTCGGTGGCGCGAGGATCTTGAGCACGTTCTGCGCCAGCTCGCTCGTGCCGAAGCCGTCCGGCGTGTGCAGGAACAGTGCCGGCGGCTGGCCGGCCGCCGGGCCAGCCAGTTGCACCGTGTCCCGGCTGCCCTTGGCCGCGGCGGCGCTCTCGGCCGCCGAGATCCGGTCGAGCAGGTCCTGCGGCGGCGAGCCGTTCAGGAACACCACGTGCACCATCCTGGGATTCGGCTCGTCCGGATACGGGTTGGCGGCCAGCACCCGGGCGAGCTCGTCCCGGCTCAGGACCACCACCGATGACCAGATCCCGAACCTGCCCTCGATGGCCGACTCCAGCGCCGCGGCCAGCTTCGCGGTGTCGTCCTCCGCCGTGCTGAACAGCACGTTGCCGCTCTGGATGTAGGTGCTCACCCCGGTGTGCCCGAGCGATGTCACGACCTCGCGCAGGTCCGCCATCGGGACCTTGTTCCGGCCGCCGACGTTGATGCCGCGTAGCAGTGCTACGTGTGATGCCATGGCGTCATTCTCTCCCTGTCCGCATTTTTCGCGCCCCGTGACCCCTTTGGTACCAGCGAGTTAACTGACACAATGCCGTTTCGTGCGTGGCGTGCGAAGAGGCCCGTTCCACGATCTGCCCCCAGAAGTGGCGATCCTCTCCGCGGTAGCGTTCACTGTCGCACTCGGGTTCGGGATCGTCGCTCCTGCCATCCCCGCCTTCGCCCGCCAGTTCGGCGTAAGCGTGACCGCGGCGGCCAGCGTGATCAGCGTGTTCGCGCTGATGAGGGTGGCCGGGGCGCTGCCCGCGGGCCGCCTGGTGGACCGATTCGGCGAGCCGGGCGTGATGGCCGCGGGAATCGCGGTGGTCGCGACGAGCAGCATCCTGGCCGGGTTCTCCCAGTCCTTCGTTGAGCTCATGGTGCTGCGCGGCAGCGGCGGGGTAGGTTCGGCGATGTTCAGCATCAGCGCCCAGGCCCTGCTCCTCGGTACCGTGCCCAGCAGCCAGCGCGGCCGGGCCAGCGGCCTGTTCAGCGGCGGCTTCCTGCTCGGCGGGATCAGCGGCCCCGCGGTGGGCGGACTGGTGGCGGCGTGGTCGCTGCGGGCGCCGTTCTTCATTTACGGCTGCCTGCTCGTCGTGCCCGCGATCCTGGCGGCGGTCGTGCTGCGCCGGGTGCCGGACCGCCGCCAGGCCGGCGAGCGCGTGTCGGCGGGCTCGCTGGTGACGCTGGCCCGCGCGGTTCGGAGCCGCACCTGGCGGGCGGCCGCGTCGGCCAACCTGGCCGACGGCTTCGCCGCGCTCGGGGTGCGCGGTGCCCTCGTGCCGCTGTTTGTCCATGAGATCCTGCACCGGTCGGCGGTCTGGACGGGGATCGGCTTCCTGCTGTTCGCCGCGATGAACGGCGCCGCGCTGCTGCCCGGCGGGCGGGTGGCCGACACCCTCGGCCGGCGCCCGGTCGTCATCGCCGGCTGCGTCGTCTCGGCCGTCGGCATGGTGATGCTGGCCCTGCTCTCCGGCCCGGAGGCCTACCTGGCCGCGCTGGCTGTGGCCGGCTTCGGCTCCGGCCTGCTGGACGTGGCCCCGGCCGCGATGATCGGGGACATCATCGACCGCGACGGCGGGACCGTGGTCGCCTCCTACCAGATGGCGGGCGACGTGGGCTCGGTGGTCGGCCCGGTGGCGGGGGGTTTCCTGGTCGACTCGGCCTCCTACGGCGCGGCCTTCGGGCTGGCCGCCGCCGTGCTGGGCGGTGCCGCCATCCTGGGCTCCGCCGCCCCGGAGACCAGGCCGGTCGAGTCGGCCATGCCCAGCGCCGTCACCGGACCCCAGCCCTGGGTCCGCTGACCCGGAGCGAGGCCCCAGTCACCTGACCTGCTGGCGGCCGGTCACGCTCACCGGGCGCAGCACGATGACCACGCGCGAGCCGTCCGCGTTGATCCGCTCCCACCGGGCGGCGGCTTCCGCCGGGTGCATGTACGCGAGCAGGAGCGGCCAGGTCAGCTCGGTGACCCGTTCGCCCGCCACGATGACCGCTTCGCCGTACAGGGTGAGGTACTCGCTGGCGACCTGGTCGTCCACGCAGAACGCCACCCGCGGATCACGCTCGATGTCCCTGACCTTCTGGGTGGTGCGCGTCGTGCTGATGCGGATCTCGGCGCCGTCCCATAGGTACCAGACCGGCGCCGCGTGCGGTGACCCGGCGGGTCCGGTGGTGGCGAGCACCCCGTTCCGGCTCCTGGCGAGCAGCGCGTGATGCTGTTCGGATAGCTCCACGTCCTGACCCTTTCAGTGCGCTTCGAGGCCGGGCAGCCGGCTGAGCCCGGCCTCGAACCGGCGGTACGCGTCTTCCGTCGCGCCCTGGTAGGGCGGCAGCAGTCGGAGGGCGAGCCTGGCCCCGTGCGCGCGGGCCAGTACCTTCTCGTATGCGCCATCCATGTGCGCCGACGGGCAGGCGGCGCGGAAGCTGTCTTCCAGCAGCTCATCCACTGCCTCGGCGAGCCGCCCGAGTTCGCGCAGCCCGGCGCCTCTGGCCGCCTGGAACCGGCCCGGCAGGCCGAGCCGCACACCGGACAGCGAGACCAGCAGCCCGCAGTTCCCGTCAGCAAGCACGTAGGCGGGCTCGGTGAGGAAGCACTGCACCGGGGCCGCGTTCCGGACGAGTTCGGCGACCACCGCCGCGTCCGAACTGGTGAACTTCGCCGCAGCCAGGCTGGCGTGCTCGGCGGCGAGCTGCCCGTATTCGGCGCCGGTGAGCACCCGGCCGCCACGCGGGGTGTTGTAGTGCAGGAACTGCGCCTGACCGAAGCGCCCGCAGGTCTCGGCGAAGAACACGTCCCGTTCGGCGTCGCCGACGCGCCCCCAGGCCGGGAAGGAGATCTGGAACTGCCGGTAGCCCAGGCCGAGGCCGAACTCGAGGCGCTCGATCACGGTCCCCAGGGAGTTGCTGATGACGCCGAGCATCGGGGTCACCGCGCATCGCCGCGCCTCGTCCCAGAAGACGCGGGCGACGTCCCGGAACTGCGCCTCGGTCACGGCGTAACCTTCGCCGGCCGTGCCGAAGACGTACAGGTGCCGCGTCATGTGCGCGGCGACCAGGCGGACGTGCTCGCGGAAGGCGTCCTCGTCGAAGCGCAGCCGGTCATCCCACGGCAGCACGCAGGTGGCCAGCACCGTGGGCGGCAGTCGGCGGGCCGGTTCCGGGCTAGTCGTCGTCACGGGCGCCCCCCAGACCGAGATAACGGCCGAGCCACCGGTCCACGGCCCGGGCCCGCGCCAGCCGGCGCGACGGCCGCCCGGTGAGGTTCATCAGGTGTCCCTCGCCGCGGATCACGACGAACTCGACGTCGCGGCCCAGCGACCGCAGCGCGGCGAGCATCTGCTCGCTCTGCCCGATCGGGCAGTTGCGGTCCAGATCCGCGTGGATGAGCAGCAGCGGCGTGCGTATCCGGTCCGCCGCGGCGATGGGGGAGGACGCGACGTAGACCTCCGGGCACTCCCAGGGCGGACCGCCGAGCTCCGCATCCAGCCAGGCGCCCCCGTCGTCCTCGGCCCCCCATTCGGCGAGCAGGTTGCTGATTCCGTTCTCGCTGATGGCGGCGCTGAACCGGGCTGACCGGGTAATCGCCCACATCAGCCCAGCCGCAGAGAGTTCCTCGGCCGCGTCGGCACCGGCGTGGCCGCCGCCGCGGTAGCCTCGCCGCTGCTGGCGGCGTGTGGCAGCAGCAGCAAGAGTACGTCGGCCGCCACCAGCACCGGGACGGCGAAGCGCGGCGGAACCCTTCGGTTCGCGGTCGCGGGCGGCGCCTCGGCCGACACGCCCGATCCGGCCCTGGCCGGCACGTCGTTCACCCTGTACATGGCCGCGAACCTCTACGACACGCTGGTGCGCGCCGACCAGAACTTCGCCCTGACGCCCGCCCTGGCCATCAGCTGGAGTTCCACGCCGGACGCGAAGACCTGGTCGTTCCGGCTGCGGGACGGCGTCACCTTCCACGGCGGCGGCAAGCTCACCTCCAAGGACGTGGCCTACTCCGTTACCCGGATCCTGAACCCCAAGCTCGCCTCCCCGGCGCTGGCGAACATCTCGCCCTTCCTCAAGGCCTCCGGCATCTCGGCTCCCGACCCCACCACGGTCAAGTTCGCGCTGTCCGCGCCCAACGCGTTCTTCCCGCAGATCCTCGCCGGGCTGAACTTCGGCATCATCCCGGACGGGACGACGAGCTTCGCCAAGCCGGCCGGCAGCGGGCCGTTCTTCCTGCAGGAATTCCAGCCGCTGGCGAACGCGAAGTTCGCCAGGAATACGGACTACTGGCGCACCGGGCGGCCCTACCTAGAGGCCGTCAACCTGGTCAGCATCGCCGAGGATTCGACCCGGGTGCAGTCCCTCATCGGCGGCAGCGAAGACCTGGTGGACAACATCACCGGCGCCGACGTGAAGCTGCTCGCCGCGCAGTCCGGCGTCCAGACGCTGCAGATCAAGGCGGGCGGCTGGGTGGACCTGGCCGCCTGGGGCGACACCAAGCCGTTCGACGACCCGAACGTGGTGACGGCCCTGAAGTACGCGGCGAACCGCGATCAGATCATGAGCCTGGTCGCGCCGAACGCGTTCCTGACCGGCCCCGATATCCCGGTCCCGCCCAGCGATCCGTTCTATCCCGCGGGCCTGAAGGCCTTCGCGTACGACCCGGACCACGCCAAGCACCTGGTGCAGCAGGCCGGCTTCCGGGACGGCCTCGACCTCACGCTGTACGCCTACGAGGGCGACAAGCTGGACGCCGCGCTGGCCTTCAAGCAGTCGGCTCAGCCCGCCGGGATCAACATCAAGGTCGTCACCTGGCCGCACGCCACCTACTGGACGCAGGTCTGGCTCAAGAAGCCCTTCGTCGGCGACAGCTGGGCCCGCCTGCACACCTCGGTCATCCTGCAGTCGGCCTTCGCCGCGCAGCCCAACGAGTTCCACTGGAAGGACGACTCGTTCAACGGCCTGCTGACCTCGGCCGTGGCCACCACGGACACCACCCGGCAGAAGACGCTCTACGGTGATGCGCTATCAATGATCAACGACAAGACGGCCGGGATCATCCCGGGATGGGAGCCACAGCTGTACGGCGCATCGACCAAGCTGCACGGTGTCGAGCTGGCCAACGGCGGGCAGGTATTCCTCGACGGTGCTTACTTCGCCTAGGTGGCGGGGCCTGGCTGAGTGTCTCCGGCTGGCGGTACGCCTGGTCCTCAGCCTGCTCGCCGTCAGCGTGCTGGTCTTCCTGCTCACCATCGCCGTGCCCGGGGATCCGGCGCGCGCCGCGCTCGGCAAGGCGGCCACGCCGGCCCAGCTGAAGGCGTTCGACGCGGCGCACGGGCTTGACGCCCCGCTATACGAGCAGTTCGGGCGGTTCCTGTTGCACTTGGTGCAGGGGCAGCTCGGCACGTCATACGCCTCCGGGCAGTCGGTCGCGACGGCCATCGGGGCCCGGTTCGAGCGGACGTTCTTCCTGGTCTTGATCGCCTGGCTGATCGCCGCCCTTATCTCCATCCCGGTCGGCATGTGGAGCGGGCGCCGGGCGGGCAGCGCCGCCGATTCCGCGGTGTCCGGTATCACCCTCGGGCTGGCCGCCCTGCCCGAGTTCGTGATCGGGCTGCTGCTGGTGTTCATCGTCGGGGTCAAGCTCGGCTGGCTCCCGGTGAACTCGACGGCAGCCGGCTACGCCACTACGCCGTGGGGCGATTTCTCCTCCTACCTGCTGCCCGCGACCGCGATCGCGCTCACCATCATCCCGTACATAACGCGGTTGACCAGGGCCAACGCCCGGGAGGTCGACTCCGAGCCGTACATCAGGGCGGCCATCCTGCGCGGCGTGCACGGGCCCAGGCTCACCTTCCTGCACGTCTTGCCGAACGCCGCGCCGCCGGTCCTGTCCGCTCTCGCCCTGCAGTTCGCCGGGTCGATCGGCGGCGTGGTCGTCACCGAGACCGTCTTCGGCTTCCCCGGCATCGGCCAGCTGCTCGTGCAGGCGGTGGGCTCACGTGACCTGCCCGTCGTCCAGGCCATCACGATCATCATCGGCGCGGTCTACGTCCTCGTGAACACCCTGGCCGACGCCGGGGTGCGCGCGCTGACCCCCCGGCTGCGCCCCACCCAGCAAGTAGCCCCGACGTGAAGGCCATCCGCCGGTTCCTCGCCATCCCGGCCGGCCTGGCGGGCACCATCGGCCTGCTGGTGATCCTGGCCATCTCGCTGATCGGGCCGGCCGTCGCGCCGTATAACCCGGACGCGACCGTGGCCGCGCCCGCGCTCGGCCCGTCCGCCGCGCACCTGCTCGGCACCGACCTGCTCGGCCGCGACGTGTGGAGCCGCCTGCTCTGCGGCGGGCTGAGCGTCATCGTGCTGCCGCTGATCGCCGTGTCCGGCGCCCTGCTGATCGGCTGCGCGGCCGGCCTGCTGTCCGGCTACCTCGGCGGCTGGGTCGACACCATCGTCACCCGGGCCGTGGACATCGTGCTGGCGCTGCCGCCGTTCCTGCTCGTCCTGGTCATCATCGCCGGGTTCGGCACCGGGGGGTCGGTGATCGTCATCGCGGTGGCGGCGGTGTACGCGCCGAGCATCACCCGAGTCATCAGGTCCGCCACCCAGGTGATCAGGCCGCGTGAGTTCGTGCTGGTGGCGCGGGCCCGGGGTGACTCGGTCGGGTGGATCACGCTGCGCGAGATCGCGCCGAACATCGTACCCACGCTGCTGGTCGAGATCGCCATCCGGCTCACCTTCGCGGTGATGTTCATCGCCTCGCTCAGCTTCCTCGGCCTGGGCGTGCAGCCGCCCAGCCCGAACTGGGGCGTCATGGTCGCGGAAAACCGGGACCTGCTGTTCAGCTACCCGCTGCCGGTGCTCGTGCCCGCGATCGCCATCGCCGTCCTCGCGATCTCGGTCAACCTGATCGCCGACGCGCTCACGATCTTCTTCGGCGGCGGGCGCCAGGGGCAGATGCGATGAGGCCCCCGGTGCTGCTCTCGGCGCACGGCCTGTCCGCCGGGTACCGCGATGGCGCGGGCATCCGGCAGATCCTGGCCGACGTTGACCTCGACCTGCCGGAGAACCGCATCGTCGGCCTGGCCGGCGAGTCCGGCTGCGGCAAGAGCACGCTGGCGCTGGCCATGGCCGGGTACCGGCCGCCGGGCCTGCGCCTGCTCGGCGGCAGCGTGACGTTCCGCGGCGAGACCATCACCGGGCTGAGCACCCGCCGGCTGCGCCGCTACTGGGGCCGGCGCATCGCCTACCTGCCGCAGGACACCGCGACGGCGCTCAACCCGGCCCTGCGCATCGGCCGCCAGATCGCCGAGGTGTTCCAGCTGCACAAGGGCCTCGACCGCCGCGACGCGCTGGCGGCGGGCGCGGACATGCTCGGCCGGGTGGGGATCGGTGACCCCGAACGGGCCATGCACCGCTACCCGCACGAGTTCAGCGGCGGACAGCAGCAGCGCATCGCGATCGCCATCGCGCTCGGTCCCGGGCCCGAGGTGGTCATCCTCGACGAGCCCACCACCGGCCTGGACGTCACCGTGCAGGCCCTGGTCAACGCCCTGATCGTGGACCTGATCCGGGCCCAGCGGATGACGGCGCTGTACGTCAGCCACAACCTGGCGCTGCTTGCGGTGCTGTGCGACGAGCTCCGCATCCTGTACGCCGGGCAGGTCGTCGAGGCCGGGTCGGCGGAGCAGGTCTACTTCACCCCCGAGCACCCTTACACGTCCGGGCTGGTCGCCGCCGTACCGCATCACCTGGACGGCAAGCCGGTCCGCGGCATCGGCGGCACGCCGCCCCAGTCGGTCGTGCTGGACAGCTGCGCGTTCGGGCCGAGGTGCGGCTTCAGGGCCGAGGGATGCGCCGTGCCGGTCCCGCTGGCATTGAGGCCGAACGGGCGGGAGGTTCGCTGCGTGCGCGCTGGCGAGCCTGCCCTGGCGGCGGCGCGCGTCACCGATGCCGCCTTCGGCAACGGGGCCGCGGCCGGCCTGCCGGCCCCGGGAAACCCGGCGCCGCTGCTCGCCGCCACCGGTGTCAGCGTGAGCTACACCCACGCTGGCCGGGCCATGACGGCGCTGCACGACCTGTCGTTCTCCATCGGCCCCGGCGAGGTCGTCGGCGTGGTGGGGGAGAGCGGCAGCGGCAAGTCCACGCTGCTGCGCGCCCTGGCCGGGCTGCTCACGCCGCGAGCCGGCACGCTGGAGGTCAACGGTTCGGCGGTGCCGTGGCCGTGCGGGCGCCGCAGCCAGGACATCCGGCGCGAAATCCAGATCGTCTTCCAGAATCCGGACGCGTCGCTCAACCCGCGCCAGTCCGTCGGCGCGATCATCGATCACCCGCTGCGGAAGTTCCGGCCCGGCCTGGACACCGATCAGCGACGCCGCCGGATCCTCGAGGTGTTCGGCCAGCTGCGGCTGTCGCCAGACCTGCTGGAGCGGTACCCCGCCGCGCTCAGTGGCGGCCAGCGCCAGCGGGTGGCGCTGGCCCGCGCCCTGATCGCCGACCCGGCCGTGGTCCTGTGTGACGAGATCACCTCGGCGCTCGACGTGTCGGTCCAGGCCTCCATCCTCGAGCTGCTCGGCGAGCTGCGCCGGGCCAGCGGGCTGGCCATGATCTTCGTGACGCACGACCTCGGCGTGCTCCGTGCCGTGGCCGACCGGGCGCTGGTGCTCGAGGCGGGGCACGTGCGCGAGACCGGCGTCGTGTCCCAGCTGCTCGAGACGCCGCGGCACGAGTACACCACGACCCTAGTCCGGTCGATTCCCGACCCCGCCGCGCACCACGCGGAACAGCACCAGGGAGGCAGCGATGAGACGCGTGTTCCACGCCGATTACGTCGGCGACCTCGGCTCGATGGACTACGAGCGGGCGAGGCTGGCCACGGCCGGGGCCGAGCTGGCCGCCGCCCGCTGCGCTACCGGTGAGGAGCTGGCTGCCAGAGCCGCCGGGGCGCAGGTCGTGTGGCTGGAGTGGACGCCGCACATCGATCGCGCGGTGCTGGCCGCGCTGACCGAGTGCGAGCTGGTCATGCGGTGGGGGGTCGGTTATGACCAGATCGACGTGGCCGCCGCCACCGAGCTGGGCGTGGCCGTGGCCAATGCGCCCGCCTACGGCACCGAGAACGTGGCCGAGCACACCATGGCCCTGCTGCTGGCCCTGGCCAGGGGCGTCGTGGCGGATGACCGGGCGATGCGCGCCGGGCTGTGGCGCGAGCCGCCCATCGCCCACCAGCGGCTGAGCGGCCACACCCTCGGCATCCTCGGGCTCGGCCGGATCGGCCGCCGGGTCGCCGAGCTCGGCCTGGCGTTCGGCTGCCGGGTCATCGGTCACGACGTGCGCGAGGACATCGCCCTGCCGGACGGGGTGGAGCGGGCTGGCGCGGCGGAGGTGGTCGCGGCGGCGGACTACCTGACCATGCATACGCCGCTCGGCGAGCAGACCAGGCACCTGGTCAACGGCGACCTGCTGGCCAGGGCCAGACCCGGCCTGCTGCTGGTCAACACCAGCCGCGGCCCGATCGTGGACACCGATGCGCTGCTGGCCGCGATCGACGCCGGGATCGTGGCCGGGGCGGCGCTCGACGTCTTCGAGACCGAGCCGCTGCCCGCCGGCAGCCCGCTGCGCTCCCGGCCCGAGATCGTGCTGACGCCGCACGAAGCATCCAGCTCGGCCGAGGCAACCGATGACCTGCGGGCGGAGATGTGCCAGGCGACCATCCAGTGGTTCACCGAGGGCTGGGCCGACTCGGTGGTCAACCCGCAGGTACGGACCAGGCTGAGGCACGGCCGATGAGCAGCATCACCAGGATCGTCGCGCGCGGCGGCGCGATCGCGCTGGTCACCGAGCCGCCGCCCGCGCTGCGCCGGGGCGAAGTGCTCGTGGCGACCCAGTACTCGGCGATCAGCCCGGGCACCGAGCGGACGATCCTGGAGGCGACCCGGGCCGAGGGCTGGGCCAGCCACGAGTACCCGGAGCCAGACCAGGAGTGGCCGCTAGTCAGGTCCGGCGGCGTCCGGCACGACCTGCTGCTGCCCCGGTCGCCCGGCCAGGACTACGCGTCGCTCGGCTACAGCCTGGCCGGTCGTGTCCTGGCCGTGGCGGAGGACGTCACCGACCTGGCCGCGGGGGACCTGGTCGCCTGCGGCGGCAGCCAGTGCGCCTTCCACAGCGAGCAGGTGGCCGTGCCCAGGAACCTGACCGTCCGGGTGCCGGACGGGCTCGGCGCGGACCTGGCCGCCTTCGTCACCCTGGGTTCCATCGCGCTGGAGGCGCTGCGGCGCAGCGGTCGCACCCTCGGCGAGACGATCGTGGTGTTCGGCTGCGGCGTCCTCGGCATGCTGATCACCAAGCTGGCTCGCGCGGCCGGGATCTACGTCGTCGCGGTCGACCCGGATCCGCGCCGCCTGGAGGTGGCCGCGGCGGCCGGGGCTCTGCCGGTCGAAGTGGGGCCGGCCGGATCGGGGCCTGCGGACGGCGGTGAGGACCTGGCCCGGCGGGTACGAGCGCGCACCGACGGGTTCGGCGCCGACGCCGCCGTGATCACCGTGACCACCGAGGCGTCCGACGTGGTGAACGCGGCCGTGGACGTGCTGCGCCCGGGCGGGGTGGTGGTGGGCGTCGGCCAGTTCGGCATGGGCCTGAGCCGGGACCGCTGGTTCGGCGCGCAGGCGACCATCCTCCCCTCGATCGCCTACGGGCCGGGCCGCTACGACCCCGTCTACGAGGAGAACAACTGGGACTACCCGATAGGCGTGGTGCGCTGGACGGAGAACCGCAACATGGCGGCGTTCCTCCGGCTGGCCGCGGACGGCCGCCTGGACCTCGATCAGATCCCCGTGATCCGCGTGCCCGCCGCCGACGCGGCGCGGGCGTATGCGGCGCTGGCCGCCGGGGGCCTGCCGCTCACCGGGCTGATTTGCTACCCCGGGAAGGACGCATGACTACCGCTATGCCAGACCTGGACCCGCAGACCCCGCCCACCCCGGAGGACCTGCTGGCCGCCCGCCAGTTCATCGCCTCATGCTATCCCAGGACCCCGCTGCGGCCGCTGCACGAAGCGGCCCTGGCCGGCGGCCGCGAGCTGTACCTCAAGTGCGAGGACGAGGCGGAGATCAAGTCGTTCAAGGGCCGCGGCGCCCTGTGGCGGCTGGCCTGCCTGGGCGAGCGCAACGCGCGCAACGGGGTCATCACCGCCTCCACCGGGAACCACGGCCAGGGGGTCGCCTACGCCGCGTCCCGGGTCGGGGTGCGCAGCGTGGTCGTCGTGCCGGCCGGATGCTCGCCCCTGAAGATGGACCGGATCAGGGGATTCGGCGCGGAACTGCGGGTCAGCGGCGCGGACATCGGCGAGGCCTCGCAGGCGGCCAGGGAGGCGGCGCTGGCCGAGGACCTGATCTACGTCGAGGACGGCGAGGACCCCGAGCTGATGGCGGGCGCGGCCACCGTCGGCTGGGAGATCCTCGAGGACCTGCCGACGGCGCGGGCCATCGTGGTGCCGGTCGGCGGCGGCAACCTGATCGCCGGGGTCGCGCTCGCGGCCAAGCGGCTGAAGCCGTCGATCACGATCATCGGCGTGCAGTCCGAGGCCGCACCCGCCGTGGTGCGGTCGTGGGAACTGAAGCGGCTGGTGGAGATGCCCTGCGCCACCTTCGCTGGCGGCCTGGCGACCCCGTTCCCCGGCAAGCTCGCCTTCCAGGTCATCCAGGAGCTTGTCGACGAGATGTACCTGGTCAGCGAGGCCGATCTGCGTGCCGAGATCCGCCATGCGCTGGCCACCCGGGCCACCCTGATCGAGGGCGCCGCGGCGGCGCCATTCGCCGCGCTGCGCCGCTACGGCTCGGACTGGCCGACCCGCACCGTGCTGATCCAGAGCGGCGCCAACCTCGCGCTGGCCGAGCTGGAATGGGTCCTGTCCGGCGAGGCGGAGGGTTGATCGCCATGACGAAGATCGAGCGCGTCGACGTCTACCTCTGCATGGCCGACGTCGAGCCCAGAGGGCCGTCGAGCGGCTGGTACAACACGCGCGAGTCCGTCCTGATCCGGCTGGGCGATGCCGACGGCAGGACCGGCTGGGGCGAGGCGGGCCTGCGGCCCGGTGTGGTCGAGGCCGCCCGCGAGCTCGGCGCCACCCTGCTGGGCGCCGACCCTCGCCGCACCGGAACGCTGAACGACCAGCTCACCAGGACCACCGCCGACCAGTGGGCGGTCAGCGCGCTGTCGGTCGCGCTGGACGACCTGCGGGCCCGCCAGCTCGGCATCGCCGTCGCGGACCTGTACGGCGGCCGCCGCCGGGACGCGGTGCGGGCCTACGCATCCACCGCCGGATACCACACCTCTCGCGAGCCGGAGGAACTGTGGCCGGCCGAGGCGGCGGCCGCGCTGGCCGACGGGTTCCGTGCGATCAAGTTCCGGATCGGCGGTCACCCGGCCGAGCGGGAGCTGCCGATCCTGGCCAAGATCAAGGCGGCGCACGGGGCCGGCCTGGAGATGATGGCGGACGGCAACGGGGCCTACTCGGTGCCGCAGTCCTTCCGCGTCGCCCGCGGGCTCGGCGAGCTCGGGTTCACCTGGCTGGAGGAACCGGTCAACCGGTTCCGCGGCAGCCAGCGCTACCCCGGATACCGCGGCCTTGACGCGTCCCTGGGCGTGGCTATCGCGGGTGGCGAGGGTCTCGAGCGCCGTTCGGATTTCCTCCGCCTGCTCGACGACGGGATCGACATCGTCCAGCCGGACGTCGGCATCTGCGGCGGGATCGGCGAAGCCTGCTTCGTGGCCGACCTGGCCGCGCTGTACGGCCGGGCCTGCGTGCCGCACGCCTGGGGCGGCGCGGTCCTGATCGCCGCGACGTTGCAGCTGCTCGCGGTCACGCCGGAACCCACCGAGGTGGACGGGGCCTACGGCGGCCTGCTGGAGTGGGATGTCTTCGAGAACCCGATGCGCACCGGCCTGCTGGCCGAGCCGCTCGAGGTCACCGATGGCCTGGTCGCGATCCCGGCCGGGCCGGGCCTTGGCGTCGAGGTCGACGAGGCCGCCGTCCGCTCCCTTGACCGGCTAGCGGTCCGGTGACGGGCTGCTCGCCTGCACCACGTCGATGGTGCGCAGGATGTTGTCCCGGGCCAGCTGCCGGGCCCTGGCCACGTCCCGGTCGCGCAGCGCGGCGATGATCTCCAGATGGTCCTGGTAGGAGTTTGTCGTGGGCCTGTCCTGGGTGAAGTACAGGGTGTTCAGCCGCCGGGAGTGGACCGAGAGCCAGTCGATCACCTGCACCAGGAACGGGTTGCCGGTGCGGTCGAGCAGGACCGCGTGGAACTCCTCGTCGGCCTGCCTGGTCGCGACGGCGTCTCCCCGTTCGGCGGCCTCGCGGAGCCGCTCGTTGGCCGACGTCATCGTGTTGAAGTCCTCGCGGCGCAGGTTGCCGATGGCGAGCTGTACCGCGAGCTCGTGCAGCACGCTCAGCGGCACGTACAGCAGCTCGGCGTCCTGCGGGCGGGCCGGGGCGACCTCGGTCCGGGTGTTCCTGGTGCTCACCACCAGGCCCAGCAGCTCCAGGCGCTGGAACGCCTCGCGGATCGGCGTCCGGCTGACCCCCAGCTTCGCCGCGATCTCGGTGTCCTTCAGCACCTCGCCCGGCTGCAGGGTGCCATCCTCGATCCACTGCTGAAGCTGCTGCATGGCCAGCACGCTGGCGGCGGGACGGTGCACCACCGGCGCATCCTCGGGCAAGGGCATGCAATATACAATAGCCGTTGTTCAGCATCCGATAAACGCCTGTACGCCAGATACGTCAGAAGGCGCATCCCATGACCGCAGACCTGCTGGACCCCCTCGAGCTGCTCGGCGCGCTGGTGGCGGCCCGGTCGCCGAACCCGCCGGGCGACGAGCGCGCCGCGGCCGGCGTGGTCCGCGAGGCGGCCCGCGCCCTCGGGCTGCCGGAGCCCGCGGAGTACCGCAGGTCGGCGGAGCGCCCCAACCTCCTGATCCGCATCGGCGACCACTACCCGGGGGCACCCCGGCTCATGCTGGCCGGGCACCTGGACACCATGCCGCCGGGGAACCTCAGTTCATGGCAGACGGATCCGTATGCGTTGACCTGCGCCGACGGCCGCCTGGCCGGGCTGGGCGTCGCGGACATGAAGTCCGGGGTGGCCGCCGCGCTGCTGGCCGCCGGCCGCCTGGCGGCGGATCCCGGCTGGCGCGGCGGGCTGGACCTGCTGTTCGTGGCGGACGAGGAGAACTGCTCAGATTACGGGATGAAATGGCTGGCCGGGCAGCAGGTCCTGACGGCGGACGCGGCCGTGATCCTGGAGCCGGCCGGCGGGGCCCCGGCGGAGTCCTGGGCCCGCCTGTTCGTGGCCCAGCGCGGCTCGTGCGTGGTGCGGCTGACCGCCCGAGGTACCCCGGGGCACTCGGCGGAGCAGATCCCGGCGGGGGAGCGGGCCGGGGTGGCGCTGGCCCGGGCGATGGCCGCGCTGGCCGACGCCGAACTGTTCGCGCAGCAGGCCCACCCCATCGACGGCACCCGGCCCACGGTCAACATCGGCACGATGGTCAGCGGCGGCATCACCCCGTTCATGCACCCCGAGTCGATGACCGCGATCGTCGAGGTGCGGGTGATCGAAGGCATGACCATGGCGGGCGTGCACGACGAGCTCCGTTCGGCCCTGGACCGGGCCGGGCTGGCGGACCGCGTCGAGATCGCCGCCGCCGACCCTCCGCACGACTGGGTGCCGCCGAGCTCCGCGGCCGGCGTCGGCCAGCTGACCGGTGCCGCGGCGGCCGCCATGCGGTCCGTTCTGGGCGCCGAGCCCCGCCCGGGCGTGCTGCTCGGGGTCACCGACTCCTGCTGGCTGACCGAGGCCGGGATACCCACCTTGCCCGCCTTCGGCTGCGGGTCCCTGGCCGTAGCCCACCGCCCCAACGAGTGGATCCCGCCCGGCGACCTCACCACCGCCATAGACCTGACCGAGGCGCTCGTCCGCGCCTACCCGACGCCTCCTCGGCTCGCATGACGCTGGTCACCGGCAGAACGCGTTCCTCGGCACGCCTGCGCAGGGATTTGGCATGCTCGCTGGCCGGGGCAGCGGCATCATCACGGTGCGGGTCTGCTTCGGGTACCTCGCCTGGCCGGGCGGCACCGGGCATTTGGCGAACCCGGTGGCGCAGACGAGCTGGTTGGTCAGCGCCGGATCGTTGCCGTTGCCAGGCCGCCCGCAGGGCTGCCCGTCCACGTTTGCGCTCTCGATGTCGGCGGGCGCGGAGGTCAGCCGGCCACCGAGATCGACGTTGCGGTAGAAGCAGTTCCGCGGCGTGTATGACCCCAGGGTCAGGTTAGCCAGGTCAGAGTTCGTCGGGTTGCCGAATTTCCCGACGCCGCTGAACACATTCGAATAGACCAGGTTGCCGCGCGCCTGGAACAGGCAGAACTTGAGCAGCGGCTTGTTGTTGATGCCGCCCTGGCAGTGCGTGCCTGGCGGCGGCTGCTCAGGGTCGGCGTTGTCGCTGACGAGTATCCCCCAGGCACCCTGATCCGCGATGACGTTGCGGGCCACCGTGTCATACGAGCCCCCAACTAGCTGGATGCCTACTCCGACGGGCGCGATGGCCCCGTTACCCGGCGCGTTCGCGTTGTTGTTCGCCTCGATCGTGTTGCCCTCGATGATCGTGCAGGACCTCGTGGCGCTGCCCGGGCAACGGCCGTCCTGCGGCGGCGGCGCGTCGTCGTTGTTCTCCGAGTTCGGCGCGATGCCGGCCCGGTTGTTCCGGAATAGCGAGTTCTTGATGACCAGCTGTCCGCCTGAGTTCGTGCCGGAATACCCGAGGTCGGAGTTGACCCCGGTGTCGTTCGCGAGCGTGGTATTGCAGATCCGACGGCACGCGCCCACATAGTAGGCGGCATCGGCCATGTTGCTGGCATACGAGTTCGTGATAAATCCTGGGCCGCTCGCGTTGCTGACGAAGATCCCGTACTGGGCCAGCTGCGGGCTGTTCACCTTCGCCGGCGCGTATTCCGATGTCGCGGTGAGGTATGACCCGGAGTAAGAGCCCAGGCCGATCGTGCCGGTGCCGTCGCCGCCGTTCCACCAGATCTCGTTACCGTGCTCGCCTGATCCGGCCAGGTAATCGCACACGGTCAGGTTCTGAACCGAGACCCCGCTGGTCTTCGACACCACAATCCCGTCACGCGGCGCGAAATCCTGCTGGGTGGCGGCCGACGGGCACGGGTGCGCGGCGGTCCCCTTGCTGCCGTCGATGATCACCCGGTTGCGGTCCAATCCGCGGATGTGCAGGTTCGGCTTTTGTATCCAGACGCCCGCGGTCGGCCATTGCTTGCTCTTCTCGTGATAGACGCCGGGGTAGACGAGTATCCAGTCGCCGGAGCGCGCGGCATCGACGGCCCCCTGAACGGTGCGGTAGTAAGGCCTGGCTGAGCGCTGTAGCGCCGGGCACTGGACGATGCTGCCGTTGCAGACGAGCAGCACGCTCGGTCCCTGGCCCGCCGCCGGCGGACCCGTCGTGAGGCCGGCCGGGCTCGCCGTGACCGTGTGCAGGGCGGCCGGACTTGTGCAGCCCGTGATGGCCACGATGAGAGCCGCGCCGGACAAGAACGTATGTCGCATGATGAACCCCCCGATCAACGAAATCGCGACGACTGGGCGCTACGATCCGATCAGTCGTAGAACGGTATCGACTCACTTGATGGAGCCGGGACTTGCCGGTTAAATACGGGTCTGGCAGCCGGGTAAGAGAACTGTTACCTGGCGGCATGCCCCGATGTTTTACCCGGCGGCGCACTTGCGCGCCGGTGACCCCGTCGGCCTGCCGGCCACAGGCTCGCTATCGTTACCTGGTGACGTCATGGGCCGATCGCGCTATCTGGTGGCACGTGTACCCGCTCGGCTTCACCGGTGCGGAGAAGGCGAAACTGGCGGAGGAGGAGCCCGTCCGGCACCGGTTGCGGCAGCTGGAGGGCTGGCTGGACTATGCGGCCGAGCTCGAGTGTTCGGGCCTGCTGCTTGGCCCGGTCTTCGCCGCCGAGAGCCATGGTTACGACACCATCAATCACTTCCAGATCGATCCCCGGCTGGGCGATCAGGACGACTTCGACCACCTGGTGGCCGAGGCTGGCCGTCGTGGCCTGCGTGTCGTCCTGGACGGGGTGTTCAACCACGTCGGGCGCTCATTTCCCGCGTTCCTGGCCGCACTGGCGGGCGGCCCCGGTTCGCCCGCCGCCCGGTGGTTCCGGTACGACCCCGCGGCGGGCGGGTACGCCACGTTCGAGGGCCATCACCAGCTCGTCGTCCTGGATCACGAGGAGCCCGAGGTTCTCGACTACGTCGCGCAGGTCATGACCTATTGGCTGGACCGTGGCGCGGCGGGATGGCGGCTCGACGCCGCGTACGCGGTGCCGGCCAGCTTCTGGGCCAAGGTGCTGCCGGTCGTCAGGGACGCGCATCCGGACGCCTGGTTCCTCGGCGAGATGATCCACGGTGACTACGCGGCCTACGCGGCCGACAGCGGCCTGGACTCGATCACCCAGTACGAGCTGTGGAAGGCGATCTGGAGTTCGCTCAACGACTCGAACTTCTTCGAGCTGGCCTGGGCACTCGGCCGGCATAACCAGATCCTCGACGCGGTGATGCCGCAGACGTTCACCGGGAACCACGACGTCACCCGGCTGGCCAGCCGGCTCACCGACGAGCGTCACTTCGGTCACGCCCTGGCCGTGCTGTTCACCGTCGGCGGGATACCGAGCATCTACTACGGCGACGAGCAGGCATTCCGCGGCGTCAAGGAGGAGCGAGTCGGCGGCGACGACGAGATCCGCCCGGCCTTCCCGGCCAGCCCGGCCGAACTCCCGCCGGACGGCTGGCCGGCCTACCGGCTGCACCAGCGCCTGATCGGCCTGCGCCGCCGCCACCCGTGGCTGGCCCGGGCGCGGACCACCGTGGAGCACCTCGCCAACGAGACGATCGCCATCCGGGCCGCTGCGGACGGCGCCGGGATCCTCCTGCTGCTGAACGCGGGTGACGCCCCGTTCCGGTTCCCGGTCGAGGTCACCGGGCTGACCGTGGCGGAGACCTCCGATCCGGATGCCCGGCCCGGCGACCCCGCCCTGGTGCCCGGTCACGGCTGGACCATCCTGGGCTCATGAGCGTTCCCGCGCCGGCCTGGGTGGTGGCCGGGCCACCCGGAGCCGGCAAGAGCACCGTCGCGGACCTGCTCCTGGCCGCCCTCGAGCCAACCCCGGCGCTGCTGGACAAGGACACGATGTACGCGTCGTTCGTGGCGGCCGTGCTCGCCTCGGCCGGGCGGCCGCACGGCGAGCGCGAGGGACCGTGGTACGACGAGCACGTCAAGGTGCACGAGTACGCCGGGATGGCGGCCACCGCCCGTGAGATCCGGGCGCACGGCTGCCCGGTCCTGCTGTCCGGCCCGTTCACCGGGCAGATCCACGACGGGCAGCGATGGGGTTCCTGGGTGGCCGAACTCGGCGGCGGGATCGTCCGCCTGGTCTGGATCAGGTCGGACGAGGCCACCCTGCTCCGCCGGCTCACCGCCCGCGGGCTGGGCCGGGACGCGGCCAAGCTGGCGGAGTTCGAGCAGTTCTGCGCCAGCATGCGGGTCGGCGCCGAGCCCGCCGCCCCGCACCTCACCGTGGACAACCGCCTGACCGCCGCGATACCGCTGGCCGAGCAGGTCGCCGCCCTGGCCATGGACCTCTAGTGCCGATCAGGCATACCACCGGGCCACCAGCAGCATGAATCACCGCATCCGCGCCGTACGGCCTGGTACGGGCGGTGCCAGAGTGACGGGAGGCCCACTCGCAGGCCGATGCGGTGCTAGCCCATCGGGTAGCGGTGGAAGGCGACCGCGTACTCACAGCCGGCGCCGAGCCCGACGTAGCCCGCCATGTTCTTCAGGAACTCGTCGGGGTCGAATTCGCGGCCCAGGCCCTCGATGTAGGCCCGGTGCTCGCGCAGCGACGCCACGCCCGCCTCGATCGTGTCGGTGACGTCGACGAAGTGCGTCGGCGCGCCGGTGGTGGCCACGTAGGCGTCCTTGATGTCGGTGGCCCGCGGGCCCGCCTCGGGGAATACCCATTCGTTGGCGGCGTCCCGGCAGGCGTCCAGCGTGGCCAGCCCCACGGCCCGGTGATCGGAGTGATTGACCGGGCCCTCCTCGCCCCAGGTGAGGTCGAAGCTCATCCCGATGACGACCTGGGGCTGCAGCCTGCGGATCGCGGCGGCAAGGTCGCGCCGCAGCGCGATCCCGTATTCCACCAGCCCGTCCGGGTGGTCAAGGAACTCCACCTCGGTCACGCCGACGACCGCGGCGCTGCGCCGCTCTTCCTCCACCCGCAGCGGGGCGACCTTATCCGGGGGCATGTCGGCGATGCCGGCCTCACCGCGGGTGACGAGCAGGTAGGACACCTGCTTGCCCTGCCGCGTCCACCGGGCCACGGCGGAAGCGACGCCGTATTCCAGGTCGTCCGGATGAGCCACCACGGCCACGGCCCGGTCCCAGTCCTCCGGCATCGGCTTCATCCCCGGCACCCCTTCTTCCCCTCGGTCGTACCCCAACACTGTCATACCGTTGCGCTGCGCCACCCGGCGGCGCTCAGGCCGGGCAGGCCCACTCCTCCAGGCTGCGGATCGGGCCGCGGGCCGGGCCGGAGCCCGCCGCGTCCGGCGGCGGGAAGTGCTCCTTGAGCGTGAACGCGTACGCCGTGGGGCCGAACTCCCGCAGGTGGATCACCCGCTCCTCGGCCTCACCGGTGGTCGGGATGTGGCCGCGCGGTATCCACCACAGCGCGGTCTGTGCCTCCGCCATCGGCTCGAACCACGCACGGCGGCGCCGGAGGACCTGCCGGTGCGCATCCGAGTAGACGTACGCGGCGAGCGCCTCGACCGACTCCCAGACCGACATGTTGACCAGGACGCCGGCGCTCCCCGCCCGGTCCCACTCGAACGCGTGCACCGCGGTCGCGTTACCGTCCTCGGTCTGCAGCCGCCAGACGAAGCCGGGGGCGGCGTCCGCGACCGCGTTGACCGGGTCGAGGGCCGCCACGAAGTCCGCGAGCCTCGGGCTGTCCAGCGGCTCGCGCATCCGGGCGATGTTCACTTGCGCCAGTAGGTAGTCCACGCCGTCATGGTGCCAGCCGCCACGACCACGGGCAACGGAATCGGTCGCCGTCATGAACTAATGGGCGGCCAACTACGTCATAATGAGTAGCAAGAGCGCAGTTGTACCCCGGACTGCCCAGAGGCCACCCGTCGACCCCACGGGAGGGAATCCTTGGCTCGCGCGCCTCTACGGGCCGGCGATCCTGCGCGGATCGGCCACTACCGGCTGACGGCCAGGCTGGGCTCCGGTGGCATGGGCGTGGTGTACCTGGGCATCGGCTGGGACGGCAGCCAGGTGGCGGTCAAGGTACTCCGCCCGGAACTGGCCGACGACCAGGAATTCCGGCGCCGCTTCCGCCGTGAGGTGTCCGCGCTGATGCGGGTCAAGGGCCTGTGCACGGTCCGGGTGATCGAGGCCGACACCGAGTCGGCGCAGCCGTTCATGATCACCGAGTACGCCGAGGGCCCGTCGCTGGCCGAGTACATCGACAGCTACGGGCTGATCGGGCCCGACATGCTCTACGGCCTGGCCACCGGGCTGGCCGAGGCGCTGACCGTGATCCACGCGGCCGGCATCGTGCACCGCGACTTCAAGCCCTCCAACGTCATCCTGACCGACGCCGGGCCGAAGGTCATCGACTTCGGCATCGCCCAGGCCATGGACGCCACGTCCATGACCAGGACCGGCATGATGGTCGGCTCCGCCGGTTTCATGGCGCCGGAACAGATCAGCGGGCGGCCCGGCCCGCCGACCGACATCTTCGTCTGGGGCGTGACGGTCGCGTACGCGGCCACCGGCCAGCCGCCGTTCGGCACCGGGGACACCAACGCGGTCCTGTACCGGGTCATGCACGGCGACCCGGACATCGGCGGCGTTCCGGATCCGTTGCGGTCGCTGGTCGCGGCCACCCTGACCAAGGATCCGGACCAGCGGCCCACCGCCCGGCAGCTTCTCGACCAGCTCACCGGCATCTCGGTGGCGCCGTCCCCGCGCGTCCAGGACTCGCCCACCCAGACCGTCCTGGCGAAGACCTGGCAGCAGACCCGGCCGGGGCCCAGCGGTCCCCGGCCGGCCGGCGAGGCTCCCCGGTCGAATGGCTCACTGCTCCTCGAGCCCGCCCCGTCTCCGGGCGCCCCGCCTCGAGGCGCCACCCCGTCCACTCGCCCAGGAGCAGCCGACGACAGCCCGGGCCGGTTCAGCAGGCGGACCGCCGCGATCGGCACGGCGGCCCTGGCCGCCGCGGCTGTCGCGGCCGCCGTGGTCTTCGCCATCCTGCCGGGGCACACGCCGAAGGTAGGCCCGGCCGCCAACGATGGAGGCCCGGGAACGGCGACCCCGGCCGCGCCGAACACCCTGCCGACCCATCCCGGGCAGCTGGCCCGCGGCGTCTTCCAGCGGATCGACCGCATCGTCGCCTCGGGGAGCACGATGGTGACGACGGGCTCGCAGAAGACCGGCAACGCCGTCCGCCAGCAGTTCTTCGTGTCGACCGACGCCGGGCAGACCTGGCGGCTGGCCCCGGTTCAGCTGCCTCGCGGCGGCCAGCCCCCGCTGGGGCACGAGGCCGTCAGGATCGCGGGCGGCCAGCGCGGCTGGATGGCATTCGGCGACCACGCCATCTGGACCAGCCAGGACGGGCAGACCTGGAAGCTGGCCGGAACCCGCGGAATCACCCCGCGGCACTCCAGTGACACGATCAACGTGGTCACCAACACGCCGGACGGCTTCCTGGCGGCCGGCTACGAATCGACCAGCGCCGGGAGCCAGGCGGTGACCTGGACCTCGCGGGACGGCGTGACCTGGCAGCGGCTGACGGCCGCGCAGCTGGGGCTGCAGGAGCCCGGGGGAACCACCCCGCGGGGCGTCGACTTCGCCGTTTCGCACGGCACCGCCACGGTGATCACCGACCGCGGAGCCGGCGTGTGGCTGAGCACCGACAGCGGGGCGCACTGGACGCCGGTGACGATCCCCGTCGACCACGGCGCCCAGAACGCCATCAGCGGCGTGTCGTTCGACGGGGCCGGGCTCATCGCGGTCCGGCCCGGCCGTACCGCGAGCGGTGCCAGCGACGGAGTCGCCTACTTCTCCTCGGACGGCCGGACCTGGCAGTACGCCGGCACGATCGCCGCAGCCGGCGGCTGGAGCCCGGACGTGGTCAAGGGCAGCGACTACGGCTTCGCGGTGGCCGGCCACACCAGGGATCAGTACGTGGCCTACACCAGCACCGGCACCGGCACGAGATGGCGGCCGGCCGGGTCGCTCGGCAGCACGTCCAGCGGTCCGGGCTTCACCCCGGCGGCCGGGCCGGGCGGCAGCGTCATCGCGGCCGGCAGCACCAACTCCACCCGCACCAGCCAGCAGGGCCTGCTCATCAAGGCCGATACCGCGGGGCACCGGGAGCCCGTCTCGCTGAGCTCCATCCAGGGCGGCCTCGTCCCCGAGGAGACGGTGAGCAGCCTCGCCGTAGCCGGGACCGAGCAGGTCGCCGTGGGCAGCGCCGACGGATACCCGGCGGTGTGGCGGCGGGTATCGGACGGGCCCTGGACCCTGGTCTCCTCGCTGACCCAGGTGTCCGCGGGCACCGACCTGGCCGAGCTGTCCGCCGTGACCCACGGGCCGCACGGATGGCTGGCCGTCGGTCCCGGTCCCCTCGTGCTCACCTCCGCCGACGGCACGACATGGCGGCCGGCCGGCGGCATCACGCACGACCTGGCCGGCGTGTCCGCCGTGCAGGCGGCCAGCGGCCCGCACGGCTACGTGATCACCGGCGCGGTGGCCGAACCTGGCGGCGCGTACTCGCGGGACGTCTGGTGGTCGCCGGACCTGGTCACCTGGACCAAGGCGCGCGACGTGAACGGCACGGGCGGTTCCAGCCGCGTGCTGGCCGTCGCCGCGGGCCCGGCCGGCTTCGTGTCGGCCGGCTCCCGCGACAACCTGCCCGTGGTGTGGACCAGTTCCGACGGGCGTACCTGGACGGCCGTCACCACGCCGCTGCCAGCCGGGGCCACGGCCGGGGTGATCCAGCAGATGGCGGTCAACGGGAGCCACGCGGTCGCGCTGGGCCAGCAGACCACCGCGCACGGCGTCCAGCCTCTCGCCGAACGTTCCGACGACGGCGGCAAGACCTGGCAGCCGGTGCCGTTCACCGCACCGGGGTCCGGTGTCAGCTTTACTGCGCTGACCGCCAGCGGGGGCGGATTCACCGCCGCGGCGCAGTTCGGCTCGTCCGGCGGGACCATGGCCGCCGCCGTCTGGACCTCGGCCAACGGGACGAGCTGGACGCAGTCGCCGGTCAGCGGCCTGAACGGCGGCGGCAGTCACGCCATCACCGCGCTGGCCGCGTCTGGTTCCGCGGTAACCGGCATCGACTCGGTCCAGACCCAGGCCAGCCAGCAATTCGTGGTGCGGAGTCTTCCCTCTGGCTGACGGCACGGCGCGCACCCGGCCGATACGGTAGGAAAATAACACGCAGACGATCGTGCTGGCCTGCCTGGACAGCACCATGACCGCTCGGGAGGAGGATCCTGTTGGCTCGCACGCCGCTCCGGCCTGATGACCCGACCCGGCTCGGGAATTACCGGCTGACCGCGAGGCTGGGCTCGGGCGGCATGGGCGTGGTGTACCTGGGCGTTTCCTGGGACGGTGCCCCGGTCGCGGTCAAGGTGCTGCGTCCTGAGCTGGCGGGCGACGAGGAGTTCCGCCGCCGCTTCGGCCGCGAGGTCGCGGCGCTGGTCCAGGTCAAGGGCGTCTGCACGGTGCGGGTGATCGAGGCGGACTCCCAGTCGGCCACGCCGTTCGTCGTCACCGAATACGCCCCGGGCCCGTCGCTGTCCGAGTACATCGACAAGCACGGATCGGTCGCCCCGGGCATGCTGTTCGGGCTGGCCACCGGGCTGGCCGAGGCCCTGACCACGATCCACGCGGCCGGCATCATGCACCGTGACCTCAAGCCCTCCAACATCATCCTGACTGACGCCGGCCCGAAGGTCATCGACTTCGGCATCGCCCGGCGGAAGGACACCACCGCCGTGACCAGGACGGGCATGATGATCGGCTCGATGGGCTTCATGGCGCCCGAGCAGATCAGCGGACACCCCGGCCCGGAGGCTGACATCTTCGCCTGGGGCGTGACGGTGGCGTACGCGGCCACCGGCCGGTCGCCGTTCGGCGCCGGGAACACCCACTCGGTCCTGTACCGGATCATGTACGGCGACGCCGACATCGCCTCGGTCCCCGACTCGCTGCTCCCGCTGGTGGAAGCCTCGCTGGCCAAGGACCCGCAGAGCCGTCCGAGCGCGCGGCAACTGCTGGACCGGCTGACGAGCGCCAGCCGCCCGGTGAACGTTCACGACTCGCCCACCCAGGTGATCCTGGCGCGGACCTGGCAGAGCGGATCCCACCCAAGCCCGCCCGCGGCGCCCGCTGGCTGGCCGTACGCGGCGCGGCCCGATGCCGGATCACCCGAAGCACCCCCCGCCGCTCCGACCGTCAACGAAGCACCTACCGCCGACTCGCCGTCCGCGGCGCCACCAGCCGGCCCGGTGCCAGCTCCCGAGAACGCAGTGCCGGCTCCCGGGAAGGTGCCCGTCGGCCGGCGGATGGCCACGATCGCCACGTCGGCCCTCGCGGCTATGCGCCTGCGCCGGCCTGGCCGCCAGGCCGACCCCAAGCAGTGACCAGGGCTCCCAGCTCAGACCGTTCGGCTCCATCCGGCGGGGGGCCAGCATCCGCGGCGCGGTGGTCCTAGCATCCTTGACCCTTCGGCCGGCCGGCCTGTGCAATGAGCGGGATGCCCTTGTTGATGCTGTGGCTTCGGCGCGAGGCGCGGCTGCGCTGGCCCGCGCTGCTGGCCTGCTGCCTGCTGATGGCCATCACCAGCGCGACGGTGCTGACCGCGGTGGCGGGGGCCCGGCGCGGCGCCAGCACGGTCACCCGGCTGCTCGCTGTCACCCGCCCGGCCACCGCCGAGGTGGTGCCGAACGAGCCTGGCTTCGACTGGAACCGGATCCGGGCACTGCCCGAGGTCGAGGCGCTGACCACATTCCCCGCCTACACGGGCCTCCCCACGGACGTGGCCCCCGCCAACGCGCCGAACCCGTTCGTTCCCGCGGACACCGAGGCCATGCGCACGATCGAGACCCCGGTGGTGCTGGGCATTACCGCAGCGTCACCGGCTTCGAGAGCGCCTGCCTGCTCGCCTTCACGCTGGCCGTGTTCCTGGCCGGGCTGGTCCTGGCCGGGCAGGCGGTCGCCCGGCTGGTCGCGGCCTCGGCCGTGGAGTTGCGCCTGGCCACAGCCCTGGGCCTGACCCGGTCCCAGGGAACGGCGGTGGCGGTGGCCGGCCCGGTGGCGGCCGCCCTCGCCGGGACAGGGGTTGGTGTCGCGCTGGCCATCGTCGCGTCGCGGTGGATGCCGTTCGGCGTGGCGGCGACGAAGGAGCCGGACCCGGGGCTGGCCACCGACTGGCCGGTGCTCGGGGCCGGGCTGGTGGTCTTCCCCGCGCTGGCGGCGGGGGTGGCCGCCGCCACCGGATGGCTGGCCCTGGGCCGGCACGCCAGCGGCCCCGCCGCCCGCCGGTCCGCCGTGGCCCAGGCCGCCGCCCGGGCCGGGCTGCCCGTGCCGGCGGTGGTCGGCGTGCGGTTCGCACTCGACCCGGGCCGCGGCGCGAACGCGGTTCCGGCGCGGGCGGCGCTGCTCGGCGCGGTCAGCGGCGTGCTCGGGGTGATCGCCGCGTTCACCTTCGCGGCCGGCGTCTCCGACGCGACCGCGCACCCGGCCAGGTTCGGCCAGGATTACCAGTTCACGGTGGTCTTCGGGTCCGGCGGACATGATTTTCTGCCGAACGGGCCGGTGCTTCGCGCCCTGGCCACCGATCTTGCCATCACCGGGGTCACCAACCTGCGGATCGACGCGGCCAGTTCCGGCAAGACCCCGGTGCTGGCGCACAGCTACGACCCGGTGGGCGCGCCGGTGCCCCTGGTCCTGACGGCGGGCGTTCCTGCCGCCCGCGACGACGACCTAGTGCTGGCACCCGCCACCGCCCGGCAACTCGGCGCCCGCGTCGGCTCGGTCGTGCCGCTGACCGGTGACCGCGGTACCCGGCAGATGCGGGTAACCGGCATCGGGTTCACCCTTGAAAGCTCCACCGCTCCCTATGACAACGGGGGATGGGTCACCCGTCGCGGCTACGACGCGCTGTTCTCCGGGTTCAAGGAACACGGCGGGCTGATCGCGCTGCGCCCCGGCACCGATCCCGCGGGCGTCCTGCCGCGGCTGCAGAAGCTGGCCGCCCGTGTCTCCGGCGGCCAGCCCGCGCTGTTCATCACGCCGTTCGTGCCCCGGCAACTCGGCGAGATCGCCGACGTCCGCGTGCTGCCGGTCATCCTGGGTGGCTTCCTGATCCTGCTGGCCATCGGCGCGGTCGGCCACGCGCTCATGACGGCCGTCTGGCGCCGGTCACGCGACATCGCCATCCTGCGCGCGCTGGGGATGACACCCAGCCAGTCCCGCTGGGCCGCCCTGACCCAGGCCACCGTGTTCACGGTGGCAGGGCTGCTTGTCGGGATTCCGCTCGGGCTGGCGGCGGGGCGGACCCTGTGGCGGGTTACCGCCGGCATCATCCCGCTGTATTACCAGGCACCGGTGGCCCGCGGAACGCTGCTCCTGATCGGCCCGGCTGTGCTGGCGTGCGGGCTGCTGCTGGCCCTGATTCCCGGCCAGCGCGCCGCACGACTGCACGCCGGGCCCTTGCTGCGCGAAGAATAAGAGGTTTACCCAGCGGACTTCGCCGTCATGGACCTCCTCGGTAGGCGATAGTCCGGCGGCGCGGGCGACCCGCTGGGAGGCCAGGTGGGCGGGATGAATATGGGCTGCCACGGTCCATCCGGCCTCCCGGAGCAAGGCCACGAGGCCGCATGCCGCTTCCTTGGCGTAGCCACGGCCCTGTGCCTGCAGGCCCACCACCCAGGCAACCTCGGCAGGACCGGCAGCAGGGCCGCCGGCCGGCATCGTCACCTGCATTGTCCCGATCGCATTACCAGTGTCGCGAACCCGCATCACCCAGTTGCCCCACAGGTGATGACCGTCGGGTGAGCGCCGCGCCGCCAGGCGTGCGTAGCGTTGGGCCAGAGCCGCCGCAGGCAACGGAGCGCCACCGATGAACTCGTGCAAAGCGACGTCGTCAAGCACCGGCGCGAGTTCGGCAGCGTGGTCCGCGGTAAGCGGCTCGAGATCGAGCCGATCCGTACGCCAGCCCTGGTCAAGATCGATCACCGGCGTAGTCACCGCGCCCAGCGCATGATCAGCAGGTCGCGTGCTGCGGCCAGCTCGATCAGCCCGCCGCGGGTCCTGGGCGACACCGGCCCGAACGGCGCGCGCGTCCGGTCCGAGGCGATGATGCCGCCCTCGGCCAGCAGGATCTTCTGGGCGCGCAGGCCGCACTGGCGATTCTCGAAATGGATGAGCGGCAGCAGGTCTTCCCAGGCGCTGACGGCGCCGGGCCGGTCGCCCGCGGCATAGCGCCGGACGATCTGGCCGAGCTCGGCGGGGACCGTCGAGCTCGGCATGGTGCCCGTGGCCCCGGCGTCCAGGTCCGGGATCAACGTGACCGATTCTTCGCCGTCGAAGGGACCGGGCAGGCTGCTGCCGAGGGCGCTGACCAGCGCGTGCAGCTTGTCCGCGGCCTGCGGCACCTCGATCTTGGCGTACTGCACCCGAGGGACCTGCCTGACCAGGTCGATCAGCAGGCTGACCGGCAGCGGCGTCGATGACACGGGCGCGTCCTGCACCATGACCGGGATATCGATGACGTCCGCCACCTGCCTGAAATACTCGATCACCGCGGGCCCGGGAACGGTGAGCGTGGCGCCGAAGAAAGGCGGCATGATCATCACCATCGCCGCTCCCATGTCCTGCGCGGCGCGGCTGCGCTCGGCGGCGACCCGGGCGCTGTAATGGCTGGTGGTGACGATCACCGGGAGCCGTCCCGCGACCCGCTCGAGGAGCGTGCGGGCGATAGCGTCGCGTTCGGCGTCGGTCAGCGAGAACTGCTCGGAGTAGTTGGCCAGCAGGCACAGCCCGTCGACCCCCGCGTCAATCAGGTAGTCCACGACGCGCGCCGTGCCGCCGAGGTCGACACTCTGGTCGTCGTGGAAGATCGTCGGCACGACCGGCACGACGCCGGTCAGCGGAGTGTCCATGTGCAGGTTCTCCCGGTGAGCTCATACGTTCGCATCCATGAGTCTGGCGTACGCGCGGGGCCTGCGGGCTGGCGATCGAGATCTGGTCAGCCATTCACTGGCTGCGGCCGCGCGACCGGCGGTCGGCTGCGCCGGAATAGCACGACGCCAGCCGACACGGCGAACAGCACCGCCCCGTACGGACCGGCCACCCAGACTGGCCAGGGATAGGCCAGGTGACCACCGGTGCCGCTGACCAGGACCCAGGCGACCACGTTGACCGACACGGCGGTCAGCCATATGGTCCACAGGATCTTGAGCACCGTCGGCAGGTCGGCTAGATAGCCTGAGCGGGAGAATACGGTCGCCGGCGTCGTGGCACCTGCAGCCGTCTGCGTCGCGGCACGTGCAGCCGCCTGCGGCCCGGCGATCACCGGGGTCGAGGCCGGCAGGTCCGCGCACAGCGGGGCCAGGTCGCCGTAGGTCGCCGCCTTGTACGCAGCTTCCATCCGGTCCACGTACTCATCCATGGTCAGGCGGCCATCTTCCAGCGCGCTACGCAGCCGGTCCACCACCTGCTGCCGATCGCGGTCCGAAGCTCGCATCTTCTGCTGATTAACCATCTCGTCCGCCTCCGCTGACGTCGGGGATACTGCTATACACCAATCGTCGGGACAGCAGGACGTCCGCGCATCAGCCGCCGGGTAGAAACTGACCTCATACCAGGGGTAGAGAAGGGCCGTCACAGTCTTGCAGTCCGCGCTTGCGGGCGCGGATGGCCAGGATGGTGGGTACGAGCCGCTCGCCGAACTCGGCCACGTGCTCGATCATCAGCTCCGTGGTGATGAAGGCGTTGAGCAGTTCGGCCAGCGGGTGGTGGCGCATTCCGACTCGCCGGCGGACGTACATACCCCACCACGGCGACTCCTGATGCCATCCAGCTTGACGATAGGTAGGGTGCGCGAGAACCCCGCCGTCGTCCATCCATTGGACGTGCGGCCCGTTGAAGCAGGGATGAGCCCCATAGAAGACCAGCACCCCACCGCGGGTCAGCACCCGCGCGGCCTCCGCCAGCACCGCTGCGACGTCATCGACATCGGTCGAAATCCACAGGGTCAGCACGGTCGGGAACGTGCCGTCGGCAAACGGCAGGGCAGCTCCATCCCCCTGCACGATCCGGCGGCACCGCCCCCGGGCAATACGCAACTGGTCGGCTGAGCGGTCAAGCCCGATCACGGTCCGCCCGGTGGAGGCGAGAGCATCGAAGTAGTGGCCGCAGCCGCAGCCCAGGTCGAGGCACAAACCCTTCCCCGGGCCGAGCAGATCGAGCACGTTAGACGCGTTACGCTCCGCGTGCGGCTGGTTCCAGTCGTCGTACCACTCGGCGTACCCGTCGTAGCGCGATCGCGTGAGCGCCATCATGAACTCCCGCTGGAGACCGGTGACATCCTGCTGTTCGAGACCCCGGAATGACAGACCCGGGTGAGACCATCTTCGCTCAGCGAATGCGTCAACTGGATCGGCGGAACGACTGATGACGGCGAGCCCGGAACCAGCACCTGCGATGCAGCCGGAGGACCTCGGGGAGTTCTTCCTCGAGCGGGCCAACGACGGGGACGTGGAGGGGCTGGTCGCCCTGTACGAGCCCGGGGCGGTGCTGGCCTTCCCGCCGGGACGGCTGGCCACCGGGCACGAGGAGATCCGCGCGGTGTACGCCGAGTTGCTGGCGGGCCGGCCCGCGTTCTCCTCGGCGGGGCAGCAGCCCGTCATCAGGCACGGCGACCTGGCGCTCACCTCGACGCGGCTGCCCGGCGGCGGCGCGACCGTCGAGGTAGCCCGCCGGCAGCCGGATGGCAGCTGGCGCTGGGTAATCGATCAGCCGGCCCTGCTGTCCTGACCGGGCGACCAGGGGAACGGCAGGCGGTCCGGCTCGACCCAGCGGCTCCGCGCCGGAGCGGCGGCCAGGGTGGAGGACCGGTAATGCCTGCCGAGCAGGCGCTTGTCGAGCAAGGCGGGATGCCGGTCGGCGAAGGTGCCGAAGTCGGCGCAGTCCGGATCGGCGTCCACATGGTGGGCGACGATCTCCACCCAGGCCCGGGAGACCGTGTGGTGGTACTTCTGCGGGGCCCTCTCGTACGCGGCGATGCGCTGGATCCAGTCGCAGATCCTGGTCGTCGCCTCGGGCATGCCGTACCGGCGCACGGCCAGGAAGGCCAGGTGGATGTGCTGCCGGTGGCGGAACTGCCCGCCGGGCCCGGTGACCTCGAGCAGGAGCGCGGCCAGTTCGGCGTCGGCGTGGCCGCCGTGCGTGACCGTGCGGGCCGCGTGGCGACGGAGCGGAGCCTCGTGATGCGGCATCAGCAGGCCTCCTGCAGGGCCGTGACGACGGCGTGGTAGCCGGCCAGTTGGGTGGCGTCCAGCCGGGAGAGTGCGTCGCGCTCCAGGGCCGCGATCGCGGCGAGCGCCTGGGCGGCCACCGCCTGGCCGGTCTCCGTCAGCGGCAGCCGGAACGAGCGGCGGTCGGCCGGGTCTAGCTCCCTGGCGAGGTAGCCGCGGTTCTCCAGCCGGTCGAGCAGGCCGGTCAGCGTGCTGGCCCGGGTGCCGGTCCGCTCGCTGAGCTGGCCGACGTTGAGAGTGCCGCCCTCGCCCAGGTTGGCGAGCGCGTTGATCTCGGCCGCCGACAGGTTCAGGTCGGCCAGCGCGGCACTCAGCGCATGCATCGTATGGTGCGTGGCCCGCTGCAGCGCCAGCACCACGTCAGGTAGTCCAGTTTCGGATATCACGAAAATGGATTATACGGTAATGAAGTATCTCGCGCCAGGGGCCGCGGACCTACTGGTCCGCGTCAGGGGCGGGGCCCTTCGCGCCACCGGGTCCGCCGCGGGGCAGAATGTCCTCGTGACCGAGTCATGGATGATCGACGAACTGGCGTACGCGGGCCCCGAGCACCTCGACGCGGCCTTCGTCGCCGGCTTCGACCGGAAGCAGGGATATCCCGATCCGGCCGAGGACCTGGACGCCCTCGCGGCGCAGGGCCTGGGCGCCGACTCCGCGGTGGTGGACCTGGGGACGGGCACCGGGCAGTTCGCGCTCGCGGCGGCCCGGCGGTTCGGGCACGTCACGGCGGTGGACGTCTCGCCGGCCATGCTCGCCCTGGTGCGCGAGCGGGCCGCGGACGCCGGGCTCGGCAACCTGGACTGCGTGCGCGCGGGCTTCCTCAGCTACCAGCACGCCGGGCCGCCGGCCGACGCCGTGTACACCCGGCATGCCCTGCACCAGCTGCCCGACTTCTGGAAGGCGCTGGCCCTGGACCGGATCGCGCGGATGCTGCGGCCCGGCGGGGTCCTGCGGCTGCGCGACCTGATCTACGACTTCCGCCCGGCCGAGACCGAGGAGGTCTTCCGGAACTGGTTCGGGTACGCCGCGACGGATCCCGTCGAGGGATACACCGGCGAGGATTACGCCGAACACATCCGCACCGAGTTCAGCACCTTCCGCTGGCTGCTGGAGCCGATGCTGGCCGCGGCCGGCTTCGAGATCGCGGACGCGAAGTACCAGGGCCGCCTCTACGGCGCCTACACCTGCGTCAAGCGCTGACCCGGGTGGCCGCGAACGCGGCCGCCGCCACCAGGACCAGGCCGGGCAGGACGAGCCAGGCGGCCGGGCCGCCCACCGGCGTCTGCACCGTGGTCGGATGGGTGCTGAGCCTCAGCAGCGGCCCCATCGGCGTGTTCCGGACTATGAACAGGACGAGGAACACCGCCACGGCGGTCAGCAGCCGCCAGCCGGCCCGCTCGATCAGCGCGAGCAGCGAGCCGAGCCCGGCGCCGAACACTGCGGCGGCCAGGTGCAGCCCGACGATCCTGACGTCGAGCAGCAGCGGATGCGGGTGGCTGCCCTGGCTGATCAGCGGGGCCACCAGGGCCGCCAGCGCCAGCACCACCGCGAACGGCACCAGCCCCAGGTCGGTGGCCAGGTGCGCCCGGGCGCGGCCGCCCGCGTGCGCCGCGAACGCGCGGGCGAGTTCCCGGCCGTCCACCCGGTGCGCCAGCACGCTCAGCCAGGTCAGCACCGGGACGAGGGTAATCGCGGTGACCGCCGCGGCCTGCAGCGGGGGCCCGGCGTCACTCGCGTAGACGATGCCCAGCACGACCAGGAACAGCATCACGGGTGCCAGGAACCACTGCGACGAGGCGAGCAGCCGCGCCCGGTGCGCCGCGCCGTACAGCACCCGGCGCAGGGCACCCGCCCGCCGCGGCGCCGCGACTGCCACCTGAGCAAGATCGTCACCGGCAACGTCAGAAGGGGCTTCCCTGGCCGGCTGTACCCTGCGGATGGCCTGCCCCGCGTCCAGCGCCGTGCGCAGCACGGCGGGCAGGTCCGCCTCGCCGACCAGCCGGACGGCCCCGTCGCCGGTCTCCACCTCCATGATTCTGGGGGGGACCGTCGAGCCGTCGCCGTCCCGCGGCCGGGCGTCCACGGCGCCGTCGCGCAGCCGCCACGTCACCCCCGAGGGCAGCGGCAGCGGCGCGGTCGGGTGCCGCGCGACCAGCACCACCGCCCGGCGGCCCGCGGCCCGCCGTATCTCAGAAGCCACCCGCGCGACGCCGTCGGCGTCCATGCCGCCGGAGGGCTCGTCGAGGACCAGCAGGTCCGGGTCGGCCAGCAGGGCCTGGGCCACCAGCGCGCGCTGCGCGTTACCGCGCGACAGCGCGTGCAGCGACATCGCGGACGCGTGCGCCAGGCCGAGCCGGGCGAGCAGGTCCCCGGCGCGGCGCGCGGACTCATCGCGGCCAAGGCCCGCGGTCCGCGCCAAACCCAGCAGCCAGCGTTGCAGCGGTATCCGGGGCAGCACCCCGGCCCGTTCGGGTGAATAACCGACCGAACCGGGCCGGACGCTCGCGTTGTCCGCGGGCAGCAGCCCGGCCGCCGCGGCCAGCAGCGTGCTCTTGCCCGAGCCGTTCGGCCCCTCGACCGCCACGACGTCGCCCGGCGCGGCGTCCAGCGTCACGTCCCTGGCCACCACCACGCCGCGGGCCGCCCGCAGCCTGCGGGCCCGCACGACCAGGACGGGCTCATTCACGGCCGGTTACCCGCGTGAACAGTTCGGCGTAGCGGGCCTGCGTCGCCGCGACCACGTCGTCCGGTATGGCCGGGCCCGGCGGCCGGCGGTCCCAGTCCAGCCCGGCCGACCAGTCCCGCAGGAACTGCTTGTCCAGCGAGCGCTGCGGGCCACCCGGCTGCCACCGCGACACGAGCCAGAACCTGGACGAGTCGGGCGTGAGCACCTCGTCGGCCAGCATCAGCGTGCCGTCCGGGAGCAGGCCGAACTCCAGCTTGGTGTCGGCGATGAGGATGCCGCGCGCGGCGGCCAGTTCAGCGCCCCGCCGGTAGACCTCCAGCGTGGCCCGGCGGAGCTCGGCGGCCACCGGGGCGCCGACCAGCGCCTCCACCGCGGAAAAGGTCATCGGCTCGTCGTGTCCGGCCGCGGCCTTGGTGGTGGGGGTGAAGACGGGTTCGGGCAGCCGGGACCCCTCGCCGAGGCCGGGCGGCAGCCGCACGCCCGAGATCGTGCCGGTTTCCCGGTACGACGCCAGGCCCAGCCCGGCCAGGTAGCCGCGCGCGATGCACTCCACCGGGAGCATCCTCAGCCGGCGGCACCGGATGGCGCGGCCCTGCCATTCCGCAGGCACGTCGGTGGCGGAGAGCACATGGTTGGGGATCACGTCGCCAAGCTGGCCGAACCACCACAGCGACAGCTGGGTCAGCACCCGGCCCTTGCCCGGGATCGGGGTGGGCAGCACCACGTCGTAGACGCTCACCCGGTCCGAGGCGACCATGATGATGTCGTCGCCGTCGGCGTAGAGCTCCCGGACCTTCCCGGAATGCACCAGTTCCAATCCGTGCTCCTCCCAGCCTGGCGGGACGGGGCCAGCGTACAAGGGCCAGGGGCGCGTACGATCATGTGCCATGGCCGACCTTGAGGTGCAGTACCTCCAGGTGCAGACGACGACCGATTCGCGGGCCGAGGCGATGGAGCTCTCCCGCGCCGCGGTCGAATCCAGGCTGGCCGCGTGTGCGCAGGTGGCCGGGCCGGTGGCGTCGATGTACTGGTGGGACGGTGCGCTGGAGCGGACCGAGGAGTGGCTCGTGCTGCTCAAGCTGCCGGCCGACCGCTACGACGAGCTCGCTGCCTTCATCACCGAACGCCACAGCTACGACGAGCCCGAGATCATCGCGCTGCCCATCGTGACGGGCTCGGCCGCGTACCTGAACTGGATGCGGGAGGAAACCCGGCCGGTAGACCCGGCCCAGGGCGTCTTAAGTCATCCGGCTACGGCGAGGGCGGCACGTTCCAGGACGTGATGACCGGCTCGGTGTGTTCGGTGCCCAGGGTGCTGACCGTCCCGGTGTCCAGCCGGAACAGCCGCCCCTCCGCCGGAGGCTGCCGCAGGTAGCAGGCGGTGAGCACGCGCAGCACGTGGCCGTGCGCGACCAGCGCGACGTTGCCGCGGGCCAGCAGGGGAGTGGCCCGGGCCAGTACGCGTTCGGTCCGCTGGGCGACCTGCTCGATGGTCTCGCCGGGGTGCGCGGCGTCGCCCGGGATCACGCCTTCGCGCCACAGGTACCAGCCGGGCCTGGTTTCCTGGATCTGCGGCGTGGTCAGCCCTTCGTAGCCGCCGTAGTCCCATTCCCACAGGTCGGGCTCTGGCTGCGCGTTGGACAGGCCGGCGAAGGCCGCGGTCGTGACCGCGCGGCGGGCCGGGCTAGTGAACACCGCCACGATGTCGCGCCGGGACAGCAGCGGCTCCAGCGCCTTGGCGGCCGCCTCGCCGTGCGGGGTGAGCGGGATGTCGGTCCGTCCGGTGTGCTGGCCGGCTACGCTCCACTCGGTCTCGCCGTGCCTCAGCAGGATCAGCTCACCCATGGCTCAGCAACCTACTCAGAGCAGTTTGCGGAGCGCGAGCAGGTCCCGCATGCTGGCCTGGACCTTGACCCGGCCGGACAGCCACATCCGGGCGATGTTGGCCGGCGTGGCGGAGAGCGAGATCACGTCGTCGCTGCTCGCGGTCAGCTTGATGTCGGCCGGCGGGTCGTCGGGCTTCGTCTCGGTCACCGGTTCGGCGCCGGCGTCGGTGAACCTGGTCACGAACGTCACGCCGAGATCGGTCACGTGGCAGCTCATAGACCGGTTGCCGAAGTAGCTGGCCCGGTCCTGCGGGCTCATCTCGGTCAGCCGGCGGCTGAGGGTCGTCAGCGCCTCGCGGCACTCCTCAACTGAAGCCATGCGCGCCTCGCTCTAGTCAGCATCGGACGGTAGCGTTCCACGCGGAGGGTAGCGCACATGAATGAGGAATACCCAGACCAGGGTATTGAAGGTCAAAGTCAAGACCTTGATGCCGAACGAGCCCGGGCCGCCGCCACGCCATACGGCGGGGAGCTCCGCCCGGCGGCCGAACCGACCCTCGGACCGCCTACGGGTGACGACCGGGTGGATGCGGCCGTGACCGGGCTGAACCGCCTGGCCGGAGCCCCGGCGGAGGAGCACGTCGCGGTGCTCGAGGAGGTGCACGGGCGGCTCAGGGACATCCTGGGCGAGGTCAACGAGGGCACGCCGTGACCGCGACCCGGGCACGGCTCGACGCCGAGCTGGTCAGGCGCGGCCTGGCCAGGTCGCGGGAGCAGGCCGGCGAGCTGGTGGCCGCCGGGCGCGTGACGGTGGCCGGGCTGCGTGCGGCCAAGGCCGCGACCCAGGTGAGCCGGGACGCGCCGATCAGCATCGCCGACACGGGCGAGCCCGGGTACGTTTCTCGCGGCGGGCGCAAGCTGGCCGGGGCGCTCGCTGTATTCGGCGCAGCGGGGGGGCTCGGGGGGGATCAGGGTTTCGTCCCCCCCGGAGCCAGCAGAGCCCCGGGGGGCCTGACGGTGGCGGGCAGGGCCTGCCTGGACGCGGGCGCGTCCACCGGCGGTTTCACCGACGTGCTGCTGCGGGCCGGCGCGGCGCACGTGGTGGCGGCGGACGTGGGGTACGGGCAGCTGGCCTGGTCGCTGCGGACCGACCCGCGGGTCACCGTGCTGGACCGGGTCAACGTGCGGACCCTGGAGCAGGTAACGCCGGTGCCCGGGCTGGTGGTGGCCGACCTCTCCTTCATCTCGCTCACCCTGGTGCTGCCGGCCCTGGTGGCGTCAGCCGCGCCGGACGCGGACTTCGTGCTGCTGGTCAAGCCCCAGTTCGAGGTGGGCAAGGGCCGGGTCGGCGCGGGCGGCGTGGTGCGCGATAGCGCGGACCGCGCCGACGCGGTGCGTACGGTGGCCGCCGCGGCGGGCCAGCTCGGCCTGGGCGTGCTGGGGATCACGGCCAGCCCGCTGCCCGGGCCCGCCGGGAACGTGGAATATTTCCTGTGGCTGCGCCAGGGCGCGCCGCCGCTCGATGACAGTCAGCTGGAGCGGGCGATCAAGGAGGGACCCAGCTAGTGGGACAGCGGACGGTGCTGGTGACCGCGCACACCGGGAAAGACAGCGCGCTGCGCAGCGCCCGGTTCGTGGCCGAGCGGCTGGCCGCCGCCGGGATCGAGGTCCGCACCCTCGCGGGCGAGTTCGCCTCGCCGGGCGCGCGCGAGGTCCCGGCCACCGCCGGGGCGGCGGAGGGCGCTGAGCTCGTCATCGTGCTGGGCGGCGACGGCAGCCTGCTGCGTGCCGCCGAATTTTCCCGGCCCGCCGCGGTGCCGCTGATCGGGGTGAACCTCGGCCACGTCGGGTTTCTCGCCGAGGCGGAGCCGGACGGCCTGGCCGACCTGGTCGAGCGGGTGGTGGCCCGGGACTACGCGGTCCAGCGGCGGATGACGATCGACGTGACCGTGCGCCGCAACGGGACGGGCGTCGCGTCCACCTGGGCGCTGAACGAGGCTACCGTGGAGAAGGCGGCCAGGGAGCGGGTGATCGAGGTGATCATCGAGGTCGACGGCCGCCCGCTGTCCCGCTGGGGCGGCGACGGCGTGGTGTGCTCGACCCCCACCGGCTCGACCGCCTACGCCTTCTCCGCGGGCGGGCCGGTGGTGTGGCCGGAGGTGGAGGCGCTGCTCATGGTGCCGATCAGCGCGCACGCGCTGTTCGCCCCGCCGATGGTGGTATCGCCGCAGTCGGTGCTCGCGATCGAGCTCATCGTGGCGGCCGAGACATCGGGGGCGGTTTTGTGGTGCGATGGTCGGCGTAAGGTCGATCTGCCACCCGGGGCCCGGGTGGAGGTCCGCCGCGGGGCGCTGCCGGTCCTGCTCGCACGGCTGCAGGCGCCGGATTCCCGGGGCGGGGGCTTCACGGACCGGCTAGTGGCCAAGTTCGGCCTGCCCGTGACGGGCTGGCGCGGCCGTACCTGGGAGGACGCGGGCAAGCATGCTTGAGGAAGTCCGGATCACCGGGCTCGGCGTCATCGACGACGCGGTGCTCGAGCTATCGGCCGGGTTCACCGCGCTGACCGGCGAGACCGGCGCTGGTAAGACCATGGTGGTGACCGCGCTCGGGCTGCTGTTCGGCGGCCGGGCCGACCCGGCGCGGGTGCGGCCGGGCGCGGCGCGGGCCGCGGTGGAGGGGCGCCTGCTGGTCACCCCGGAGGTAGCCCGCGAGGTCGAGGAGGCCGGGGGAGACCTCGACGACAACGGGTCCTCGCTCCTGCTCAGCCGCTCGGTGTCGGCCGAGGGCCGGTCCCGGGCGTTCGCCGGCGGACATTCGGTGCCGGTATCGCTGCTCCAGGTGCTGGCCGACGACCTGGTGGCCGTGCACGGGCAGTCCGACCAGCAGCAGCTGCTCAAGCCGGGCCGGCAGCGGGACGCGCTGGACAGGTTCGGCGGGCCCGAGCTGGCCGCCGCCCTGGCCGGCTACCGGAGGGTGTACCACCGGCACCGCGCGGTCCGCGACGAGCTCGACGCGCTGACCCGGGCGGAGCGGGAGCGCGCGGCCGAGGTCGAGACGCTGCGGCTCGGCCTGGCCGAGGTCGAGGCGACCGCCCCGGAGGCGGGCGAAGACTCGGCCCTGCTGGCCGAGGAGGAGAAGCTGGCGAACGCCGACGCGCTGCACGCCGCGGCCACCACCGCGCACGAGGCGCTGCTCGGCGATCCGGCCTCGGCCTCGGTCGACGCGTCCGACGTGGTGACGCTGCTCGGCCTGGCCGTCCGCGCGCTCGAGCCGGTCCGCTCGCACGACCCGGCCCTGGCCGGCCTGGCCGACCGGCTCTCCGAGGCCAGCTACCTGATCTCCGACGTGGCCGGGGAGCTGGCCTCCTACACCGAGTCGCTGGACTCGGACCCGGCCCGGCTGGCCGCGGTCCAGGAGCGCCGCGCCGCGCTCGGCCGGCTGATCCGGGCCTACGCGGCCGCCTCGGGTGACCTGGCCGGCGTGCTCGACTGGGCCAAGCAGGCCGGATCGCGCCTGGCCGAACTGGAAGGGGACGACGACAAGATCGCCGCGCTGGCCGCGGAGGAGGCCGCCCTGCGGTCCGAGGTGACCTCGCTCGCGGCGCGGCTGACCGGACTGCGTTCGGCCGCGGCCGAACGGTTCGCGGCCGAGGTGACCGCCGAGCTGACCGCGCTGGCCATGCCGCACGCCTCGCTCACCGCCGTGGTCAGCGACCTGGACGCGCCCGGCCCCAACGGCGCCGATGACGTGGAGATCAGGCTGGCCGCGCACCCTGGCGCGCCGCCGCTGCCGCTGAACAAGGGCGCCTCCGGCGGCGAGCTCTCCCGCGTCATGCTGGCCATCGAGGTGGTCTTCGCCGGCGCGGACCCGGTGCCGACGTTCGTGTTCGACGAGGTGGACGCAGGGGTCGGCGGCAAGGCCGCGGTCGAGATCGGCAGGCGGCTCGCCCGGCTCGCCCGCTCCTCGCAGGTCATCGTGGTCACCCACCTGCCGCAGGTCGCGGCGTTCGCCGACAACCACCTGGTGGTGGAGAAGTCGGGCGACGGGCTGGTGACGGCGAGCGGCGTGGTCCGGCTGGACCGGGCCGGCCGGGTCCGCGAGCTGTCCCGGATGCTGGGCGGCCTGGAGGAGTCCGAGTTCGGCCAGGCGCACGCGGAAGAACTGCTCGCCCTAGGCTCCGCCGAACGCGACACCCCCAGTTGACTGCGCCCAGCCGACTGGTCCCGGCCAGCAAGTAGTTACGACGCACTGGATCCGGGGTCCGGGGGACCACTGTGCATGCCGACGCCTTGAACAAAGCATGCCGTCCGTCTCGCGCCGCGGTCCGGCTAGCTGGCCTGGGCGCGGCGGGCGCGAAGGTTGCGGTTCTTCAGCCTGTTGCCGCACGAGGCCATGTCGCACCACGCACCTTGCCGGCTGCGCGACCGGTCGTAGAACGCCCAGAGGCAGTCCGGGTTGCCGCACAGCTTCATCCGGTCCCAGCTGCCGTCGGCCTGCGCGTCGCGGATGGTCAGCAGCAGCCCGGCCAGCCCGTCGACCAGGCGCTGAGCGTCTTCACTGCACTCCAGCTCGACCTGGCACTCGGCGGTCACCCCGAGCCTGGGCACGGCCTCGCCCGTGACGTGCTCCAGGGGGCGCAGTTCGGCTTCGGTGAGCGGAGGACCGCCGCTGTTACGCGCGATCATGGCGCGCAGGCTTTCCCTGAACGCGCGGGCCAGCTCAAGGTCGGCGGTGAGGTCGGGCTGCCCCAGATGGCGCATGCCGGCGTCGGCCAGCCAGGCCTGGGCCTCGTCGGCGTGGGCCAGTATGTCGGTGCGCAGGTCCAGGTCGAGGGTGTTGACGTACGCCTGGACGAGCAGCAGCGGGGGCGGCGCCAGCTTGTGCTGCAGATGCGACGCCCACCACGGCAACGTCATGCCGTTCAGGCTGACCGTCATGATCACCAGCTTTCATGTTGATCGTGACCCTATAAAAGCCTTTACAGGTCATCCATGACCAGTATAATTGATTTATTGGTCACTACGGGGAAGTGGCAGATGATGCATATCCTGCTTGACGACGATCTTGGCCGCCTGACTGTCCAGCGGCTGCGGCCCTGGCACCGGCTGCTAGCCCGCTGCCTGGCACCACGGCTGGACCGGCGGCTGGCCGCAGGCGCCCGGCCCGAGGAGAACGCAGTGCTGGCCGCACGGGCCATGGTGCTCACCTCCCTCGGCTACCGACGCGCCCTGGCCGGGAGCCTGCGGCGGACGCTCGCCGCGTCCGTATCGCCGCATACACGCCCGCGGCTCATGGCCGCGTCGCGGTCGGCCGGAGTTGCCCGCCAGCCCTATATCCCGCTCCGCCGAGACCGGATCGCCGAGTCCGCATCCGAGCTGGCCGGGCTGGCAGGTTGCCTCGCCAGGCCGAGCCCGGTCCCGGCTCAGGGCGTGGCCATGGTGAGCCAGCTGCTGGCCGACGGGAGCGGGCCGCTCTACCGCGCGGGCGCGCGCGATGACCTCGACGCGATCATCGAACGGGCCGCACAGGCGCTGACCAGGTAACCGCCAGGTTTCCCGGGCGCTAAACCCGGCCGCTAGTGCGCTGGCCAGATACGTTCACCGGGTGCTGACATGCCGCGGTGATACGCCCGCACTCGATCTGTAAGGCAGGTGGAGTGGCGGGAGGGTGCGATGGCTGAGCCGGTGCGGGCGCGGCGGCTGACTGATCAGGAG
>WNGE01001077.1_pt1 | contig 43707 bp, 36 predicted proteins | sample 5400651 | NCBI WGS metagenome assembly WNGE01 (sample SAMN13153370, study PRJNA577476) | soil metagenome | isolation source: 60 cm soil or saprolite under grassland replicate 2 | place: USA:California | collected 2016-06-15 | reverse complement strand
CGTCCGCGCCGAATTTGAATGAGTGATTGCCCACAGCCCAACTGAGATTGTCAGCTAATTGAAAGCGCCGTTCAGTGCGATCAACGGGCGAAAATGGATTGGGACCGATAAAAGCGGCGCCTGAAATCTGCAAAGCAGGACCGCCAGTGATTTGTGAATCGAAAGTCGCATGACGATTCCCGAAATTATAGCGGGCCTCATTGATCAGTGAAGGCGTGATGGTCGAATTGAGGGAGGCGACAACTGCGGTGTCCCTCAGCGTTTGAATGCCGGTACGGGAAAAATCGTTTTGGCCCAACGTCTGGTTTTGCGATTCATCCTGAATGCCGGTTAGATCACTTGGGTTATAGCCAAAACGTAGCGTGAGGTGGTGATTGTCATTAAAACTGTGATCTTCGCGCACCGAGAAGAACGTTGTCGCTTCGGAAATGGGGAAGATGCGCAACAGTTGATTGAGCGCACGAAATCCCACCGGCTGGCCATTGCCGTTGACCGTGGTGAATCCAGGCAGAAGACCATTGTTAGCCGCAGTGGGAACTGGGGTGCCCGCCAGAAGGAAACGCGAGCCAACGACACTGCCCAGGGGAATCCCAAAGGGCGGAGGGAGGAAACTTCTCAGAGTGCTTGTCCCGTTGAGACCAATTTGTGCACCGACAGAGGCGAAATGAGCATATGCTACCGCGTTCCCAATGCGCGCAGCGACGCCACTGGCCAATTCACCACCAATGAAACTGGCTTGAGCTGGCGTTAGAAAATTGAATGTTTGGGCTACTGGAAGGATCCCTGCGGGAATGGTAACACTCGCGGTCAAACCTGCCGCAGGGTTGCTCGTAAAAAACCCCGACTCCTGGCGCCGCCGTTGCTCAAAAGCGGCAAAGAAAAAAGTCCTATCCTTCTGAATCGGACCTCCGAACGTTGCCCCATACTGCGCTCGCGTGAAAGGCGGATCTTCAATAGGTGCAAATGAATTGCGAGCCTGAAAACTTCTATGACGTAAGAAACCGAAGATGTTTCCGCGAAAATCGTTCGTGCCGGCTTTAGTGACTACATTTATGATACCGCCTGTGGCACGCCCGAATTCCGCGGCGTAAGAATTGGTGGCTACTTGAAACTCCTGCACGGCCTCCTGTGAAACAGTGGAGCGTGAAGCGTTGACCGAGTTGTCAGTGTTATCAGCTCCGTCGACCTGCACGAGGGTGGAGCGTCCGCGCTGCCCGCCGATATTTAGGCCCGAGGAAGGCGCTGGCCCGATTGGGCGGTCGTTGCCACGGTTGACAGTCGATATGGTAGTAGCAAACCCAAGATAATCACGCTGGTTAATGGGCAAGGTATTGATTCGCAACTGCTCGATGGTATTAGCAATCGTGGTGCGCGCGGTTTCGATAACGGGCTGGTCCTCGCCGGTGATGTTGACAGTTTCGGTGATCGCACCAATCTCCAGCTTGACGTCGAGGTCAGCGCGGGCGCCGACGGTCAATGTATAGGAAGGCACAACAGCTTTTTTGTAAGTTGGAGCCTCGACAGTTACCTCGTAGTCTCCTGGCGGCAGACTCAGAATCAGATAGTAGCCCTCATCATTGGTAGTCGCAGTGCGCGAGAAATTAGTTGCCGGGTTACGAGCGGTTACAGTGGCACCCACGACAATGGCACCCTGCTGGTCACGCACAAATCCATTCAAGTCAGCTGCATTTGATTGAGACTGGCCCCAAGCCACGCTCATGCACAGAATAGAAGCAACGAAAAGGAAAACTATCCGAACGGAGGCCGAAGACCGCTTTTTGAGGGATGCAACCATCATAATATTCTCCTTAGCTGAGATAAAAACCCGGCGATCCGCGTCAGTCGCCGGTGACGTAAGCACCTTAGTGGGTTGACGCCTGATGTTTCGGCTTTGACTGGATTGGAACAGGTCGCTGCAACTGCTGAATGTCTCAAGGTTTGTTCGGGGAGTGCTTAGGTCGCTTTGGATCAGCCACGCCCCTGCAGAAACTCAATCGGGAGCATGCATACCAAAAACCGCTCGGTCTTTTTTACTCCAAAAGCGTTTGTGAGGCAAGGCATATTGGCTTACACCTGAGGCATTTAGGTTCGAGCAGAACCTGCTGCGCTGTTGAAACTTCTTCGGCTTGGATACCCTCGGAGCTCCTAGTCCGAGGTGCCGCGCGTAGAGAGCGCAAGTTTGCGCCGTAGCAGAGTACTGGCACCGAAGCAAAGGATGACAGCTTCGGCGACCCGCGGAACGAAGGCGGCCTTACGGAGGAGACCCGAAATTCGCAAACGCGAGTCAAAACTCTTCGCATAACGCGCGCGATACTCGTTTGCAAGAGAGTCGAACGATGCAGGCTCCCACAGTCTGCCCAGATATTCGAGGATTGTCTTGGCAGCAACCTCGCCGCTCTCCAGAGCCATCAGCATACCGCTGCCTGTGAAAGGATCGATAAAGGCGGCTGCATCACCAATCGTCAGTAGTCCCCGGGCTGGCACGAGATTTCGCCGCCCGAAAGTTCCCAGCGAAACGCTCAGCCAGTCGGTGACAGGACGAGCGTAAGAAAGCGTTTTCGCGGCGCGCGAGTTTTTAAAGACCGTTGTGCGGATAACCGTCAAGGGATTCGAGTCGCAACGGCGTACGTCTTTCGCTGAAGCAATAAAACAGAAATTGCTTAACCCACCTTCAATACTGGTCAATCCCCCATACCCACCAGGATAGGAATAGATCTCACAGGTTCCGTTAGCGACCCCGGTGTTAGCCAGGTGGGCTTTAAAAGCAACAAGGTGCGGCTTGGCACGGACCTTGGGGGCGTTGCTCACTTGCTCGAGTCGTCGGACCAGGGCGCGAGGCTGACCAGTCGCATCAATGGTGACGTGCGCATAACAGGTGCGAATTTCACTCTCCGATTTCAATCGAATTCCGCACACGCCTCTTCGATTCATAAGCAAATCCGTAACCTGGCTCCCCTCGAAAACAACAATTCCGACACTCCTGGCTCGTTGCAGGAGTGTCTGGTCCATCTCTTCGCGACTGAGACCGAGCGCACTCCCTTGAGGCCCAAACCACTCGCTGGGAACACGTACGCTGTGGCCGCTACTTGAGTAGAAAACTGTTTGGCTGAGACTGGCACCGCCAGCGGCTCTCATCTCACTGGCTACACCTAGGCGCTCAAAATGTGACAGGCACTCGGGTGAAATGAACTCGCCGCAGAGTTTTGCACGGGGAAACCTCTTCTGCTCAACGATCAGTACGCGTGCGCCATGCTGGGCCAGGTGAATCGCGGCGCTTGTGCCGGCAGGTCCAGCGCCGGCTATCGCAACATCATAGGAATCGGCGGGTGAGATTAATGAGGTCATGGAGCGCATCCAGAATGAGTAGTTAGCTTTGGGGATCGCCCGTCGGGCTCGACGTAAAACTTCCGTTCGTCCTTATTGCTTTGTCGTGCGGTAAGTACCAGCCTATACGGAAACTTCCGCTCCACTTTGACTTCTTCCAGTCCGGCTGATTGTGCCAGCTTAAGCAGTTCGTCCGGTTTAAAACTTCGCAGGATCGAAAGTGCCCCATCTTCGCGGACCAAACGATTGTGCAGGAATAGGCGTCCCACAGTGGTATAGAAATAATACGCAACTGGATGACGGTGAAGATCGATGACGAAAATCCGCCGGCGCGTAACACGGCACAGCTCACGCAAAAGGGCCATAACCTGATGGTCTTTAAAGTGATGAATCAATAGCGAGCAGATTGCAAAATCAAAAGTGGCATCGGCAAAGGGGAGGCCTAAGGCATCGCCACGAACCGCGCTGATCTCGCAAAAGTTGCTTGATTTTTCGACAATCGCTCTGGCTGATCGGGCGTTCAATTCCACTCCCACAAAGTTCGCTTTGCAGTTTTTCATCCTGGCCCAATCAGCAACCACACGTAAAAGTTCGCCTGATCCTGCGCCCACGTCGAGCACAGAGAAGCTGTGCATGCGCAACTGCTCGATTTCGTTCAGCAACGTCTGGCGTAATGCTCTCGCGTCTCCTAACCAGTTATTAACCCACTGCAGTTCGACAATGCAGCCTTCATATTCTTCAGGCGTATAATCGCCTTTGTCGAGATGTTCAAGCTCGCAACTACGCCGGTCAAAGCGTGCAAACATAAAGCCGTAAATCGTTCGTTAGTGACCCTCGGTAAGAGCCTTTTGTTAGTCAGGGCCGACGGCCTTAAACCCTTTCGATTACCAGCGCGCTATTCTTCGAGCCGAAACCAATGCAATTGCACAGCGCTACTCGCACATCGGCTTCGCGCGCCTGATTTGGTACGTAATCGAGATCGCAGTCCGGATCTGGCTCGTCCAGATTGATTGTTGGGGGAATCATTTTCTCGTGCATCGCACAGAGCGCTGCTGCCAGGCCTGCCGCGCCGCTGGCGCCTTGGGGATGACCAATCTGCGATTTAGTCGCTGACATAGGAATGCGCGCTGCCTGGCCGTCAAAGGCTAATTTGACCGCGCTAGTTTCAATCCGATCATTTAGCAGAGTGGAAGTGCCATGAAGATTTACATAATCGATGTCTTTAGGCTTGCGCCCCGCGTCTGCCAGGGCTAGCCGCATGGCGCGCGCCGGTTCATCGCCGCTTTCTTCCAAACGCACCCGGTGATATGCATCACAAGTGGCCCCATATCCGGTGATCTCCGCGTAGATCTTAGCGCCACGCTTACGAGCATGTTCAAACTCTTCCAGGACATAGATCCATGCACCTTCGCCCAACGTTATTCCAGATCGGTTTCGTTCAAACGGTCGAGAAGCACGATGCGGCTCGTCGTTCCATTGGCTGGTCAGAACCGTCATCAGATTGAATGCTGCAAGTATGCCGGGTGCGATGGGCGCGTCAACGCCGCCGGAAATTATCAAGTCCTGCCGGCCAAGAGCAATGTGCTCAGCGGCATAAGCGATCGCGTCAGTTGAACTAGTACATCCCGTGGAGACGATGTGCGAAAGACCTCTGACGCCAAACGCCATCGATAATTCGCTTGAAAGGCCACCGTGTGTGGAAGAAGGAATAGTGTAGACACTGGCTTTGTAGGTTGGACCAACGTACCAGTATTCGTACTGCTGCTCGGTAAATGCCAGGCCCCCACCGCCGGTTCCCAGCACCACGCCGATGGCTCGGCGCTGTTCCAAAGTCAGGTCGTTTGGGAAAATATCTGCATCTTCTAAAGCCTCTCTGGCTGCGGCAAGCGCTAACGGCACGGTTCGCGGCACATGTTTCCTATCCTTTGGAGTGAGTTGGGACTCCCAGTTGAAGCCTGGAACTTCGGCAGCGATCTTGACCGCCGATTTCGTCACATCGAAGGAAGTGATTCTTCGGATTCCACTTTCCCCGCGTACTAAGGCAGCCCAGAAAGCCTGTCGCCCTATCCCAATCGGCGTCACGCACCCGATGCCTGTAATAACTACGCGACGCACTCGCTCTAATCGGTTCAACATTTTAGGGTCGACCTTCTAAGGTTTTATATAAGACAGGGAGGAGCACAGCATAACATTGCCCACGATTATTCGGCGAAAGGAAGGGGTGTTATTCGTCCAAACAGTAAACAACCTGCGTTCCGGTCCAGGCTTTCATTATCAGGCGGAGAATCTACTCGTCGTCGGTAAAAAGGGCCGTACATCTTTCGATGTCCAGCCCTTGAATGGTTCTTGTTTTTTTCTGCCTTATCCGGTCGGGTTCAGAGGCGTTGTCGCATTAACTTGTGTGCCACACTCATGGCAGAACTTAGTTTCAGGACTTATCTCCGCCTGACAATGGGAACACTTTTGCTTCTCCTGTCTGGTGCCACATTGGCTGCAGAATCTTGCGCCGGCCTGAAGTCGCGCACCGCATTTCACACACAATGGGTGCTCTCCAACTTCGAGTTTTTCGCCGCACTCATTACAGAAGGCTCCGGCCAGGGCATTAGCTGCACCGCATTTGGGACATTTGCCCTTGCGAGTTTCACCTCGATCGTTAGTTCCTGGGTTCATCGCATTAGTCATTGCTCCCGCCATCGCATTCCCGATTGCGAACCCCGCCCCGAGCCCCGCGCCAGTTCCGGCGCCGCCAGAACTGTTTTGTGCCGCGTCGCGCATTGCGTCAGCCGCCTGGAACTGAGCATAGCGTTCGACATCGCCGATCACACCCATTGAAGTGCGTTTGTCCATCGCCATTTCAACCTCGGGTGGAAGCGAGATATTTTCCACGATGAACTTCGTCAGTTCGAGACCAAACGCATGGAATTCTCCGTTCAGCTTGCTACCAGTGAACTTGCTCAACTCATCGTAGTTGGAAGCTAGATCCAGAGCCGCAATCTTCGACTCGGCGAGAGCATCGCTAAATCCGCTCACGAGTGTGCGCTTAAGCTGGCCTTCAATGTCTTCGGTCACAAAGTGCGCATTTGTGCCCGCGATCTCTCTAATGAAGGTGCTCGGGTCGGCAACACGCATGGAATAGATACCGAAAGCTCTCAGACGGACCATGCCGAAGTCGGCGTCTCGCATCATCACTGGGTTGGGCGTTCCCCATTTCAGATCGGTAAACTGTTTGGTGTTTACGAAATAGACTTCTGCTTTGAATGGCGAATCGAAGCCGTATTTCCACGCTCCGAGTTTAGTCAGGATGGGTGTATTGCCGCCATTGATAGTGTAAAGACCTGGAGGGAAAACGTCCGCGATTTGCCCTTGATAAACGAAAACGGCAGTTTGCGATTCGCGCACAGTGAGGCGGGCGCCGTTCTTAATTTCCTGGTCGTGCACGGGAAACCGGTAGAGCAGAGTGTTGCCCGAATCGTCCAACCATTCTATTACCTCTATGAATTGCGAGCGGATTGCGTCAAGAATTCCCATCGATGTTGCGCCTCCTTTGCGCTCCATGTTTAGGCGGGTGCGGGGTTCTCAGTTCCGGTCCCGGCAATCTCCCTTATGAAATATTGCATAAAGCTGCCCGCGACGGAAGAGCCGGCGGCAAGTTACCTCTTTCTTTTCTACTGGTCCGTCTCCTCCCCACTGTCGTAGTGACCGAGCGCGTATGCATAGCCTATCAGGGCGGTTAACCCGCCTGCGATATCGATGAGACTGTCGTAAAGCGATGCGGTCCGCGATGGCACAAAGCTCTGGTGAAACTCGTCTAACAGGGCCCAGAGCACAACCAGGAGCATCCCGGCAAAGAACCACCATCGTCGCAGCAGTTGCCGCGACGAAACAGTGAAAGCTCGAGCTGATAGCCAGCCCAGCACCGCAAACTCCGTGAAGTGCGCAGCCTTGCGCGTTAAGAAATGAACAAACGCGATCCTTTCTTCACTAATGTTCGGGAAAAACCAGAGAAGAAGGGGTCGGATAATCTTTGAGGTATTCTCAGCTGAGAACTCGCGGCTGGAAGCGAAGGCGATGAAAGCCATCCACAGGATCAGCGGTGCATAGCGCCACATGCGCTCTCGCGCAGATTGAGCTTCCATCTAGAAATTTAACCCTTTGCCCGCAACGCGGCCGCTAACGAATAATGGGAAGCCGCGCCAGCCGCTTCCCATCTCAAGTGCCTGAATTCAGGGTTTGGCAGGCTAGAGTGCTGCCGAGCCCGAAACGACTTCTATAATCTCGTTTGTGATGGCCGCCTGTCTTACGCGATTCATGTTCAGCGTCAGCGAATCAATCAGCTCGCTTGCGTTCTTGGATGCCGAATCCATCGCAGTCATCCGCGCTCCTTGCTCAGAGGCAACTGATTCGAGCAACGCCCGAAATATCTGCGTCTCCACCAGACGTGGAAGTAGTCGACTAAAGATTTCCGCGGGAGGTTGTTCGTAAATATAGTCGACAAGGTTCCGGGGTTCGCCCGCTGCATTTGCCTGTTCCGTATCTGTTCCGCGAGACACGGGCAGGAGTTGTTCAATCACAACCCGCTGCTGCAGAACGGATTTAAACTCATTATAAATCACGAAAGCCTTGTCGATCTTCTGGTCTTCGGTGAAGCGTTTGATTACGTCGCGCGCAACTTCCAGGGCCTCGGAGAATTCTACGCGCCCCTTGCCGGTAAGCCCGATGTATTCGCCGGTCAACATCGTGTCTCGTCGTCGATAGAAATCTCTTCCCTTGCGTCCAACCGCCAGGATTTCAAGTTGCTTGGCTGAATTATCTCGAATGAAAACCTGGGCAGCTTTGATCAAATTTGTATTGAACGCGCCACAGAGTCCCTTGTCAGCAGTGATTAGAACCACCAGATACCGTTCATCGCCACGTGGATCCAGCAGGGGGTGATGGAAATTTTCGTCGGTTCTGCCAGCGAGCTCGCCTAAAACCTCAATCATCTTGTTCGCGAACGGTCGAGCCGTAACGACGCGATCCTGCGCGCGCTTGAGCTTCGCGGCAGAGACCATCTTCATGGCCTTTGTTATTTGCTGCGTATTCTTTACCGACTTAATACGGCGACGAATGTCTAAGAGATTGGGCATACAGCGTTAGACAGCGCACCGATCTAGGCACCGACAGTCACAGGCATAGTCGCCTGCGGAGTCTTAGTATTTACAGTCCCGGCTCTTTCGTTCCAAAGATCCCGGAAGTCTTTCAGGGCTTGTTGGAGATCTGCTTTGATCTCGTCAGTTAAACTCTTCTTCTCGCGAATACTTTGCAAAAGACCAGGATGGGAATTTTCGATAAACTTTAGCAGCTCCGCCTCAAAGGCGCGAACGTCCTCAACAGCAATGTCGTCAGTAAAACCGTTACTTGCCGCCCAAATGACGAGAACCTGATTCTCAATGTCCATCGGGCGGTACTGAGGTTGTTTCAAGATCTCAACCAGGCGCTGGCCTCGTGCCAGTTGAGATTGGGTGGCTTTATCAAGGTCCGAACCGAACTGAGCAAACGCCTGCAGCTCTCGGAACTGTGCCAAGTCGATTCGGAGCGTTCCCGCGACCTGCTTCATCGCTTTAACCTGGGCTGAACCGCCTACTCGCGAAACACTGTTGCCTACGTTGATGGCAGGACGAATACCGCTGTTGAACAAATCAGCTTCTAAAAATATCTGTCCATCGGTTATCGAGATCACGTTGGTAGGGATGTACGCGGAGATGTCACCCGCCTGCGTTTCGATGATTGGAAGGCTCGTTAACGAACCGCCCCCCTTCGCATCAGACAGTTTCGCGGCGCGCTCGAGCAAGCGCGAGTGCAGATAAAACACATCGCCAGGATAGGCCTCTCGCCCGGGCGGCCGGCGCAACAGCAAGGAGATCTCCCGATAAGCCGCGGCTTGCTTGGTCAGATCATCATAGATCGTCAGCGCGTGCTTACCGCCATCGCGAAAGTATTCACCCATAGCCGCTCCCGAGTAAGGAGCGAGGAATTGCATCGCCGCCGGGTCCGAAGCCGTGGCCTTCACCACGATCGTGTATTCCATTGCACCGAAATCTTTCAGTGTCTTGACTACCTGTGCAACTGTAGATGCTTTCTGCCCGATGGCCACATAAATGCAGACAACGTCCTTACCTTTTTGATTGATAATCGTATCGACGGCAACCGCAGTCTTGCCGGTCTGTCGATCGCCAATAATCAATTCTCGTTGGCCCCTGCCAATTGGAACCATCGCATCAATTGCTTTGAGCCCGGTCTGTAGCGGCTCCCTCACGGGCTGCCGATCGACGACACCTGGAGCGATACGTTCTATAGGATTGTAATTTTCGGTAATAACCGGTCCACCATCATCAACTGGATTGCCGAGCGCATCTACTACCCGACCGACCAGGGCATCTCCCACAGGCACCTGCATGATACGACCAGTGCGCTTAACCAAGTCGCCTTCTTTGATGGCCTGGAACTCACCGAACAGTACGGCTCCGACTTTGTCTTCTTCGAGGTTTAGTGCCAAGCCCCGTACATCATGAGGAAACTCAATCAGTTCGCCAGCCATAACTTTCTCGAGTCCATGGATCTCGGCTATTCCATCACCAACCTTGATAACCGTGCCCACTTCCATAACAGTCACGCCGACGTCGAAATTCTCAATTTGCTTCCGAATGATTTCGTTTATTTCGTTTGCTCTAATTGGTTCCATCAGGTTTCCTCAGGTAGTTCTCGACATGAACTTCGATTAGCTTGAAAAACTTCGCAGCTAGCCCTTCAATTCCCAGCTAACCGATCTTCCATTAGTTCAAGCTGGTTACGGATTGAACCGTCATACACGGTAGAGCCAATTCGCGTAACCATTCCACCCACTAACCCTTCGTCGATTGCAAAGGTCATACGCACAGCTTTGCCCGTGATCGCAACAAGCCGTCGCTCTAGGTCGGTCTTCGTATCTGCTGAGACCGGTTGCGCGGTGGTCACGCCTACCGCGACGACGCCCGATCGCTCGTCGACTACGTTCGCAAATCTTTTGATGATCTCACCAAGTTCCGGGAGCCTTTGGTTCTTCAACAGTAAGTTAAGAAAATTGGCGGTGGAATGCCGAACCTTTGTTCGCCGGATAATCTCCTGAAGAACAGTTCGTTTTGGCTCATATGCGATCGTCGGATTTCCAAGAACCTCCTTGAGCTGAGGGTTCGACTCGATAATCCCCACCCAGGAAGTTAACTCATTCAGGACCGCGCGTTGCTCTTCTAGTCCCGTAATCGCATCCGCAAGCGCCAGGGCATATCGCCGCGCCACTGTCTGTGAACTCAACGGCTAACCCTCCCTAGCTCCTCCACATTAAGACTAATGATCCGCTTATCGTCTTCCGGTCGAATGTCTCTCCGGATCGCTTCCTCCGCTAGAGATAAACTCTCGTGGGCGGCAAATCGACGCAACTCCTGAGTTGCTAACTTCGCTGCCATCTCAATTTCGCCTTGAGCCTGCTGTCGCAATTTCGCCATTTCTAGTTTCGTTGAACGTTCAATACGCTCCCGTTCCGCATCCGCCTCGGCCTTCGACCGGTCGCGAATGGTTGAAATCTCATTATCCAGTCGCTCAAGACGCGCCTCTACCTCAGCAAGCTTGGCCAAAGCCCTATCTCGCTCCTTCCGAGCTCTTAGCAACTCACCCTTGATGGATTCCCGGCGTGATTTCAGGGCCCGGCTCAGTGGCTTGCCAAAACGATGATGTAGATAGAGAGCCGCAACCAAGAAAACCAGCAGGTTTACAAACTTCCATAATTCAAAACCCGGATAGTTCCACCAGACGCCGTCTTCAATGCCCAAGATTGTGACCTCAACCAATTCTACAGCAGCCGGAAAACATTTCCCATCACCGTCGCAAAGTCTAGTTACCCGTTACTGGCCGGCCAAGAATACGGGCACTTATCTCCAAGGCAAGCCGCCGCGTCTCTGACGAAAGCATGCTACGAACATCATCGGCTTGTTGAGCAATACCCTTTTTTTGAGCCGCAAGGAAATTCGCGATCTCTGCCTTAACGGATAACAATCTGGCTTCTCTCTGGCGCAATGCCTCCGCTCTCTGCTTTTCCAGGAGTTGATATCCTTCAGCACGCGCTGCCCGCAACGCGCTCTCGTAATCCTTAAGTTTCTTATCAATCTCTTCTAAGGTTAGCCGAGCTTCCTCCAAACGCCCTCGCGTTTCGCGATCGCGCTCCGCGAGAATTCGATTGATCGGCTTGAAAAGCGTTAAATTCAACACTGCGACCATTACCAAAATGATCAGCCCGTGTAGAACCAGCGTGCCGTCCGGCACCAGCTGGATCGAACTCTCAGCAAGGGCAAACAAAACACCTCCCATTCAACACCTCATGTACTTGGGTCTTAGAAAGTCGCCGAGCTTAACATGCCGCCAAAACGCCGGCAAGGCACCCCAAATTATGCGTAGTGTCGCGACACTACCAAATTACGCTAACGCTCTAACTGAGATTATCGTCAGCAAACGGGGCGCTGCTTGCCACTGCCCGGGCTCGGAAATCTAGCCCCTCTCTTGTATCTTGTACACTGCAGCACGAGGGGCGGGCGGCTGTACTATGTACAGCCGGTTACCCGCCAACCGAAGTTGCGACCGGGGCTAGCAGTCGATAGATTCGCTCCAAATCGGTCGAGCTATAAAACTCTATTTCAATTCGGCCGCTCGCGTTGCCGTCCTGCTGGAAGATTCTAACTTGTGTCCCCAGCGCGCGCCTTAGCTTCATCTCGGCCGAGCGGATGTTGGGATCGCTTAGTTGAGCCCGTGGTTTTCTGGGCTTCACTGTTGTCCTAGCAAGCTGCTTCACAAGCCGCTCTGTGCCTCTAACGGAAAGTCCCAATTCCATTATTTTGCTGGAAAGCCGGCGCTGTGCATCGATATCGCTGAGTCCCAAAAGTGTACGAGCATGGCCAGTGGACAACCTTCCATCCTGAACCAGCCTTTGGATATCCACGGGGAGGCGCAAGAGTCTAAGATAATTTGTGATGTATGACCTATCTCGACCCACGCGTTCTGCAATCGACTCTTGCGTCAGCCCGATGGTTTCAACAAGCTTCTTATAGGCATGCGCTTCTTCAATGGGATCGAGATCTTCACGCTGAAGATTTTCGACCAATGCCAACTCGAGGAGCTTGTCATCTGCGACGTCCCGCACGACCGCGGGAATGCGCGTTAATCCTGCCAATTGTGCCGCTCGCCAACGTCTCTCACCGGCAATTAGCTCATATCGGAGACCTTGTCGTCGCACCAATACCGGCTGCACGACTCCATTCTCCGTTATTGATTTTGCGAGTGCCTCCAGCTTAGTTTGATCGAATCGCGTTCGGGGCTGCATAGGCCCTGGTTCTATAAGATCTATTTCAATCTCATAGGGCTCCTCGGACCCTGTACCGCTCCGGTGCTCAGCCGACAGCAGTGCTCCCAATCCCCGACCCAATGGCTTTCGTGTCATGAGCAAGAATCTCCTTGGCTAGCTGAGAATAAGCCTCCGAACCCTTCGAATGCATATCATAGAGTATGATAGGTTTTCCGTAACTTGGAGCCTCTGCAAGGCGGACATTACGAGGAATTACCGTTTGCAAGACCTGCTGACCATAAAAGTCTCTCAGGTCTGAGGCTACTGCCGCCGACAAATTTGTCCGCTCATCGTACATAGTAAGAAGAAGCCCTTGGACCGTGAGGTTAGGATTATGAAGTCGTCGGATACGCGCCAGCGTGTCAAAGAGTTCTGTCACACCCTCCAGAGCATAATACTCAGCCTGGATTGGTACTAACAGGAACCTCGCGGCGGTGAGAGCATTTAGAGTCAAAAGGCCAAGAGAAGGGGGGGAATCGATGATAATGAAGTCATATTCTGCCTCCACAGCATTAATCGCCTCTCGGAGTCTGAACTCTCTCCGCTCCATGTCAACCAATTCCACTTCCGCTCCCGTCAAGTCCTTAGTTGCTGGGGCTATAGTCAGCGAGGGAATCTCCGTGGCTAAGATAACATTCTGCAAAGGCTCAGATAGAACCATTACATGGTAAAGGCTTTTCCGGAAACTACCCCGAGCAATACCGACGCCAGAAGTCGCATTCCCCTGGGGGTCGGCATCTACCAGCAAGACACGAATTCCGAAGGTTGCCAACGCCGCAGCCAAGTTGATCGCCGTGGTAGTCTTACCTACACCGCCCTTCTGATTGGCAACTGCGATTATCTTCGCCATACTGAACGGATCGTCTCTTCTCGGTTAAACCGCGCCAAAACTACCACACAGCAGTGGACCAGCGCTACAGTGGAGGGTATTGAGAGGGTTTTATCGACTGTTGCAGAAGCTTGGTTCAATGTGTAACGCTTCCGCTAAAATGGGACACGTGAAACATCAAGCAGCCCGTGGCCGAACGCTAAGTCCCACCAAAAGGGATGAAAGGGCCGCGGCGGTTAATCCTCGGACTTTTCTTGCTTGACCGAACGTGAGCGGCCGAGCCCGTTCTAACCGCTCCACCATTTCATGAGATAGGCACCCCATTCTCCGGAAATCAAAATCTCGTGGAATTCGCAGACCGTCGTGTTGGTGTAATCGCTCCCGGGCTGCTTCCTGAACCTGGATGTAGCCCGCATACAGCGAATCCGCTAGTGCGCATTCTAAATCACTCTCATCGCCGTCCAGGCCACATTCAGGAGGCAACAGCGATCGGATTGTCTCTATGTTTACGCCAGCCCGCTTGCCCAGTTGCCCCAGAGTCACGGAGTCGCCCAAGTCCAGACCCAGCGAGGAACTCACCGCGGCATACGTCGGATGGGACCGCTTAAGGCGAGTCTGATCCAGTAATGAACTGAGCCGTGATATTCGATCCCTTCGCGAATTGAAACGATCCCAATCGTAATCACCCACAAGGCCCAGCTCGCGTCCATACGGTTCTAACCGCTGGTCGGCATTGTCATACCGCAATGCGAGTCGGTTCTCCGCTCGCGAAGTGAAAACCCGATACGGTTCGTCAACGCCCTGTGTGATCAAATCTTCGATCAGTACACCAATATAAGATTCTTGACGCCAGAGACGAAAGCTCTCGCGACCCTGAACCGCCAGGGCAGCATTAATTCCGGCCATCAGGCCCTGACAGGCCGCTTCCTCATACCCTGTGGTTCCATTTATCTGCCCGGCATGGAACAGTCCTCTGATGCGGATAGATTGGAGATCCGGGCCTAGTTCCCTAGGATCGACGAAGTCATACTCTATTGCGTAGCCGGGCCGGACCACTCTTGCTTCATGCAACCCCGGAATCAGTCTGACCAGATCCTGCTGAAGATCTGCCGGCAGCGACGTGGAGAAACCATTCAGATAAACTTCATTCGTATCGTGACCCTCGGGTTCCAAGAAAAGCTGGTGACGGTCTTTCTCGGCAAATCTCACCACTTTGTCCTCTATAGAAGGACAGTATCTCGGTCCGATACCCTTGATCTTCCCAGAATACAACGGAGACTCATGCAAGTTTTTTCTGATCGCGCCGTGCACTTCGGGATTTGTGTGACCCACATAGCAGGTTATCTGTGGTTGTTCAATTCGATCGGTTGCAAATGAAAATGGGACGGGCCGCTCATCCGCCAGCTGTGGTTCGAACGCATCCCAATGAACCGTTCGACCATCCAGCCGCGGCGGCGTACCTGTTTTCAACCTGCCGACTGGAAAGCCCAAACGCTTCAAAGCCTCCGCCAATTCAATGGAAGGAGGCTCACCGGCTCGGCCAGCACTGTAGGTACGCCGACCTGTGTGCACCAAGCCGTGCAGAAACGTGCCAGCAGCGATCACAACAGAGGGAGCAGCAATGGTCCGGCCGTCCTGCATTTCGATCCCAGCCATTTTTCCCTGACGAATGATCAAGTCAACAACCGTCCCCTGCCTCAGGTGTAGATTTGGTGTTCCTTCCAACGTCCTCCGCATTTCCTTACGGTACAGTGCCCGGTCTGCCTGGGCGCGAGGTGACTGCACAGCTCGGCCCCTGGACCGATTTAGGAGCCTAAACTGAATACCTGTTCGGTCCGCGACGCGACCCATTATTCCGCCCAGCGCATCTATTTCGCGGACTAGATGGCCCTTAGCGATCCCACCAATGGCAGGGTTACACGACATCTGGCCGATCAGGTCAAGGTTCATAGTTACCAACGCGGTTTGTGCACCTAGTCGAGCGGCGGCGGAGGCCGCTTCGCATCCAGCGTGTCCTCCGCCAATCACTATAACGTCAAACATTTCGTCAAATGGCATCACTACTTTCCAATGCAGAAGGTCGCAAATATTTGGGACAAGATCTCGTCCGTCGTAGTTTCACCCGTTATCTCACCCAGGAATTGTAGGGCGTTATTGAGTCCAACTAGAGTCAACTCCTCGCTCGCATTTTCTTCCCACAACACAGTTGACGACTCAAGTCCTTGAATGGCACGACGCAACAGATCGTAATGACGAGAGTCTGTGACTAAGATCCCGCCGTCTGCTGTCTCAACACTTCCAAACGGTGCAAGTATAGCAGCTCGCAGATCATCGAGCCCCGACCCCGTGAAGGCCGAAACATTGATTGCGCTGTCCTTTTCGCATACGCAAGCCCGGAAAGATAAAGCGTCGGCCTTATTGCGAGCCACGATGTGCCGGCCACTCTCAGCGTGCGACAGCACTTCAAGATCCTCAGCAGCGAGATCAACCGAACCATCTACGACTACCAACAGAAGATCCGCATCCGCCATAGCTCGGCGCGTCCGTTCAACGCCAATGCTCTCAATCATGTCGGATGATTCGCGCAGACCGGCTGTGTCTGTTAACAAAATCGGTATTCCCTGAATGCTAATGGCTTCCGTCAGAGAGTCGCGAGTTGTGCCGGGGAATTCTGTCACAATGGCTCGGTCAAAGCTCAGTAACTTATTGAAGAGGCTGGACTTACCAACATTCGGGCGGCCAATTATGGTCACTTTTAGGCCGTCCCGTAGAAGGTGTCCGACGCTGAACGTTGAAGCAAGGCGGTGGAGACGAGAAACAACGTTTGCCAAAGCCCTTCTAATTTCCTGCCTCTGTAGTTCGGGAAGGTCATCCTCTACGAACTCAAGTGCAGACTCCAATTGAACTATGATCCGGATGAGTATTTCCTTCACCGGTCCCAGCCGTGCTGATAGTTCACCGTTCACTTGGCGTACAGCTTGTTGGGCTGCAGCATCTGTTTGCGCATTGATTAAGTCGCGGATGCCTTCTGCCTGACTTAAATTCAACTTTCCATTGTTCATCGCGCGGAGCGTGAATTCTCCTGGACCAGCCACACGGCCGCCTAACACTAGTATCCGATCAATGACCTGCCGCAGGACAACGGGAGACCCGTGGCAACTGATCTCCACAAGATCTTCACCGGTGTAGGAATTCGGTTTTTGAAAGAAGGTGACGAGCGTGCGGTCTAAGGCTTGATTACTATCGCAATGCCGGACGGTCTTCAAATAGGCTCGCGCGGGTTCTGGTGAGAACTCATTTTCTCCAATGAGAGATCTCGCGATCTTCAATGAGGTCGGTCCACTCAAACGTATCACGCCGATAGCGCTTCGGCCCGGGGCTGTTGCTAATGCTACTATTGTGTCCATCCCCGCTCGTCCAGCACTTGCTTGAATGACTTCGATCCAGGAATGCTCCCTTACTTGACGTGGCTCTTCAAGATGACTTTGAGTCTACGCTCAGATCCAGCACCGATAGACTCTGTGTGAAGATCTTCGTTCTCGCTCAGAGTTAGGTGAATGATTCGACGCTCGTTTGCGTTCATGGTGCCAAAAGTAAAAGCTATGCCGGTCGAGCGCACTTTCCCTGCGGCATGCAACGCCATCGCGCGCAGTTCGGCTTCGCGAGTTGCGCGAAAGCTGTGCACATCACAGACGAGCCGCTGGTTCTTGGGTAGCGTTCTGCCAAACGCCTGGTTAACCAGATGCTGTACTGCCTCCAGAAGTTCCCCCCCGTCGGTCAGCAACAGGTCAGCATCCGGGCCATCTAGATCTAATATGGCCCGGTTTTCATCTTGTTGGATCGAAACGCGGAGACTGAGCCCTGATTTTTCGAAGACTAACTCAAGAAAGCTCTTGGCCTCTTCGCAAGTCTCTTTCATGTTTTCTATTGAAATCCAATAACCTCAAAGTATCAAGCTCTCGAGGTAGCCACTTTCTTTTCCTGTGGGGTTTGGGCGCGTTTTTCTGTTGGCGGCTGCTCATCACCTTCGGGGTCACCCGCGGAACTTGTCCAACGGTTAATGAGAAATTGCTGGCTGAAGCCTACAATGTTTCCTACCAGCCAATAAAGTAACAAGCCGGACGGAGCTCCCCATAAAACGTAGAGCATGAACAGGGGCATCCCAATAGCCATCATTTTTCGTTGCAGCGGATCAGCTGAAGGCGCGGGCGTGATTAACTGCAAAACGATCATCGTGCCGGCCATGAGAAATTCTAGTATGTGAAAGGGATCGCCGCCGGAGAGATCCGGCAACCAGAGAAAAGTCGCTTGGCGAAAATCGAGAGAGATCGTAATGGCGCGGTACAGTGCGAACAAAAAAGGCATCTGAATCAGAAGAGGCAGGCAACCACCTAGTGGATTGCCCTCCTTCATCAGCAGCAACTGCTCTTTCTGCAACTCCTTCAATCTCGGGTCGGTCTGCTTCAACCCCTTGATCTTTTCTTGCAGCTCTTTCATTTTAGGCGCAAGCTTCTGGGCCTTCTTCATGGCTTTTGAGGAACGCCATTTCAAAGGGAAGAACATCGAATAAATAACTATCGTGAAAAGGATGATCGCAACCCCATAGCTGTTGGTCATGCTATGGAGCCACTTTATGGCTCGTAGAATTGGGACGGAAAGTGGTCTAGACAACCAGCTAAACCAGCCATAATCGATCAGTCCTTCCAGATCAATGGGGCGGCCTACCTCCGCGCCAATCGTTGCGCTCGTTTGCGTCAATATGTAGTGATCCTTAGGACCAACGTAAACAACGGTCCGCGACCCATCAGTTGGTATTGGCACGAGAGCCGAAAGCAGATACCTCTTTGCCGGCTTGCCATTACCCTGGTGGTCATACTGCACCGTGCGATACTCAAGACCCTCCATCCTCTTGGACGGTATCGCCACCATCGCAAAGTAGGTATCACCAACACCTGCCCAATCGACTGGTCCCCCAGCAATAAGTCGATCAGGGTTACTCCGATTCTCATTGATTGCAGCCGCCGCGTGGCGCTCGACCTTATCGCCGACGGCAGCTATCGCTTCGGGCGCAACCGAATAGAAAGTGTGTCGCTGAACACCCTGGTCACCAATACTTGGTCCAATCTTTAACTTCGCTTGGGGAACAAGCTGATCCCCACGTTTAATCGTGATTGCTACATCACTGCTGTAGCTGTCCGCATCGAATTCTATTCTCTTTGTAACAACCAATCCGGAGCTACTGTTATGAAGCGCAAACTCAATCGATCGCTTTTCGTTACCCGTCAGGTCGACCGTAACCTCGCCGTTGGTAGTATCAATTCCTTCAATTCCTTCGATCCCATAGTTGCTCGTAGCCAGCACCGCATCCAGCTCGCTGTCACCGGTTGCCAGTTGAAGCGGCAAGTCCCGTCGCTTCAATCCTTCCGGCGAAACCAGTTCCAGCGGAGCCGGATGATTCTTATCCCCGGCAACAGAGTAGATGGGGCGGCCGGTGTCCTTGTTCTTCTTGATTATCCAGCTAACTACCTCTGCGCCTTGGCTATCAAACTTTGCTTCGTAGAGAGGCGTCTTGATAATTACCGTTCGTCGCTCAAATTGATCGGCTCCCACGGTGGGGCCTGCTGTTGACTGCTGGGTCGGTCGGGTCTCTGCTGTAGGCGAGGGTGTTGGAGCGCTGGTGGCTGCGGTTTCTTCAGGGGTGTTCTGCTTGGGCGGGTTTACAGGAAATAGATAGCTCCACAAAAAGAGAATTGCCGTGGAGATTAGTAATGCGAGTATTAAGCGCTTCTGTTGCATCTTAAATCTGAAATAGCCATTCCTATCGTTGAGAATCTTACTTTACAGGATCATAACCACCACGACTGAATGGATGGCAGCGTGCTAACCTGCGCAACGCGAGCGAACCCCCACGGAAGGCTCCATAACGATCGATGGCTTCCATAGCATACTCTGAACAGGTGGGTACAAATCTACACGAAGGCGGAAGCAGAGGCGACAGAGCAAGTTTGTACAGCCTAAGAAGTGAAATTAGAAATCTTTTCACACCAGTCGCGAGTCAAGCCCAGAGTCAGCGATTTCCTGTTCAGCCACAGAGGCAATGATCTTCTCAAACTCCTCGAGTCGCCTCCGACTTTCTGGATTTAAAAGTGTCCTTCTGGCGTTCAGGACCCAATCATATTTTCGTTGCAAAAGATCCAAACGAGTTCTCGTGACCCGGAACATTTCCCGCAGCAAGCGCTTTGCGCGATTGCGATCTACCGCTTTTCCGAGAGCCTTTCGCGAAGCGGTAACGCCCAGGCGATGATGTGTCAAGGAATTTGGTAACACAAAGGCGGTCAGAAGGTTGCCATGGTAACGTTTCCCAGTTCGATAAACCTTCTCAAAGTCGCTGCTACCGCGAAGGTGCGTTTCCATGCGAAAGTCAGTAGTGAGAAGGCGTAAGACGCTTTCGCCCTTTGGCACGTCTCCGTTTCAAAACTAGCCGACCGTTTTTGGTGGCCATTCGCGAACGAAAGCCATGGGTCTTGGCTCGACGTCTATTGTTGGGTTGGAAGGTCGGCTTGGCCATAATTGATTAGATCTCCCCTGCTAAACGAAAACGATGAGACTAACGAGCACTGCCGCTTATGTCAAGAAAGCGTCTCAGTTTTTTGGCTCTCAAGGCACTTCTGATGAAGTCCGTCACGCGAATTGCCGCTCACGGGTGTTGCTTCTCCAACGAGTTCTAGGGCGCTGGCATGTTCTAAAACCATGCTGTTTATTACACCAGCACGCAAGATAAACCTTTTGTCTAAGATCAAGCTCTGCCGCCAAACTGTTTTATCCGACTGCTGTTCTTGATCCGACTGAAACTGTGTGCTAGTCTCTCCTAGCTTCGTCCCAAATGCATCTAAGTCCTTGATAATTATAAACTTAAAGCTTTACCTTAAGGCCTGGAGCTTTTCCACAGACCTGTGAATAAGCTTGTGGAAAGGGTTTTCTTTATCAGCAAAGGCTGCCAATTTCGGAAGCCTCGCTGCTTTCGGTTCGGAAAGGGCCGTATCGTTGTGGGACAGAAGGTTGCCTTGTATTTGACAAAGCGAAAGGTTGTAAATGACTAATGTCGCCGTCCAGCTTAGCACTTGGGACGCTGTTCTCTGTTCAATAAAGAAAAAGGTTCATAGCGAGAGCTTTGAGACTTGGTTTAATAAGATCAGATTTGCAGGAGTCGACCGCGAACGGCGCGTAATCCGACTTAGTGCCCCCAATCAAGTAGTCCGAGACTGGGTGAATACAAACTACACGAACCTACTGACGCAGGCACTTTGCGATTTGAGTCTGCCTGGGTATTCGCTTGATTGGGGACTTGATGAAGATGAGGTAGAAACTGCGGCTCCTCATAATCCTTCAATTGGAGTGGGAAAACTCAGCGGATCTTCTTCCGATGATCGCCAAGATCCATGGTTGACAACAAATGCGTTACTAGATAGCAGGAGCGACGCTACCGAGCGTCCCGCAGTGCGAGCGGTTTCAACAGCTTCGGAAATCTCCCTCAACGCAAAATATACTTATGACAGTTTTGTGGTCGGCTCCTGCAATCAATTTGCTCACGCAGCGTCGTTAGCGGTGGCGGAAGCGCCAGGGAAAACCTACAACCCGCTCTATCTTTATGGTGGTGTGGGTCTCGGCAAGACCCACTTGATGCACGCTTGCGGTAATGCAATAAAGCAACGTAACCGGCACTTGAAACTCTGTTACCTCTCCTCCGAGAAATTCATGAATGAGTTGATTAATGCCATTCGCTATGACAAGACTCCTTCGTTTAGAGAAAAATATAGGTCTGTTGATGTGCTCTTGATCGATGACGTTCAATTCCTGGCCGGAAAGGAACGCACCCAGGAAGAATTTTTTCACACATTCAATTCGCTTTATGACCAACAGAAGCAAATAGTAATTAGTTCCGACTGTCCACCGCGCGAAATACCCACTCTTGAAGAAAGGCTCCATTCTCGATTCGAATGGGGACTTATTGCCGACATCGAACCGCCTGACTTGGAAACGAAAGTTGCGATCTTGAAGCGGAAATCCGAAATGATGGGTGTTTCACTTCCCGACGATGTGGCACTGTTTATTGCCACCAGGGTGAAGAATAACGTACGCGAGTTGGAAGGATCTCTCGTGCGTCTAATTGCGATTTCCTCGTTGCGAGGCGCCGATATTACAAAGGCACTGGCGCAGGACGCCATTCGTAACATCGCCCACGATGATGAGTCGGAGGTAATTACCCTCCAACGGATACAGAAAGCAGTAGCTGCGCACTTCAGAATAAGCGTTGATGAATTGCTGTCTAAAAGCAATGCGCGGCAGGTCGCGCTTCCTCGGCAGATAGCTATGTACATTAGTAAACGCCTAACCAAACACAGCTACCCGGAAATTGGTCGAGCGTTCGGCGGTAAACACCACACTACGGTTATGCATTCTTTTACGAAGATTGAGTCTCTTCAATCAAGGGACGCCTCACTACAAAAACTTGTAAATGAGCTCTCGCAAAATCTTCAGAAGTAGGTTGCGGTTTTCCACAACGTGGATACCGAGGTTGAGCGGTATTCCTATTGTCTTAACTGCGATATAGTATCTAAAAAAATAAACTCACAGTGATTTACTTAGAGGGAGTTGTGGAACAGACAAAAATGATTCGCTTACCAGAGTTATCTTCAGAGCGCCATTTCAGATTGTCGCCAATTCCACAAAGACCTGTGAGATCGAGTCCGTTACCGATAAACAGTTTACTAGCTTTTCCACAAATCAACAGGCCACTACTACTACTACTAGATTTACATAGAATAGCTATTTCATAGTTGGTAGCAGATACTGTAAGTAGCCCTTTTTGACCAAATTAATAAACACCAAGGAGCGTGTGGGATGCAGTTCATCGTAAGTAAGCAAAACCTTCAAAAAGAACTGAGTTTCGTTCAGGGCGTGGTCGAAAAGAAAAACACCATTCCGGTTCTTTCGAACATCCTAATTGAGTCGGTTGGTGAGAGCACTATTAGGATTACCGGCACGGACCTGGATGTAACCATTCGCTGTGACATGGATGCCGAAGAGATTAGTGCTCCGGGTGCGATCTGTGTGCAGGCAAGGAAGCTTTTTGAAATCGCGAGGCTGCTGCCTGATGCTCCCGTCACTTTTAGGAGCGAAGATAACGATTGGGTTACTGTCAAATGCGACCAGGCAAACTTCAAAATGGTTGGTGTGGCAAAGGATGCATTTCCCGAGGTACCCACGTTCAAATCTGCGCCGACGAAGATTTCGGCCGGCGTCTTGAAGGATTTGATTGACCGAACAATTTTCGCGATAACGCAGGAAGAATCCCGCTATACCCTTTCCGGTGCGAAGTTTATTCTCGATGAGGCTGGGGCCAAGATGGTAACTACTGATGGTCACCGGCTCGCGTACGTGGAAAGAAAAGACGTGAGTAAGAATGGCACCAAAGAGACAATCGATACCTTGATACCTCGTAAGACGCTGGCGGAATTAACAAAACTAACGGCGGGTTACGAAGGTGAGATTAGTTTGGGGATGGATGAAAACCACATTTACTTCGAAGTCGGCGCAAGACTTTTGATCTCGCGGATGTTATATGGCCAGTTTCCGAATTATGAAATGGTTATGCCGAAGAACAACGACAGAGTGGTGGAATTCGACGGAAGTCTTCTGAACCTGGCGATCAGGCGGGTGGCCTTGATGGCAGATGAGCGATCTCACTCAATACGGTTTCATCTCGAGCCAAATCAGTTGATAATCAGTTCACAGAACGCCGAAGAGGGAGAAGCTCGTGAGACACTCCAAGCCGAATATAGCGGTGAAGAGACCGATATCGGATTCAATGCCCAGTATCTGCAGGACTTCCTTAATGTGATCGGAGACGCAAAGGTTGCTTTTGAGTTCCGAGACGGGAATTCGCAAGCCCAACTGCGCCCCACGGAGGCTGGTGAGTATGACTATAAATACGTCGTGATGCCAATGCGTATCTGAGTACCCGGGGTGGTGACCCGTCGAAAAAAAAGAACTAGAGTTCCCATTGGCCTGACGGATCGAAGCGCTCCTCCAATATGAAAGTGGAGCGCTTGATTTTTGTTCGAATGAAGTTTTTGTCTTGACCGATGATTCAAGCCACCTTGGGCCTGTATGCTAGAATTGAACCATGATCCTTGAGGCTATTGAGGCACATGATTTCCGCAATTTGAGTGGAAAGATAACCTGGGGACATGGGCTGAATATTATTTGCGGGAATAATGGTCAGGGCAAGACAAATTGGTTGGAAGGAATCTACCTTCTGTCCAGAACGAAATCCTTTCGCACACAGCATCTGCATGAATCGATCAGGTTCGGCCAGGCAACAGCGTTCATTAGGGGCGAAGTTTGCAGTGGATCAGACGTCCGACGAGAACTACAACTCACACTAAAAGACAATACGAAATCGATTTCGGTTAACGGTAAAAGAGAACCGTTGCCGAGGTATTTAAGTCAGCTTCAAGTTTTTGCATTCACATCGGATGAACTGGATGTGGTGCGAGGGGTGCCAGAAGCTCGAAGACGTTTCATCGACCGGGGAGTTGTATCTTTACAGCCGACCTATGCCAAGACTGTTTCTGATTACAACAGAGTGCGAAAACAGAAAAATAGAATCCTTCAGGACGCAGGCGAAAGCGAGTTGAGTTCAACTCAATTAGATGAATTATTGGCTCCCTGGAACGAGCAACTCGTTAAATTGGCGGCCCAGATTCATAAGTCTCGAACTGATTATATCGAGCAAATAAACGCGGTGATCGAACGAGGATTTTTCGAGCCTGGGGCGATCCAAATTCGTTATGTCTCATCACTCGAGGGCAGGGGCAATCTGAACGATTACGAATCGCTCCTGCACCAGCGTTTGCGACTTCGGAGGGACGCTGAATTGGCAGCCCGCAGTGCCCTCATAGGTCCGCATCGGGATGACCTCGAGCTGCTTTTAGACGGCCGTGAAATCAGGGTTTACGGCAGCGCGGGCCAGCAACGTAGCGCCTTGTTATTATTGGACTTAGCGGCCATTTCACTGTATAATTCATGGCATGGCGATAACCCTCTTTTCCTCATCGATGATGTGGATGCGGAACTGGATGAAAAAAGGATAAAGCAGCTCTTGGAATACCTTGAAGGTCGGACTCAGACGTTCGTCACCACCTCAAAACGAAGCCACTTAGAGATGTTTCTATCAAGGGCAAGTGTGTACGACATTAGGGAAGGCGAAGTTATCCCGGGCGAACCGGAACGCCATTTCTTTTCTAGGGTTCTCGCCTAGCGACTATCCACGAACTTTCCAAAAAGATCGTCTTTAACAGCGGAAGGAATTGGCGCAGCGACTAACTGAAGGGGAACAGATTGGCAATAGCAGGTCAAACAGTAACAGACAAGAAGGGGCAGTCCTACGACTCCTCTTCCATCATGATTCTTGAAGGGCGAGATGCTGTTCGTAAGCGGCCCGCAATGTATATCGGCTCGACTGGAGAGCTAGGCCTTCATCATCTGGTTTATGAAGTAGTAGATAATTCAATAGACGAAGCGCTCGCCGGATACTGCGACACAGTCGAGGTGACCATCCATCTCGACAACTCGATAACGGTCATTGATAACGGGCGTGGAATTCCGGTTGACGAAATCAAGAAAGAGAAAAGATCAGCTGCTGAAGTGGTAATGACGAAGCTGCATGCCGGCGGAAAATTCGATTCCAATGCTTACAAGGTTTCCGGGGGCCTCCATGGTGTAGGTGTTTCCTGCGTCAATTTTCTTTCAGAGACACTGCGACTCGAGATATGGAGAGACAGTGCAACATACGAGCAAGAGTACGTTCGCGGTGTTCCGGTTGTAGCTTTAAAGCAGACAGGAAAGACCAGGAAACGTGGGACCAAAATCACTTTTAAACCGGATAGCCAGATCTTTGACCACACAGAGTTTAGTTTTGACAAGTTGTCTGAGCGTTTGCGCGAAAAGGCTTTCCTTAATAAAGGGATTCGCATCACGATTAAGGACGAGCGTGAAGCGCCGGAGCGTTCACACGAGTTTTACTACAAAGGCGGAATAGCGGAGTTTGTCAAACACCTGAATAAGAACAAGAGCATTCTTCACGACAAGCCAATCTATTTTGAGAAAGAGAGCGAGAGTCTCTCGATAGAGGTAGCAATCCAATACAATGATGGCTACGACGAAAAGGTCTACTCGTTTGCCAATAACATTAACACCGTAGATGGAGGCTCACATCTTTCAGGATTCCGCTCTGCATTTACTCGGACCATCAACGCCTATGCACAATCATCGGGCCTGGCGAAGAACTTCAAAGGCTCACTAACGGGGGACGACGTTCGTGAGGGTCTTGTTGCAGTGATCTCTGTAAAACTGCCCCAGCCTCAGTTTGAAGGACAGACCAAGGGTAAACTCAATTCCGACGTGAAAGGGGCCGTGGAGTCGTTCTTGAACGAGCGGCTAACCGAATTCTTCGAACAGAATCCAACCGTAGCAAGGAAGGTTGTCGGCAAGTCTCTTGACGCTGCCAGAGCACGTGAAGCGGCCCGCAAAGCACGTGAGATCGTCCGAAAGGGTGCCATGGGCTCAACAATGCTCCCCGGTAAACTGGCCGATTGCCAGGAGCGAGACCCGGCCTTATCTGAAATTTATATCGTCGAGGGCGACTCGGCCGGCGGATCGGCCAAACAGGGACGTGACCGCAAAAATCAGGCGATTCTCCCGCTTAAAGGGAAGATTCTAAATGTCGAGAAGGCTCGGTTCGACAAGATGCTCGGTCATAGCGAGATTAAGTCGCTGATCACAGCTCTGGGGACCGGGATCGGCAAAGAGGACTTCGACGCCAGCAAGCTTCGGTACCATAAAATAATTCTAATGACGGATGCGGATGTCGATGGATCGCACATTCGGACACTGCTTCTCACTTTCTTTTATCGCCAGATGGCCGAGTTGGTCGAAAGGGGCTATGTCTACATCGCCCAACCTCCCCTGTTCAAAGTCAAGAGAGGCAAAAAAGAGGAATATATCAAGGACGAAGGTTCGATGATTCGATATCTGATGCGGATGGCAACAGCGGACATGACCGTGAAGTCAGTCGGGGCAAAGGAAGTCATCGAAGGCAAGGAGTTAGCACGATCCCTTGAGAAGATGGTCGATTTCAAAAACTACTGCGAACGAGCTGCGCGCAGGATTGGAGGCGATCTTCATCTGCTCCACACGCTGCTTGAGGCCTTCGGCGGAAAGAAGGGTGTGTTGCGGCAACAGGGCACGACCCTTCGCAAGATTTTTCAGGATGGTGATCTGATGGCCCGCATCGAAGGTGTGCTGGCTGAAGCAGGCTACAAGACAGAACTGTCACCTGACGAAGAGCACGGTCTTTTCGAAATTGAAACTTCCACCAACTCAGGTGTTAACCTTTCGATCGACTGGAATTTTGCCAGCTTTGTTGAGTTTCAAAAAGCCGTTGAGCTTTTTACCCTGCTGGAAGATAAACTAGCGGCCCCTTTTATCACGGGCGCGAATGGGACAAATGAACAAATTCCGACGCGCGAAGCGCTGCTCGAAAAGGTCCTGACCGCTGCGAAAAAGGATTTGTCGATTCAGCGATATAAAGGGTTAGGTGAAATGAATCCGGAGCAGCTCTGGGAGACCACTATGAATCCGGAGAAACGGACGCTCTTGCAGGTCAGAATCGACGACGCGGTGGAAACGGACGAGATGTTTACCGTGTTAATGGGTGACGCTGTCGAGCCGCGACGCAAATTCATCGAGGACAACGCGCTCGATGTTAGAAACCTTGACGTTTAAGCGTCTTTGCCCGGCGCTTCCGGGACGGTGGTGCCAGGCTGCTTCTCATTATATCGCGTGACGCGAAACCGCGAGAGTTTGAGTGGTGTTCCAGGAGGAATGCCAGCCTTGCGAGCAGCGATCTCTACCTGCATATATGCAGTATCAACTCCCTCAAGATCAGGTAAAAGCAATCCACGATGCAAACCCAGCTCATCTTCGACGATTACTCCGTAAACCGCCGGATCGAGATCAACAAATCCAGCCGGCTCAGACGCCGAGAGCACATCCACGGAATAGCGCAGGTTAGCTAATTCAGCAGCTGACACGGGAGAAAAGCGCGGGTCGCGCGTAGCCGCATTGATCGCGTTGGCGATTAACTCCTCGGCAAGGTTCGCTTTCACCGGCTCAATGGTGCCGACGCAGCCCCTCAGTTGTCCTTGATGTGTCTTCAGCGAAACAAAGCATGAAGCACGCACCCGAAGCATTTCTGAAAGATTCCCAGGCGGTTGCAGTTCAGTTCCATGGAGCACGAAAGTTTCCACCGCTGCTCTGGCAAGCGCCGGCGGATTCTGACTTTCGGCAGAATGATCGCTGGCAAAGTCCTCTTCGGAAGAAACCCGTTTCTGGTGGCCGCTTCTCCGAGCCGCGGCTTTCTTGCCCGTCAATTGCCCCACAAGGTAGCCAACCCCAAAGGGCGCTTCATAATGCAGGACCTCGCAAGCCATGGGGAAGTTGCGCGTCGCTCCCAGTGCCACCAGAATCGAGCGATATCCGCATTCGCCGGCTGTTCTCCGCAGGTCTTGATCTATATTGATAATTCGATCTGGAACGTTGCACCGCAGTGCATCGACAACTTCTTCATCAAAGATGTAAGCGGTAGGATTGAACCCAGCTGGTGCCTCGGGTGTGAGCCGATGGCTCAAATCACCACTGGCGACAATAGCCACGGGGCGGCCAATCTCAAAGACCGCTTTCCTGATACACGAGCCGAAACGCAAATGGTCTTCGTTTGACAGGAAACTATAACCAAGGGCGACCAAGTGTCCTGTCCAACCGTTATGATGCAGAAAGTAAAGCGGTACCGCCGTTCCATGGTCCAGGTCGTGATTCATTATGCCGCGCACTTCGTACCCTTCATTGGCGGCAGCCCTGGTTATTGCAATTAGTAAATCTTTGTCGAGTGCAGCTTCCAATTGAACTGCCGGCGCACGGAAGTCTGCAAAATTTCCGTAAAGTTGCGCATCCCGGTAAGCGGTAAAGGCGTCTTTTGCGAGTGGAGCGTGGGGTGAAATCAGCACGACGGTTTCCGCCCCGGCTGCGACGATGCGGTTGGTTAGTTCCGCCATCGCGTTGATTGACCCTCGCACCTCAGCGATCGAGTCACGGCCCACCTCGTGAACCATTATCGGCGGATGAGGAGCAATGCCGGAGAAAACTATGGGATTGGCGTTTCCCATTTCGGTTCCCTCCACTAGGAAACTCTCGCCAGGCGGTCAGCAGAGAACCGTCATGCTTAATAAGAGAGCGACGCTCTTGAAACACCTTCTATCAGAGGAAGCGCGGATAGTTTATCACGGTGGGCCTGGTGGCTTAAGCTGAATTGCCCGCGGCTACCCGGCGCACTATGATGTGATAGTGAGTCCTATCAGCACATGCGGGCTGCCCACGCGGGACCCCGTTTTTGCTGGGAAGTGCGCCGAACAAAACAGAACGCTATGGAAGATCTCGATGTGTTGATCGTTGGAGCGGGTCCTGCTGGATCGTTTGCGGCCGAACTACTGGCGCGAGGCGGTGCGCGCGTAGCCCTGTTTGACGGGCGACCGGAAGGAGAACCCAAGGCCTGCGGCGGTGGGGTCACAGCAAAAGCCTTGAAGGCTTGGCCACACCTTCTAAACGCCGTCGGTCGTACCGTCTACGAGCTTGAGATGTATTCACCCTCCGGCAAGCGCCTTCAGTTAAAACTCGATGAGCCTTTTGCTATCTATTCGCGGATCGCTTTCGATTCGTACCTGCGTGAGCGTGCCAGGGAAGCGGGTGCAGCAGTCCTATCGCAAAAGATTTCAGCAAGGGGAATCAAAAGGACCGAACAAGGTTGGACTGCATCAGGCCCGAGTGGGGCTGAATGGAAGGGAACAATGTTGGTCGGCGCGGACGGTGCTGGCAGCGGTATCGGGCGGATGCTTGCCGGCGCACTGCCGCCATCTGAAATGGAAGTAGCTTTTGGGTATCGCGCACCGTTGCCGGAGAGCGGAAACGCACCGACTGTCGTTGCTTTTCTGCCAGGATGGGTTGGTTATGCGTGGGCTTTTCCTCGCGTGGATCACATCTCTTTTGGTATTGCGACCACGCAAGACGATTTTGAGCATCAGCCTCTGGACAAACTGCTTTGGGACTTTATGCTCGGATATTACCGTCAGCGTGAAGATCCAAAGGCGAATCTATGGGCCAGTCGAAAGACTGATCAAACGCGCGATGAACGAATTAGAAACCTACTGACAGCTACGGCCGAGCGCTATGCCGCACGTATTCCGGGCCTCAATGATCAGACGTGGGACACGAGGCGCGTTTGCAGTGAAGGTTGGGCGCTTCTCGGAGACGCGGCTGGCTTTGCCGACCCGGTTACCGGAGAAGGAATCTATTACGCACTGCGCTCCGCGGAGCTGCTGGCCGAAACCTTTCTTGCCGGCACACCGCTGGCCTATGAGCAACGCTGGCGGCAAGACTTTGGCCGCGACCTTAAGCGGGCGTCGCAGATGCGTCGTCGATTCTATGGCAATTTCTGGGGAGCGCCGTTCACTGAACGAATGATCGAGTTCGCGCGGGGTCATCGTGGCATCAAACGCGTGTTGGGGGATCTTGTCGCCGGCGAGCAAGGATACGTTGATCTAAAGAAGAAGCTTGCTCGGAATGCGCTGAGACCCGTGTAAGGATCCGGTCATGCTGGGAACGCCCTCAAGGCGCTAGACGAGAGATTGACCAGTTACCATTAGACTGTCGCTCGTACAGAATTCGGTCGTGAAGACGGCTCGGACGTCCCTGCCAGAACTCGATTCGTGCCGGCTCAAGGCGATAGCCACCCCAATGGTCCGGGCGCTCTACGGGACGTTCACGGTAAACCTCATTTAACTCGCGAAAGCGTTGCTCAAGCACTTCTCGGCTTTCAATGCACTGACTCTGCGGAGAAGCTGCCGCGCCAATCTGGCTTTCGCGAGCCCGGGTCTGGAAATACTCGTTAGACTCGGCAGCCGAAGTTCTCTCGACCCTTCCCTCAATACGCACCTGGCGCTCCAGCAGGGGCCAGTAAAAAACCAGCGCAGCGAAAGGGTTCCCCTCGAGGTCGCGCGCTTTCACACTCTGATAGTTTGTAAAAAACACAAAGCCTCGTTCATCTACTTTCTTTAGAAGCACCAATCTAGCTGAAGGCTTTCCTTCCCTTGTGCACGTAGCCGGTGTCATTGCCTCAGGCAGAGCAATCCCCGCCTTAACTGCATCGTCGAACCACTGCTCAAACTGTCTGATGGGATCGCGAGCAACGGTCTTCTCGTCCAGCATTTCCTTCTGGCGATTGTTATGGGGATGGTCCATGGTTTTCGTGTCAGTCGATTGAAGCCTGGGTATAGGGTGCCAGCCGCTGTCGCAATTCTGCGGGAATGGGAACAGTTTCAAATGTATCACGCCGAACCGCCGCGAGGACGAAATGAGCATCCGCGATCAGAGTATCTTCGCCTTTGCGGCGCACTTCAAAGTTCAATGACATAGACTTGTTTCCAAACCTGCCGACGTAAACCGAAACCTCCAACAAGTCATCCAGTTGCGCCGCGTGACGAAAATCGCATTCGAGATGCACCCGCGGGAGCCAAATGTCCAGTTCGTCAAACATCACACTGTATGGTAGTCCCACGGCGCGGAATAGCTCTGTCTCGGCAAATTCAAAAAATCGAATGTAGGCGCCGTAAAAGATAATGCTGGCGGCGTCAACGTCGCCCCAACGCACGCGCTCTTCAATGGTGAATTTGCTGGGCAATAGGAGACCTCACGTGAAAGACGATATTAAGCCACAGATGAACACTGATCGGCACGGATTCAAAGGCGAAGAAATAAATCAGAAGATGGGGCTTCTACAAAGTCTACCAGCGAGGGCTTGTCGACAAATTGAAACACCGTGAGGTTTCATGGCCAAAGCATCGGGATTTTACCGCGGACATGATAGTAGAAGGCTGTTCCTTCTGGAAAAACCCAGAAAATCAATCCGTGAAAATCCGTGTCTCTGTGCCGCTTTCTTAGCGGTAAGTAACTACGCCTCTACGTCGCGCAAAAACTTCACCAGCGCCTCGTTGAATTCTTCCGGGTTTTCAATATTTGAAACATGCCCGGCACCTTCGATGATTTGCAAACGTGAGCCGCCGATCTCGCGGCGCATGACTTCCGCGTCTGCCACAGGAGTGAGCGCGTCTTCGCTGCCGACCATGATTAGTGTGGGAGCAATAATGCGCGACAGGAAAGAGGTCTGGTCCTGACGCTGCGCCATTCCGCGAAGCGCTGCTGCAGCGCCCTCGGGAACTGTTTCAACTATCATCTTACGCACACGCTTGACGATCTCGGGACGCTTGGCCACCGTTTCCGCCGCCAGCACTCTAGGCAGAAGTGCGTCAGCGATTCCCTCCATTCCTTCTTGCAACACCTTTTCTGCTTCGTTCTCGCGTTTCTGTTTTGCCTCTTCTGTATCTTCTTGAGCGCGCGTATCAGCGAGCACGAGTGAACGGACTCGCAAAGGAAAGAGACGATAAAACGCCAGCGCCACGTAGCCGCCCATGGATAGTCCGCCGATTGTTGCTCGCGAAATATTAAGAGTTTCGAGCAGAGAAGCCACATCGCCGGCCATGCGCTCCATTGTAGCTGGCGATTGGGTCACGGCGCTTTCGCCATGTCCGCGCAAGTCCGGAATGATGACCCGATGATGTTGCTGTAGTTCGACCAACTGGTCACGCCACATCGAGCGGTTGAAGGGGTAGCCGTGAAGAAGCACGACACTCGGACCGGAACCAACATCATCGTAGGCTATCTCAATCCCCCGAACGAGCTTCTTTGTGCCCTTTTGGTTACGAGCAATAGTAAATTGGGTCACACAACTCCTTTAAGACTGCTTTGACGTTAACGTTAACTACTCTCTGCTATTCTCCACGGCCTTTGCTATTGCTGTTACCAATTCTGACAGTTCGATGGGTTTTGCCAGGTAAGTTTGGTAGCCCGCGGAAAGGGCTTTCTGACGGTCTTCATCTTTTGCATACGCAGTGATGGCCACGGCCGGTATCGAGCTGCCCGCAAAACCTGACGTCCGAATCCGCTGTATGAGTTGATAACCGTCCTCGCCTGGCATCGCAATATCGGAGACGACAACGTCAAATTCCGCAAGCCTGAAAGCTTCCATGGCCTCTTCAGCAGACGAGGCTGGCGTTACCTTTGCGTTAGTTTGCTTGAGCGCCGCCCTGAGCAAATCCAAAGTATCCTCATCGTCTTCAACCAACAAAACACGTAAACCACTTAATCGTGGTTGATGCTTCGGGCGCTCGTTGATGTCTTCTCCGCTTCCGAACTGTTGACGAGTTGTCCGGGATGCGATCAATGGCACGCTGAACGAGAAGCTAGCACCTTTTCCTTCCCCCGCGCTCTCGGCCTTAATGGTGCCCCCGTGGATTTCAACGAGATGGCGCGCTATGGACAGTCCCAGACCAAGGCCTCCGTGTTGCCGGGTAGAAGTGCTATCTGCCTGACGGAAGCGGTCGAAGACGAATGGTAAGAAATCGCGACTGATCCCCTGGCCACTGTCACTCACTTTGATCTCAACCCGAGAACCAATCTCAAGCATCGTGAGTTTTACGCGACCGCCTCTGGGCGTGAACTTGATCGCGTTTGAAACCAGATTCCAGATGACCTGTTGTAATCGGTTTGAGTCGCCCATGATAACGGCGGGGCGGGGCTCAAAATGAATCTCAATATCAATTCCTTTAGCTTCAGCCGTAGGACGCACGACGTTTATTGCAGCTTCAATTACAGGTGCAAGCTCGATTGGGTGAAGCTCCAGATAAAGTTTGCCCGTAATGATTCGCGACACGTCGAGGATATCGTCAATGATTTGTGACTGCGCTTTTGCGTTGCGTACTATCGTTTCGATGGCTCGAGCTGCCATGGAATCCTCAAGTGAACCACCTGCCAGCATTCGCGACCAACCAAGAATGGCTGTCAATGGGGTCCGCAATTCGTGCGAGACGGTAGCGAGAAACTCATCCTTCAGCCGGTTTGAATCTTCTGCTGCCGCCCTCGCCTGGCTTTCGCGTTCAAGCAACCGCACATTTTCAATGGCAACGGCAGTGAGATTGGCAGCCATCCGCATCGCTGTTACATGTTCATCCCGGAAGGCGGCTTTTTGGTAGCTTTGCACTTCTATCGTGCCAATGATGCGGCCCATCACTGCCATGGGCAGCGCTAGAGAAGCCTGGGGCCGCAATCCGTTATCAGGGCCCAAGACCACCGAGGGATGGCCTTGCGTGGCGCGCATGTAATCATCAGTAATGATTACCTGACCAGTCGTTACCGCACGACTATTGGGGCCCCGGCTGGTAACAGGCATGGGCGGCAGCCCGGAAGTGTCGATTTCCTGGTTGTCGCCCCAGGCATAACAAGCAATGCGAACCTCGCGAATCGGATCATACAAAGAAATGAACAACCCGTCGCAGGGAACGGATACAAGTGTGAAGTCTCGCAGCGCCCGGAAAATTGTTACCAGCTCCCGCGCGGTCCCGAGTGCCTGGGCTAGACTGGAGATTCTTTCCAGCAGGCGTTCGTACGCAGATAATGCCCGCCGATCTGCTTCGCGCAACGCTTCCTCAGTGCGGCGCCGGGCGGAGATGTCGCGCGCGACGCCCTGCACGCCGACAGCAAAGCCATCCTTTAGAGCCAGTCTGCTGTTGATTTCAAGAGTTAAGGGGCGGCCGTCCTTTGTTCGAACATCCACTTCATAGTGTGTTCGTTCTTCGCCGGCCAATTTCCGTGCCATCATCTGCCGGGCGTTGGTGACAGATTCCGGAGTGAGAAACTCAGCCATATTCATGCCGAGCAGTTCGGTTTGTGAATAACCTGTAATCCACTCCGCGGCTTTATTTATCGAAGTCATATTGCCTTCGAGATCGAGTGTGAAAAGAATGTCGTTAGCGTTTTCGACGAGGTTACGATAATGCCCGTCTGTAGGCGTAACGTCTGAGTGCCCGCCCTCAGCAGAAGGATATGACGCAGTTGATTCAGACTCCCCTTCCGCCGAAGTGTTGGCACGCCCGTTCTGATCGTACTCTGATTTTGGACCTTCAGGTTTCATTCCGGTCAATCTGCGATGGACAACCTACTCCAGGGCGCGTTCATCGGGCTTGCGTTTTCTCAATGCTGAACAGAAACCAAGCTGGCGACTAGCGGACCCGGCTGGTCTTTCGACGAAGGAAGTCTATCAGAACAAACTGGGAAAGGTTGGCTGGACTCAACGAGATAATAGTCGCTCGCCAGCATGAAGGTGTTAATCATTATGCCAGCTTTGCGGCAGGCCTGGACCTCTTTGAAGGTTTGGTCCATAACGAAGGGATCGCCGCCCATTGAGTTCTTATAAAGTCGGCGTTTGCCCGCCATGGCTGACAGTGGTCCCTCAGGTTTCGTCCTGCTCGGGTGCCGCCGAGCTTGTCCCGCAGTAACAGGCGATGCCGCGTCAAGAAAACAGGCAGTCGGTTTCCCATCCGTGATCATGACGATCTGCTTCATCTCTTTGCGTTGAGCTTGCAGGATACGGCGGGACAGTCGCAAGCCCTCGGCGGTATTGGTGTGATAGGGCCCGACCTGCGTTGAGGCAAGCTTTGCGAGTGGAAGTTCTTCGGCGCTGTCGTGGAAAAGGACCAACTTGAGAGAGTCGCCGGGGTACTGCGTACGAATCAGATGTGCCAAAGCCAGCGCAACCTTCTTCGCCGGCGTAAAACGATCTTCGCCATAAAGAATCATGGAATGGGAACAATCGAGCATCACCACTGTCGCGCAGGATGATTGGTAATCACACTGGTGGACGTGCAGGTCGCTATATTCCAGATTAAGCGGCACTTTCAACCCCTCGCGCTGAATCGCGGATAGCAACGTGGTGTTCACGTCGAGATTGATCGTGTCGCCAAACTCGTAGGGCTTGCTTGCCGCAGCGGCTTCCACACCGGTCGAAAGCTGTGGTGTGTCGTGGCGACCGGCGGAGCTCTTACCAAGGCTTCCCAGCAGGTTTCTGAGGGTCTTGTAACCCAGAAAGTCCAACCCTTTTTCGGTCACTTCAAACTTGATGTTGCGCGGGAGCGGCTCGGAAATTTCTGGATTGCCGTTCCTTCGTTGCAGATGTTGTTGTCTGACCTCCTCCTCGTGCAGGGTTAAGTATCCCTCTTCAATCAACCGCTCAATTAGCTGATTGAGTATCTCTTCCAGCGCCGAGCCTTTAAACTTGCCGTCATTTTCAGCGAGCATCTCCTGAACCTGATGTTCATCGAGCAGGCCCTGATCCATCAGGGCCTGCAGTAGTGCTTGACGCAGCGCATCCAACGACGTGTCCTGCGGGCGTCGCTCGCGGGTCCAGTAGTAATCATCATCGTAGCCTGAGGAGAGCAGCGAATCAGACAGCCCCTCCATCAAGTCGCCCAGATTGATCGACGAGACATCAAGACCTTTGAACTTGGAATAGCGAGTAAACTTCATAAATCAAAAACTAAGCCGCGGATACACGCGGATGAACGCGAATCAGAAAGGGCAGCAAGAAACTAATGTTCCTTTTGGTCAGCGGCAAGCATCGCGTCTAAAAGGTTAGTTCGCTCTCCGTGCTGCTTTCGCGCGTTATCAAATGCCAGTCTTTTGAACTCCGGCTTGATTCCGAAGTTGAACAATAAGCCGACCTCAACCTCCGTCGCTCGAAGATAATTCAACAACTGAGCTTCATGTGCTGAGTCTAAGCCTCGAACTGCTTTCAATTCCAGCAAAAGGCATTCTTCAACCATGATGTCTGCCTCAAAGTCACCTACCTTCTGACCGCGAAACCAAACGGGCACTTCAACTTTCCTACAAACACGCAGGCCTCGGGAGATAAGAGTTAGCTCGAAGGCTTTCTGATATACAGACTCTAGAAAGCCATGTCCAAGTTCATTGTAAACCTCAAAGAAAACCCCAATAACTTTCTGGGTCAGCTCTCTGTGCTTCAGCGTGCTTTCGCTCATCATGTGAGGACTCCTTTAGCATCTTGGTGAGGTTATTTGCCTTCCGGTAGCTGTTTTTTTCAAATCCGCGCTTATCCGCGTTAATCTGCGATTCAGCTGTATTTTCCTGTTTCGGTGAGGTCGTCGTAGATCATTCCGCGGCGGTCTTTCTTAGCCTTGGTTACGGCCGTGTAGCCGCCTTCTTCGTTGCGGCTGATCTTGTTCTCCGCATAGAGACCTTCCAGCACAAACTCGCACGCCGCTACCACCCGCGCAGTGTTCGCCTTCTTAAAGTCAAAAGGGATGAGCGAGGTCTCGATCAATTCCGGCACCGCATCCAACAGCCGGCGGCATTCCGCGGCCGCCGCTGTATCAGCCAATCGCAGATTGTTTCCCTGGTCAAACCATTGCACGGTGCGCGCGAAGTCGATACCGACGAAATAGCCTTCGAATATTTGCCCTGCAGCACGTTTGATCAGATCTTTGGCGATGCGAGTGGCGCCGATTTGTTCACCCTCATATTCCAGTTCTATCTTGCCGCTCATCGAGGGGATTGCCGCATAGATGTCTGATACGCGTGGCACAATCTCTTCCTCATGCGTGATAATGGCTCGCCGTTCGGCATTTGAGATTACTGACTCAATTACGGTAATGGGCAGGCGTTGGGACACGCCGGAGTGTTTATCGACCCTTTGGTCGTCGCGAGCTTCGAACGCAATCTGTTCGACAACTTCTCTTATGAAGTCGGGGATGTGCAACCGCTCTTTCAACCCCTCGCGGTCAACCCACGCTTCCTGGCGAGTTATCTCGATCGCCGTCGGCAACTCCGCCGGATAATGAGTGGTAATCTCGGCTCCAATGCGGTCCTTCAAAGGAGTAATGATCTTCCCGCGCGCGGTGTAATCTTCGGGGTTCGCGGAAAAAATAAGCATCACGTCGAGCGGCAGCCTCACCGGGTAACCCTTAATCTGCACATCGCCTTCCTGCATGATATTGAAGAGCCCAACCTGAATCTTGCCGGCAAGGTCGGGCAGTTCGTTAATCGCAAAGATGCCGCGATTAGCGCGGGGCAGCAGCCCATAGTGAATAGTTAGCTCGTCGCTCAAAAGGTGTCCACCTTTCGCAGCCTTGATGGGATCGACATCGCCGATGATGTCTGCAATGGTCACGTCCGGAGTTGCGAGCTTTTCTACGAAGCGCCGATGGCGGCTGACCCAGTCGATAGGTAAACTGTCGCCGTGCAGCTCGACTTGCCCGCGGCCATAGGCTGAGATGGGACTGAAGGGATCGTCGTTTACCTCTGAGCCGCCGATGATTGGAATGCGTTCGTCGAGCAACTCAGTTAGTTGCCGAATGATTCGACTCTTGGCCTGGCCACGCAGCCCAAGCAGGATGACGTTGTGTCTGGCGAGAATCGCATTCACGAGTTGTGGGATGACGGTCTCGCTATAACCCACGATTCCTCGAAAGAGTGTTTCGCCACCGCGAAGTTTCTTGATCAGATTGGCGCGCATCTCGCCCTTGACTGAGACGCTCTTATAGCCACTCTCTTTGAGCTCGCCTAGTGTTGCTGGTAGGTGCATTGAATGATTACCTGGCTATCCGAATATTCTAAGAAATGAATTGGCTCGAGAGTCCTACTGCTCACGCGTGAATCGGCTTTTCTCACCGTTGTTATCAAGCACTAGGATACCACCCGAATGGGTCACTTGGCTTTCCTACTATCTCAGTCACACCGGGGCTTCAGCCCGGTGTCAAAGTGCTCGACATCCGTAACCGTTTCAACGGTTTTCCTTTTAAGGTCAACTCCGTCACGTCTCACCAAACCGTTAAAACGGTTAGAGAATCAGGGACAAAACCTTACCACCGGGCTAAAGCCGCGGTGTGAATGAGAGAACACAAGGTAACGACCCGAGCACTTGACCACTAACCGGCAAAGGGGACTCTAGTGCGCACGCCAACCCTCCTGATGATCGTTAAAAACGTGACCGCCAGCTTCGAGCATTTCAAGATGAGCAAGCACGGCGCGTGCGGCCATCGCATGCGCTTTGGGAGAGACGTCGGAGTAGACGCGGGCCACGATATCCTCAGCAGTTGTCGCCCCCTCCCGCAGCGCTTCCAGAATCTTCCGCTCGCGCTCAAGCCGGTGCGAGATATATTCATCAATCTTGGAGTAGGGGTTTGCAATCGCCGGACCGTGGCCGCCGAAGATCACGGAAAGATTCGGCAGGGCGCGCATCCGCTCAAGCGAACGAAGATAGTCGTGCATGTTACCTTCGGGCGGGTCAATCAATACCGATCCCAGGCCGACGATGTTATCGCCCGAAATCAGCGTGCCGGTCCGCTCTTCGTGGAAACAAAGATGGCCGCGCGCGTGCCCGGGTGTATGCATCACGCGCAGCAGGATCCGAGGCGAGCCTCTTAGCTCGATAATCTCCCCGTCTTCGATCAGGCGATCCACACGAATCGTATTGCTCAATTGTTCGGCAGTAAGGCTGTGCGCTGCCACCGTTGATCGTTTGCTCAGGTGCCTTCGCAGAGCATTTACTCCACAAACGTGATCCGGATGAAAGTGCGTCAGGACGATCTCACGAACGGAGCGACCGTCGCGCAAGAGATCGTCGACGCATGCCGCAAGCGCAGACTGCTCTTCTTCATAAGGCGATCCAGGATCAACTATCAATAACTCTTCGGAGTTGTAAATTAAATACGTGTTGGTATGGGTGGCGGGTGGCTTGGTCGGAGTCCGTACCGGAAAGCAAATATAATTTGGACGGAACTCGATGCGGCGAACAGGTTCACGATGCGCGTGTGGGTTTGAAAGAAAGCGTGCGACAAGATCATGAGAATAGCCATCAGCCAGAGTTTTCAAAGCGTGGAGTGTTGGGGGCACCGTGAGGACCTCGGATCGCTCCCACCGCTCAAGGGCTTTTCGTGCTGTGGTCCACTCACCCGATTGAAGCTCGCCAGGGATAACCCGCGGCTCCTGTCTGGCGGGACAATTCAGGAGAAAGAACCATGTATCAAACCGCCGGGCACTGAAAGGCGGCGTCACCCACCGTCCTGCAAAAGTGAAATCGTGAGCATCGAGATGCAGATCGTAATGACGTAGTAGTTCCGGCCACGACATTCTTGCTGATTCGAGATCATCAAGCAGTGACGTTCGCTGGCCTGCGGTTAGCGTCTCGCCACCCCGAGTGGCCAGGATTCCGAGTTCTTCAAACAGCTCGCGCGCCGCACAACTAATTGCCGCGGCAGTTTCCCTGTCAGGGCAATTATCAACCGGCACCTCAGAGTCGGATGGATCCATCTGGCCGCCCGGAAAAGCATAGAAACCTCCAAGAAAACCGAGTTTCTCACTACGTCTCACCCAGTAGACTTCAGGATTAACACGATCAGAGTTTGTTCGAAGAAGAATGACTGCAGCGGCGTCTTTGGGGATTGTCATAAAAGAAGTCTGCAGTGGCGGGTCTAGCAGGCGCTGAAAAACAAACACGATCCACTAAACGACACGAAACCGCACGAATAGATGCCTTAATTCGAGTTACTGGGTGTCATTTCGTGAATCGCTTTACTGCTTCTAAGCACTTTTCAGCAACCTTAATAGCGAAATCTCTCACCGTCGTCTGCCGCCCACGGGTTGCCACGCATGTGATACCCGCCCTCTTCCCAGTAACCGGGCTGATCGCGTGCAAGGAAGCGTACACCCTTAACCCACTTGGCAGACTTCCAGGCGTAAAGCTGCGGCACGATTAAACGTACCGGACCACCGTGCTCGGCAGGAATGGGCTCGCCGTCGTGTGACCAGGCGAACAATGAATCTTCATTTAGAAAGAACTCGATGGGAATGTTTGTGGTCCAGCCGGAATCGTATGCAACTGCCAGCACGAATTTCGCCTCAGGTTTGACGCCGGTAATCTTCGCCACTTCGCGGGTGGGAACACCTCCCCAAACATTGTCGAGCCGAGACCAGCGCGTCACGCAGTGAAAGTCCGCGTAGACTTTTCTGGCCGGAAGTTGCATGAACTCGTCGAGAGACCATTTCTGTGGGTGCTCTACCAGCCCGTCAACTGCGAAGGACCAGGTCGCGAGATCGATCTCGGGAGTGCCATGCGCGTCGAGCACGGGCCACTTACGAGTTCGCGACTGACCTGGTGGAATGCGATTCGGAAGGTGAGTGTTGGGACTAATGATCACGTCAGGATCCGCTATCTCTTCAGGCTTGCGCGGATCGCCTGGCTGGTATTTTGGGTCCTTGAACAGGCTACCTAGGAAACTCATGGAAAGTTCCGAATGCTATCGCACTTGATACTTAAGAATAACGACGCGAGACACTTTGTTACCGTCCTTCTCTGCCGGTATAAACTGAAAATTTGGGATCAGGCTTCGCGAGGATCTTGGTTTTTTGGTCAAGCTGGCCCGTGTAAATCTGGATTGGACATTCCCGATTCGACTGTGGGGCAGGCTGTTGGCCGAATGCGGATAATGTGACCACTGCGGCAGCCAAAAGTACGGAACAGCCCTGAGGTAAGATCGGTACTTCATCTCTTGCCCTTTGAAATCCCTACTTTTTCGCGCCCCGCTCCGCCAGCTTCATCAGTTCTTCGGGCATCCACTTACCTATCGCTTTTGATTCAGCTTCATCGATTCCAACTGAACGATCATGCCACTTGTCTCTCGTACCTTCTGGACCGCGTTCGCGTTCGTAGTTCTCGGTTTGTTCGAGGCTCAAGATGATGCCGTCGGCAATCTCGCCCCAGTCTTGAAACTGTATGCCTCGCCTCACTAGCGGGAGGCCTGCGGACCAGTCTTCTTCCGGCGCACGCGCGTCCTGCTCTGGAATTGTCAAATTGTGGAGCGAGGGAAGAGGTTTGCCCTTGAACTCTCGAACCAGTCGGTTCTTGATTTCCTTGTACGACAATTGCGGGTTCTCGCGTTTGAGCGCTTGCGCCCAGCGAAAGAGATCAGAGACGCTTTCCGGTTCTTGAGCCATTTGGGATCCTGGGTGGAATCGTACCTCCGCTTGTCGTTTTCGGATCGTAAATACATTACACGCGCCCCAAGCGATTCACAACGACAGAAGCAGGCGAACTGTCGAAACTTTGCAGTGCACTTTGCAGTGCGCCGGCCTGGCGGCGCTTTGGTCCGCCTGCGACTTGTCGCGGCCGGCTTCGATCTGTCGCGCCGTGCCGAAGTTGAAGGCCAACGTCGCGGCGTCAAGGCGGGTAAGCCAAAGCGGTGACAGGTCCTCCCCGCACTCTAAAGAGTGTTCGCAGGATTCCGGCGCGATCGGGTAAACTCCGATCTCTCAACATGTCGGAAACAATCACTGCGAACCAAATAGCGGATAACGAAAACCAGGGATCTATCCACGCAGTCTGTCCCCTTTGCGGCCGCAAATCCGGCGACGGACTGGTGGACCTCTCCAAAGTTGAGGCCGATCTGCGAGTGCTTGTGGAAGCTAATGCCTTAGGGGCGAACGCTTCCGCCGTTTGTACCCGGTGCCTCGAGTTGTTCATGCGCGCCAAAAGGCAAATCGAATCTCACGCGACGGTGTTTGAGCAAACCAGCTTCGTGCTGCCTACGCCTCTGCGAATGAATGCGAACGATCAGTTCACAGGGCGTGGGGTGACGATTGCGTTCCTCGACTCGGGCTTTTATGCACACCCGGATTTAACCCAACCCACCAACCGGATACTCGCATACCACAGCATTTTTGAATCAAGTGATGACCAGACGTTGCTGAAAACGACCGATGTTGCAAGCTGGCATGGGATGATGACCTCGGTTGTGGCGGCGGGGAACGGCTACCTTTCGGACGGCTTTTATCGCGGCCTGGCGCCGAGTTCTAATGTCGTACTGGTAAAAATTGGCAGGACAGGACACATACCTGACGAGCATATTGAGCGTGGCTTGAAATGGGTGCTGAAGCATCGAGAGAAATACGACATTCGGATTGTGAATATTTCTGCTGGTGGCGATATTGAGCAATCCTACTTGAATAGCCCGCTATGTCAGACCGTTGAACGTGCTGTGCGCGAAGGTATGGTGGTGGTCTGTGCGGTCGGAAACGCAGGCACGGCGCCGGGTCATCCGGTGTTGCCACCGGCCAGTTCACCTTCGGCGATTTCCGTAGGGGGACTGGATGATCAGAATTCGCTCGACCGCGCCAGACGAGGCATGTACCGCTCATCATATGGACCCACGATTGATGGCTTGCAGAAGCCGGAAGTGATCGCGCCCGGCATATGGGTGGCAGCACCAATTCTGCCGCACACGCCCACGGCTGATGAAGCCCATCTCTATGCTCGACTAGATGGAGCGCCCGATAAGGAGCTGAGGTCGATCATGGCGGAGCGGAAGGGAGTCGATAAAGATCTTGATGAAGCCCGAGATCTACCAGTGCCGCTGCTAAGGCAGTTGATAACGATCAAGCTGCACGAAGGTAACGTGATCAATCAGCATTACAAATATGTGGACGGCACATCTTTCGCCTCTCCGATCGTAGCTTCTACGGTAGCTTGCATGCTGGAAGCCAATCCCGGACTTAAACCTCAGCACGTAAAACGCATTCTGATTGAGACGGCTGAACGAGTCTCCGGGATCGAGGTTGATCGACAGGGAGGGGGTGTCATTACACCCGGATTGGCGGTCGAAGTAGCACTCTCGCTCAGGTCGTAAAGAGGTTTTGCAGAAAGTCTGGACCTCGGGTTGGACTTTGGACTAAACGGTATGCCACAATTCGTCAACTCAAAACAAACGAAAGTTCTGAGAGGAGTCGTAGGAATTTGATGTCAGAAAATGAAACTTTACCGCCCGCCGAGGCGTCTCAGGAGGCCGGCGATAGCCAAGCCCAGAGTCCGGTTGTAGAGGAAATCTCCTACCATGCGGTTGAGAAAGAGGGTGTGGTAACTGCAATTTGGGAAATGCAGGGACGTAAGCACGTGCGCACCATCGATCCTCGATCGCGACAAGGACAAGACATCCTCAGGCTCTACACAACCGAGCACCACGAGGAGCTCCCGCTCACAGGAGCCAGCGAAGCAGCTTCGTCTTAGGATTGTTAC
>WNGE01000853.1_pt1 | contig 43826 bp, 35 predicted proteins | sample 5400651 | NCBI WGS metagenome assembly WNGE01 (sample SAMN13153370, study PRJNA577476) | soil metagenome | isolation source: 60 cm soil or saprolite under grassland replicate 2 | place: USA:California | collected 2016-06-15 | reverse complement strand
GACTCCGAATTGCGTCGCAGCAACGCCGATTGTCGCAAGACGAAGGAATGCGCGCCGTCGAAGATCGCCTTCTTTGAGCATATGTCTTTCTCCCATTCATGTTGACGAGGTGGCGGGTTTGCCAGCGCTCCCGGCGGGCTACTGCCAGCGTCGCCGCCAGGGCAGGTGAGAAGGCGTCACCTGATCCAGGTGATTCGCGCGGCCGAAGCGGCGATGCTCAATCGAGTGCTATCGGAGCTCGCAAACTATCCACCGTCGCCGCCTCTCGGGTTTTTGTGCAACTCCGGCTCGCGAGGGAACATGACCGCCAGAAAGAGCCTGGATGCGCTGGAGTGTCCGCCGCGCGGCCGCGACTGAAAGTTGCTGCCCGCCGGCCGATCTGAAAAAGGAGCGCGCCGTACTGGTCCATCGGCGGAGGATGTGCGATCCATGCCTGCGGATCAAAGTCCTGCCGGGCGTCTGAGTCGCGCCATCACCGCGTCCGTATCGTGAAGATTGGAGTACATTCCCATAGCGATGTGGCGCGGCTAACAGAGTCCACGTTCGTGCTCAGGCGCGAACCTGGATCCCGACGCCGAGGTCGAGTCGGATCGACTCGAGGACCCATAACGCGGTGGAGGCGGTGAATACATCGGCGGCTGCCAGAACGCCTGTGTATTTCTGTATCACTGGCGCGGCGGCGGAGTCAGCCACCGCATCGAGGTACCCCTTTATCGCGGCCCAGCTGTTGTTTCCGTATTTCACAAAAAACGGCGTCGGATCGACGGTGCCCAGCGCCGTTCGGGCGCCTGCGGACAGATCCGCGACATACTGCTGCTGCAGCGTAACGTCATCACGCGTGCCGAGCCTTCCCATATGGCCCGAGATCAGGTGCTTCCACGGATATGAGAGCGCCGTGGCCGGCGCCTCGATGTACCCGGGCACATCAACGGCGAGGTTCAGGCTGTAAATCGGCACCCAGCCGGCGTTCACGATATCGACGAGCATCAGCGTGTTGTGGTCGGGGAGGTGGATGAAACTGTTGTCAGGCGCGTGGTTGGAGCCGTGCCACGCGAGTTGGATGCGTTCGCCACCGATCTGCAACTTGCGGTGATTGGTAAACGTCTTGTCCGGAGGCGGCCGTCTGGGATCGTTGTCCCGCAACAGCAGCCGCCGCGTCTCCGCGTGCCCGATGCGCACGACGTTGTTCCCGAACAGCGACGAGGCGGCCGTGTGGTCGGCGTGATGATGCGAATACACCAGGTGCGTCACCTTGTTGCTCACGCCATTGGCGGCGGCGATTTCGTCGACCGCCCGCTGGAGGTTGCGGCCGATCGACGCCGGCGCGTCGAAGAGCACGACGCCTTCCCGCGTTGTCAGGAACGCGGCCTGGTAGGTCCCGTCGGTCACCCAGTACAGGTTTCGCTCGACGCGGCCGACGTAGTAGCCCTGCTCGTTCAGAGCCGGACCGAGCGCTGATCGCGGGACCGGAGCATAGTCGGGCAAGGTTGGAACTGCGGCGGCCATCATCTCGCCCTCGTCATCCGGCGTGCTCTGATCGGACTGCGCGAGTGCGGTACCCATGACTCCGAATTGGGTAGCAGCAACGCCCATTGCCGCAATACGAAGGAATGCGCGCCGTCGAAGATCACCTTCTTTGAACATCTGTCTTTCTCCCAATGGTGTTGACCAGGTCGCGACGTGCGCAGACGAGAGCCTTGGCCCCATGGTTTGGCAGCGCTCCCGGGCGGGTCACTGCCAGCGTTGCGGCGCGGCCAGGTGAGAAGGCGTCACCTGATCCAGGTGATTCGCCGACTGGAGCAAGGCGCCGGCGCCGGCTCGCCTTGCTGATGCGCGACAGACGGGCCTGCGCGAGCGACAGTCAGGCGGCGGAGCGCCCGTCCGGCGAGTCCCGGAACTGGCGCTGGTAGAGGTCGGCGTAGCGGCCGCCGGCGGCTAGCAGCGCGGCATGATTGCCGCGCTCGACGATCTGGCCGGACTCGATCACCAGGATCAGATCGGCGTCCCGGATCGTGCTCAGGCGGTGCGCGATGACGATGCTGGTGCGTCCACGCAGCAGACGGCCGAGCGCTGCCTGGATCCGCTGCTCGGTGCGGGTGTCGATGCTGCTCGTCGCCTCGTCGAGGATCAGGATGCGCGGGTCGGCGAGCACCGCGCGCGCGAACGACAAGAGCTGGCGCTGTCCCTGGCTCAACGTGCTGGCCTGCTCAGTGAGGCGCGTATCGTAGCCCTCGGGAAGCGCCTCGATGAAAACGTGGGCGTCGACCGCCTCGGCGGCGTCTTCGATCTGGGCACGCGAGGCGCCCGGCCGGCCGTAGGCGATGTTGTCGGCGACGGTCCCGCCGAACAGGAATGGTTCCTGTAGCACCATCGCCATTTGCCCTCGCAGGCTGGCCCGCGTCACGCTGCGCACATCGTGACCATCAACCCGGACCGTCCCGCGGCTCACGTCGTAGAAGCGCGGGATCAGGTTGGCAATGGTCGTCTTGCCGGCCCCGGTGCGCCCGACCAGGGCGACGGTCTGGCCGGCGGCGACGTCGAAGTTAATATCGCGCAGCACGGGAAGCGTCGGCTCATACGCAAACGAGACGCTGTCGAACGTCACCCGTCCATCCACGTGCTCCAGCGCCAGCGCACGGGGCGGGTCGGGCGCTTCTTCGGGCTCGTCGAGGATCGCGTAAATCCGTTCGGCCCCAGCCAGTGCGGCCTGTAGCTGCGTGTAGACCTGCGAGATGAGTTGGATCGGCCGGAAGAACTGCTGGACATAGATCAGGAATGCCGCCACAACGCCCACGCTCAGCTGGCCAGTAAGCAGCAGGTAACCCCCGAATCCGATCACGACCGCGGTGGCCAGCGTGCTGAGCACGTCGATGGTCGGGGCGAAGGCCGCTGTCACCACGACGGCCGCGACGTTCGCGTCGCGGTTGGCCCGGTTCCGCTCGCGAAAGCGCGCGATATTCGCCTCGGTGCGGTTGAACGCCTGCGCCTGACGGACGCCGGTAATCTCCTCCTGGAGTTCGGCGGTGACGTCGCCGGTCGTTTCGCGCGTCGTGCGGAACGCGCGTCGTGCCAGCCCCGAAAAGACGGCGGTCGCCAGAAAGATGAGCGGGATCACGGTGAAGCTCACGAGCGCCAGCGCCACGTTCAACAGCATCATCGCGATGACAATGCCGACAAGTCCAAACAGCGAGCCGAGCAACTGCGTCAGGCCCTGAGACAGGAGCTGATTCAGGGTGTCGACATCATTGCTGACGCGACTCATGAGATCGCCAAGCGGTCGACGATCGAAGAATGCGAGCGGCAGCCGCCCGAAATGCTCGAACAGCCGACCGCGCAGGCTGGCCAGCAGGCGCTGCCCAATGGACCCAACCTGAAAGATCTGCGCGCGCGTGGCCAGGGTGCCGACGGCGTACACGACGAGCAGACCGACCAGCGTTCGCGCCAGGCCGGGCACGTCACCATTGAGGATGTCGCGGTCGATCGCCTGACTGACCAGCCATGGTGCCGCCGCCTGCGTCGCGGCACCGAGGATGATCAACCCCAGCGCCAGGAGCAGCTCGCCCTTGTACGTCGCTGTCTCGCCCACCAAGCGCCGGGCGGTGGCAGCACCTCGTTGCGCCGGCGCATCGATGGTCGAGCCATCGACCACACGGCTCACGCCGACGCCTCGGCCGGCGCTGGCAACAGCGGATGCTCGACCGAATCGTCGCGCAGCTGCGAGCCGAGAATCTGGTTGTAGAGCTCGCTGTCGCGCAGCAGGTCCTCGTGCCGGCCCTGGGCCGCGACCCCGCCGTCGTCCAGCACCAGGATCAGGTCCGCATCGCGGACGGTGCTGATCCGCTGGGCGATGACGAACACGGTGCGCTTGCGCGCCCGAATGAGCCGGTCGAGCGCGTCGCGGATGGCCGCCTCGGTTTCGGTGTCGACCGCCGAGGTGCTGTCGTCCAGGATCAACAGGCACGGATCGACCAGCAGGGCGCGCGCGATCGCCAATCGCTGGCGCTGGCCACCAGACAGGCCGATGCCGCGCTCGCCGACGAGCGTCTCGTACCCCAGGGGCAGTTCGGCGATGAACGCGTGCGCCTGGGCGGCGCGCGCCGCGGCCTCGATCTCGGCCGGCGTCGCGTCGGGCTTGCCGTAGGCGATGTTGTCGCGCACGCTCCCGCCGAACAGGAGCGCCTCTTGCAGCACGATGCTGATCTGGCAGCGGAGGCTGTCCAGGGTGACATCGCGCACGTCGTAGCCGTCGATGCGCACGCTGCCGCGGGTCACGTCGTAGAAGCGTGGCAGCAGGTTGACCAGCGTGCTCTTGCCCGCGCCGGTGGTGCCCAGGATCGCGACCGTTTGCCCCGGCTGGACCGAGAAGCTGACGTCGCATAGCACGTCCGCATCGGCTCCCGGATAGCGAAAGGACACCTCATCGTAGACGACCTCGCCCTCTAAAGACGGAAGCGGGCGCGCGCCCGGGCGATCTCAACTCCCCGATCGACAGCGAACCGCCCATCACCAGCGCTCCACCAAAGCCAACGACCACGAGCGTGCCCAGGTTGGCGAAGAAGAAGACGAGTGGGAAGTTGTTGGACAAGGCGCGCACTGTCATCACGTTGCGCTCCAGGAGCTCGGTGTTGGCCCGGCCGTAGCGCTCGAGCTCGTAGCTCTCGCGAGCGAAGGCGCGGATCACCCGGAGCCCGGACAGGTCCTCCTGCAGGATCGTGTTCAACCCGCCGAGGAGCTGTTGGACCTGCGCGAACAACGGACCAACGCGGCGGACGAAGTTCGTTAGCAGCCAGAAGATTGGCGCGATGGTCAGCAACGCCGCGATCGTCAGACGCAGATTGAGCGCGCCCAGAATCAGCGCCGTGCCCACCAGCAGGACGAGCGAGGCAACTAGTTGGATGACGCCGGTGCCGACGAAGGTGCGCACCTGCTCGACGTCGTTGGTCGCGCGCGTCACGAGCTGGCCGGTCTGCGCGCGATCGTAATAGCTGAAACTCAGGCGCTGGATCTGGGCGAAGAGCGCGTCGCGCAGGTCGTACGCGACCCCTTGTGACGCACGCTCGGCCAGGTAGCCCTGCAGGAACGTAAAGAGCCCGCGTACGAAGGCGAGAACGACCAGGCCGACAACGGCCTCGGCCAGTGCCGACGGCCGCGCTTGCGTGAAGCCGACGTCGATGGCGACGCGGATCAGCTGGGGCGTGGCGAGGTTGGCCGCGGCAACCAGCAGCAAGGCCACCACTGCCCCGACCGCTTCAGGTCGGTAGCCGCGCAGGTAGGCGAGCGCACGCCGGACTGCCTGAAGACCGCCGTCTCGCGGCTGCATCCTGCGAAGCCTACGCAACCCGCACGAACAGCCGGTGCCTTTGGCCAAGATCGCCAGAGATCCGAATCGAGTAGAGATCCGGCATCTGATCCACATGCACCATGCTCAGGACACGCCAGGTGACTCTGCCTCACCTGGATCTGGCGACCCTAATGCTTGGACCTCCGGACGCTCGGTCTGATGCGAGTTCCTCCATGGCACGGCACCGCGAATCGGAACGCTTGAAGGCCGCAAGCAAGTACGAGCAACACGCCGGCGTTGGCACTGCCGCCCGTGTGCTTGCGGCTACTCGATCACGCCGGGCGGGGTTGTTCGATCGGCACGATGTGCAGCCCGACCCGCTCGGAACCGCGCAGCACAATCAGCGGCAGCGAGACGCCGATCCCCTCGTCGACCAACCAGCGGTGCAGGTCGTCAATAGCGGGCACGGCGTTGCCGCCGATGTTGACGATGATGTCGCGCTCGCGTAGACCCGCGCGTTGGGCTGGGCTGTTAGGCTCGACTGAGACCACCAGCACGCCGGTGTCTTCGACCAGCCCATAGGCGCGGGCCAGTCGACGGTGCAGGCTGACGTTCTGGCCGGCCACGCCGATCCATCCGCGGCGGATCCGTCCATCACGGATGAGTCGCCCCGCGACGAACTTGGCAGTATTGATGGCCACTGCAAAGGCGAGCCCTTGCGCGCCCTGAATGACCGCCGTGTTGACGCCGACCACCTCGCCACGCGTGTTGACGAGCGGCCCGCCCGAGTTGCCCGGATTGAGCGCCGCGTCGGTCTGAATGATGTCGTCCATCAGGCGACCCGACTGCGCGCGCAGCGACCGACCCAGGGCGCTGACCACGCCCGCGGTGACCGTCGCTTGAAAGCCGAGAGGGTTGCCGATCGCGATCACGATTTGGCCGGAGCGCAGCGCGTGCGAGTCGCCCAGCGTGGCCGCGGTAAGCTCGGGCGCCGCGATGCGCACGACGGCCAGGTCTGACTCCGGGTCGTCGCCCACCAGGTCGCCAACGGCTCGTCGACCATCGGCCAGGGTCACCTGGATCGACGTGGCGCCGTGCACCACGTGACTATTGGTGAGGATCAGGCCATCGGGCGTGAAGATGAAGCCCGAACCGCTGCCGCCGACCTCCATCGGTGGTGGACGCTGCCCGCCGCGGCCAGGCGGCGGAACGAGCCGCTGACGCACATCGAGCTTCACGACTGTGCTTGCGACGCGCTCGACCGCGCTGGTAACTGCCTGTGAATACGCGTCCAGGAGCTGCTGATTTTCGGAGTCGTCGCGGGTTGAGAGGAGATCTGCCATGGAAACTGTCTGGTGCCTCACCGAACTCAACGGCTCGGCGGTGAGGCTGTATTCCAGCCAACCACCTACCGATTCGGGTGGGGCTTGGAGACTCGCGTCGTCGCGCCAATGACGGGTACGTCGGGTGGACCCGCGGCCCGACGGTACTCCTGCGCCCGACGGACCGTTGGTCGATGCGCTCGAAGACAAGCTACAGCTTATTGCCATCGGGCAAGCCCGTGGCGATAGTGTCGGTCGGCCTGCGTAGCGAGAGCCTCCGTCCCGACCTGACGACCGTGCCGCTCGAAGGCGTGGAGCCGAGTCGGTCGTGCTGGCGCCGCGGCGCGCCGATCGCAGCAGCCTGGTGATCGCATCCCCTGCCGCGGCGCAACGCTAACTTGTCGGCCGATCACCGCCGCGATCACTGCCACACCCTGAGTCGCAGCCGAGGTAGCTCGCGGCGACGAGGTGTCGAGTTCCGATGCGCCACGTCGGGCAGCGTCGCGCACGTCGATTACTGGCCACCCCCGCAGGAATATCCGGCAAACCAGCAGGAAATATTGCCTATCCTGGGTCCGTGACCTCCTCGGCTCGGTCGCAAGCAGTTACTGACCTCATTGGACGCGATGCCGAGCTGCAGCTCCTGGACGAGCTTACCGATGGCCTTGCCAATAGCGGCGGCGCACTGATCTTCCGCGGCGAGGCTGGAATCGGTAAGTCGGCGTTACTCGAGTACGCCCGAGCGCGCGTCACGGCCAGTGGCGGACGCGTCCTTTCATCGATCGGCGCCGAATCGGAGGCGGAGCTCGCGTTTGCGGGACTCCACCAACTGCTCCATCCGATCATCGGCCTGACCGAACACCTATCCGAAGCGCAGCGACACGCCATCGACGCTGCGTTTGGCGTGAGCGTTGAACATGAGCCGGATCCCTTTCGGGTCGCGCTCGCCGCCTTTCAGCTGATATGCGACGCCGCGGACGCGGGGCCGGTCGTACTGCTCATCGACGACGCGCAGTGGATCGACCAGTCAACTGTAGGCGCGCTGACGTTCATTGCTCGCAGACTCGACAGCGAGCCGGTGGCGTTGCTAGTCGCTGTACGCGCTGGATATAGCACGCCACTCGACGGCGCACATCTGCCGACGCTCGAACTGGAGCGGCTGAGCGGTGCGGCTGCTGCGAGCCTACTCGATCAGCGCGCACCCGAGCTGCATCCGATTTTTCGCGCTCGGATCCTCAGCGAGGCGGCAGGCAATCCGCTGGCGCTGGTCGAGCTTGCGCGGACCGCGAACATGGCTGTTGACCGCGACCGCATCGCGGACATGCCAATGACGCTCACTGCGCGTCTCGAGCAGGCCTTCGCGTCCCGGCTGCGTGATCTGCCGCCGGCGACGCGCTCGGCGCTCCTTGCGGCCTCCCTCGACAGTCGCGCTGGCTCTCATGAGATCTTGCGCTGTGTGCGGTCATTTGAGGAGTTCGCGGCGTCTGTCGACTCGCTTGGCGCCGCGGAGGACGCTGGGCTGATCGAGATTATCGACGGCGAGGTGCGCTTTCGACATCCGTTGATCCGATCGGCGGTGCGGCAGGCCGCTGGACGCCGTGAGCTCGTGGCAACCTACGCTGCGCTGGCCACGGTCGTCGAGAACCCCGAGCGTCGGCTGTGGCATCGCGCCATGGCAGCCGAAGCGCCGGATGAGGAGATCGCTGCAGCACTCGAGATGCATGCGCGTGGGGCGAGGCGACGCGGCGCACTGGCAGTCGCAGGCGCCGCACTCGAGCGCGCTGCCACACTCTCGGTAGACACATCTCTGAAGAGCGCGCGTCTGGTGAGTGCTGCTGATGTTGCCTATGAGCTCGGCCTCGCCGACGCGGTGCGGCGGCTGCTCGATCAGGCACGGGCGCTGAGTCTGGAACCGCTGGATGCCGCGCGCATGGAGTGGCTTCACCAGATGGTGACTGGAAACGTCTGGAACGAGTCGGGCGCTGCGCGTACGTTCGTTGCGATCGCCCAGCGGATGCGGGATTCAGGCGAGGTGGATATGGCCTTGCGCTCGTTGGTCCCAATCGCGCATCGCAGTTGGTGGACACAGACTCAGACCAGGACACGTCAATATCTCGTGGACTCGGCCAGGAGTATGGGTGCTCCGGATAATGATCCGCGCGTGCTCGCGGTCATTGCATTGGCCAATCCAGACGACACCGGAGCTGGGGTGCGCGAGCGAGTGGCGCATGTGCATCTGCACGATGTCGAGGATCCCATCGCCGCCATGGACCTCGGAATTGCCGTGGAAAAGGCAGGAGGCTTCGCAACAGGTGTCCGATTCCTGACGCGCGCGGTGAAGGGCCTCCGAGAGCAGGTCAGGCTCGGTCCGCTTACGCAGGCGCTGGTCCACCTCGCCTGGGCTGCAGTGCACAGCGGTGAGTGGGATCTGGCGGCGGCAGCTTCGGCGGAGGGCGCTCGGCTGGCACAGGACACTCGCCAACCGCAATACGGGCTTACGGGTACGTTGCTCTCCGCGCTGGTGACGGCGCTGCGCGGCACGGAGCAGGATATCGAGACTGTTGTCGCGCCGACCGAGCGTGTACTCCTGTCGATGAACGGCGGGCCACTACTCGCAACGGCGCAACTGGCGCGCGGCGCGGCCGCGCTTGGCGACGGGCGGCACGAGGACGCATTTCGTCACATGTGGCCTATTTTCGTGCCGACGCAGCCAGCCTTCCATCGGTTCATGCGCTGGTCTGGGCTCCTCGACCTGGCCGAAGCGGCGGTCGGCAGCGGCCAGGCCGATCGATTGTGCGACGTCATTGCCGAGCTAGAGGATCTCGCTACTCGGAGTGGGTCGCCTTTTCTCGATGCCATGTTGGACGCCGCGCGGCCACTCATGGCGGCCGACCATGAGGCCGAGAGACTCTTCGAAGCGGCGCTGGGCGGGTATATGCGGGCTCACCCGTTCCTGGAAGCCCGGACGCTGTTCTCATTCGGCCGATGGCTGCGGAGACAACGACGTTCAGCCGATGCGCGGGCGCCGCTGCGTCGGAGCATCGAACTGTTCGACACGCTTGGCGCCACGCAGTGGAGCAAACGGGCGCGTCAGGAGCTCCGAGCAACAGGCGTGACGATTGGCCAGCGGACACCTGAAGCCCGCGACCGCCTGACTGCCCAGGAGTTGCAGATCGTCGAGCTCGCCGCCCAAGGGCTTTCGAACCGTGAGATCGGCGAGCGCCTGTTCCTCTCCCACCGAACCGTTGGTGGGCATCTGTACCGCATCTTCCCCAAACTTGGCATCAGCGATCGGGCGCAATTGCGGTCTGCGCTCAAATAGAGTCGGTTGACTCAAGCGAACGATCTCGAGGTGCAGGACGATTGCCTCAAGGAGATCGGACACGTGAGCGACAAGCCGAATATTGTGCTCGTCCACGGCGCATGGGCCGACGGATCGTGTTGGAGCGCCGTCATCGAATCACTCCAGGCGGACGGCTACTTCGTGGTGGCGCCGCAGTTTCCGGAGACGTCGCTCGCCGCCGATGTCGCACGCTTGCGGCAGGTTCTGCGACGACTCAGCGGGCCGAGCGTTGTTGTCGGCCATTCCTACGGCGGCCAGATCATGACTGCATTAGGAGCCGATTCGGCTGGAGTCCCCGCGCTGGTGTATATCGCAGCGTTCGGGCTGGACGAGGGCGAATCGTTAGGCAAGTTGCTTGCCGCTGGACCGCCAACAGCAGCGCTGGCTCACCTCATCGTCGACGAGCAGGGTTTTGCGTGGATCCCCGAAGCAGATTTTGTCGGCCATTTCGCCGCGGACGTGGAGCCAGTCAAAGGGAAAGTCCTCTGCGCCGTTCAGCAGGGACTGTCGATGAGCACCTTTGAGGACGTGATGGGCGTGCCGGCCTGGAAATCCCATCCGTCGTGGTATCTGGTCGCCACCAACGACGAAGCGCTTCCGCCTGACGCGGAGCGCATGTTCGCTCAACGCATGGGCGCCAGGACGGTGGAGGTGGCCTCGAGTCACCTGCCGATGCTCTCCCATGCGCAGGAGGTAGTGGAGTTGATCCAAGCCGCGGCGGACGCAAGCGTCACATCGTCCAGGTCGGTCGCTGCGGCGTAGGCACTCGCTGACCAGACGACAAACGCACTGATCTTACCTAGATAGCAGGATTGGCCTCGTGAGCGACGATCGGACAGCGGACAATCACGTCACCATCGCCGCGTGGCGCGCGGCCGTCTCGGATGAATCCGGCAGGGCGTTTGCTGCACTAGTGCACGAGGATGTCATTCTGGAGGGCAGCGCCTTAGCCGATCCGATCACGGGCCGTGATGCGGTCCGGAGCGCGATCCGGGAATCGTCCCGGCTGTACGACCGGCTCGAGTTCACCCACGAGACCCGGTCTAGCGATCGCACCTACTTCGAGTGGGAAGGCGCTGCTCTTGGCCAGCAGGTCTGGGGGGTGACAGCGCTAAGCTTTGACACAGACGGTCGAGTCGCCCGCGTGGTACTGAGTCACCGTCCACTTGCCGTCGTCGACAGGTTCGCGGCCGCGCTGGCCAACCGCCTCGCGCAGCGCTAGCTCACCGAGTGCCAGCGCATTCCTCAGCTTGTAACAGGAGAACGAAAGCCATGCCCATGATCGACGTGTACGCCGCGAGCGGAACGTTTGCAGATCCAAAAGCTCTGGCGCGCGAACTGGCCGCCACCCTGATGAAGATCGAAAGCGTTCCAGATATCCCCATGTTCCGGAAGAACACCGCCGCATTCGTCCACGATCTGCCGGCAAGTGCGCTCTCGAACGTCGAGGGGGACAGCAACTACGTCAGGGTGCAAGTGCTTACCAACGCGGGCGCGCTCGATCGTGACAAGCAGCTTGCAGTCGTCCGTCAGTTCACGGACCTGGTTGCGGCCGCGGCCAGCGATCCATCACTTACGAACCGGACCTGGGTGCTGCTCACAGAGGCCGTCGAGGGCGGATGGGGACTCGCCGGGCACGCCGACACCAACGCGGAGCTCGTCGAAAGCGCGCGGACACAAATTGCCGAGCTGCAGCGCGCAAACAGTACGGCGGGATGAATCCCACGGTGACCTGCCGAATGCGGTGCTGCTCACGTATCCGGACGCAGGCCCATGGCTCTTTGTTCCAATGGCACCAATCGTTTGTGAATCAGGCTTCGCAACTTCTGGCATCGGACGCTCCGTTCACCGTACTGATGGGTACATTGCATTGATGAAGACAGGCAGCAGATTGCACTACCAGCTCCACATCTCTGATCCGATTCCGTTTTCGAACTCGGAAACGGCGCCGAACGGCGAGCGACAGATGTTTCAGTACATCGCCACCACCTTGATTTCCGGCGACCGCGGCGCGGTCCTGGTCGATCCACCGATGACGACTGAGCAAACGGCGAAGGTCATCAACTGGGTTGAATCTAGCGACAAGAGGCTCGAGCACATCTTCATTACTCACGGTCACGGCGATCATTGGTTTGGAACCGGACTGCTGCTCGAGCGATTTCCCGACGTCACGGTCCTGGCCGCTGCGGGGACAATCGAGGTCATGCACTATCACGCATCACCCGAGGTGCGGGCGGCCGTGTGGGACAGGCTGTTCCCTGGTCAGATTCCAGCGGCCTCGGTCGTCGCAACGACGCCTCTGAATAACGCGTTCGACCTGGAGGGTAGCGAACTGCGCATTATCGAGGTGGGACACACCGATACAGACAACACAACGGTTCTTCACGTGCCGTCGATCGGGCTGGTAGTCGCGGGCGATGCGGTCTACAACGGGGTGCACCAGTACCTGGTGGAAGGCGGGAACGGTGGAGTTCAGAAGTGGATCAGCGCTCTGGATGCTATTACTGCGCTCCAGCCGCGCAAGGTTGTCGCGAGTCACAAGAATCCGGCGCTCGACGATGATCCCGCTGCTATCGAGGAAACTCGAACGTACCTGCAACATGCCGAACATCTGTCGCGAACATGCAAAAGCGCAGTCGAGTTCTACAACGCGATGCTGGAGTTGTATCCCGAGCGCCTCAATCCGACAGCGCTGTGGTTCTGGGGGGCACGGGTTCTGTTCCCGGCGACCGAGGCCCGATAAGAACGTTGCGGATCAGCTTCACAGGTAGGCAGTCCGAGCGCATTGGTTGTCCGGAGGATTCGACACCGGTAGAGCTGTGTCACAGACTCGCAAGGTCACTGCAACGACTCCGGTTCTCGAACCAGCCGCACCAGCATTCGTGCTGGCGACGGCGCAGCCGCCATTCATATTCCAACCGCCGCAACTGAGGGCTGCAAAGCCCTCGCCGATCTCCAGTCGGGGGAAGTCGCGACGCAGCCCATGGCCGGAGAATCGGGCTGAGTCTCGGACTTGGAGGTGGCAGTGAGCCAGCGAACGTTGCGAGGCGCATTCCACACGCACCTCGCTTCGCCGATGCGCGGACGCGATGCGGCAGAGCTGGCCCGCGGGGCGACACCGCTCGAGTTGTTCTTTGACCTCGTCGTCGTTGTGGCCGTTGCCCTGGCGGCCGAACGACTTCACCACGCGATCGTTGAACGCGTTGGCCTTGCCTCGCTGCTGAGCTATGCGCTGGTTTTCTTGGCGATCTGGCTTGCCTGGGTGAACTTCACCTGGTTCGCCTCGGCATATGACACCGATGACGTCGTGTACCGCCTTGGCGTCCTTGTCATCATGACCGGCGCGCTGGTGCTGGCCGCAGGCGTGCCACTCGTCTTTGACCAGCGCGACTTCAGGCTTGTAGTCACTGGCTACGTCATCATGCGTCTCGCGCTGGTAACCCAATGGATACGGGTCGCAATCGACGACGCGCCGCGTCGCGGCGCCGCGCTCCGTTTCGCCGTCGGCGTCACCGCGTGTCAGGTCGGGTGGCTGTCACTCGTTGTGGTGCCACAGTTGTGGCCGCTTGCCTGGGGCGTGCTCCTGCCGATCGAACTGCTCATCCCTGCCTGGGCCGAGCGCGCGGCGCGGACACCATTCCATCCCGAGCACATCACTGAGCGGTACGGCTTGTTCATGATCATCGTTCTTTGGCGAGTCGGTCCTGGCGGCGTCCCTCGCCATACAGAGCGTCCTGGGAACTGGCGGGACTACGTTCGAGCTCGTGGCGGTGATATCACGGCAGCCTTCTCATCGTGTATTCGATGTAGTGGATCTATTTCGACCGGCCCGAGGAACACCTCCTCGAGTCCGTGCCGACAGCCATCGCTTGGAGCTATCTGCACCTGCCGATCTTCGCCGCGGCGGCGGCTGTTGGCGCCGGGCTTGTTGTCGCCATTGAAGAGTCCGCCGGCCACTACCACCTTGGTTGGGTGGCGGTCGGCGCGGCCGTCGCCGCCCCAGTCCTGGTGTACCTGCTCAGCCTGTGGGCGCTCTATGTGCGTGTTCTCCGCGCCTGTTCCACGGGCTCATCCTCCCGCTCGTGCCGCCTCTCCTCATCGCCGCGATCTTCACCCCGGCACCGGTGCTTGTCATTGGCCTGCTGCTTGCCGGAGTGGTGGTGGTCAAGGTCGCGTATCGGGTCCGCGATGCGGTTCGTGCCGAGATCGGCGCACTGGGCGTGTTCACCAGATGGGCCACATGTCAATCTGGGCTCAGAAGAAAGGACGTAGAGCCCATGCAAGCAGGTGCCGAGTACCTCGTGATCCTCAATGATCGCCAGTTGCGAGAAGGCCAGATTCGACAGCACCAGCAGGCAGCTCGCTCGAAACGGCCATCGCGAACGACCCACGCCCATGCCGTGACGATGCAGGTCGCGCAGCTGTTGTCGGCAACTCGCGGCAGCCTGAGCCGTTTCACGCGGCGGACGCGCAGCTCGCCAGCCTGATTGCGCTCGGATGACCCGAGCGGGTTCTCTTGCAGGTGAGTGGGGTCGGGTAGGCTGACCCGCGGGAGGACGGTTTGATGTCGTGCCCGCGATGTAGATCGGTGATCGTGACCAAGGACGGGACCACTCAGCTCGGCGGCCAGAGGTTCTGCTGTAGCCACTGTGGTCGGCGCTTCACCCGGCGCTCGACTTCGGCGTTTTCGGGTCGCGCCTTTCCGGACGAGATTATCGTCCTGGCTGTCCGTTGGTACGTGCGCTACCGCCTCAGTTACGCCGAAGTCACTGAATGGCTGGCCGAGCGCGGCGTCCTGGTCGACCAAAGCACCATCTACCGCTGGGTACAACGCTTCCTCCCGCTGTTCAGCGAGGTGCCTCGCAAGTACCGCGCGCCTCTGGGTCCCGACTGGCGAGTCGACGAGACCTACGCTCGGATCCGCGGCCGTTGGCACTACATCTATCGAGCTATGGATGGGTGTGGTCAGATTGTCGATGCATACGTGTCGCCAACGCGCGACACGATAGCTGCGTGCAGGTTCTTCGAGCGCGCCATCGCTTCCAGCGGGACAATGCCGCGTCACGTCATCACTGACAAGGCCGCCCCGTACCCGTCGGCGCTGGCCGCGACAGTGCCTGGCGTTCGACATCGGACCGGCCGCTACCGCACCAACGGTATCGAGCGAGACCATGGGTTTCTGAAGGAGCGCCTGCGGCCAATGCGGCCTGAAGTCTGTCGCGTCAGCAACGATCTTCATGCGCGGTCACGCGCTGATGCGCAACATCCGCCGTCGGTTCTATCGGATCGTCGACTCAGTTCCATCGCGGTTGGTGTTGGCTTGGACCTGGACACGGCTGGCTGAAGCTGTGTGATTCGTCCCGATCCTGAGTTGACAAGTCATCCCACACTGCCCGCAGCCGCTGTCATGCTCTCCCCCAACGTCAATGCAAGAGAACCATTGAAACGCCTCACGGATATCCGCGGCGGGAGTAGGGCGACGATTCCGCGGCCTCAGAGGGCAATGAGACCGTTGCGGATCCGATTCCCGACCGCATGTTCAGTGTCTTCGTCATCGAGCGCGCCTAGCGCGATCAACATCGTCCGAATGGGTGGACAGGGCCAGATCAGGTCACACGTGTCGCAGATGCCGGTGCACCCACTCTTGTGCCGCTGTCGCAAGGAGTCGATCGTTTGGTTGAGTTGAGTCATCACTAGCGCACAGCACTCTGCAAAGGAGCAGTGCAGCGCGGGTTGAGCAGAGGTTGGCGAATCGTGGTCGCGCGGCTCAACCGAATCTCAATGGCCCACCACTCAATCGCTCAATGCGTAACCCAACAAATCTGGCCATGCTTGATAGCCTTGCCCGAGTTAGGGAGCATCCTGGCCACCTCCCTACTGCCGCCACAACCGCGGCTGCGCCAACACGAGTCCTGTTGGTAGATGGCCATCAGGTTCGCTTGCTCGACTTACGCGAACAGCTCGCAGCCACCGCGCTCGAGGTCGTCGGCCAGAGCGACTTCGGTGCATTCGCAGCGCGCCGGGCGCGAGAAACATCGCCTGATCTCGTCCTGGTTGCAGCAGATCAGCAAGCATCCAGTGCGGTGGCGACGATCCAGGCGCTGGCCTTCCCAGGCGCGCCCTGGACGGTGGTTGCCATTGCCGAGCAACACGAACCCGAGCTCCTACGCAAACTGATGCTGGCCGGGGCACGCGATGTCGTGCTACGCACGTGGTCCCGCTCTCAACTGCAGCAAGCCTTGGCCGCTGCGCGCGCAGCTGATCTGCGCTCTGCCGACGGCGCTGGTGAAACGGCGCCGCAAGGCGTCGTGGTCTCGGTCTTTGGTGTCAAGGGCGGCATCGGCAAAACGACCGTCTCGACAAACCTGGCTGTTTCACTAGCGCGCGAGACCGGGCGCAGCGTAGTGATCGTTGATCTTGACGTACCGTTTGGCGACGACGCGCTAGCGCTGAATGTAGACGGTGATCCCGACTTTCTCGGTGCGCTCGAGGATGCGGCGCTACCCGAGCCCGACCGGCTGCTGAATAGGCTCGTCATCGGGCCCGAGGGGCTGCGGGTTCTCTCCGGCGCGATTCCGGGCGACCTGACCGGCCTGGTGGAGCCAGGTCCAGTCGTGCAACTCCTGAGACGACTGGCCGAATTGCACGACTTTGTAGTCGTCGACACCCCGCCCGGGGTGAACGAGCTGAACGCAGCCGCGCTGGACGTTGCGACGATGGGGCTGCTGGTCACCACGCCTGAGCTGGCGTGCTTGCGACGCACCCGCCAGTGCGTCGGGCTGCTGCGGGGACTCGGCTTCTCCCAGGACCGACTCAAGCTGGTTCTGAACCGCGCCGCCTCGAAGACCAGCCTCGATGAGGCAAGTGCACGCACCGTGCTCGATAGCCCGATCACGTGGCGGGTAGAAAACGATCACTCGGTGCTCGCGTGCGCCGCCCGCGGCTATCCGGTTGTCACCGCGGAACCACGATCGCAGTTCGCTCTCAGTATCCAGGCCATCGCGCGCCAGATCGCTGGCCTACCCAGTGTTTCGTCCGAGTCGTGGTGGCAGCGGCTCACATGGCGCAGACGCCAGCCTGTTTCGGCAGTTGCCTAGTAAGTGATATCCAGATGACCTTCCTCTCCCATATCCAGCAGTCGCGCAGCACTCGGCGCAGCGGCGCCTTTGATGCCGTCGATGTACCCGAGCGGCCCTCGTTGGTAGCCGCACTGTCCCACGCGGATGCAGCATCTACTGCGGCAGCCGCTGTCTCCGCTCCTCCCACGTTACCGCTGAGCGCCAGTCTGCACCTCGCCGTGGCCGCGGCCCGGCACGTTGACGCTTTCAGCGACCTGAAGCTTCGGGTGCATGCGGAGCTCGTGGTGGAGCTCGCCGAACTACTGTCGGTCGATCCTCCGTTTCCGCCATCTGTGCGTCAGATGGTCGAGCGCGCGGCGGAGGAGGGTATTATCCGGGCCGATCCGTCGATTGACTGGACGAGCCGGGCGCGCCTGGCCGGCGAGATCGCCGATGAGGTGCTGGGGTTTGGACCGCTCGAGCCGCTGTTGCGCGATCCCACCATCACTGAAGTGATCGTCAACAGCTTCGACCAGGTGTTTGTCGAGCGTGAAGGACACATACAGCCGGCAAACTGCACGTTCCGTGACAGCGACCATGTCATCGCCACCGTGCAGCGGATGATCCGTCCTGTAGGGCGCCGCCTCGATCTGGCCTCGCCCATGGTCGATGCCCGCTTGCCAGACGGTTCGCGTCTCAATGCGGTGATTCCACCCGTGGTCCTGACGGGGCCCTCGCTCACTATCCGTAAGTTCGGCCGCCACTTGATGAGCACCGATCAGCTCGTCAGCGTGGGCACGCTCACGCGCGAGGCTACCGAGTTTCTTCGGGCGTGTGTCCGCGCGCGATGCAACATCCTCGTCTCCGGCGGTACAGGTAGCGGAAAGACAACGCTGCTCAACATCATGTCCGCGGCCATTCCGGCTCATGAACGCATCATTACGATCGAAGACCCGGCCGAGTTGCGCATCCAACACCGGGACCTCGTCAGTCTGGAGACACGACCAGCCAACATCGAAGGTGCAGGCAGCATCACACAACGCGATTTGCTGAGGAATGCTTTGCGCATGCGGCCTGACCGCATCATCATCGGCGAATGCCGCGCTGGCGAGGCGTTCGACATGCTCCAGGCAATGAACACCGGCCACGACGGCTCGCTCACGACAGTGCACGCGAATTCGCCGCGCGACGCGCTCGCACGCGTGCAGAACATGGTGCTGATGGCCGGTCTCGACTTGCCGCTACAGGCGATCCGTGAGCAGATTGCCTCAGGCATTCACATGGTCGTCCACATCGCCCGTGTGGCCGACGGCAGTCGGCGGGTGACCAGCATTGCCGAGATCGTTGGGTTGCAGGAATCCGTCATCAGCATGCAAGAGTTGTTCACCTTGCAGACGGACACCGACGGCGTGGCGAGGCTTGTGGCCACCGGCATCCGCCCGAAGCTGATGGAGCGGCTGACTTCTGCAGGCGAGGCGCTTCCGCTCGACGTATTCATCGCCTGAGCCCGGACGTCGCCCGAGGATGGGCTGTTGGTAGGTTGCGAGCGGTCGAGTAACAAGCGGTTCAGGTCGACGATCGCCATGGCCAGGAATCGCTTCGGCTCGGGACAATGCCGCTACCTCAACCATCCGCTGCCTGACCTGGTCGACGATCTGCGCCGCGCGTTCTATTCGTGCCTGTTGCCGATCGCGCGATTGGGCGGCCAACTGCAGATGCTGGTGCCATGGCCGTAACTCGGGCCTGACATGGGCGGTCGCTTCTACACTCTTAGCCCGAATGGCAGTTCGATTTAGCCGCGGCGCCCCTGATTCGCGCACGAGGCCCAGCTTGCGACCTCTCCTGCGCATCATCAAGTACGTCGCACGCCACCGTCACCTTGCCGTACTCGCTTACGGGTCGCTCTTCGTCGCCACGGCGGCGCAGCTGCTGGTGCCGCAGCTCGTGCGCATCATCATCGACGCGGTCGTCGCGGGCACGCATGGGCAGACCGATATCGCCGCGGTCGGCAGTCTGCTGCTGAGTGTCACCCTGGCGGTCGTCGTTTTCAGCGCCATCCGCGCGGTCTTCGCGTTCAGCCAGCAGTACAACGCGGAGCGGATCTCCCAGAATGTCGCGTTCGACATCCGCAACGCGCTGTTCGCGCGCATCCAGCGCCAGTCGTTCAGCTACCTCGATCGCACCCAGACAGGCCAGCTCATGGTGCGCGCCACCGACGATGTCGAGAAGGTGCGCCTGTTCATCGGCCAGGGCCTCGTCATGGCCCTGCAGTCTTTCGTACTGCTTGTCGCCACACTGATCGTGCTGTGGTTCAGCAACCAACCACTCACGCTGACGGTCCTGCCGATCCTGCCGATCGCGTTCGCCGTGTTCTTCGTGTTCGGCGCGGTCGCGCAGCCGCTGTTCATGTCGGTGCAGATCAAGCTCAGCGCGCTGAACACGGTGGTCCAGGAGAACCTGGCCGGTCTGCGGGTGGTCCGCGCCTTCGGTCGCGAGCCGCATGAGCAGGAGCGGTTCGACGCCGCGGCTACCGACCTGCTGGCGCAGCAGCTGAAGGTAGGTCGGGCGTTTTCGTTTTTGTTTCCACTGATCTTCCTCATGGCCAGTCTCGGCCAGGCCGTCGTGCTGTACTTCGGCGGTCGACAGATCATCAGCGGCAGCTTGACGCTCGGCGAGTGGCAGAAGTTCAGCCTGTATCTGGCGTACTTGTTCTTCCCAATGGGACAGCTCGGGTTCATCATCAACCTCCTTGCACAAGCCTCGGCTTCGGCCGTGCGCATCTTCGACATCGTCGATACCGAGAGCGAGATCAAGAACAAGCCTGGCGCCATTCAGCTCAGTCAGGTCCACGGCGCGGTCGAGTTCGACAACGTGACGTTCCGCTACTTCCGGACCGGCGACACCGTTCTCAAGGACGTCTCGTTCGTGGTCGAGCCCGGCCAGACTGTCGCCTTGCTAGGCGCCACCGGCAGCGGCAAAACGACCATCGTGAATCTGCTGCCGCGCTTCTACGACGCATCGGAAGGACGCGTCACGATCGACGGCTACGACGTGCGCGACGTTACCATCGAGAGTCTGCGCAACCAGATCGGGATTGTGCTGCAGGAGACGACGCTGTTCGGTGGCACCATCCGTGACAATATCGCCTATGGCCGCCCCAACGCCGATCTCGACGATCTCATCGAAGTCGCACGCGCGGCGGCCGCACACGACTTCATCGTCGGCTTCCCGCTGGGTTACGACACGCCAGTCGGCGAGCGTGGCTCGACTCTCAGCGGCGGCCAGAAGCAGCGCATCGCCATCGCCCGTGCGCTTTTGATGGACCCGCGCATTCTCATCCTGGATGACTCCACCAGCAGCGTTGACCTCGCAACGGAGTACCAGATACAGCAGGCGCTCGATCGACTGATGCGCGGCCGGACCTCGTTCGTTATCGCCCAGCGCATCAGCACCGTCCGCAATGCCGACCAGATCCTGGTCCTCGACGGCGGAAGGGTCGTTGCCAGCGGCACCCATGCCGAGCTGCTGGAAACGTCCGAAATCTACGCCGACATCTACAGCTCGCAGCTGGTCGACGACTCGCCGCCTGCCATGGACGGCCATGCGCCGCCGGCGGCTGTCGAAGTGGTTGTCCCATGATGATGCTGGGCGGCCGCGACTGGCTCTTCCAGCAGGAAGCGCGCAAACCGCGCGCGGTCAGCGAAACGCTGGCGCGGTTCTGGAGCTACTTCGCTCACTATCGGTTCGTGCTGGCCGCGGTCGTTGTGCTGGTGGTTATCACCACGTTTTTGCAGGTCGAAATTCCCATTCTGATGGGTCAAGCCGTTGATTGCTTTCTGGCACCCGTCGCAGCGAATTGCTGGTACACGACAGTCGATCCGCTCGCGAGCGAAGGCGGACGGCTGGCGGCCCTGGGCGGACTGGTGCTGCTGATCTCGGCAATGTTCGTCGTGAGCGCGCTGCTGTCCGGCCTGCAGGTGTACCTGATGATGTACACCGGACAGAACGTTCTGCGCACGCTGCGCATCCAGGCATTCGCACATATCCACCGCCTGTCGCTCGGGTACTACAGCAAGCACGAGGCTGGCGACGTGATGAGTCGCATCACCAACGATGCGGACGCGGTTCAACAAGCCATCGGTTGGCCGCTTGTCGGCGTGGTCTCGGGTGTGCTGCTGATCGGCTGGATCGCGTTCAGCATGCTGTCGACGAACATCGTGCTGGCGCTGGTCGCGCTGTCCGTCACGCCGTTGATGTTCATCGCCACGATGTGGCTGTCGAACGAGGCCCGCAAGGCGTTCCGTCGGGTGCGGCGCACGGTCGGCGACGTCAACGCCAGCTTGCAAGAAAACCTGTCGGCTGTACGCGAGGCGCAAGCCTTCAGCCGCGAGAGCCAGAACATCGAGAGCTTCTCAGAGTCGAACGCGGCGTCGCGTGACGCCAGCATTCGAGCAGTGGCGTACACGAGCGCGTTGCAGCCGACACTTGAAGCGTTAGGATTCGTCGCGGTCGCTCTCGTGGCCGGTGTTGGTGGCTGGCTGCTGCTGACGGGTGCGACGCCGTTCGGGTCGACGATCTCGCTTGGCGTGATCGTTACCTTTATTGCGTTCACGCAGCGCTTCAATCAGCCGATCGCTCAGATCTCGGCGATGTGGGGCAACCTGCAGAGCGGGATCGCTGGCGGCGAACGCATCTTCGGCTTTATCGATACCGTGCCCGACCTGGTCGATGCGCCGGATGCTACCGAGATGCCCCTCATCGCGGGCCGCGTTGAATTCGATGCCGTCTCTGCTGAGTACGAACCTGGTCAGCCAGTGCTGCGCGACGTGGACCTGGTTGCCGAGCCAGGCCAGATGGTTGCCATTGTCGGTCCTACCGGCGCGGGCAAGACGACTCTGGTCAATTTGATTCCGCGGTTCTACGACGTCAGCGGCGGGTCGGTCAGGATCGACGGTATCGACGTGCGCACCGTCACTGCGCGGAGCTTGCGGTCGCAGATTGGCATGGTGCTCCAGGACTCGTTCCTGTTCAGCGACAGCGTGCTCAACAACATCCGCTACGGCCGCCCATCGGCGACCGACGAGGAAGTGCGAGCCGCGGCGCGCCTGGCGCGCGCCGAGACCTTCATCGAACGCCTTCCGACTGGGTACGAGACCGTACTCGGCGAGCGCGGCAGCGGCTTGAGTCTGGGGCAGCGACAGTTGCTGGCGATTGCCCGCGCGGCTCTGGCCGATCCACGCATCCTGATTCTGGATGAGGCAACGTCATCGGTCGACACGCGCACCGAACGGCTAATTCAGGATGCGCTCGAGAAGCTGCTCAGTGGCCGCACGTCGTTCGTGATTGCACATCGCCTGAGCACGATCCGCCATGCCGATCAGGTGCTGGCGATTCGGGATGGCGAGATCATCGAGCGCGGCACCCACGCGCAACTGCTGGCCAGGCGCGGCTACTACTACGAGCTGTACATGAGCCAGTTTCGGCGCGACATCGACTTCATCGAAAATGGCGTGCCCCACGAGGCTGTCCAGGCCAGCGATACAGCGCGCTAGGCGTGCCCGGCCGCGTGGAGCGGGTGCCCGGACTAGGCGGTCTCGATCACGGACAGAATGTCGCCTGCCGGGTCTTCGAACCAGGCCATGCTCGGACCATTACCGCGCATGATCCCCTTCGCGTCGGCGGGCATGCCTTCGTAACGCTCGAAGCGCACACCGCGGTTGGTCAACTCATCGACTGCCTGAGCGATGCTGTCGACCTGGAGGTTCAGAATCGTGAACGTCGCCGGTTGATGATCGGCTTTGGGGTACACAAAGACGGCGCGGTCACTGCCCGGCGGGTGCAAGCAAGTCGCTGCGCCTCAATGCCTACACCTGCTCGGGCTGCCCGACAGTCAGTTCGTTGGAATTGATCTCGCCCAGACTCCGATTGCCGAGGGGCAGGCCGTCATCATCGAGCTTGGTCTGCAGAATATCCAGCTCACCGCGCTCGACGTCCGTACGCTCCCACGTGACCTCGGACAGTTCGACTACATCATCGCGCTGCAGCTCATGGACGGCAGCCGCGACCGCGATGCGCTGTGCTGGACGAATGGGCTCGCGCCAGCGATCTACGGCAGATCGAACAACCGGCGCTGAGCCGGGCCATGGAGCGGAACCTGGCCAGCCTGGCTCGCCTGGGACTGATGCTCGCTTGACAGGCGGCGCGCAGAGGTGGGACTCTGGCCCGGCTCGCCATGGCAGTCGAATACTTTCTGAAGATCGATGGCATCGCTGGGGAAAGCGTCGACGCCAAACACAAGAACGAGATCGAGGTGCAGAGTTTCAACTGGGGTGAACAAAGCACCATCTCGGGCAGCCCGGGCGGCGGCGGAGGTGGCGCCGGCAAGGTCGTCCCCAGCGAGTTCCGCTACGCGGCGCAAACGTCCAAGGCCTCGCCGGCGCTGATGCTGGCATGCGCCACCGGCGAACACATCAAGCAGGCAACGCTGGTTGCGCGCAGGTCGGGCAAGAGTCAGCTCGAGTACCTGACCATGACGTTTTCCGACGTTCGGGTATCGTTGTACGAGATCAACAGCACGCCGCCGAACGAGGTCGGGCCGACGGACCAGGTCAGTCTCAACTTCGCCACCCTGCGGATGACGTACAAAGTTCAGAAGGCCGACGGCTCGGCAGGGCAGTCCATCGTGGGCGCGTTCGACTTCAAGGCCAACAAGAAGATCTAACGGCACGGGACGGGGCCGGATTTCGCGCAGCATGATCAGCTGCTGACGCCGCAACCACGAAGTCGCCGACGAGCTGCTTTCCTCGACCGGAGTCGTGCTGACCGGCCGCCGCACGCTTGACATCACTGCTGGCTGGGGTGGCGAGCGCCCGATCCCAGGCATGTCGCCGTAGAGCTCACGCATCGGGTGCCCGAAGCAATAACCGTCGGGTCCGACGCGCTTTGTCTCCTGCACTGACGGGACGAGGCAGCCGTCGAAGCGGCCAGGACGGTTGCGACACGAGTGCGGCAACCATAAGTCGCGCCTGGAAGGCCTTGGGCCAGCACCTCAAGAAGCGCCGCATCAGAGCGCGGCCCATAGCGTAGGCGCCAGTCGTCGGATGTGGCCTCGGCTCGGGTGTCTCCAGTCCGAGCGTTCGATGCGGTCGGTCCTCGTTGTAGTAGGCCACGAACTCGCGGAAGACCGATAACAGGTGGTGGTTGTCGCGGACGATCAGGTGGTCGAGGCACTCACGACGGAGTGTAGCGGCGGTACACCTTAAAGACAGGGCGCGTGGTGTGCCCGAAGATTGGCCGCAGCGCCTCGGGCGCAGGTAATCCGGCGCGAGTACCTGCAGCTACAGATCGATGGCGTCCGCACCTTCGTATTCGGCGAGTTTCATGGTCCGCAACACGCACGTCGGCTCCGCATCGTCGATGAGTACGCAGCAGACGAACGGTTGTGGTAGCTGCGCGAAGCCCATTCGGGCGCTGCGTACCACGCAACTGCCGTTCTCTCAGAGCCGCAGCCGTGGATCGAGCACATCGCGCAAGCCATCGCCGAAGAAATACACCGCCAGAACGGTGATGGTGAGCGCGAGGCCAGGAAAGATCGCGACCCCTGGCGCGAGCGTCATGTACGCGCGGCCGTCGGCAATCATGGCCCCCCAGCTAGGAATCGTCGGCGGGATGCCGATCCCGAGAAACGTCAGCGACGATTCGGCGATCATCATGGCGCCAACCTGTTGGGTGGCAACCACGATCACCGGCGTCCATACGCCCGGCAGCACGTGCCGCCGCAAGAGTCTCGGCGGTCCGGCGCCAACCGCACGGGCCGCCTCGACATACGGCATCTCCTTCAGCGACAGCACGACCCCGCGCACGATACGCGCATAGCCAAGCCAGCCCGTCAGCCCCAGAATCAGGATCAGCCCGACGAGGCCCTGTCCAAACAGCGCGACCGACACAATCGCGAGTAGCACGAACGGGATGGCCAACAGCGTGTCGACCAGCCGCATAATCAGCACTTCGACGGCGCCGCCGATATAGCCTGCCAGCAGCCCGAGTACCACCCCGATGGAGCCAGCCAACACCACCGCCGTTGCTCCAATGAGCAGCGACACTCGCGCCCCGTACATGGTCCGGCTCAGCAGGTCCCGACCGAGTGGATCGGTGCCGAGCACATGCAGCGCGCCGGAGTCATCGCGCGAGAGCGGCGGACGGTTGTTCAATTCCGGCGCCTGGTCCAGCGGTCCGTAAGGCGCAATCAGCGGTGCCAGGACGGCTATGCTCACCGCGGCCACGATGACCGCGGCGCCAGCCAGGAGCCGCAGGCTCCGCCACCTCCGCCACTTTCTCACCCGCTAACGCGAATTCGCGGATCGAGCCAGGCGTAGAGGACGTCGACGAGCAGGTTCATCAGCACGAACGCGCCCGAGACAACCAGGATGCTGGCTTGCACGATCGGATAGTCGCGCGACGAGATCGCGTTGACCGCGACGCGGCCAACGCCTGGCCAGGCGAAGACTTGCTCGATGATGACCGCACCACCAAGCAATGAAGACAGTTGTAGACCGAGCACCGTGATCAGCGGGATGAGCATGTTGCGCAGCGCATGCTGGCCAACGACCACGCGTTCGCGCAGGCCCTTGGCTCGGGCGGTCCGCACATAATCCTCGTGCAGAACTTCGAGCATGCCCGAGCGCACGAGGCGCGTCACGATCGGCATAAGCACCGCGGCAAGTGTCACCGCTGGTAGCACGACGTACTCCGGGCCGAAGCTGCCGGACGTCGGCAGCACCCGCAGATTGACGCTGAACACCAGGATCAGCATGAGCCCCAACCAGTACGGAGGGGTCGCCTGGCCGAGCAGCGCCAACCCGACCCCGAGGTAATCCCAGATCGAGTCGCGCCGCAGCGCGGACAGGATCCCGACCGGGAGCGCGACCGCGACCGACAGCACGAAGGCGATCCCGCCGAGAAAGAGCGTGTTCGGCAGCGAACGCAGGATCACGCCCAGGGCCGGCTCTTTGTAGAAGAGCGACCGTCCAAGGTCGCCCTGGATCGCCCGCTCCATGAACAGCAGGTACTGCACGTAAACCGGGCGATCGAAGCCGAGCTCATGTCGGGCTTCGGCGATTTGCTGCGGTGAAGCGGTCTCGGCCAGCAGCAGGGTGATCGGATCGCTCGGCGCCAGGCGCAGGAGGAAGAAAACAATGAGCGACACGCCCCACAGGACGACGACCGCCTGCAGCAGCCGTCGCACCACGTAGGTCCCCATCGGCCGAGCCGTTGCCCCGACTAGCTCACGTCACAGGCGAAGGTGCGTGTATCGCCTCCGATCCGGCCCTGGAAGCCCTTGACCCGCTTGCGAACGCCCCAGATCAGCTCACGCTGATACAGGACCAGCTCTGGCAAATCGTCGTAGAGGGCCTTCTGGATGGCCTTGTAGCCGGCGTCCCGTCTGGCCTCCTCGAGCTCGCTGTTCGCCTGCTGGATCATCTCGACGATCCCGGGGTTGATTTCCTTGTAGAAGTTCCCGAACGCGGAGTCGACCAGCAAGATCGTGAAGTTGGGGCCAGGATTGAACGCGCGTCCGACTTCCTGGATGGCCAGATCGAAGTCGCCAGACTTGCGCGCCTCTGTGTAGGCGCCCGGCTCCAGGAACTGAATATTCACGTCGAAGCCAACCAGGCGTAGCTGGTTGGAAATGTACTCCGCCGTTTCCTTGAGCCGCGGAAACCAGGCTGGGTTCAGTTTGAAGGAAAGCTTGGTGCCCGCCTGCACGCCGGCCTTGCCGAGCAAATCCTTCGCTTTGCCCATGTCGAACGGCACCGGATTGTTGAACAGCTGCTCGTCATAGCCGATCGTACCCGGCGGGACGGTCGCTCCGACATTCTTGCCCAGCTTCTGGATGTTCTTGACGATATTGTCCCGGTCAATCGCGGAGGCAACCGCGAATCGCGCGTCTCGATTCTTGAATGGGTCCTTGCGCACGTTGTAGGTGATGGCGATCACGCTCGAGCCCGGCGAACGCACGATCTGCAGATTTTGATCCTTACCTAGCTGCTCAGCTTGATCGCCGGCGAGGCCATCGATCAGGTCCACCTCGCCGCTCTGCAGCGCGGCAATACGCGTCGATTCCTCGGGTATCGGCCGGAAGACGTACTGGTCGAGCTTGACGAGGTCCTTGACCCAGTAGTCCTTGTTCGCGTCGCCGAGCCATTGCTGGTTGGCAGTCCAGGACTTGTACTTGAACGGACCGCTGCCGCCGATTTGCTTGTAGAACTCGGCGCCGTATTTCTTTTCTGCAGCTGGCGACAGGATCGGTTCGGTGAACGAGGTGATGAGGCCCGGGTTCGGCTTCGCAAGGTCGAAGCGAACCGTCGTCTTGTCGACGACCGTCACTCCCTGGAGGACGCCGTTGAACGCGGACGCATGCTGGAAGGTCGGGTTCGCCAACAGCCGATCATATGTGAACTTGACCGCGCTGGCATCGAGTTCGGAGTCGTCATGGAACTTGACACCAGACCGCAGCTTGAAGGTGTAGGAAAGGCCGTCACGGGCCATCGACCAGTCGGTCGCCAGGACGTTGATCTGCTTGCCCTGCTCGTCGGTATCCACCAGCGGGTCATAGAGCACGCGCGTGATGATGCCTTCCATCAGCCCCGAGATCTGTTGTGGATCCTGCGTGCGCAGGTCATCCCCGCGCGACCAGGTCAACTTCTTGCCGCCGCCGGCCGGGGCGCAGGCCGCTAGTGCCTGGGCGAGCGCCGGCGCCGCCAGCGCGCCAAGCCCGAGCCGCATCGCCTTCAGTGCCAGTTGCCGCCGACTGATCGGACCGAGGCGATGCCAGACCAGATTGTCGTTCGATGACGGTTCGTTGTTCGTCATGCATCCTCCTCCCGCGGGCATTGTACGCCCGCATCGACTGGCGCTGGCCGGTCTCGGCTGCGCGCATGCCCGCGTCGAGTGCGGCCATCACCCTGGTGATTGAAGTCCGGATCCAGCTGCGGGTGGAGCGGCTCGCCGGTCTCAGGTGATGCGCAAACGCGCCGGCGAGCGTCGCTGGGTGGGCTATCTAGCGAAGGGTCGCGTTCGAGCCGTAAACCACCATGCCATGCAGGCCGCAGATCGGTGATCGTGAGGGAGGATGGTCCCGCCGTGATGCGCAACATCCGCCGTGGTTTCCACGCCATCGTAGAGTCTGTCGCCGACGGCTGGTTTTCGCGTAGGCCGAGACCGACTTGCGAAGCTGAGTGAGCATGACTGGTGAGCACTCTGGTGTATACGGACGCGACACGCGCTAGCGCAGGGTGCACGCGTCGCCAACGGCGTCCACCACACGAAGTTGTCGGATGGCAAAACCTCCGCTGCACTCAGGCGGATCGCTCGTAGACGTGGTGCAGTCCATTCAGCACCGTCGCGACCGGATCGGCGGCCCACGGATGGTGAGCATGGTTGCGCAGGAACGTGCGCCAGGTCTGAGTGGGTGAGCGCGCTGGTCGGCGCCAGCGATTAGCGTCGAACCGAGCGACTGCTGTCCACAATGCCCAGCTTCAGCAGCTCGCCTCTGATCCGTTCCGTGCCCCGCAGCCGGTTGTCGCGCGACATGGTCCACCCGCGACCATGGCGCCGGTTGTCGCGGTCGCCCCATCAACTCTGTTGGGTCCAAGTGCGCAATGCGCAACAATCAGGTGAAGCGTCACCTGCTGCGCGGCAGCCCAGCACGGTGCTCATGCGGAAGCGCACAACCATCGTCACGAGTGGCTGGGGACGACTCACGGATCCGACGGGCATATGCGGCGACCGCTGACACGCACACCGCGAGCGGACCAGCCGCACAGAATCCGGTTATGACGAACGCGCTGACGAAAAAAAGGCTGAGCTGCCAGTCGTCCCAAAGTAGGCCGAATCCACCCAACAGGACAATCGTGCTGGTACCCATGACGCAGCCAGCGATCAACGCGGCAAACAGCGCGTGTAACACGGCGAGGCGCCGCACCCAGGCTGCCACAGTCACTGCCACGGCAACCTGTAGGACCAGAGCCAGGGCCACCGTACCGAACTGTGTCCACGCAGACACGGTCTCCACCCAGCTGGCGGTGGGTTCGCGCGTCTGGAACAGGATGCTGTACACAAGAAAGCTCGCGGCGAAGTACAGCAGACCGCCAAGCAAGCCGACACCCGCCGCGCGATCCGGACGGAGTGGTGGCTGCGACGGCATGGCAATCGCCGCGCTGGGACTGTCCAGAAACGCCCAGCTGGCTACCGTCGGCGCGTTGTACCGGTGTCGCCAGAGCCAGGCGCCTAGAGGATAGACGCACAGCGCGACGAACGAAGTCAGCATGAGCACGTCCAGTCCAACGAGAATCGCCGCGGCGCTCTGTGCAACGGAGTCCGCGCCAACTACATTCGCGACAACTGGTGAGGCTGCCTCATCTACTACCTGCCCCTGCAAATCGGACCACCTGACGGCGGCGCCACCCGTCCTCACCGCTAGGTACACGAAGAAGAAAACGCCCAGCCACGCCGCCAGCAATGCGCCGGCAATTGTCAACCCAATGCGGTAGGCCTGGCCTGGCGACGGATCATCCGCTGTTACCTCCAGCCAGGTCGATGCCCCGGCGGCGACCCATCGGAAGAATACGAAGAGTACGACCACCAGGAGTCCGCTCCAGGCGATATTGAGCACAGGTATTGCGATGTCGCCCACTGGCCCCTGCCCCCGCCCAAACTCCACCGCGGCTAACGAGAGCTCCTGGCCGAGCACCAGTCCGAGGGCCATGACGATACCCGCTCTTCCCGCGCCGCGCGACTGGCGACCTTCGGTCAGTGCTGCGAACGTCGCCCGCCACACTCCCAGTCCAACCACGCCAACGGCCAGCGGTGTACACACCAGAGCCGCTGCCACAGGTCGCACAATGGCGACTGGCATAGGCAGGAGCAGACCGAGCAGCACAATGACGTTTGGGAGAGCAATGCCGGTCGCCACACCGGTGGCAAATGCGTCCCACATGTGGATTCCGAACAGCGGCCGGGTATCGTCCAACACACGCCGCCGTTCGGCGGGATCGGGATGCACTTGCCACAACGTCCGCCACCAGCCGTGGGGCGGCCGCGGCAGTGCGTCCACGGTACGACGCAGCGCACCGGAGGGTCCGTCCCAGGTCGACGCGCGAACGTCGGCATACACTTCGCGCGCGCGTAGGACAGCGTTACGAGTGAAATACACCAGGGCAGCAAGAGGCACAATCCGCCAGCTCAAATCCGCGATGTCTCCGACAGGGCGGCCGGACACCACCTGGGCAGCGGCAAATGGGACAAGGGCGGCCAGGCCGAACGCCTGCCACATCGCGATCGTGAAGTAGGTCCTGTCCACGTCGGAGTTGCGGAGGTGCGCGAGCTCGTGCAGGATCACCGCTCGAAATGCAGGCCGATCATCATGCAGCTGCGTGATCAGTCCGCCGGTCAGGGCCACGTAGTAGCGTCGGAGGTGTCCAAACGCCAACCCGGAGCGGGCCGCGTTGAAAGGGCTCCAGACGAATGTTGGCGCAGCGGATAAGTCCGTTACCCCGCAAAGCTCGGCGAGGCCGGCGATCACGTCGCGCGCGGACGCGTCGATTGGCAGCAACCGCTGGGCGCGGATCCGACGTGCCGGAAAGGTCCAGTAGATGCCGCTCGCGACTATGAGCACAATGGCCGCTCCGCTCAGCATCCAGCCGGCTTCGACCCGATCCGCCGGTGCGGTGCACTCGCCATAGGCCAGAACGCGCGCGACCCGCTCGGCGTAGGACCCGGAGAAGTCAGTCGGGTCGTGCTCCCGAGCACACTGCTCATACTGGGCGCGTTTGTAGTCACGCGTCGGAGGTAGCGCTTCGAAAATTGCTGCGTACAGCAACAGACTCGAGCCGAGCACCGAAACAATGAGCAGCACGAAGCGAAAAGCGGTGTCCGACGGGAAGGCGAAGGGGTTCAGACGTGCGTGGCGTTCGCTAACCGTAGTGAGATCGGGAGAGCTGCTGGCCATCAGGTCGCGAGGGCCAGCCCCCCGATCAAGGAGTCCGCCAACAGCTCGGCTTTATTGGCGGTAAGTCCGAGCTGACGCCCCTTCTCAACCGCGATCTCACGGACCTGTGCGAGTTGCCGCTCGCTCAAGGCCGTTCCCATGTTTGGCGGGGCGGGCCCGTCTGACTTCGTCGGGTGGACCTTCTTGAACAAGGCCTTTACGAGATAGTGGATTACGCCTGGCGCCTCAGCGCGGGCGGACTTTGTGACCTCCGCGACAAGAAAAGTGACGACCTGCGTCGCCATTGCCAGCACCATCGGTGTCAGGAACTCGGCCTCGGCAGGGACCCCAAACCCGAGCGGCTCGTCCTTGCTCGTTGCGGCGCGCACGGTACGTTCTGGATCCTCAAAATAGGCGGCGCTGATCGGCGCCAGCAGTGGCAGCTCCTGCGGCGCCACCTCGGCAATGACGTGGCGCGCCGCGGCGAGAATGACTTGCTGCTGCTCATCGAGTTCGGTCACGCGCGCCTCCGGCTCATCTGGCTGAGGCAGCATGGTAGCGCCGCTCAGCTAGCCAAGTAGCCGAACCTCGCGGTCGCTTGGAACTCGGAAGCCGCCGCAGCTAATGTGCACCGCAGGGCTGTGCCTGTCGCCACCGGGTGTCGCACCAGCACAACGCTGTTTGAACCGAGCAGCCTCGCGCCAACAGGAAGAACAGCGACGGGCACGCCAGCGACCAAACGGCGCAGGCCCGGTAACCGTTACCAGCCGCCGGTGCGTCGGGAGTGCCGCAAGAACGCCGACGCGACGCAGTGCGGTCAGTACGACGGCTTCGCCGCGGCGTGCCGAGCCGTCGGTAGGGACATCAAAGACTTCGACGTTTGCAAGATGTCCTACCTGGGTGTTGCGCCGGACGCAGCAGGTGCCAGAGTAATGCTCGATGAACTGGCAACCAGGTACAACACGACGCCAGCGACGCTGACGGAGCAGATGGTAGTAGCCACCCCGGATGAGATCGCTGAAAGACTGCGTACGCTCACCGAAATCGGGATCAATCACCACATTTTCTGGCTGCCGAAATCGCAGCACTGGCCAACTACTTGGACGCACTGGAGCTCCTGGCTCGGGAACTCGTTCCACGCGTACGCGCTTGACCAGAAGGTAGCTACGGGCGGGTGCTACTCTGCCGCTCCTGCCCCGATTCTTCTAGGGTTATCTCTGACGGTTGAGTCATCGACGACGATGGGATACCAGCAGGACCGGTAAATGGGTTCCAGTTTTCTTATGGGTTATCGAGAAATGGCGCAACCGCCGCGCCCGGTGGACCAGCATGGCGAGACCTTTTGTTTGCGCGGGCGGCAGGCCTGAGGCGGTTCCACGCCCGGACGCTGGCCACCGCAGCGCCGCACCTCGTGAACACTGAGCTCGATGGGTAAGCGCAAATCAGTGAACCGACTGTCGCGACCGGCTGACTATTCGATGCGCGGCAGATCAGCATCGTTATTGCCTGCCTTCACCAACGTGCGTAAAGGGACTGGAGTTCTCGACGCCTTTAGATAAACCGCGCCGACGCCCCACGCCGCCCGGTCGCGAGGGACCACTCAAAGCGTCTGAGCAGTCCCTGAGTTCTGTCGAACGAGCATCAGCGCTCCCGCAAGTTGAGCCCCGCCTGGTGCTGCCATGAAGGCGTCTGAAATCGTCCCGACTTCGTCTTAGCGCCCCACACTTCGACAGGCGAATCTGTGGTTTTCCGCCACGATCCAGGCGTCGATACCAACGTGCATCGGTCCAACGCCGCTCTCCGAGCAGAGCTCGGGGAGACGCGTGAAATGGGGTTCGGTCAACGCGGCGGACAAAGGCTCCGTCTGTAGCTCGAAGGGTGCGATGCCGCTGGGCCCACCTGTCGGTGCCGCGAGCTCGAGCTCCGTCCGCGGACCACTGGCTAGAGAACTACTCACCACCGCTGCACTGACCGCGTACGCGACCGTGGCAGAGACCGCGAGCGTGGCGATCAACGGCAGCAGCGATCGTCCGCTGTTCAAACCCGCACATACCAGCGCGGCCATTCTTGTCATCGCGAGCCCCCTCCAGGTGGGACGCTCGCCACACTAGAAACGCGCCCGGCATCCGGACATCGGCAGTCTGCCAGGGTCGGCGAAGATTGGCAGATTGCCAGGCCTGTGGGGTTATTGCGTCAGTCGAGCAGGCCGTGCTCGGTCGCCCACACGCCCATCTGATGGCGTGAAGCGAACCCAAGCTTGCCGAGAATGTGCTCGATGTGAGCCGCGACCGTGCGCTCGGTTATCACGAGGCGCTCGGCGATCTGACGATTGGTCAGCTCCTGGGCCAGCAACACCGCCACCTCGTGCTCGCGGGGGCTTAGCTCGAGCGCGCCTCGCGCGTGACCTGGCACCGGCGCGGCCGGCGTGGCTGGAGGCTGAGTCGCGGCCAGCGCCAGCTCTTCGACGCGTTCGAGCGGCCACGCGCGGCCAGCTTCCCAGGCGCGCGCGGTTACCTCTGCCCCCAGTACCTGGCGGAGAGGCACCAGCCAATGGTCGAGCGCGGTGCGTCCAACAGCCGACAGCGGTGCGCCGATGCTCTCGCGAATGCCGCCCGCCGCCCCGGCCAACTGCACAGCTCGAATGGGCTCGTTCATAGCCGAGGCGAGCGCGGCAATGCTCTCCACGGACTCGGCAACCCCGGCGCGGTCGCCCACCTCTGCATGCAAGTGCATGCTCTCGAGTAGCACCGACCGCGCTTCGTTGCGCGCGAGCGCCAGGCCTGCCTCACACTGGGCGATCGCGGTCGTATGGTCCTCTTCTAGAGACGGCAGCCACCCCAGGTTGCTCAACTCAATGGCTTCGTTGACCCGATCGCCGGCAGTTCGCGCGACAGCCAGCGCCTCGTCGAAGTACGCCTGGGCGGCTTGATAGTCAGTCTGCTGCAACGCGATACACGCAAGATCGGCGAGCGCGTTGTGCAGCAGCCACGGATCGTTGGCCTGGCGCAAGAGCGGCAGCGCCTCGCTATAGATCTCCAAGGCTGTGGTATAGCTTCCCTGCCGCCACGCCAGACTGGCGTTGATACTCAGGGCCACCGCGCGCATGGCTTGCTCCGCCTCTGCCGCGGGGAGTGCTGCCAGCAGCGTCAGCCACCCTCGGCCCTCGGTGTAGAGACCCGCATGACCCAGAGGTTCCAGTGCGCTCGGCCGAGTCGCAGTCCCATCTGTGCTTCGCCGTGCTCCACGCACCAGCGCAAGGCGGTCCGCAGATTTTCCTGCTCCTGCTCGAGCGCGGCGTGAGCCGCCGGGCGGCCGACCCCGCCGACATTGGCATCGGGCTCCAGCTTGCGCCGCGAACGCCTCGTAGTACACGGCATGCTGTCGCCGAAGTGCGTCCAGCTCACCACTGCTGACGAGCCACTCGCGTGCATACTGGCGAACGGGCTCCAGGAGCCGGTAGCGGGCTCGCCCCGCCCGTTCCTCCACCTGGACCAATGACCTGTCTACCAGTTGGGCGAGCATGGGCAGCACGTCCCGTGGCTCGACTTCGCCGCGGGCGCAAACAGCCTCGGCGGCTTCCAGGCTCCAGCCGCCAGCGAAGACGGCAAGCCGCTGGAAGATGACACACTCCGGTTCCGAGAGCAGGCCGTGGCTCCAGTCCAACGTGGCGCGCATGGTCTGCTGGCGGCGGGGCGCCGTACGGTTGCCACCGACCAGCAGTCGGAACGCATCGTCCAGCCGCTCCAGTATCTGCTCCACTCCGAGCGCGCGTACCCACGCCGCGGCGAGCTCGATCGCCAGCGGGAGGCCCTCCAGTCTGGCGCAGATCGAAGCCACTGCCGCCGCGCTACGCGGCGTCAGCCCAAAGTCTGCCTGGGGCCGCTTTCGCGCGCTCGATGGACAACTCGACCGCGGGATACTTCGCTACCGCTTCGGGAGGCACCGCCGACCTCGGATCAGGGATCTGCAGCGGAGGGACACGCCAGGCCACCTCGCCAGATATGCAGGGGCTCGCGGCTGGTCACGAGCAGGCGGACCGTCGAGCAGCCCCGCAACAACGTGTCTGCCAACTCGGCACACGTCTGGACGAGGTGCTCGCAGTTGTCCAGCAAGAGCAGCATCTGACGGTGTGCCAGGTGCGCGACCAGTACGTCGAGCAGCGAGCGATCCGGCTGCGTTCCCCGACCGTCACGGTAGCACCGGGCTCACCGCGGGCCAAGTGTGCGGTATCAGGGCTCTCGTCGAAGCGAAGCTACTCGCCCGTCAGACGGTACGACTCACCCAACCTGCCGCGCACCGCGCCGCATCGAGTGCTCGCCGAGTCCCGCGCTGGCCAGTCGTGAATTCGTCGGAGCGTCTCCAATTGCACCGCGGAGGGCTACCGACAGACGAGGCGCAAACCGATTTGGGTGTTGGCCTGGCAACGATTTCACTGGCGTCGCGCGCAAGCTCGTGCAGGAGCAGCGCGATCTGATCCTGTGCTTCGATGATCTTCGCGCGCTCAAGCTGCTCAGCGCGTTGAACCGACTCGGTGTCAGAGTCCCCGACGATCTGGGCATCATCGGGTTCGATGACATTCCGTTCGCGTCGATCAGCAATCCACCCTTGACCACTATCGCTGTGACGTACGAACAGATGGGCCAGATGGCGTGCGCCATGCTCATCCAGCAGAGCGTGACCGGTACCGCGGCATTGCCCCTAACCGTTGACGTAGAACTCCTGTCGCGAGGTACGACTGCTCGCACTTAGCATGGATCCGCGGTTAGCGAGCTAGCAGCGCCGCGTACGCCGAGCGGCCTTCGGCAAACAGGGTGAGCATGCGCTCGCGCTGACTTGCGAGATCGAAGTGCGCCCGCCGAGCGAGCCAGTCGGTGGCGGTATCGATGCGCTCGAGGAAGTACTGACTGGACGCGCGTAGCCGCTCGCGTTCCGCGAATGGGCGCAGGTACACCGGACTTGTATGTGCCCAAAGCGCGTGGCCGTAGCTCGTCCGCCGTTCGCCCGATGCCCGCGCTGCGAGCCAGCTGCCAGCGGCGTCGAGCGTGGTGCTCCACACGCCGCGCGCTTCGCCCGCTGCCGGCGAGCACGTGGCCACCACATCGCCATCGCGGATGATCTCGATCCTATCCAGCGACTCGTGCCACGCCCAGTCGACGGTCACCTGGAGCGAGCGCACGCTCCCGCCGACGTCGAGCACATCGTTGCTCGGGGAATGCTGCTCCACGGCCAGCTTCAGGATCGGCCCATCGGTTATCAGCGTTCGCCCCGCGGCCAGGCTGGCCAGCCAGGCAGCGTACGAAAACGCTTCGCCGGGTTGCAGTGAAACGTATACGCGATTGCTGGAGCACACGAACCAGTCGGAGCCGGTCGAAGCCGGCAGGTGGATGCCGCAATTGAGCAGCGCGTACCACAGGTGGTACTCCGGATCCATCCAGTACGGGTCGAACAGATTCAGCGCATCCAGTCGGCCGAGCATGGCCGCGATAGGCGCCTCCATCCCGTTGCCGCTGTGACACCACAGCACCAGCCCGCCCTGGGCGCGCGTCGCGTCGCATGCATCTACGAGCGGTGGGAAGTCCGGATTGGAATCGTCCACGAGAACGCCGCGACTGATGGGCTCAACCACCTCACGGATATTGATCAGCATGATGTGCCCGAGTCCGATCAGCCAGGGCTCCATGTTGTGGCGGCTCTCTTCGCCGATGTCGATCACGTGCGCATCCGTCGATAGGGCATGGCGGCCGATGGGGAACACGTTGGAGGCATACGCGAGCTCGCGCCGTTTGAGGACACTCACCACCAGAACTGGCAGATCCTCGACACGTGGATCGAGGCGCAGCCGGTCAAGTGGGCGCGATTCGACCTCGCTGTAGTGCACGTGCGTGTTGCCGCCATACCAGCCCTGCTCGGGCAGATCGATCCACCGCTCGAGCGGAGCTTCGACGTCGACCACACCGGTCCACGGCGCGTTCAGGCTCAGCCGGAAGGGTGTGTACTCAGTGCCGCGTTCGACCACGAGCCGCGTGGGGCCGCCGGGGACCTCGACTTCGAAGCCGCTGTCGTCCGCATAGAAGAACGGCTCACCTGAACCAACCTTGTGGAGTGCGTGCTCTGGCGAACACAACTCGCCGGTCGACGCCATGACCTGCACCCGCGCCTCGAGCGCCGTGCCCCGTCGCCGGTCCCAGACTCGCCCGCGCAGGACCGTCATGGGTTGCCGACCGATGATATCGCGTGGTCGGCATGCCGGGTGCGCGGCTTGACTGTGGACGGGGTGGAAGAGTAAAGCAGACCCCGATGCACTACCGAAAGATGGGCGATTCGGAACTGGAGGTATCCGCCGTCGGCGTTGGGGCCTGGGAGGTCGGCGGGTCGTATGGAAGCTTCGACGAGCGGGAGTTCGTGGACGCCGTTCAGCGAGCACTCGACCTGGGCATCACCCTGTTCGATACGGCTCTGGGATACGGCGCGGGAAAGTCCGAGGCGTTGCTCAGCCGTGCACTGGGCAGCCGACGCAACGAAGCGATCGTGGTCACCAAAGGCGGCATACCGACGCGCCCAGACGGCAAACGCCCTATGGATGGGCGCTACGCGTCGCTGATCCAAGACATCGATGCCAGCCTGCAGGCGCTCGGGCTCGACTACGTCGATCTGTACCTTCAACACTGGCCCGACAAAGATACGCCAATCGAAGAATCGATGGGCGCGCTGAACGACATCCAAAACTCGGGCAAGGCGCGGTTCATCGGAGTTTCTAATTACCATGCCGATGACTTGCGCACGGCCAGGGAGCATGCTCCGATCGTCACCAATCAGGTTGGCTACAACCTCCTAGACCGGCGATGGGAGCGTCAGATGTTTCCGACCGCGCATGAGCTGGGGATCGGCATCATGGCGTACGGACCGATGGCGCACGGGCTGCTCACCGGAGCATTCACGCGGATGACAGTATTCGAAGAGAACGATTGGCGGCGGCGCGGCGACGTTTTCGGTCAGGCGCTGTTCACGGCCGAGAATTTGCCGACCAACATTGGTGTCGTGGAGGAGCTTGCGGCGATCGCGAGTGACCTGGGCGTGGGACTGGCACCGATGGCCATCGCCTGGGTGCTGCGCGATCCGGTGGTTGCGATAGCACTATCCGGTACCCGCAGGCCGCAGGAGATTGAAGAGAACGTCAAGGCGCTGGACGTGGTCCTGTCGCCCGCGTCGCTCGAGCGCATTGACCGCTGCATGGTGCATGTCGCTGGCCAGACCGAGACATTGCCCGTCCCTTGACTGGGGGCAGGTCCAGGGCGTCGAGTCGGGGAACCTCGGGCAGCGACGATTGATACCTCCTGTGACGGCCTATGCGGCACCGTTTTCGAGGCGATCGTGCCATATGGTGACTGCCGCTATTGCCGCCACCCTCGAACGTCAGTTAACAGCGATCCTCAAGCGCGCGAACGGAGGCGGCCGTCGAGCGGGCACTTGAGGCACTGATCGACCGCGGTGTCGTTCAGCGCGAAGGGCGAGCACACGTTGGCGTGCCCGATGTCTTTTTGCGCCACTGGCTGCAGGCATCGCTCCAATAGGTCATCGGGCAGCAGGATCCGACAACGGGCTCGGCCGAACCCTCGGCGGGGCCAGGTGTCGCACTATGGCTGACCATTTGATTTAGGAGGCCCTTTAGATGCGCGCTCCCGATGCCGCCCACCGGCTCGAGCGCCATGTCAGCTTGTGGAGTCCGCGCGACTGCAACGCCGAACCATAGGGTCCACATGCACATCACGAGCGAGGAAACCACCCAGACGAGGTTGCCCAGCGCGATCTCGAGCCACATCCCCAGGATCCAGCCCATGAACGAGGCGATCCCGGCGGCGACGGCTATCCACGAGGCCCACGCGGGTATTGCCCTGGGGGTGCGAGTCTCGTTGCCGGCGATCACCGCCACCGCTAACGCCAGGAAAATGAACCCGGTGGTTTTTCCTTCACTGAACGCCCACCACGCCTCGAACATCGCCGTATTCCCAGAGACGGCGGCGCTGGCAACCACGGTCGGCTCGGCTACTGCAGTCGTCAAGGTCCAGAGGGCGCCCACCGGCAACACCGCCCAAGCCGTTGTCGTCCAAAAGCCCTGGGTCAGACGTGATGTGGCCGCCAGTACCACGAAGCCTGCCACTGCGAAAAAGGACAGGGCAGCCGCGGCGGCCCAGTGGACAACCACCCATCGGCTCGCTCCTTCGGCAATGATCTTCATCTGCGTGTCCGATTGCGTGGCCGGCGCCCCGTGCAAGGCTAGCGACGCGGCCAGCAGAAGCGATGCCACTGCGAGCCAGATTCCTGCCACGCGCAGACTGACTTGTGAATGCGACATCGATCAACCTCCGTCCGGCAACATGCTGGCCTCACGGCACCAGGTGGAGGCCGACAGCCGGTCCGGTTTTCCTCGTATTCGCGGGCCGCGGCGCGACCACCGAACACGAACCTTTCTTCGAGCTGTGAACGGGGGGTGTCGGCGCTACGCCACTGGATCGAGCCCAAGCGCGAATCGCCCCGTGAAGCGATGCTGACGCTTCGGTTGAAGTGGATGAAACTGAGCAGCGTAAATGTCGCGCAGCAGCCGCTCGAGTCCCATGCTCCGGAACAGCCCTCCACCGCCCACCGTCTCGAGCGCCTTTTCGACGGTCAGCCGTAGGGACTCTGCCGCGATGCTTTTCCGAACAAAGATGGAGTTCGCAATAGCCACTTCGGGCGCGAACGTATAGTCGCCACAGAGTTCAACCATTTCTCGCACTGCCATCTGACCGGTGACGAGCGCATTCTCCATTTCACCTACCAGGGCCCAGACGTCGGAGTCATCTCGCTTCTTCGCAACCTGGTGCAGCGCCAGCTCGCGCGCTGCCTCCGCCACCCCCAGGTAGACGGATAGGACCATCGGCAGGGCGACCGCCGCGACGACGTTGAAGAACGGGTGCCACACGCCCCTGGGCCGACGTAGCTGGACCGCCGCGTCCGGCACGGACACGCCATCGAGGACGATGTCGTTCGAACCGGTTGCTCGCATCCCCATTGTTCGCCAATTGTCCAGAACCGTGAGCCCTTCGGATTTCATCGGCAGCGCGAAATGGACCACAGTTGGTCCGTCGTTGGGATCCATGTAGGGCGCGCTGGTGAGCAGCAGATCGCCCATCGGGGAGCCGCTGCCAAAGACCTTCCGACCTGTGACTCGGTAGCCTCCGTCGATGCGCTCGGCATTGCCGCTCGAGTCCAGCCAGTCGGAGGCGCCAGTGCTGACCAGCACCAACTCGTTACGGGCGATGCGTTCGAGAAGAGGCGCGACGGGCCGTCCCTGGCGCCACATCCAGGTCAGGGTCCCCACGAGGTGCGTGTGCATCGAGAGCGCCAGCGCAGTCGAGCCGCAGTGGTGGCCTATTTCACGCAGCAGGCCGCAGAGCTCCGCGTGGGAGGCGCCACCACCACCCAGCTCGGCTGGAACGCCGATTGAGAACATCTTGTGTTCTTTCAGCTCGAGGAAATTTTCGGCGACAAACGAGTCGTTTGCGTCATAACCAGCGGCTCGGGACGCGAAACCCGGGCCGAGCTTTCGCACCACGTCGGTTGGCGATCCAAGCTGGCCGGCGGAAGCGGAGGTTGCGTCGGGCGTTGCCACCATTAGTGTGTTCCTCCTCGTGAGACATGGCTCCCCGTAATGCGTACGCTCACACGCCGCTGCTGCCATCCGAGAAATCTGGGATCTTTGTGCGCGGCGTGAGGGAAATCCCTGATCAGACGGAATGCAAAGGCCGAGCGGCCCCAGTGGGTGGCTACACGAGCCCCTGTTTCACTGCGAACGAGGTTGCGGCGGCACGATTGCGAACGCCGAGCTTCGTATAGATGTGGGTTAGATGGCGATCCACGGTGGATGTGGCAACGATCAGGGTCTCGGCAATCTCTCGTGTCGTTCGGCCACTGGCCAGCTGCCGCAGGACCCTGACCTCAGTCGGTGTCAGGCCAGCCGGGACCGCATCCGAGCGAATCTCGCGTCGGTGGCGCGGCGGCGAGGTAGGGTGAATCTCGACCGCGAGCGCTTCGGCGATGCTCTCGTCCAGCGACATCTGCCGACCGTGCTCCCAGGCCGTCGCGTACGCCGCTCCGTCGAGCTCCCGCCTGGCGCGTTCCAGCCCCTCCGTGAGCAACGCCTCAGTCATTGGTATCGGCGGCGTGTGGTAGGCCTCGCCCAGTACCGCGGTAGCGCCGGCTAATCGCACGGCTCGTTCCGGCTGCGACTGGGTCGCCGCCAAGCCGGAGAACAAGGGGAATACCTGGCTGAGATGCCATGGAGCGCCGAGCTGATGCATCTCAGTCAGTGCCTCCCGAAATCGATCGAGTGCCTGGACATTGTCCCCTTCACGAAAGGCGGCGATCCCCAGCAGATGGAGCAGGATCGCGATGCCCTCCTGGTATCCGATCTTCTGCCGGATCTCGAGGCTTTGTGCATAGTACGCTCGCGCAGTCGCGTATTCGGTGGTGATGTATGCCGCCAGCCCCAGCAGGTGGAGCGCCCAGGCGATCAGCCAGTCGTCGCCCAGCTCCTCTGCAACTGCCAAACTCTCGTCGGCGAGTGCGCGCGTCCGAAGTGGGTCGTTTTCGAAGTAGGCAATCCGCCCCAGGAGGTGAAGCACCCAGGCCTCGCTCCATCGGTCCGCAATCTCTCGCGCAATCGATAGGCTCTCGTCGAGCAACGCCTGTGCGGTGGCGGAGTCGCGCTGCTGGTGGGCAAGCCAGCCTGCCCCATACAGCGCCTTCATACGTGCAGCAGACCGCTCGGGCGCCGCGTCAAGCGCGCGCGCCGCCCAGTGGCGTCCCTCATCGTGCAACCCAAGCATCCACCAGAACCACGCCAGCGCTCCGCTCAGTCTGAGAGCGGCCTCGGCATTACCTGTGGTCAGGCCCCAATCGAGCGCAGTCCTGAGGTTGTCGTGCTCGACCGCCAATCGCTCGACCCAGATAGATTGCTCCGTGAGGCGAAGCTTTGGTTCGGCGTCCTCCGCTAACCGCAGAAAGTAGTCCAGATGACGATCCCGCGTGCGTTCGACGCTTCCCACTTCGCCGAGCTTGTCAAAGGCATACTGTCGAATCTGCTCCAGCAAACGGTAGCGAAGGCCCCCACGTTGCTGCTCTGCCGTCACCAGCGACTTGTCGATCAACAGAGAGAGCAGGTCCAGGACGGCGTACGTTTCGATGCCGTGACCGGCCCCGACGCTTTCGGCGGCCTCAAAGGTCCAGCCGCCTGCGAACACTGAAAGGCGCAGCAGCAGCGTCCGCTCCGGTTCAGAGAGCAGGCCATAGCTCCAATCCACTGTCGCCCGAAGCGTCCGCTGGCGGGGCACCGCGGTCCGTTGGCCACCGGTCAGCAGTCCGAAACAGTCGTCCAAGCGGGCTGCAATTTGCTCAACCGAAAGTACGTTGACCCGCGCGGCTGCCAACTCGATGGCCAGCGGGATGCCATCGAGACGCCGACAAATGTCGCTCAGCGCCCACGCATTCTGGTCGGTGAGGGTGAAGCCGGAATGCACCGCCATCGCACGGTCGAGGAACAGCTGCACGGTTTCAGATCTGGTCAGGAGCTCAAGCGACGGTTCAGCGATATCCGGTGCTGGCGGCAGGCCAAGCGAGGGAACGCGCCACCTGATCTCGCCGCTCGCACCCAGAACTTCACGACTTGTTGCCAGGATTCGAAGGTGCGGGCAACTGCGCAGAAGCACCTGCGCCAGTTGCGCACACGCGGTTACCAGGTGCTCGCAATTGTCCAGTACGAGAAGCGCCGACCGTGGTCGGAGGTAGTCGGCGAGGGCGTCGACGAACGACGTGCCCGCTGGCTCCCGTAGGCCAAGGACGTTGGCGATCGTTTGAGGCACAAGTGCCGGGTCGCGCAACGGGGATAGGTCGACAAGCCAGACGCCATTCGGATAGGCGTGCAGCGAATCCTCTGCCACGCGCAGGGCGAGGCGTGTCTTGCCGCAGCCGCCGGCCCCCGTCAGCGTAATCAGCCGCGATTCCGCCGCTGCCTCGGTCAGCAAGTGCTTGAGTTCTGCTACTTCGCGGACCCGCCCGATGAAGCGGGTGACCTGAACGGGGAGATTGTTCGGAACGGCGGCCATCACCCAAGCCTGCTTAGCCGCAGCCAACAGTCCGCATCAGATTGACCGTCTCTACTTTAGGGTGTTGTCCCTCGCTCTAGAGAGTTCGTTGCGTAGCCTCAGGCAGGTAAGACCCAAGAGTCTAGCTTCTAGCAGCCCGGGTAATGAAAATTCTGTTCGCGCTTCGGCCGCTTTCAGGTTCACCTGGCTAGCTTTAGCTGAGGTAAACCAGCTTACGTGCCGTTCTGGGAGCGTCTGGCCTACACGGCGCGGGAGGTGTCAAGCGTCATGAGAATTCGTTTCGTGACCGCCTACGGGGAGGATCTCACGACCGCCTACATGTGACGTCGCCGCTTCGACTGGCCGACAGTCCGCGTGCATAGAACGTTCGTCTTGATTCTGAGTTCGAATCGGGGATGGCGGAGGTGCATGGGAGTCGAACCCACCCTCGACCAGGAATTTAATCCAGGCCGAGCAACCGTTTTGAAGACGGTCCAGGCCTTGGCCTCCCCTGCGCCAGGCGCGCCCAGAGTGCCGCCGCTGAGTCCAAAATCGGGCAGATCGTCCGCCGCGAGACCCAGGCTGCGCCAGGTTTTTCCGCCGTTGGGCTGCAAATCTGGCTGCACGCCCCGGGCCGACACGCCGAGGATCGGACGATCGTCGGCTCGAGCAGCTTAGGTCAAGCGGGCAGACACAAGGGTGCGGAAGGGAGGATC
>WNGE01000753.1_pt1 | contig 43882 bp, 44 predicted proteins | sample 5400651 | NCBI WGS metagenome assembly WNGE01 (sample SAMN13153370, study PRJNA577476) | soil metagenome | isolation source: 60 cm soil or saprolite under grassland replicate 2 | place: USA:California | collected 2016-06-15 | reverse complement strand
CGCGATGTGTTCTGAAGATCACGCGCCCGCTCGGCGTGACGATTCGCTCCCTGACCAGCGGGCAATCCGGGCTATAGGCGTAACCCTCGTCATACCAACCGTAGCGGGGTCCGACGCCCAGCCCGAACGGGCCGACCTGAACGCCGACGCCGCCCGGGTCAGCCCCCAGATACACCTGCGCAGATGCCGGAACCGCCGCTATGAGCAGGGCAGCCGCCGCCGCGCCGAAGAGAAGTTGCTTCATGACACTCTCCTTTCTCTTCGCTCCTCACATTCCTACCCCAACGCATCAGCGCCAGTTTCGTTTCGTCCTTGCCGGTGGCTGCAAGCCATTGTAATCCAATGCGTTTTTGGTCCACAATCGCACGGAAATGTGGCGGCGCCACCCCCGTCCGATTGAGTCACACAGGTGCGCCGACACAGACCTCGAGCGGCTCGATCGCTACCGCGCGAACTACCCCTGGTTGGTTACCCAATCGCGGTAGACCAAAGCGGGACACGCGGATTGCGCGTCGCTTCGCGGCGCTTCATCTTCGCTATGAGGGGCATGCATGGCGAACCGCATTTTGGTCACGGGCGCGAGCGGGTTTCTCGGCAGCGCCGTCATCCCGCGTCTGCTGGCGCGGGGCGAGGAGGTCGTCGGCCTCGATCCGGCAGCGCCGGTGAATCCGAGCATCCGACACATCGAAGATGATTTGTCCGAGCCGGCGCGCCTGCGCGAATTGCTGGCCGAGGAGCGGATCAGCCATGTCGTCCACGCCGGCGGCGTCTCGGGCCCCATGGTGATGACGGACCGGCCGGACCGGATCATGGCCATCAACGTCGGCGGCAGTCTCCATCTCCTGCTGGCCGCGCTCGATGCCGGCGTCAAAACTTTCATCTATTGCTCCTCGGTGTCGGCGATCGGCGATTTCCGCGAGGCCGATCCCATCGCCGACGATTACCCGATGCGGCCGACCACGCCTTACGGCTGCTCCAAGGCCGCGATCGACATGGTGCTGCGCGGATTGTGGCGAACAACGCCACTCGACCTGTGCTCGCTTCGCTTCACCGGGATTTACGGTCCCGGCAGACGGACCGCGTTCGTGATCGGCGAGATCGTCGATGCGGCGATCGAAGGGCGCCCGGCGCATGTCGGGCCCGCGAGCGACCAGCCGTTCCTCTATATCGACGATGCGGCGGATGCGGCCGTGGCCGCGTGTTTGTCCGCAACACGGCGGCAGCTGCATTATTTCCTCGCTTATCCCGAGCAGGTCGCGCTCGCCGATCTTGCGGCGGCTGCGGCGACCGCGGGCGCGCCGGTAACGCTTGAGGTCGACGCAAGCCGAACCTCAGCTCGGCGCGGTCCGCTCGACGTCGGACCGGCAGTCCGGGATTTCGGTTTTGCGCCGAAGATCGATCACCGCACGGGGATCGCGCGCATGATCGCCGCGCGCCGCGCGGGCGCAGCAGAATGAAATGCGGGCCCCTCACCCTGTTCCCTCTCCGCGCTGGGGAGAGGGCACCTGCATTCGCAGCTGCCGTGAACCAACACGGCGCGTGAACCTGTCACCAGTCAGATCGCCGTGTAACCGCCGTCGACCAGCATGTCGGCGCCGGTCATGAAGCTCGAGGTATCGCTGGCGAGAAACAGCGCGGCTTGCGCGATCTCCTCCGGCTGGCCGAGGCGCTCGAGCAGGTGCTTCGGCCCGGCGATCCGCCGCGCCGTCTCCATGTCGCCGAAGCGGAGCACCAGCCGCCGGGTCTCGACCGCACCAGGCGAGAGCGCGTTGACCCGGATGTTCTGCGCGGCGTGATCGACCGCCATGGCCTTGGCGAGCTGGATCACCGCGCCCTTGGTGGCGCAATAGACGGCGCGGCCCGGAGCGCCGACGCGGCCGAGCTGCGAGGCGATGAGAACGATGCTGCCGCCGCCGGCACCGACCATCATCGGCAGCACGGCGCGGCTGATGAGATAGGCGCCCTTCACATTGACGGCGAACACGCGATCCCATTCCGCGGGTCGAATGTCGGCGATGGTGGCGTTCGGGTCGTCGGCCGCGGCGGCATGGACGAGCACGCGGGCGCCGCCCAAGGCGTTCTGGACCGCCGCCGCGGCCGCCAGCGTATCCGCCTCGACGCTGACATCGCAGCCATGCGCCAGCGCCTTTCCCGAGGCCGCCTCGATCGCCTGCGCGGTCTCTTCCGCGCCGGCCCGATCGATATCGAGACAAGCAACTGCGGCGCCGGCTGCGGCGAACGCGAGCGCGATGGCGCGGCCGATCCCGCCGCCCGCCCCGGTCACGACGGCGACTTTGTCGGCGAGCGAATCATTCTCCGGACCAGGCGACATGATCAGGCTCCCTTCGCTGCGCTTGCGCCGGCGCCGAGATAGGCATGCCGGACCCGCTCGTCCTCCCGCAGCGCCGCGCAGGCGCCGCTGGCGACGATCGCGCCGGTCTGCAGCACATAACCGCGGCGCGCCGTCTCGAGCGCATAGCGCGCATTCTGCTCCACCAGCAAGACGCTGGTGCCGCCGGCATTGATCGTGCGGATGGTGCGGAAGATGTCGTGCACGATCTGCGGCGCGAGCCCGAGCGAGGGCTCGTCGAGACACAGCAGCTCCGGTTCCGACATCATGGCACGGCCGAGCACCAGCATCTGCTGCTCGCCGCCGCTGAGCGTGCCGGCTTTCTGCAGCGTGCGCTCGGAAAGCCGGGGGAACATCGCGAACGCCCGCTCCATGAGCTCGCGCAGCTTGGGCTTGTTCCGGCGCGATTTGAACGCGCCGAGCTCGAGGTTTTCCTGCACCGTGAGGAACGGAAACACGTGCCGCCCCTCGGGAACGAGCGCGATGCCGAGGCCGACGCGCTGGTGCGACGGCAGCGCGGTGATGTCGCGGCCGCGAAACGAGATGCGGCCCGCACGCGGCCGCAACACGCCGGCGATGGCGCGCAACGTGGTCGATTTGCCCGCGCCGTTGGCGCCGATCAACGCGACGATCTCGCCTGGCTCGATATGAAAGCTCAAATCCCGGCATGCCGGCGTGTCGCCGTAGGCGAGCTCGAGCGCGTCGGCGGAGAGCAAGGCACTCACCGGAAATCGGCTCCCAGATAGGCGGCGACCACCGCCGGGCTCGCCTGCACCTGCGCCGGCGTGCCTTCGAACAGGTGTTTGCCGTAATCCATCACCAGAACCCGGTCGGCGACCTGCATCACCAGATCCATATTGTGCTCGACCAGCGCCACCGTCATGCCGCGCCGGCGCAGCATGCGGATGCGGTCGAGCAGCCGCTCGACTTCGGCGGCATTCAGGCCGGCCGCGGGTTCATCGACCATCAGGAGCCGCGGCGCGGTCGCCAGCGCCCGCGCGATCTCCAGCATGCGCTGCTCGCCATAGGCGAGCGATCCGGCGAGCACTTGGGCGCGCCGCGCGAGCCCGACGAACGAAAGCAGCTCCTGCGCTTGCGCACGGCTGCGGGCCTGATCGCGCCGAAACGCGGCGCCATGCATCAGATATTGCCAGGCCGGAATATCGTGATGGATGTGAAAGCCGGCCAGCACGTTGTCGAGCACGGAAAGGCGCTTGAACAGCCGGATTTTCTGGAACGTGCGTGCGAGGCCTCTCCGCGCGCGTCGATGCGCCGGGGTCCCGACAAGCTCCGTGCCGTCGAAGTACATCGTGCCCGCGTCCGGCTGATAGATGCCGCTCATCAGGTTGAGCAGCGTCGATTTGCCGGCGCCGTTGGGGCCGATGATCGCGAACACCGTGCCGCTCGGGATCTGCAGCGAAATCTCGCGGACCGCCCGCACGCCGCCGAAATTCTTGCACAGCCCCGTGGCGGCAAACAGGATCGATGGTTCGCCGGAATCGGCGGCGCGCGCAGCGGACCCGGCGGTCATCGCCGATGCTCCGCAGGCATGCCGCGCAGTCCGAGGCGGCGCAGGCGGGCGGCGGCGAGCTGCACCGCCTGGGCGATGCCGCCGGGCATGAACAGAACGACGAGTGTCAGCGCCAGGCCGTAGACGATCAGGCGCAGGTCGCCGAGCCCGCGCAGCGGCTCGGGAAGCACGGTGAGCAGGATGGCGCCGCAGACCGGGCCGATCAGCGTGCCCATGCCGCCGACGATGACCATCGCCAGGATCGTGAACGACTCGGTGATGAAGAACGCGTCCGGCACGAGCGTGCCGACGAAGCTCGCATAGAAGCAGCCCGCCGCGCCGGCCACGGCGGAACCGACCCCGAAGGCGAACACCTTCCACGCCTGCGTATTTACGCCCAGCGAAGCCGCCGAGAGCTCGTCCTCGCGGATCGCGGTCAGCGTCTCGCCGATCGGCGAGCGGACCAGCCGATCGAGCACCACGTAGGAAAGCAGCGCAAATCCCGCGACCAGATAGAACAAATTGGCAAGATTGCCGAAGTCGATTGCCGGCAAGCCGGGCAATGCCAGCGGCGGCGGCGGCGGAATGGCGTAGATGCCGAGCGGACCCTGGGTGAGGCTGATCCAGTTGAGCAGGATCTGATAGGTGATGACGGCGAAGCCGAGCGACGCGATCGCCAGATAATGGCCGCGCAGGCGCGCCGCGAAGATCGAGAGCAGCATGCCGGCCGCCCCGGAGAACAGGATCGCGCCCGCGAATGCCGCCCAGAACGGCACGCCCAATCGCGTGATCAGCAGGGTCGAGACGTAGGCGCCGAGCCCGTAAAAGGCGGATTGGCCGAGATTGAGCTGCCCGGCATAGCCGACCACGAAATCGAGCCCGATCGCCAGCATGACGTTGATGGCGCAGACGATGAGATTGGTGCGCCAGTAGGAATCCGTGAAGATCAACGGCAGGACCGCGATGACGAGCACCGCTGCGAAGAACCCGATGCGACGCGAGGACAGCACCGGATCGCGGGCCGGCGTCCGCCGATCGCTCGTCGGCGCGTCAGACATTTTCCTCGCGCGTCTCGGCGATCAGGCCGGTGGGACGCACCGCCAGCGTGAGCAGGAGCAGCGCGAACACCACGATGTCGGTCAGCCCGGGATTGAAGAATTGCGTGGTGTAGCTCTCGATCAGGCCGACCAGCAGGCCGGCGATGATCGTGCCTTCGAAGTTGCCGAAGCCGCCGATGATCACGATGGCGAACGCCTTGAGGATGACCGAAGCGCCGGCGAACGGGGTCAGGACCAGGACCGGCGCGAGCATCGCCCCGCCCATGCCGGCCAGCGCCGACGCGATCACGAACGTGAGCATGATGAGCTTGTCCGGGTCGATTCCCATCAGGCCCGCGGTCTCGAGGTCCTGCGACACCGCGCGCAGTGCCTTGCCGAGGAACGTGAACCGCATGAAGGCATAGAGCAGCACGATCGTGGAGGCGGAAACCGCGATGATGAACAGGTTCTGCATCGTCACGAAAATTCCGCCGAAACGCACTACTTGCTGGCTATACGGGGATTCGAACGCGTAGGGGATCGGGCCGAACCACAGCAGCATGGCGTTCTCGAGCAGCACCGAGACCCCGATCGTGGCGATCAGCGGCAAGAGCTCGCTGCCGCGCCGGCGCAGCGGCGCGAAGATCGCGGCATTGACCAGGAATCCCATGGCGGCTCCGACCGCGAGCGCGACGGCGATGCTCGCCAGATAGCTGCCGCCGAATGTATGGATGAAGAAATAGGCGGCAAACGCCCCGAGTGTGACGATGTCGGCGTGCGCGAAATTGATCTGAACCAGCACGCCGTAGATCAGGGTGAGCCCCAGGGCGACGAGCACGTAGAGGCTCCCCAGAACGATGCCGTTGATGCCCTGCTGGAGAATGACGGTCAGCATGGCTTGTGGGGGGTGAGGACTGTCGTGCCACACACCCCCCTCCCCATCCCTGCCCCACAAGGGGAGAGGGAACCGATTGCGGCTCGCATGGAGCCATGACTGAAGCGCGCCCGCGTCAATTCCAGCTCAGTGCCTTCCAGGACAGGTCCGGCAAGGTTTCCATGTAGTGGATCGTGTCCATCCGGGTGTTCTGATTGTGAGCGTCGAACTCGACGCCTCCCGTCACGCCGGAGAAATTCTTGGTGGCGGCGAGAGTGTCGCGGAGCGACTGCGCATCGCTCGCGCCGCGCCGAACCACGTCGGCGATCAGCATGATCTGATCGTAGGCGTGCGCGTTGAGATGCGTGGGCTCCTGATTGTACTTGGCCCGAAACGCCTCGACGAAATTGCGCACCACTTCGCGCTTGTCGGCCGGGTCGAATTGCACGATGCGGATGTAGCCGAGCGCGGCCTTGCCGGCTTTCTGCTCGAACCCGAACGGTAGCCAGATGGTGCCGAGCTGGATTGCCTGTCCGTCGCCGCCCTTGGTCACGCCGGCTTGCGCCAGTGCCTGGGTGATCTTCAGTCCCTGCCCTTCGAGCGTGTAGGTCGGAATGACGTCGATCTTGCCGAGGCCGGCGACCCGTGTGGCGATCGCGGTGAAATCGTTGACGTCGCGGCCGAAGCCGATGTCCGCCAGGATCTTGCCGCCGAGCTGGCTGAAAGTATCGGAAAAAACCTTGGCATTGCCGATTCCGGCGTTGGTGTTCTCATAGAGCAGGACCGCGGTACGGGCGCCGAGCGTCTTGTAGGCATGGGTCGCGATGTCGATCCCCTGCATCACCTCGTTCGGCATGATGCGGAACGTCCAGGGATTGCCCGGATCGGTGATCTTGATCGAGGAGGAGCCGGCGTTGAGGAACGGCACCTTCGCCTGGGCCATCACCGGCATGATTGCCAGCGTCGCGTCCGAGCATTCCTCGCCGATCGTGATATCGGGCTTGTACTGATCGAGGATGCGCTTGGCCGCCTGGGTCGCCGGCAGCGGACTGCAGGCGGAGTCTTCGTACTGCACCTCGAACTTGAAGCCGTTGACGCCGGTCTTGTTCAGCGCCTCGAGCGCGAGCTCGATCCCCTGCTTGTCCTGCGCGCCGAAATAGGATCCGGGACCCGACATCGGCAGCAATGCCCCGATCTTGATGGTCTTGTCGGCAGCGAGGCTCGCCGGCACGACGGCGGCCGAAACGATGGCGGCGAGCGCCAGGACGGAAAGCGTTGGACCGAATGGCTTCGTGCACATGGATCGCTCCTGCGTGGCGGCGGCGGCCGCCTATTCACTCAAAAAAACCGGGCCTTGGCAATCGGAGGGAGCCGGCTTCCGCGGCAGGCGCGAAATTTCTGCGGCCGGAGCGCGGACCGCCGATCTTCGCGCGGCGGAATTCGCGCTCAGGGCGCCGCGGCGCCATCGATCCGTTTCGGACGCCAGCGCAGCGCCTGCTTCTCCACCCGGTCGAGACCGCTGCTGAGGATGACGACGATGACCATCAGCACCAGCACGCCGGCCATCGTGCCGGCCGTATCCAGCACATTCGTCTTCTCCATGATCCGATAGCCGAGGCCTTCCGTGGAGGCGATGAACTCGGCAACGACCGTCGCGACGAGCGCCTGCGGAATCGCGATCCGTAGCCCGGAAATGATCCACGGGCTCGCATTGGGGATGGTGACGTGCCAGAACAGCTGCCAGCGGTTGGTGCCGAGAATCCGCGCAACGTTGCGCAGCTCCAGATCGGCATCGCGCACGCCGTCATAGGTGCTGAAGAAGACCAGCAGGAAGCTCATCATTCCCGCCATCATCACCTTGGAGGTCAGGGCAATGCCGAACCAAAGCACGAAGATCGGGGCCAGCGCGATCCGGGGGATGCCGTAGAGGGCCAGCATGAACGGCCGCAGCACGTCGGCGAGCGTCTCGGATTGCGCCAGCATCACGCCGAGCACGAGACCGAGCCCCGCGCCACCGAGGTAACCGATGGCGGTCGCGCGGAACGTGGCCGACAGGTCCTCCCAGAGCTGGCCGGTTTGCGCCGATTTCCATGCGGCCGCCGCGATTGTGCTGGGCTGCGAGAACCAAAACGGATCGAACAGCCGTCCCGCGCCGAATTCCCACAAGATCAACAGGCCGCCGGCGAGCGCCAGCCGCCAAAGCGTCACCTTCGTTGGCCTCATTGCGTGGCCTCCTTCATCTCGGCCGCGAGCTGCAGCCAGATCTTGTCGTAGATGCTGCGGAACTGCGGGTTGGTATGGATGGTGAAGATGTCGCGAGGCCGCGGCAGACCGACCGGAACGATCTCTCGCACGCAACCGGGCCGGGCGCTCATCACCACGACGCAGTCGCCGAGCGCGATCGCCTCGGTGAGGTCGTGGGTGATGAAGATCAATGTGGTGTCGGGCCGCTCGCTCCACAGGGTGAGCAGCAGATCCTGGAGGTGAAGCCGCGTCTGTGCGTCGAGCGGTCCGAATGGCTCGTCGAGCAGAATGATCTTGGGATCGTACGCAAGCGTGCGCACGATGTTGACGCGCTGGCGCATGCCGCCCGAAAGCTCGTGCCGGTAGTGGTTGGCGAACCCGCCGAGACCGACCCGCTCGATGAGCTGCATCGCGCGATGGCGCTGCTCGGCGCGCGAACCGAGCCCGCGCATCTCCAGACCGAACATTACGTTCTGCAGGACCGTACGCCAGGGGAACAGGTTGTCGGCCTGCGTGACATAGCCGATGTCGCGATTGATGCCGCGAGCCGGCCGGCCCTGATAGAGCAAGTCCCCCGCGCTGGCTTCGAGCAGCCCGACGATCAGGTTGAGCAGGGTCGACTTGCCGCAACCCGAAGGACCGACCACGGTCACGAACTCGCCGGCCTCAATATCGAGATCCACCCCGGCGAGCGCCGCGACTTCGCCCCGCGGGCTGCGGAATTTCAGCGATACGTTTCTCAGGCAGATGATCGGCCGATCCTGCGCGCTGCCGTCACCTGCTTGCCTGAGCACGACGGGCCCGCCGACTATTTCAGGAAACGATCATCGAACGTGGCGACCAGCTTGTCCGGGTCGACGTCGCGGCCGTCGAGCTTCAGCGTATTCACCCACATCTGTTTGCTGACGCGCCCGGTGGGATTGATGGCCTTCTTGGTGGCCTCGACGGCGGCGTCAAGCGTGTCGGGATCGACCTTTTCGTAGATCTCCCGGATCGCTTGCGCGACCTCGGCGGTCGGTTTGGCGCGGATGTCGTCCATCGCCTTGCGCAGCGCCCTCACCATTCGGTGTACCGTCTCGGGATCGTCCGCGAGCGTCTTGGGCGCGACGACGAGGCCCGACATCACGAACGGATCGATCGAAGGATCGTCGCCATTGGCATTGTCGACCCACATCACTGCCTTGCCGCGCTGGACCATGAGCCGGTCGTGCGGCGTCGAGATCGCGTAGCCGTCGATGCGATTCTGGTCGAAGGAGCTGACGAGGCTCGAGGGCGCTCCCAGCGCCACGATCTCGACCTCGCCTTCGCGCAAGCCGCCGATCCGCATCAGGTGCTCGACCTGGCGATGGGTCAGGGAGCCGGGCTGCGTCATGCCGAGCCGCAGGCCCTTGAGCGCGCGGGCGCGCTCGGCGAGCGGCGCATCCGGCTTGACGCCCGACTTCTCGGCCGCAGCCTTGCTGATCACGACGCCGATCAAGTTGCGGCTGAGCATGTTGAGCACGTTGACGATCGGTCGATCGGCCTGGGCCGCGCCGATCTGGTAGGGACCGACCCCAAAATTGAACTCCACGTCCCCGGACAGAAGCGCCGCCAGGTCGGGCCCGCCGCCTCGCGTAGCGATCTGCTGGACATCGAGCCCTTCCGCGGCGAAATAGCCTTTCACGCGCGCATAGTCGGCGGGCAGAAAGGTGAAACTGGCGACCGCCTGCGTAACCCGAATCTTTTTCAGGCTCGGCTGTGCGGCGGCCGAGGCGAAAGCCAAGGCCAGCGCCACGGCTACCGGAAAGATCAGGACAGGCTTCATAGTTCCTCCCCTCGTTGCGTTTGGTGCGGACCGATGCAGGCCGTTCGCGCCACGATACCGGAAGTACACGGCTGCGAGGGAATTTTGCACGAATTCGATCGCATCCGGAAAGCCGCCCGGCAGGAAGCCCTGCGTCGATATCTTTGTCTCCGGAAATGGCCGATCGCGCCGGAGCTGGACCGGCCCACCGGGCGCGTCGTGCTTGCCTAGGACGGGGCCGACCCCTTAACAAACACGGGCATCGAGGGAGGAAACCGCGTGGGACCATTGGCCGGCGTCAAGATTCTGGATTGCAGCTCGGTCGTGCTCGGCCCCTATGCGGCGCAGCAACTGGGTGACCTCGGCGCCGACGTCGTCAAGATCGAGCCGCCGGAAGGCGACACCACCCGGCAGCTCGGGCCCCGACGCCATGAGGGCATGGCCGCGTTCTTTCTTGGCTGCAACCGCAACAAGCGCAGCCTCGTGCTCGATCTGAAGAAAGCATCGGGTCGAGATGCCTTGCTGCGGCTCGCCGAGAGCGCCGACGTGCTCATGCACAATTTCCGGCCGGAACCGGCGGCGCGGCTCGGGATCTCCTACGAGGTGTTCGCAAAGATCAACCCGCGGCTGATCTATCTTGCGACCTACGGCTTCCGCGCCGAGGGACCGCTGGGGGCGAAGGCGGCCTACGACGACATCATCCAGGCCGGATGCGGGATCGCCATGCTGCAGGCGGTGGTGGCCGACGAGCCGCATTTCGTGCCCACCCTCATAGCCGACAAGACCGGCTCCAATTGCGTGTTGAGCGCGGTTCTGGCCGCCCTCTACGAGCGGGAGAAATCCGGCCGCGGCCAGGCGGTCGAGGTGCCGATGTTCGAATCGCTCGTCGCGTTCACCATGGTCGAGCATCTCTACGGCGACGCCTTCGTGCCGGGGGTGGAGCGCATGGGGTACCGGCGCCTGCTCAACAAGCACCGCGGACCGTATCGATCCAAGGACGGCTATTTCGCCATGCTGCCCTACACCGACGCGAACTGGCGGGAACTCTGCGGCCTGATCGGGCGGCCGCAGATTTTGGAGGATCCGTGCTTCAAGTCGACCGCGGTGCGGCTTGCCAATATCGACGTGGTCTATGCGACCTTGGCCGAGATCTGCCTGACGCGCACCAACGCCGAATGGACCGAGCTCCTGAAGAACTCCAACGTTCCGCATGGACCGGTGCAATCGATCGAGGACCTGCTCGACGACCGGCAGCTCGCCGCGACCGGTTTTTGGAAGGAATTCGAGCATCCGACCGAAGGCCGGATCCGCATGCCGGATATTGCGCCGCGCTTCAGCCGCACCGAGCCCGACATTCGCCTTTTGCCGCCGCGGCTCGGCGAGCACAGCGTCGAGATCCTCGCCGAGGCGGGACTCTCGCACACCGAGATCGACGCCCTGATCGCCGCAGGGGCCACCCGCGACGGACGGGCGGGGTGAGTTGATACCTTCCCGATCAATGACAGTCATGCCCGCCCCTGTGCTGGACGAGCCCGGCCATGACGTGTGTCAGCGGTAGAGCTCGATCTCCGGCCGCGGGTCGGGCACGAAGCCGTCGCGGTTCGGCATTTGCACCGTCGGCAGGGTCTTGGCGTCGAGTGCGGCATTCTTCGGCACGATGTTGGCTTCGCCGAGGATGTAGGCGACGACGCCGTAGACTTGGTCATCGGTGAGCGAGCCGGGCGCGTTCAACGGCATCGAGCGCTTGACGTAGTCGAACACGGTCGTCGCATAAGGCCAATAGCTCTCGATGGTCTTGACCGGCGCCTCGCTCGCCAGCGTGCCGCGGCCGCCGATCAGCCTGTCGCCGCCGATGCCGGTCGCAGGAATCCCCTGCAGCTTGTCGCCGTGACACACGGCACAGGAATCCGCGTAGACTTTTTGGCCTTCCGCATAGCTGCCTTTGCCGGGCGGCAGGCCGCGCCCGTCCGGCGGAATGGAATAGAATTGCGCGAGGTCTTGTGGCGTTGCGGCCGTTCCGAGATCGAGCCGCGCCGGATAGCCCTGTTGCGCGCTGGCGGTTTGCGCGAGCGCCTGCGTGAGCGCCAGCACCGCGAAGAGCGCAACCAAATGCTTACGCGTGGACATTGGTGACGCTCCCGTCGGCCGCAATTGCCCAGCTCTGGATGGCATTGAGGTGATAGATCGAACCGAACGGCCCGGCGAGACCGCGGATATCGACGAGCTGCTTCAGGCTCGGCTGCAGGTAGCCGGTCTCGTCGGTGGCGCGGCTCTGCAGCACGGCCGGCTGTCCGTTCCAGAACCACGGAACTCGGAACCGGGTCGTGCAGATGGGCAGCATGGGCTCCTGCAGCGCGGCGAGATTCCAGCTCCTGCCGCCGTCCGCCGACACCTCGACCCGCGCGATCCTGCCGCGTCCGCTCCAGGCGAGCCCGCTGATCTCATAGAAGCCCGGGCCAGGCAGCTTCATTTCTCCGGACGGAAACGTGATCACCGATTTCGCTTCCATCGTGAAGCTGAATTGGCGCGCTTTCCCGTTGGCGAGCAGATCGGTGTATTTCGACGTCTCCTCGCGAGTCATGAACGGCTTGTCGCTCACTTCGAGCCGTCGCAGCCATTTGATGTGGGTGTTGCCTTCCCAGCCCGGCAGGATCAGCCGCAGCGGGTAGCCCTGCTCGGGCCGCAGCGCCTCCCCGTTCTGCGCATAGACGAGGATGGCGTCGGTCAGCAGCTTCTCCAACGGAATGCTGCGCGTCATCACCGCGGAATCCGCGCCCTCGGCGAGCACCCATGCGGCACCCTCCTTCAATCCAACTTCGCGCGCGAAGGTCGAGAATTGCACGCCGGTCCATTCCGATGTGCTGATGAGGCCGTGCGTGCCCTGCACGGTCTTGAGCGTGGGTTTGCGCCATTCGGTGAGGCCGTTGCCGGAGCATTCGATGAAATGCAGCCGAGAGACCGACGGAAACCGCCTGATATCCGCCATCGTGAATTTTTTCGGCCGCTCGACCATGCCGTGCACGACGAGCGAGTGCCGATTGGGATCGATGGTCGGGATGCCGCCGTGATGCCGCTCGAAATGTAGGCCCGACGGCGTGATGATGCCTTCGCTCTTGTCGAGCGGCGTCATGGTCCAGGATGAGATGGTCGTCGCCGTCGGAAAACGCCAGCGCATCTCGGTCTCGAATTGCGAGCGCGAGCCGTAGCCGCCATCCTCGGCAATCGGGGTTCCGGGCACCTTGGTCGGGTCGTCCGGTACGTCGCGAGATACGGCGCCCGCCGCTGCCTTGCGTTCGGCCGCGCGGGCCGGCAGCAGGGATGCCGCCATCGTGGCGGCGAGCGCCGAGCCGGCCGCGAACAGCACGCCGCGCCGGCCGGGATTGGGAAACATGCCGGTTTTGCAGTCGCAATCCTCGAGCTCCCCTCGCCTCTTCGCCAGCGCGCGACGCTCCGCCTCGATCATTGCTTCGATCTGGGATCGGGTCTTCTCGTCGTAGTCCGCGAAGTGATCTGGATTGGCCATGGTCCTACTCCTCCGGCGCTTTGCTCTGGCGCGATCATCCGTTTTGGTTGCTTGTCGAACATTCCGCTGCAGCGGGGATTCCATGTCGCGCACAGAATGCCTGGAGCGTGTTGGCGAGAAGACACGCGATCGTCATCGGTCCCACCCCGCCCGGCACCGGCGTGATCGCGCCCGCCACCTGGCGGGCCTCTTCGAAGGCGACGTCGCCGAGCAGCACGTCCTTCTCGCCGCGGCGCACGCGATTGATGCCGACGTCGATCACGGTTGCGCCCGGCCGAATCCAATTTCCCCGCACGAGCTGCGGGCGACCTGCCGCCGCCACCAGGATTTCGGCCTGGCGACACAGTTCGGGGAGGTCGCGGGTTTTCGAATGGGCGACGGTCACGGTGCAATCGGCCGCGAGCAACAGCAGCGCCATCGGCTTGCCCACCAGGCCCGACCGACCGAGCACGACGGCCGAACGTCCCGCCAAATTTTCCACCGTCTCGCGAATGAGGATCATACATCCGAGCGGGGTGCAGGGCAAAAGTCCGGCATTGCCCCAGATCAGCCGTCCGGAGTTGATCGCGTGCAGCCCATCCACGTCCTTTGCCGGATCGATCGCGCTCAGGACGCGCGCAGGATCGATCGGCTTCGGCAACGGCAGCTGAACGAGAATGCCATCGACGGCAGGATCGGCGTTGAGCTCTCGGATCAGAGCGACGAGCTCGGCCTCCGCGACATTGCCGGGCAAGCGAAAATCCCGGCTGTCGAACCCGGTCTCCCGCGCATGTCTGATCTTGTTGCGCACATAGATCTTGCTCGCGGAATCCTCGCCGACCAGCACGACGGCCAAACAAGGTACGAGCCCGGCAGCGGACTTTAGCGCCGCGGTGCGGTCCTTGAGTTGCTGGCGCAGCCGCGTCGCGGCCGCGATGCCGTCGATCACTCGCGCCGGAGCGCTGCCGTGCACGACGGCGTCCCTTCGGCTCAGGCAGCCGACTGTGCCGGTTTGCGTTTGCTCTTTTCGCGCTGCTCCGCGGCTGTGATCGGCGGATCGTTCCAGCCGACCTTCGCGGCGAATTGCTCGAGCTCCTTCGGTGCCATGTAGACCGTGTGCTCGGGCGCCGGATAGGTGCGCGCGCGAACGTCGGTCATATAGCGCGTATAGACATCCTCGATGATCGGAATGAGATCCGTGTAGATCTTGGAATGCCGAGGCGTGTGCTCCTCGTAAAGGTGGAACAGATCCGAGCTGATGATGTGGACGCCATGCGCCTTGTTGCCGGCGCCCAAGCTGACCACCGGCACCGGAAGGGTTTCGGTCAGGAACTGGCAAACCTCTTCGGTCGTGACCTCGCACATGATCGAGAAGCATCCGGCATCGACCATCTGCTTGGCGTCCTCGACGAGCTCCACGGCCCGTGACGCGGTCTTGCCCTGTGCCACGAAGCCGCCGAGCTGCGCCATGCGCATGGGTGTAATGCCGATGTGGCCCTGCACCGGAATGCCGGCCTTGATGATGGCTTCGATGTTGCGCACGTGGTGTCGGTTGCCTTCGCACTTCATCACTTCGGCATTCGCATGCGCGACGAATTTGCCCGCGTTCTCGACCGCCTGCTCGGGCGAGACGTGGAAGCTCCAGTACGGCATGTCGACCATCCGCAAGCCGTAGCGTGAGCCGCGGTCGACCGCCTGCGCCATGAACATGACTTCCTCGAAGCTCACGGAGACGGTGCTGCGATGGCCGAACAGCACCATGCCGCCGGTATCCGACACGCACAGAATGTCGATGCCCAGCCGGTCGGCAACCACTGCGCTGCGATAATCGTAGACGGCCATTTGCACGATCGCTTCGCCTTCGCGCATCTTTTTCATGAGCGAAGGAATCGTGACCTTCCTGCGAGGCGATGCGGATGTTTGCACGACCGTTGCTGAAGACATGGGAGCCCCCGGAGGCTGTGAACAAAAACAGCAGTGGCCCGAGGAGCCTACGTGCCGCCGCTCGGGCAAGTCAAAGAGAGCGCGGCAATGAGCTCATCGGCCCAATGAATGAATTCAAGCAATCTCTGCGGCCTCGGGCAATAGGTCGTCGCCCCATTCGCCGCGCGGCCTTCGCTTGCGGGGATCGTAAACGGGCAGGGAAATCTCGCGGATTTCGTGGAATTGGCTCGCGGGATCAACGAGGTGCGCGGATCGGGGCGCGAGCGAAGCGTAGCCCAACCCCAGCACTCTACCAGTTACGATGCTCCGGCATGCCGAGGTGACGAGCAGGCCGCCCGGCGGAGGCGGGAAGCTCGCGTCGCCGCGCGGCTGCCACAGCATCGGCTCCGTGGCGCAGGAGGCTCCGAAACAGAGGAGGCGCACCCGCGGCTCGCGTTCTGCAGCACGCTCCGTGCCAGGAGCGCGCGGCGTCGCGGCGAAGCGCCCGAGCCCGAGCTCCGCGGCCGAGACCGGAAACCGCAATTCGTTGGCAAACAACAGGAAGCCCGCTTCGATCCGCAGGATATCGGCGGCGGCAAATCCCGCCGGACGTGCATGTCGTGCAAGCATCGTCCAGATCAGGTCGCGCGCGGCGCGCGGCAGGATGATCTCGAAGCCGCGCTCGCCGGTGTAGCCGAGGCGCCCGATGCGGCACGCCACTCCGGCAATCTTGACCGGCACATGGGCGAAATATTCCAGAGGCCGAAGCTGCTCTACCGAGCTTGCCGCGGAAAGTGCGCGCAGGCTCGCGGGACCCTGCACGGCGAAGATCGCCGTTTCCGGGCTCAGATCGCGAACCGACGCGGTCGATCCGGCCGCCTGCAATTGATCGAGCGCGTCGCCGGTTGCCTCGAAGATCTCGAAGCTGTCCGCACCGAGACGCCAGATCGTCACGTCGCCGAGTACCCGCCCGTCGGCGGCGACGCACAAGGCGTAGCGGATCCGCCCGGGCGCTAGATCGTCCATGCGTCGCGGCGTCAGCGTGCCGATCAGTCCGCTTGTTGCCGCGCCTTCGATGCGGATGCGGGACATGAAGCTGAAATCGAACAATGCAGCTGCGGAACGGCAGCTAAGTGCCTCGGCCCGAACGTCGCCGTAGTCCCGATGCAGCGCGTGAAGATCGAAACCGCCGTTCACCATGTCCTGGCCAGGGTGTGGCCGGACCGGACGGCCACGACGATGCCGACGAGCACGAGCGCGACCGCGACCACCCGGGCGAGGAAGGTGGCAGGCACGGCGTGTGCCACGCGCGCACCGACCGCCGAGCCGAGCGTGATGCCGATGCTCAGCACAGCGGCGAGCAGCAGATCGAGGCTGCCGGTCCAGAAATTTCCGAGCGAGGCCATCAGCGCGATCGGCACTTGAATGGCTTGGCTCAGCCCCACCGAGGCTAGGACCGGGGCGCCCCACCACATCAGCAGCGGAACAAGGAGCACCGGCCCGCCGGTGCCGGTGAGCGCCGAAGCTACGCCCACCGCGGCGCCGATGCCGGCCAGCAAAAGCGGCTCGAAACGAATGGCCCCGTGGTCTGGCCCGGCGGATTGCCGGCGCAAAACCCGCCAGCCCGCAAACACCACCGTTGCGCCGATCAGCATCAGCAGAATCTCCGAGCTGGTGTGCGCGGCCAGGATTGCGCCCAAAAAGGCTCCCGGCGCGGCGCCCGCCGCAAGCCAAGCCGCGGATCGCCACTCGATCGAGCCGTGGCGCGCATAGAGCCACACGCCGATGGCGCCGCTGAAGATGAAGCTGAACATGCTGGCGCCGATCGCTTCATGGACGTCAATGCCCGCCAAACTCAGGCACGGCACCAGCAGAACGCCGCCGATGCCGATGCAGCCGATCAATACCCCCGAAGCGAGTGCGAGCGTGGCGATCCCTATCATCAGTAGAACCAACCGAAAGATGCGCGGCGGGGCCGTTCTGATAGCGACGACCGGCAGTTTCGTGTAAACTGATAGCCCTTGTGCATTGCCGCTTACCTGTCGGGGAAGGCGAAATGTTTCTGCGACAGCTCGAGTACCTCGTGGCGCTCGCTCAGGAGCAGCATTTCAGCCGTGCCGCCCGGCATTGCAATGTGTCCCAGCCGAGCCTCTCCAACGCCATCAAGCAGCTGGAGGCGGAGTTCGGCACGCCGATCGTGCTGCGGCACCAGCGCTTCCAGGGTTTCACCACGGAGGGGAGCCGAATCGTCGAATGGTCCAAGCGAATTCTGGCGGACCGCGACGCAATGCTGCAAGAGCTCTCGGTCCTCAAGCAAAATTTGTCGGGCCGGATCCGATTGGGAGCGATGCCGACCAGCTCGCCGGTGCTGCCGCACATCAACGCGCATTTCCTGGCGCTCCACCCCGGGGTTCAGGTGGAAGTGAGCTTTCTCGGTCTCGAGGAATTGCGGGTGAAGCTGATCAATTTCGAGCTGGACGTGGGCATCACCTATATCGACCAGAAGCAGCCGGCGCCGCTGGCCAGCTTTCCTCTGTATAACGAGCATTTGGGTCTCCTGGTCCCGGAGGATCCGCGCTTTCCGGGCGCGGCCACCACGTGGTCCGCGGCCGCCGACCTGCCGCTTTGTCTGCTCCCGCCGCACATGCACGAGCGCCAGATCATCGACGCTGCGTTCGCTTCCGTCGGGAAGAATCCGAAGCCGGCGATCGAATCGGATTCGATCGTCAATCTCGCGTTTCACACCATGCTGGGCGGAACCGTGACCATCGTGCCCAGCCATTTCGAAATCGTCATCGGGGCTTTTCCGGGCACGCGCCTGGTCGAGCTGGTCGAGCCCGAGGTGGTTCGACAGGTCGGGCTGATCTGGGTCGACGGCGATCCGATGCTGCCGATGGCGAAAGCGATGCTGCAGTCGGTCAAGGCCACGGCGATGCCCGACCTGCTTCGGCCTCCGGCGGCGCCGGTCAAGGTCGGGCGCAGCGGCGCGACGCGGCCGGCTCACGGCCATGCCCAGCGCGCTGGCGCGCCATGATCGAAAAATGATCTACTCCGTATCGTCGATGCGCAGGGACGTACGTTTCGTCGAATGCAGATTCGCCGAACGCAAATACCACGCAGCGAATTGCTCTGCTCACGCGAGCAATGGGCACGTAAGCGTTCTTTGCGTCGACGTGGCGGGTCGCCATGGCCCGCGTATACTTCCGTGGTTCTCTGATAGACACCGGAAATTGCGTCATTCGCCTTCGTCGTTTGACAGTCAGAACCGCCGTCCATAGGCTTCGGACAAAACGCGCGCTTGGAGCGAGCGTTGCCGTCACCTCGATTCCGAAGCCCTGCGATCACCTGGGGAGGACGAAATGATTTCTCATAATACGGCCGCGCAATGGCCCTCGCGTGAACTCGAACACGAAACGCGCCGCATTGCTTTGCCGGACGCAGCCCTGCGGCCGCGAGCCTCTCCGGGATTGCCGATGCGCCTCTTCGGCGCCGCGGTCGCCCTCGGCAGCGTGCTGACTTGTGCGCAACCGGGATCGTCCGAGGAAATCAAGGATTACGGCAAGCCGGGCACGCCGATCGAGCTGATCGTGGGATATCAGCCCTATTACACGGAGTCTTGGTCCGGCGTGATCATGCGGAGCAAGAAGTTCTACGAGAAATACCTTCCGCAGGGCTCCAAGGTCGAATTCCAGGTCGGATTGCAGGGCGCCATCATCGTAAACGGCATGCTCGCCGGCAAAGTGGATATCGGCTACGTCGGCGACATGCCGGCGATCGTGTCCACCAGCCATGCCGACGTCCGCGATATTCGCATCGTCTCGGTTCTCGGCCTGGGCTACGACCAATGCAACGTGTTTCTGGTGCGCAATGACGCGCCCCAGTTCCAATCCTCGGATGAAGCGGTGAGCTGGCTGAACGGCAAGAGTGTGGCGGTGCCGAAAGGAAGCTGCACCGATCGCTTCGCGCAGGCCGTGTTCAAGCGCTTCAAGATCGCGCCTTCCGAATATCTCAACCAGAGCATCGAAGTGATCACCAGCGGTTTTCGCGCCCGCAAGCTCGACGCCGCGGTGATCTGGGAGCCGACCGCATCGCGGCTCGTGTTGGACAAGCTCGCCCGCAAAGTCGCGACCGGCGCCTCGGTGAACGAGAACGACGGCGGCTTCATGGTGATGCCGAGAGCGCTCATCGACCAGCGTCCCGACGTCGTAAACGCCTGGCTCGAGGCCGAGCTCGACGCGCAGCTGTATTTCGCCGACGAGAAGAACGCGACGCCAGTAAGCGCCATGGCGCTCGAGCAAACAACCGGGTTCCCGCAGAAGACGCTATGGTATTCCGCCTACGGCACCTACGCGAAATCGGAAGGCGGAACGACGAGCCGCATCATGCTGCACTATGCGTTCACACCCGAGGCGAAGCAGCTGATCGGCAAGGCAGCCAAGTTCCTCTTCGAGATCAAGAGCATCAAAGCGGATCTGCGTCCCGAGGCGGTGGTGCCGACGTTCACCGAAGAGATCCTTGCGAAGCGCAACCTGAAAGCCCCGGTGGGCGAGGTCAAGGCGCTGCCGGATTCCGCTTACGGCGGTTCATGAACTGCGAAGCGGCCGGCTCGCGTTTCGCCAGCGTGCTCGGGTCTCTGCTTGCGGCCTCCCGACCGGTGCCGCTCGGGTCGCCGGTTCGGCAGAGGGAGAGGACGGCGTGAAAGACCTGGAATCGACGCTCGCCGCCGCCCAAATCAACGCCGGCGAGGCCACGACGGCCGGCTTTGCGGAAGCTGCCGATCGCGCCAGCCGCGTCGAGATCGCGGCATATCGCCTCAAACAATGGCTGACCAGCCCTCGCCCGTATCTGATGCTGCTCGGCTTCGGGCTTTTCTTCGCCTTCTGGTATCTCACGGTCGAGGTCTGGAAACTTCCGCGTTTTTCGCAAATGCCCGGCCCGACCACGATCATCAGCGAATGGTTGAGCCCCGATCCGACCTACGGACTTTCGATCTATTCGCCGGAATATTATCAGCACATCTGGGTCAGCTGGCGCCGGGTTTCGGTCGCCTTCCTGCTGGCGACCGCCACCGGCGTGCCGCTTGGACTGTTCCTGGGATGGTCGCAGCCGTTCAAGGAGTACGTCTTCCCGGTGTTCGAGCTGCTCCGCCCGATCCCGCCGCTCGCCTGGGTGCCGCTGGCGATCATCATGTTCCAGGGATCGGAGACCCCGATCGTGTTCCTGACGTTCCTGGCGTCGTTCTATGCGACGACGCTCAACACCATGCTGGGCGTGGAATCGATCGACGTATCCTTTGTTCGCGCGGCGTATTGTCTCGGCGCCAAGCGGCGCCAGGTGTTCTGGCACGTGATCGTGCCCGGCGCGATGCCGTTCATCTTCACCGGGCTGCAGATTTCGGTGGGGGTGGCGTGGTTCTCCCTGGTCGCGGGCGAAATGGTATCGGGCCAGTACGGCCTCGGATATCTCATCAATACGTCCTACACCATGGTGCAATATCCAACGATGGTGATCGGCATGATCACCTTGGGGATCGTCGGCTACGCGACGAGTGCCGCGGTGCGGATGTTCGGCAACTACCTGATGCAATGGAGGACGCGCGAGCTCGCCATGGGAGGCGACAAGTGAAGCCCGCGCCGGTGCCGTCGAGCGAGCGCCCATTCGCGGAAGCGAAACCGCCGCCGCTCGCTCCGCAAGCCCACCGCAAAGGCGAGATCCGCATTGCCGACGTGGTCAAGATCTACGGTTCGGGAACTTCAGGCGTGCGTGCGGTTGACAATTGCACGTTCGACGTTCCGGCCGGGAAGATCACGGTCGTGGTCGGACCTTCCGGCTGCGGCAAGACCACGCTGCTCAACGCGATCGCCGGCTTTCACAGCATCACCTCCGGCACCATTCATCTGGACGGCGCGCTGCTGTGCGGGCCCGGCCGGCTCAAGGCGGACCCGGGTCCGGATCGAATCGTGGTGTTCCAGAACGGCGCGCTGTTTCCATGGAAGACCATCATCGAGAACGTCGCGTTCGGTCCGATGATGCAGGGCCGGCTGAACAAGAAGGAGGCGTTCGAGAAGGCGCGGGGCATGCTGGCGGAAGCCGGGCTGCGCGATCTCGAGAGCAATTATCCCGGCGAGATTTCCTCCGGGATGCGGCGGCGGGTGGAGATCGCGCGCGCCTTGATGAACGATCCCAAGGTGCTGCTGCTCGATGAGCCCTATCGCGCGCTCGATTCGCTGACCAAGTCGGTCATGCACGAGGCGCTGCTGGAGACTTTCGACAGGAACCAGGTCACCATTTTCTTCATCACGCACGATCTCGAGGAGGCGATTTTTCTCGGGCATCGCGTCGTGATCATGACGACGCGGCCTTGCCGCCCGAAGAAGATCCTCACCGTCGATATCCCGCACCCCCGCGACTACAGCGTGCTCACCGCGAAACGGTTCCGCGAGTATCTGGACGAGACCATCGCGGCCGTGCACGAGGAGGCCCTGAAAGCATTTGCGGCCGGCGAGAGGGAGCGTTGAATGCGGGAAGCGGGCGGTTTCGCAGCGCGGGCATTCGACACCATCGCCAGTACCAAGTTCTGGCGCGGAATGGTGGCCTGCGTGGTCTTCCTCGTGCTGTGGGAAATCGCCTCGCGCAGCGGCATCTCGCGAATTCCCGCCCCCAGCGCCGTCGCCGTGACCTTCAACGAACTCATGCGCGACCCGAGCTACTGGTTCAGCTGGTACCTGAGCACGCAGAGAGTGTTCACGGGCTTCCTCGCGGCAATGCTGCTCGGGATTCCGCTCGGACTGGGCATGGCGGTCAGCCGGATGTTCTACGGGACCGTGTTCCCGGTGTTCGAAGTGCTCCGCCCGATCCCGCCGCTGGCCTGGGTCCCGGCCTCGATCATCTTCTGGCCGACCCAGGAAATGTCGATCGCATTCGTGACGTTTCTGGGTGCGTTCTATGCGGTCGTGATCAATGTGATCGGCGGCGCGCAGGCGATCGACGTGCGCTATTTCCAGGCGGCACGATCCATGGGATCCTCGAGCTGGGATATTTTTCGCCGGATCATTCTGCCCGGGACGCTGCCTTCGATCGTGGTCGGGGCCACGGTCGGCATCGGCATCGCCTGGGCGGTCGTCGTCGCCGCGGAGATGATTTCCGGGGGCGGCAGCGCCGGTTCCATGGGCGGCGCCATGGGCGGCGGGCTCGGCTTCTTCATCTGGAATTCCTACGTCGGCGGCTCCTACACGCAGATCGTCGTCGGCATGATCAGCATCGGCATTGCCGGGTACATATCGAGCGCGCTGTTGCGCAAGCTCGGCGAGATGGTGACGCCGTGGCTGCGCGAGCCATGACAGCGCGAGCTGGAGCACCTCGATGACGATTGCTCCCATGCCGCAGGTTTCGGATGCGGCTTCCGCGCAACGGGTTGCGGCGGACGGCGTCGCGGAAATCGAGGCGCACAATGTCAGCAAGGCCTATGGGGCCGGCAAGTTCGCGAAGACCGTGATCCGCGACTGCTCGTTCGCGATCGAGCGCGGCAAGCTCACCGTCATGATCGGCCCCTCGGGCTGCGGCAAGAGCACGCTCATTCGCCTGCTGGCGGGCTTCGAGCGGCCCACCGCCGGCACGATCACGATCGGCGGCAAGCCGGTCGGCGAGCCCGGACGGGATCGCCTCGTGCTGTTTCAGGAGACGGCGTTGTTTCCCTGGATGACCACGTACGACAACATCATGTTCGGTCCCCGGGCCCGCCTCGAGGGTGGCAGGGAGGCGCGCAGGAAAGCGGAATTTCTCCTGGACAAGGTCGGGCTCGGTGCCTTCCGCCGCAAATATCCCACCCAGCTGTCGGGCGGGATGCAGCGACGCGCCGAACTCGCACGCGCCATGATCAACGATCCGAAGGTCATGATCCTTGACGAGCCGTTTCGCGGGCTCGACGCCATGACCAAGAAGCTGATGCAGGAATATTACGCCAAGCTCTACGAGGAGACGCGGCGCACGACGTTCTTCGTCACCACCGACATCGATGAGGCGATCTTTCTCGCCGATCGAATCCTGGTCATGACCAACGTGCCGGCGCGAGTGCGCGCGGTGCTCGAGGTGAACCTGCCGCGGCCGCGGCGCCTGGAGGACGTGATCGAGAATGACGACGCCAATCATATCAAGATGCAGGCGCTCTCGCTTCTGCACGAGGAGGCGATGAAATCCTTCGCGCGCGGCAGCAAGGCGGCGGCGGATTTCATCGACGCCTATTCGAAACGCATTCGCAAGCCGAGCTGAGATGAAAAGCCCCCGGATCAGACGCCGAGGCTCGGGCCGGTTCGCATCCCCGCTGATCCGGCGGAGGGGTCGAGGTTGGGCATGACCGACGCGCAAGATCTCGCCTTCCCCCCTTCCCGGTCGGGCAAGAGGACCGCGCTGATCGAAGCGCGATCGAAGACTTCGAGCTGCGCATTCGGCGCCGAGCCGCAGGAGCCGCTGCTCTATGCGGCGTTGCGCGCGGGCGTGGCTATTCCCTATGAATGCGCCACCGGCACCTGCGGAACCTGCAAGGCGAGGCGTCTAGCCGGCGTGATCGTCGGCGACTGGCGGGAAGCGCCCGGGAACGCCTATTTGCGCCCCGATCGCGACGAGGTGCTGCTGTGCCAGACCCGCGCGCTCAGCGACTGCAGCTTCGAGATTCCGGGCAGCGCGAATCTGGCTTCGACGACGCGGGTCCGACCGTACTTCGGTCGCGGCGTCGTCACCCGCATCGAGCCTCTCACCCAGGACACCGTCGAGCTGCTGCTCGAGCTCGACCCCGCGCTCGAGTTCGATGCAGGCCAATTCGCCGTGCTCCGGGTCCCGCATATTGCCGGCTATCGAGGCTACTCGATGGTCGATCACCCCGGCTCGACGACGCAGGCGAAATTCGTGGTCAAACGAAAACCGGACGGGGCGTTCACCGAATGGCTGTTCTCCAGTGCCAAGCCTGGCGATTGTGTCGAATGGTTCGGGCCGCTGGGCAAGGCGATCTTCACGCCCCAGGAACAGCGCACGATTGTGTGCATCGCCGGCGGCTCGGGCATTGCCTCGATCATGTCGATCTTGGAGGCCGGATCTGCCTCGCGGCATTTCGATCATTTCGAGGCTGCGATCTTCTTCGGCGTCCGCACCAACGCCGACGCGTTCTATCTCGATCGACTGCAGCGCTTCGCGGCAACGTTTCCCGATACGCTGCGGATCACGGTCGCGACGTCCCACGATGTGCCGGCGCCGGAAATACGCGCGCGCCACCGCTCCCTGATATTCGAGTCCGGTTTTCCCCACGAGATCGCCGCACGCGATCTCGCCGGAAGGTTCGCCGGAAGGGTCGCCTATCTCGCCGGGCCGCCGATTCTGGTCGACGTATCGATCCGAATGCTGATCACCCAGGGGCGGCTTCCGGTGCGCGACATCCGCTACGACAAGTTCAGCTGAGATCAGCGTTCGGGAGAACACGATGTCCTCGACCACGATCGACACCGGCAATTTCGAGATCCTGCGCTCCACCGCGATTCTGGTCGGCGTAGCGGACGCGACGATCGGCAATATCGCGGCCGTCGCCAAACCGCAGACGGTCGAGGAAGGCGAGACGCTGTACTCGGTCGGCGATCCGGCTCGGAGCGCGTACGTGGTCGCCGACGGGCGGCTGCGGTTCATTCTCGGCGGCGATGGCCGACCCGCGGCGCAGGGCACGATCATTCCGGCCGGCGATATCCTCGGCTGGGCGGCTTTGCTGGGCAACCAGCCGCGCCGCATCGCCACCGTCATAGCGCTCGAAAAATGCCGGCTGCTCGATATCGACGGCGAAGCGCTGCTGCGGATTCTCGAGCAGGATCCGCGCGCCGGCTACCTGGTGATGCAGCGCCTCGCCAAAATGATCACGCAGAGTTTTCTCGAGCAGAGCGCGCTGCTCAACGGCGCGACCTAGCGCACATTTCCGGTTATGGCCCGGAGGGTCAATCGTCGTACTCGTAGGTGAGCTCGCGGTCGAAATCGATCCACAGATCGTTCCCCTGCACTCGCACCGGATAGTAAAGCAACGGCTTCTCGGCGTCGCCTCTGGGTTCCCCGCTCTGCAGATCCCATTGCCAGATGTGCTTGGTGCAGGTCAGCATGCCGTCCGCGCAGACCCCGGAAACTTCCAGCGGTTCCGCCATGTGCGGGCACAGCGGCGGGAACGCGACGAAATTGCCGTCGATCCTGGTGACCAGGACCTTCGCCCCTTGGACCTCCACCCCGACCAATTTCCCGCCCTGAATTTCGTCCGCACGGCAAAGTCTCTGCCACGCCAAAATGGTAGCTCCCTGGTGGTTCTGCTGCCGATCGCCGGTATCGACGCGGCGTCAGATCGGGTAGTGCGAGCCCTTGTCGAGACGGCGCGTATCGAGGAACACGTTGCGCTCGAGAAAGCGCGGGCCTTCCTCGCCGATCCGGAACCGGTCGTAATATCTTCCGATCAGGAACAGCTGCGTCTCGCCGGAGTCGATGTGCGAATTGATGCCGTCGAGCATCGTGCGGTAGCACGCAAATGACGTCGTGGTCCTCGCCTCGTTCTGCGCCGGATCGGCTTCCACGGTGTACACCGTGGCATGCCGCGTCAGCCGGCCGTGGTCCGTGTTGTGTTTCGGCAGCAGCTCGATCATGGTTTTGAGCCCGGGCACGTCCTGCTCGTACCAAGTCATGTTCCGGCGGATCTCGGGGCTGTAGGTCGTGATGCGGTACTTGAAGTCGGGGGCGCACAGCGTCAGCCACTCAAGGAACTTTTCGTCGTCCAGCAGCAGGCAGGCGCGATAGATGACATCCCGGATCGCCCCTTCCGCGGATTTCAGCTCGGTCGTGGCGACGATATTCATGATCGATCTCCAGCTTGCTGCGGCGCCCGCGGCACTATTCGGCGGCCAACAGCCCGCCGGCAAACGGATCGGACGGCGATCGGCCCATCCGTTTCGACCACTCGGTATAAAAATGCCGCATGCCGATTTCGTCGTGGATGGAATTGTTTTCGCGGCGTCCGTGCAGGATGTGCCGCGGTGTCGAGCCCGGGCGCATGCTCACCCCCTGGCCGGTGATGCCCAACAGATCCTCGTGCAAATTTCGGCCGAACGGTCCCCAGATGGTGTTGTGGTCGCGAACCCGCTGCGCCTGGTCGTCCGGGGTATCGCGTTTGAGGCCGAGGCCGCGAAACTCGATCATGACCCGGTCGGGACCTAGCGGGGTCATCGTGTCGACACGGAGCGAGGAGCCGCGGATGTTGTAGGTCGCCCCGGGAAACAGATCGACCATCTTCCAGCCGTTGCGCGGCATGCCGGGGAAGGACAGCACGCGGTCGGCCGCACCCTGATAGGCGTCGTATTTGACCTCCATCGAGCCGACGGTGCAGTGGCCGTTGGGAAACGCGGTGTACTGCCGCTCGAAATACCCCTTCTGCTGCATGCTGGTGGCGCGGTTAAAGTAGTGCATGTAATCGTGATAGAACTCGCTGTTGGTATCGTGCCACAGCTTGTAGTTACTCGGTATGATCGCCTTGTGATAGTGGAAGATCGCCAGCGGCTCGGTGTCGAGCTCCTCCTTCATGATGTCGAATGCCTGGCCGATGTAGTCGGCGAGTGGTGGCGCGTCGCGATCCAATGACAGCCAGACGAAGCCGCCGTGGGCCACCTCGCAGGGGAATCGCGTGAGAGCAACGTCCTCCTTCTTCAGGCGCTCCTGATAACCGGCTTTGGCACGCGGGATATCGACGCAGCGCCCGAAGCAGTCGAATTGCCATGCGTGGAACATGCACGTCATATGGTTGGCGTTCCCGGATGGCTCCGCGACCGTCAGGCTGCCGGAGGGCTGCCGCAGGATCAGATTGCCGCGGTGCGGGCAGACGTTGAGGAACGCCCGGATCTTGTTGTCGGAGCCGCGCACGATGACGACGGGTTCGCGGGCAACCGTCAGGGTGCGGAAATCGAGCGGATCGGGCAGTTCGGATTCGTGAACGGTCACGAGCCATACTTTCTTCCAGATCTTCTCGAGCTCCTCCTCGAAAATGCCCCGGTCGCTGTAGATCCGGCTGTTGACATAAGGGATCGGCTCGCCCACGTCGTAGGCGACCTTGTCCATTTGCGCCGTCATCCCAACCTCCGTTGCGGGCGGAGCGAAGCGATCCGCACCGTTCTTGCCTGTCTCGGCCCCGGGCCCAGACCCGCCCATCCGAAGCTCTGCGACAGTATAGCCGTTCCCGCTTTTGCTACAAAAATTCATGGGGCGGATACCGCAATAGTTCGAGCCTATCGGGAATTCGGCCGCGGGTTTCGGCCGCGTGCATGTCCTGCAGCTGCGGCAGCCGTCGCCCGGGCTGCGGTCGTCGGTACGCGGACGGACGATATCCGCAAGCTATCAGGCAATTGGACCGACGCGCCCGCGGCGAATACCGTTGAAGCGGCCGGGCACGCACGATAAGGGTGCTCGCTCCTGCTCCCGGAGATTTGCAGAATGGCCGCACGATGGCTCCCGGCAAGCTTCGGCCGATCACGTCGGTCGCGAAGCCGCGCGGATCAGCCGGCAGCCCGCGCGCCGCTCAATGCGGGCGAAGTGAAATCGACGACCTGCTACATGTGTGCCTGCCGCTGCGGCATCAAGGTGCATCTCGACGACGGCCGTATCCGCTACATCGAAGGCAATCGCGAGCACCCGGTGAACCGCGGCGTGATTTGTGCCAAGGGCGCCGCCGGGATCATGCAGCAAGCCTCGCCGGCGCGGCTTTCCAAGCCGCTGCTGCGCGTGGGCGAACGCGGCCGTGCCGAGTTCCGCGAGATCGAATGGGACCAGGCGCTGCGCATCGCCGGCGAATGGCTCGGCAAAATTCGAGCAACGGATCCGAAAGAGCTCGCGTTCTTCACCGGCCGCGATCAGAGCCAGGCACTGACCGGCTATTGGGCCAAACAGTTCGGCACGCCGAATTACGCCGCGCACGGCGGGTTCTGCTCGGTCAATATGGCGGCGGCGGGCTTCTACACCATCGGCGGCTCGTTCTGGGAGTTCGGCGAGCCCGACTGGGAGCGCACCGAATATTTTCTGCTGTTCGGGGTCGCCGAAGACCACGATTCCAATCCGCTCAAGATCGGCCTCGGCAAGCTCAAGGCGCGCGGCGTCAAGATCGTCTCCGTCAACCCGGTGCGCACCGGCTATTCGGCCATTGCGGACGAGTGGGTCGCGATCCGGCCCGGCACCGACGGCCTGTTCGTCTTCGCGCTGATCCACGAATTGCTGCATGCGGGCCGCGTCGATCTCGACTATCTCGTGCGCTACACCAATGCCGCGTATCTGGTTGTTCGGGATCCCGGCGCTGCAGATGACGGGCTGTTCGCGCGCGCCGACGGCAAGCCGCTGGTATGGGATCGCACGCGCGGCGCGCCGGCGAAAGCGTGCGATCCGAGCGTCGAGCCGGCGCTCACCGGCGAGTTCAGGCTTGCCGATGGACGGCACGCCGTCCCGGTGTTCGAGCTCCTGACCGAGCGCTATCGGTCGCCGGAATATTCTCCCGAGGCGGTGAGCGCACGTTGCGGCGTCTCCGCGCAAAAAATCCGTCGCATCGCCGCCGAGCTCGCCCATGTGGCGTTCGATCGCGCGATCGTGCACCCGCAGCCGTGGACCGATTGCGCCGGCCGCCATCACGAGACGATGATCGGCCGGCCGGTGGCGATGCACGCGATGCGCGGCATCTCCGCGCATTCCAACGGATTTCACACCTGCCGCGCGCTGCACCTGCTCCAGATCTTGCTGGGAGCGATCGACTGCCCCGGCGGCTTCCGCTACAAGGCGCCGTTCCCGCGCCCCTGCCCGGCGGCGTCGCGACCGGGAAAGATCTCGGCCGCCAACCAGCCGCTCGACGGCATGCCGCTCGGGCATCCCTGCGGCCCCGAGGACCTGCTGGTCGATGCCGCGGGAAAACCGCTGCGCATCGACAAGGCCTATTCCTGGGAGGCACCGCTCGCGGCCCACGGCCTCATGCACATGGTCGTGCGCAACGCCTGGGCCGGCGATCCCTATCCGATCGACACGCTGTTTCTGTTCATGGCCAATCTGTCGTGGAACTCCGCGATGAACACCGCGGAGACCATCGGCATGCTCACCGACAAGCGCGCCGACGGCGAATACCGAATTCCGCGGATCATCTACGCCGATGCGTTCTTCTCGGAGATGGTGGCGTTTGCCGACCTGGTGCTGCCGGACACCACCTATCTCGAGCGGTGGGACTGCATCTCGCTGCTCGACCGCCCGATCAGCACCGCGGATGGTCCCGCAGATTCGATCCGCCGGCCGGTGCTGAAGCTCGACCGCGACGTTCGCCCGTTCCAGGACGTGCTGATCGAGCTCGGCGCGAGGCTCGATCTGCCCGGCTTCGTCGCGAGCGACGGCGGCGCGCTGTACAAGGACTACGCCGACTATCTCGTCCGCCATGAACGCAAACCCGGCATCGGCTCGCTCGGCGGCTGGCGCGGCCGCGACGGCGGGAGCGACGGCGTGGGCGAGCCCAATCCGCAGCAGCTCGACAGATACGTGGAAAACCATTGCTTCTGGAAATACGAACTCCCGCCCGAGCAGCGCTACTTCAAGCACACCAACAAGGATTATCTCGAGACGGCGAAGCGCTTCGGCTTCATCGAAAAGGCCGATGCGATCGTGCTGCAGATTTATTGCGAGCCGCTGCAGCGGTTCCGTCTTGCCGCCCGCGGTCACGGCGCGCTGCAGCCGCCGGACCAGCACCGCGGCCGGATCGAAACCTATTTCGACCCGCTGCCGATCTGGTACGTGCCGTTTTGTGAGGCGGCGACCGATGGCCAAAGCTTTCCGCTGCACGCCATCACGCAGCGGCCGATGCCGATGTATCATGCGTGGCACTCCCAGAACGCCTGGCTGCGGCAAATCCTCAGCCACAACCGCCTCTATGTGAGCCGGTCGCGGGCGGCGGAACTCGGCCTCGAGGACGAGGACTGGGTCTGGGTCGTCAGCCACCACGCCCGCCTCAAGTGCCAGATCCGCCTGATGGAAGGCGTCAATCCCGACACGGTGTGGACCTGGAATGCGATCGGGAAACGTGCCGGCGCCTGGAACCTGGCCGCCGATGCCCCCGAGGCGGCGCGCGGATTCCTGTTGAATCACCTCATTCCGGAATTGCTGCCCGCCGCGAGCTCGTATCGATATGGAAACTGCGATCCGGTGACGGGTCAGGCGGCGTGGTACGACCTGCGGGTCCGGATCGAGAAGGCGCTCCCCGGCGAGATCGGCAAGGCCGAGCCGCAGTTCCCGGCCGTGTCGCGCCTCCCGAACATGGTTTCTCCGCCCTGGATCGTGCGCGACGCGCGCATGCATCCTGCCGCGCCCGGAGGCAGCCCATGACCAGCCTCCCCGCCCCGCAGCCCGGCGCCAAGAAGCTCGCGCTCGTCATCGATCTCGATACCTGCGTCGGGTGCCACGCCTGCGTGGTGAGCTGCAAGGAGTGGAACGCCTTCGGCGAAACCGGTCCGCTGCCCGAGTTCGGTCCCTATCAGGCCGACCCCTGGGGCGTGTGGCTCAACCGCGTGCACGCGTTCGAAGTCGGCGACGGCGAGGACGGACGCACCGTCTATTTCCCGAAGAACTGCTATCACTGCGAGGAGCCGGACTGCGTGACGGTGTGTCCGACCGGCGCCTCCTACAAACGCGCCGAAGACGGCATCGTCCTAGTCGATGCCGCGCTCTGCATCGGTTGTAAGCTGTGTTCCTGGGCGTGTCCCTACGGCGCGCGCGAGTTCGACGCGGACGGCGGCGTCATGAAGAAATGTACGCTGTGCGTCGATCGGATCTATGACGAGAAGCTGCCGCAGGCGGACCGCATTCCGGCTTGTGTGGCGGCCTGCCCCACCTCGGCGCGGCATTTCGGCGATCTCGGCGATGCGAGCTCCGCGGTCTCCAAGCTCGTGGCCGAGCGCGGTGGTTGCGATGCGATGCCGGAACTGGGCTATCGGCCGGTGGGCAAATATTTGCCGCCGCGGTCGATGCGCTCGTCTCGGGTGAACCGCGAGAGCCCGGAGCATGAGATCCCCGCCGGAAACGGGTTCTTGCAGTGGATCGATCGCGTGCTGTCGCGGTGAACGCGAGCCCGCGCCGGCGGGGCGGCTCGATCCCGCCTCCGGTCGCAATCACGAAGGCGGCTCGAGCCAAGGTCGGGGGACACCGTGCATCCGGCGCTGTCGGTCATCGTCTTCACGACCGCCTCGGGCATCGGCTACGGCCTGCTCGCCTGGGTCGGGTTGCTCGCGCCGATCGGTGCACTGCCGCTCGAGCGTCGTTTCGGTGCGGTAAGCCTCGCGCTCGCGATCGGCTTCATCACCGCGGGCCTATTGTCCTCGACGATCCACCTCGGGCACCCCGAACGGGCGTGGCGCGCGTTCTCGCAATGGCGCTCGTCCTGGCTCTCCCGCGAAGGCTTGGCGGCGCTTGCCACCTATGTCCCTGCGCTGGCGTTTGCCGTGCTGTGGCTGCTCGAAGCGACGGGCATAGTGTGGGCGGCCTGCGGCATGCTGGCGGCGGCGGGATCGATCGTGACCGTGATCTGCACCGCGATGATCTATCGTTCGCTCAAGCCGATCCGGCAGTGGGACAATCACTGGGTCGTGCCCAACTATCTGTTGCTCGCCGCGATGACCGGGGCTCTCTGGCTTGCGGCCGTGCTGGATTGGCTTGGCGAGCGGCGCACAGCGGTGACGGCAATTGCCGCCGCCCTCGTGCTCGCGGCTGCGGCGGTGAAGATTTTCTACTGGCGCTCGATCGATGCAGGCTCCGCGGGCCCGACCTTGGCGTCGGCTACGGGTTTGCCGCAAGGCCGCCCGATCCGGTCGCTCGATCCGCCGCATACGGAGGAGAATTACCTGCTCCGGGAAATGGGATATCGGATCGCGCGCCGGCACGCCGCCAAGCTGCGCCGCATCGCGATGGTGGTGGGATTCGGATTTCCGTTTGTTGCAATTGCACTCGCCGGGCTGCTGCGAGGCGGTGCCGCGAGCGCCGTGCTGGCGCTCGCTGCTGCGGTGGCGGCGACGGCGGGCGTTCTGGTCGAGCGCTGGCTGTTCTTCGCCGAAGCGACCCATACCGTCGCCCTGTATTATGGCGGCGGGGCGAGCTCCAGCGCGCGTTCACCGCGGTGAACGAACGAGCTCGGGTTGTCAGTTACGGCCCAATTCCTCGGTTCCTCAGGTACTGGGCGAGCACCGAATTCCGCACGTCTCGTTCATTCTCGAAAGTTGCGCGAGATCAAAATGCAGGACGCCAAGCCTCGTACAATGCAGCACCTGAGTCCGGAAATGGGGTTAGGCCATGGGAAGCAGCCTGTCTTGGCGATGCTACCGATGCAAAGCCGTCAATGGCTGGAATGCGGATCTTTGTACGTATTGCCAACACAGGGGCGGTAGCGAAAAGCGATATCGGCTCTCGGCGATGAGCGATCTCGAACCGGACCGGACTTTCAACTCCGGCTCGACCGAGGATGAGCCGAGGCAGCGATAGCCAGCCCCTGTCGCAGGCCTGCAGGTCGGCTTTTGTTTGTTGTGCGCTATCGAGTGCGTTGCGCACAAAATTTCTTGCACTGCATCAATTGTACGTCAAAACGCGCTGCTACATTGCGGCGAACTGCGCCAGTAGAGAACCGCTTCGTCGACGCAAGGGAGCAATGCGCTTCTGCATGCTTCGCGGCTCTACCCGGGCCGCCACGCGTATTTTTTGCGTGAAATTCAACCTCGACGTCTGCGGTCGGATGGGCGGCTCGGCGCCTGGCGGAACCTCGATTCAGTACCCGGCGTTATCGATCCAATTGGTGCGAAACAGGAGATCATCGACACAGGAGATCATCCATGAGCGATCCCAGAGGACCTTACGACCGTCCGGGCGACCCGATGCCGGGCGATCCGATGTCGAGCGATCACGCGTCGAACGCCGGCTGGGCGATCGGCGCGGTCATCGTGATCGTATTGTTGGTGGTGGCCTTCGCCTTCTATGGCAACAACGGCTCGAACACGGCTGGCAACGCGCCGACAACGACGGCGCAGCGCACCGTGCCTCCGGCGATGCCGGCGCCTCCGGCAACAACGCCGGCACCCGCGCCCTCCACCGGCGCACCGGCGCAGAACCGCTGACAAACGTCGACATCCATCTTCGTCCTTCGTCGGCGTGGAGCGAGCCCGGATGCAAAGCATCCGGGCTCGTTGCGTTTGTCGCGATTGTTTTTCTTACATTGCTGCTCCCGAAGCGGTGCTATTTTCTCGATGCAGGGCAGCGCTCGAGCGAGGAGTGAGCAATGGCAAGTCATGATCTGGTCCTGCGCGGCGGACGCGTGATCGACGGCAGCGGCGCCGCGGGCCTCAGCGCCGACGTCGCAATCGACGGCGAGCGCATCGCTGCAGTGGGACGGCTGCCGCGAGGCAGCGGCCGGCGCGAACTCGATGCGGAAGGGTTTGTCGTCGCGCCGGGATTCATCGATGTCCACACCCATGACGATCGCGCGCTGTTCGTCACCTCCGATATGAGCGCGAAAGTCAGCCAGGGCGTCACCACGGTCGTGACCGGCAACTGCGGCATCTCGCTCGCGCCGCTGACCCTCGATCGCGCGCCGCCGCCGCCGCTCGATCTGATCGGCGATGAGCGCGACTACGGCTTCGCGCGCTTTGCCGATTATCTCGACGCGCTCGACGCGCATCCACCGGCGCTGAATGCGGCTTGCCTGGTCGGCCATTCATCCTTGCGCGTCGGCTGCATGCGCGCGCTCGACCGCCCCGCGGACGAACGCGAGATCGAGGCGATGCGGGCGCGGCTCGCCGAGGCACTCGACGCCGGCGCGGTCGGTCTCTCCACCGGGCTGTGGTATGCGCCCGCCAACGCGGCGCCCAAGAGCGAAATCGTGGCTCTGGCGGAGCTGCTGCGGCCGGCGGGCGCCGTCTATACGACGCACATGCGGGATGAGGCCGAACACGTGCTCGACAGTCTCGAGGAGAGCTTCGCGGTCGGCCGCGAAGCCGATGTCCCCGTGATGATCTCGCACCACAAGGTGATCGGCAAAACCAATTTCGGCCGTACGCGCGAGACAATTCCGCGGCTCAGGGCGGCCATTGCGGCGCAGCGGATCGGTCTCGACGCCTATCCCTATGTCGCCTCCTCCACCGTGCTGCGCGCGTTCATGGTGCCGCGCGCGCTCAAAGTACTGGTGACCTGGTCGAAGAGCCGCCCCGAGATGGCCGGTCGCTATCTCTCCGAAATCGCCGCCGAGTGGAAGGTGAGCGAGGCCGACGCCTGCGACCGCCTGCAGCCGGCCGGCGCCGTGTACTGGACCATGGACGAGGCCGACGTCCGGCGCGTGCTCGCATTCGAGCACACGATGGTGGGCTCGGACGGGCTGCCGCACGACCTCCATCCGCATCCGCGGCTGTGGGGCACGTTCCCGCGCGTGCTCGGACACTATTGCCGCGAGGTCGGGCTGTTTCCGCTGGAGGAAGCCGTCCGGCGCATGACCGGCCTTCCCGCAGAGCGCTTCGGCCTGACCAACCGCGGCCGCATCAAGCCCGGCGCCTATGCCGATCTGTGCGTGTTCGACCCGGACCGGGTGATCGACCGCGCCACCTTCGAGCAGCCGGCAACGCCTGCCGCCGGCATCGCCCATGTGCTCGTGAACGGGACCCTCGTCTGGCAGGACGGCGCCCATACCGGCGCGCATCCGGGCCGCGCGCTCCGCCGCCAGGCCATGCAGCGCGAAGACGCCGCCTGACGCGTTCGATCGTCGGTGCTACATTGATCCGGCAAAGTCGGAGGAAACTGCGGGGCATCCGGCGGTCGATGAACAACGACGGTCCCTCGCCGAATTTCAAAAAACCCAGGAGGCGGTTCCATGATCTGGTCCTATCTCCCTCGATGGAAATTCACGGACAGCTGCGGCCGGCCCCATGCGGCTGGCGCGATTCACCTCGGCTGCGCCGACGGCGCCCACGCGGCGTGTCACCACGCAACCCGGCGCCAGTTTCTGCGTGCGGGCGTGGCGATCGTCGGCGCCGCCGGTTTCTCGACGATGCTCGATCCGCGTGAGGTATTCGCGCAGGGCCGTGTCTTCCCGCCCCCGCCCCCGGCGGTGAGCCCGATCGCCGGCCTCATGGACACGCACGTCCACGCCGCGCCCGACGTGTTCGGCCGGTCCATGGACGATGAGGAAATGGCGATCCTGTACAAGGAACGCGGGCTCGAAGGATTGGTCCTCAAGAACCACGTCGCGACGACGGCGGATCGCGCCTGGTTCGCCCGAAAGCACGTCGAGGGCCTCAAAGTCTTCGGCGGGATCGTGCTCAATTCGGCGGTCGGCGGCATCAACGCCGATGCCGTCAACTGGATGTGGCGAATGCAGGGGGGCTATGGCCGGGTGGTGTGGTTCCCCACCTTCGACGCCGACAACCACGTCAAGCACTTCAAGGATGCTCCGGAGGGCATCAAGGTCCTCGGCGCGGACGGCAAAGTTCTGCCGGCGGTGCGCGAGGTGCTGAAGATCGCCGCCGAGCAGAAGCTCGTCGTCCATACCGGCCACCTGTCCCCGCCCGAGGCGCTGGCCGTGATCGAGGCCGGCCGCGACATGGGTGTCGACCGCATGGTCGTCACCCACGCGCAGTTCGAGGTCGTGAACATGAGCTTCGACGAGATGAAGAAAGCCGCATCGATAGGCGCGAAGCTCGAGCTATGCGCGATGGGGACGCTGATGGGCCCGACGGCGCATTTGGCGTGGATGCGGCACTGGCGGCTGGTGAAGATCGAGGAGAGCGCCACCGCCATCAAGGAAGTCGGAGCCCAGAACTTCATCCTGGCGACCGATCTGGGCCAGACCGGGAACCCCTCGCCGCCGGACGGGCTCCAGATGTTCGTCACGGACCTGTTGAAGGCCGGCGTCAGCAAGGAAGACGTGATGAAGATGGGCCGCGAAACGACCGGCCGACTGCTGATGGGCTGAGCGCACCGGCATCCGCAGCCCCGGCCAAGACTCCCGACAAGACCGGGGCCGCACCGGCCGGCCCACAGGGAAGACTCAATCGAACGGCCAAGCCGGTCGGCGCCAAAGCAACGGCCGAAAATGGCGCAAGTTCCTTAGGGTGCATGCAGTGTCATGCAATGCGCGAGCGCGATCCGTCGGGCTACGCCGGCGGCCCCGCTTACGATCGAGGACTGACAATTCCCAGTCTCACGAGGCCCTGAACGTAGTCATCGGGCCCGACATCCGCGGATGGGCCGTGGCGATGGGCGACGTGGAACAGACCTTGCGAAACGCTCGCTTTCACGGCTGCGGCGTCGGACCAGATGCGGTCGGCCCACGACGGGCTCGTGGCACTCAGCGCAATGGCCGCGGCCAGGAAGAACGTCGAAGTGACGAGCGAGCGCAAAACGAAGCGTCTTGCGATGCCGGCGAAACCGCTGCGGAGGCCCGGGGATGCTCGATCGGTCATGGCGGTTCTCCTTTTGGAGCTGGCCCCATGATGACGATTCCCCTCAACGCGAGCTGTGAGCCAAGTCACAGGGCGGCAAAATTTATGGCTTGCCGGCCGGCGGAGTACGCGATGCCGCCCCGCGTTCGGCTCCGGCCGGCGGGACGGGCCGGCGGGCGCCGAAGAAGCGCCGCACTTCGAGCCAGTGCCAGGCGAGAAGCCCCGGCAACCCCAGCGCAAGGTCGGGCACCCGCTTGACCAGCGAGAGCGCGAGCGCCGTCTCGGGTGCCAACCCCATCAGGTGCCCCAGCAGAACCAGGCCGCCCTCCTGCACGCCGAACCCGCCCGGAACCGCAAAGGCCGCGCCGCGGATGGCATTGGTCAGGCTCTCGATGATGGTGGCCTCCTTCAGGCCCACCGGGTGCCCCATCAGCGCCAGCGCGATCAGGATCTCGAGCGTGCCGATCAGCCAGCCGATCATATGCATCGCGGTCGTGACGAGAACCCTTCGCGGGTTGCGCCAGATCGCTTCGAGGCCTTCCTGCAGCCGAAAGTCCGTCGCGGGACCCGCAGAAGGCCAACGCGCCGCGAGCGCCGCGAGGGCGCGATCGAGGAGGCGCGCACCGCCGTATCGCTGGACGGCATAGAAGCCTCCGAGCGCGAGTGCCGCGAGCCCCAGGCCGGCGGCGAGCTCGACGCCCGCCGGCCAAATGCCGATCAGCTGCATCAGCAGCGCGGCGCCCAGCAACGCGAACGCGGCTTGCGCGCTGGCCTGCAGCAGGAGATCGGCGAGCACGCTCGCGGTCGCGATGCCGGCGGGCACGCGCCAGAATGTGAGCAGGCGCGCGCCGACGATCTCACCCCCGACGTTCGCGACCGGCAGCACCACGTTGATGGCTTCGCGGATCCAGCGCAGCAACAAACAAACGCGCGTCGGCACGGGGGTTACGCCACCCAACAGGTACGCCCAGGCGGTTCCGTTCAGCGCCACGATGGAAGCACGAACCAACACTACGGCCGCGAGCCCCCAGCCGACCGCCGCGAAGGCACGGAGCACTGCGCCCGCGTTGTTGACCGCAAAAAGCCAGCCGGCAAGCGCGAGACCGAGCGCCATGCAAACAAAAATGCCGGCCGTCACGATCGCTTTGGCGGTCAATTCGCATGCTCCCGGGCCCGACCGCGGTAATGAAGGTGATCGGGTAGCACACCCGGCGCTCTCGGAACATCCGGGTCCACCGGCAGTCACGATTCAACGGTCGAAGGGAGCAGCCCTCGCAATCGGAGAAAGTGGAACTAACAACCGCGACAGATCGAGAGCTTGCGACTGAGCTCCTTGTCCAATTGCTTGATCGCGTCCTCCGAGTTTGTGTCGCGTTGCGGAATGTCCTCGGCGCGCGGCTGGCGATGGCCGGAGGCATATCCGGGCTGCCGCGCGCTGGGCGAAGTGCCGCGCGGGACATTTGCCTGCGACGGCCCCGGAGCGCTCGGCGTCACTCCTGGATTGGTCTCTCCGGCGGAGGGCGCGGGCGGCTGGATCGGGACCGTGGTGGCCGACGGGCTGGAACTCCCACCCGCCGACGTGCCGGTAGCGCTCCCGCCCCCCGCCCCTTGCGCAAAGACTTGGGCGCCGAGCGCCGTTCCCGCCGTGACGAGCAGAGCAATCGATATCGCGCGCATGATCTTCTCCGGGCACAGCCCGAGAAGGAAACCCGGAAATCGGCCAATGAGTTCCTCGCGTCGCGGCTCATTGCTGCGTCGCGCCATTCTGCCGACACGGCGTTGCAGGCTACGCGATCGATCGGAGCACGCAGCCTTTGCATGCGGGCGTCACATCATGTGCCGGGGCAGCCAATTCGCCAGCGGCGGGAACAAGGCCACGAGCGCGGTGAGAATCAGCAGCATGATCCAGTACGGAGTCGAGCCGGCGAAAATCTTCCCAAGCGACACCTCGGGGTCGTTCACGCTGGATTTCACGGTGTAGACCACGAGCCCGAACGGGGGCGTGAGCAGCCCCGCCTCGATCGCCAGGATGCCGATCAGCGCGAATGCGATCGGGTCGTATCCGATCCTGCCGGCGAGCGGCGTGAAGATCGGCACCGTGATCAGCATGATCGAGATCGAATCGATGAACATGCCGAGGATGAACCAGACCAGGACCATGATGCCGAGGATGCCGGCGGCTCCCAGTCCGCTCGCCAGCACCGTTTGCTGAATCGTACCGGACAGGCCGGAGATCGCCAGCAGGCGGGAATAGAGCTGCGCCATGATGATCAGGATCAGGATCGGCGCCGAGGTCCGTCCGGTGATCAGCATCGCCTCAACAAGCCCCTTGAGGCGCACGCCCTTGAGCAATGCCAGCACGAAGGCGAGCAAGGTGCCGATGCCCGCGGCTTCGGTAGGGGTGAAGGCGCCGAGCCAGATTCCGCCCAAGACCGCGACGATCACGATCGTGAGCCCGACGACGCTGATCCTCACCTCGCGCGCGCTCGGCTGCGGACGGTCGGTCTCCGGAGGCAACGGTCCGGATGGCGCGGCGGCGGCGGCACCGGCCGGCGCGGGCGGCCGCACGCCTTCCCCAACCAGCTCGGGCCGCCAGACCGCGGCGCACAGAATGTACACGCAGAACAGCCCCGCGAGGGTAAGTCCCGGCAGGATACCGGCAATGAACAAATGCCCGATCGAGCTTTCGGTCAGCACGCCCCAGACGATCATCAGAATGCTCGGCGGGATCAGCATGCCGAGGCAGGCGCTGCCGGCAACCGAGCCGAGCGCGAAGCTCTTGTCGTAGCCGTGCCGCACCATTTCCGGATAGGCGATGCGGCTGAACGCCGCCGCCGCCGCGATGCTCACGCCAGTCACGAAGGCGAAGATCGCGTTGCCCATGACAGTGGCGAGCGCGAGCCGCCCGGGCAGCCGGCGCAGCAGCCGGTTCATCAGCACGTAGAGATCGCGCGCGGCTCCCGATTTGCCGATCAGCTCTCCCATGAGGATGAACAGCGGCAGCACCGCGAATACGTAGTCGCGCAGGGCCTGGTAGGAGGTGGTGGCGAGCGTCGTGAGGGCGATATCGAGGCTGCCCGTGGCCAGTGCGATGCCGGCGATCGAGGCGATCCCCAGCGCCACGACGATGTGGACGCCGAGAAAGATCAGAACCACCAGTGCGACGATGATGCCGATCTCGAAGCCGATGCCGGTCATGGCGGCTACACGCCGACGCCGTGCACGGGAGCGGGAAGCTCCTCCGACGGAATGAGGCCGACTTCATTGAGCAGCAACAGCAGATAATTGAGCGCGGCGAGCGCGCTCAACAACACGATCGCAATCCGGACCGGATAGGTCGGCACCCGCAACGCGCCCTCGCCTTCGTATTCGCCGATGTTCCAGGCGTGGATCGTGGGTTCGATGCTGCTGTAGCACAGCGCCGCGAACAACAGCACGCCGAGCGAATAACACAGCGCATTGAGCGCGCGCTGCCAGGCGGGAGAGAGAAATCCGTCGATCAGCTCGGTGCGGAGCATGGCGCGCAAGCTGATGGCATGCGGCGCCTGCAGAAACGCCATCACCGCGATGGAATTGCCGATGATCTCCGGCGCGCCCTTGAATGGGACATTGAACAACCCGCGTCCGGCAACGTCGACCAGGATGATGAGGGCGAGGCAGACGACCCAGGCCGACGAGGCGAATTGCGCGACCTGGTTCACCCCGCGAACGATTCGCGTAATCGGCATGATCTCCCCCGTCTCCCCACAGCCGCGGCCGAAGCGCTTCGACCGAGCGCGCGGCTCAATCGAGCTTGTAGTCGACCGGGAGCTTGTAGTCCTCGGACTTGAGCAGCTCGATGTATCGCTTCAGCAGTTCGGTCATCGGCAGACCGCGGCGATCGCCGTCGGCGCCGGCCTTGCGGGGCAGATCCCGCAGCGCCAGCGCCCATGTCTCGCGGTCGGCAGGGGAGAGCTCGGTCAGGATCACGCCCTGCTCTTTCATCGTGATGATCGCCTCGTCGTCCTGCTTCTTGGCGAGCTCGCCGACGCGCTGCTCGTATTCCTTGCTGACTTCCTCGATGATCTTCTGCACTTCGGGTGGCAGCCGCTTCAGGGTGCGCAAATTGATGGTCAGCACGTTGATCGGCATGGCGCCGAAATGCACCATCTTCACGTGCTTGCCGATTTCGCTGAGCCGGTAGCCGACGAAGGCGCGCGCGAATACCATGTAACCCTGATATACGCCGGTCTGCATGCCGGTATAGGCATCGTTGAGGGTCGCCTGCACCGGGGTGGCACCGGTCCCGGTCAGCCACGGCAGGTTCGGACCGGCCGAGCCGATCTTGATGCGTCCGAGGTCCGACAGGGTCTCCCACGGCGCGGTGGTGATGATGTTGTAGTCGCCGCTCGAGCCGATCGCGATCAGCCGCTGCCCGTATTTCTCGAACTGCTTGTGGAGCGGCGGGAACTCGTCGTAGAGCCGGCGCGCGATCTTGATGGCTTCTCTGGCATCGGGCGAGGTGAAGGGAACGTAATAGCAGTAATTATTCAGGTAGAGTTGGCTCGGATTGAACGGGAGCGACAGCGCCCCGATGTCGAGCAGCCCCGATTGCACCGCCTCAAGAACCTCGGGCAGCTTCGCCACCGCACCGCCGTAGGCCTCCGTCCAGCGTATGGTGTGCTTGGTCCGTTCGGCCACGCGCTTGCTGATCTCCGGAACGAAGAATTCCTTTGCCAAGGTGACATAGGCCTGCACCACCGGGTGACCGGCACCGATCCGCAGCGCGATCTCGTCGGCGCGCGCGGGAGTTGCCGCGAGCGTGGCGAGGAACGCGATCCATAGCCAGACGCTTCGGCAACGAGCCCTAAGAACGGCCTGCACGGCGACCACATCGACCTCCCTGGCGAATTCAGCTTGAACGCACGAATAAGCGGTCTTTTCCTGCTCGCGCAAGGCGTCGAGCTCGATCAGGCCGGCGGCTGCTCGCCCTTGATCTGGGTGCGGTGCATGATGCGCCGAGAGCTCGCATCGAACGGATCGCGCCGGTGCATGGTGCAGCGATTGTCCCACAGCACCAGATCGCCGACGCGCCATGCATGCTCCCAGGAGAACTCCGGGCGCGACACGTAGGACCACAGCTCGTCCAGCAGCGCCTCGGATTGCACGAGCTCGAGCCCGGCGATGTATGCATTTCGGCGGCGCCCGAGGTAGAGCATGCGTCGCCCGGTCTCGGGGTGCACGCACACCAGCGGATGAACCGCGCCGGGCGAGGTGCGCGGATCATCGGTCGGCGTCACCCCCTGCCGTACGTAGCCGCCGCTGTTGTAGGTGCCATCGTGCTTGATCTTGAGGTTTTCGATCCGCTGTTTGAGGCCGCGCGGCAGCGCTTCATAAACGGCGTACATGCTGCAGAACCAAGTGTTGCCGCCCGACGGCGGCACTTCGAGGGCGTAGAGCATTGCCGATCGGCTCGCCGTTCACGGTGACGTTGGAAACGACGTAAATCTCCGGCATGCCTTCGACGAAGCGCCGGCCGGTTTCCTGGATCGGCGCCCAGTCGAGCTCGCCGAAACGTCGGCTGAAGCCGACGAGCTCGGCATCGTCGAGCGCCTGATCCCGCACAAGGATCACCGAATGGTCATGCCACGCCTGCACGATCCTAGCGAAGGATGCTTCATCGAGCCTGTTTAAATCGATCCCGCGGATTTCTGCGCCGAGTGCCCTCCCAGTGGTCACCACTTGCATTGGCGGGCCGTCAATAGAGCCGTGAAGCTTGGCTTCAGAACGGGTCATGTTGGCTTCCATGCGGTCTAGCGTGCGTGGTTCCTGCGTGCCGAAGTGCCCGCCGGTCGGATGTGGCATCGTACTCCACTCCCGAGGACAAGGACACCAGCGGCCGGACGAGCGTATCGCCCTGCCAATCACACGCGTAAGCGCCGAAGTTGTATGAACCGGGACAATCAGCTATTGCTGCACTTGTAACTAAGTAGCCTCAATCTATACGAATCTTGAGGGGCAGCATGGCCAAACGGGAAGAAAATTTTACCGCAGTCCTAGTTAAAGGAATCGTACAGGCCGGGGCAATCGGGCTTTCCGTCTGGGTTGCGACTACTCTTCTCGACTACTTTGTTTTCACTCGGGCCGATGTGCAGTTCATCGAACTTGCCCCTTCCGGCGAAGCGTTTCAATACGCTCTCGTTCTGAATAATTACTCCAGTAGGACCATTGAGAATGCCGAATTTTCGATAGCCTCTGGCCCAATCGTCTTGCTGGGAAATAACCAGGACACTCGGGTGACCGTCAAACCTCTGACTCGCGGGGTCAATTCGTTTCACATCGACCGCGCTCTCCCGCATCGGCAGCTCTCAGCTATCTTACAAACATCTCAAAGAATTGACCAATCCACATTCGCTTCAATCAGCTTACCTTTTGGAGCCACTTTCGTCGCTACTGAAATGCTTCCTAATCCTCTTTTTACGGTTTCTAATGCAGTGGCAATTATCAGTCAGGTTATCGTATTGCTGGTACTTTTAGCGATTACATATCGTATTGCGACGAGGATCGACCGCGAACATGAAGGTATAAGGGTATCTCTTGAAGAGGCTAATGAAAAAGTCAAAGCTACAGAAGCCGACCTTCGCAGAACGATTCGAGCGATGAGATTGGTCTTAATGCGCCGCATCACAAACTTACTCGAAGAGAACCAATTTTGGCGAGGTTTTCTCAAATCTATTTTGGCGACCAGCATGAAGGAGGGGGTGAATGGCAAAAAAATCGTAGAGCTTTTTTTTGCCCGGCAGGGAATCAAACTCGAAAAGGCATTGACTGAATACGAAGAGGATGAGTTGGAATTCTTGCTGAGAGAGAAAATCGCGGAAAGGGAAACGTAGATGTGCTAAGGGCGCTTCATCAAAGCCGACGGCTCAACGGATAACGCCCGTGCAATTCGCTCGATGTTGTCAATGCTCACATTCCGTTCACCACACTCAACGGGTCGGATGTAGGTCCGGTGCAGTCCCGCAATATCGGCCAGAGCTTCCTGCGAGAGATCGCGCGCCTCCGCCTCCCCGGCACCCAGGCTGCCGATCGGCTCGCCGTTCACGGTGACGTTGGAAACGACGTAAATCTCCGGCATGCCTTCGACGAAGCGCCGGCCGGTTTCCTGGATCGGCGCCCAGTCGAGCTCGCCGAAACGTCG